>JAEEGL011502196.1_pt1 | contig 45345 bp, 38 predicted proteins | sample 9134231 | NCBI WGS metagenome assembly JAEEGL01 (sample SAMN16246548, study PRJNA631951) | gut metagenome | biome: gut microbiome; feature: rumen; material: fiber-attached | host: Bos | place: Iran: Karaj | collected 2018-10 | reverse complement strand
GATAGCTACAGCCTTCGGTCTTGGTGTTGCTATTGTTGCAGTTGTTCTTTATAACTACTTCCAGTCAACTGTTAAGAAATTTGAGAACGATTTTCAGTTAATAAAACTTTTGTTCTTGAGCTTTGTTGATTCTGAAAATGAAACTCATACAACAGCTCAGGCATTGGTATAGGACAGGAAAAAATGTCATTCGGCAGTAAGAAAAAACAAAATTTATTTACGGAAATCAATATCACTCCTTTGACGGATATTTTCTTAGTTCTCTTAATCATAATGATGGTTATAGCACCGACATTTCAGTCAATGGGACAAGATATAAACGTTCCGGAAATCAACAGCGGAATTTCTGTTGAGCAGAAAAATGCCGTTATTTCAGTAACAAAACAGGGGCAATTCTATCTTAACGGTGCGCCCATAACTGCTGATCAAATTACATCGGAACTCGAAAAACTTAAGCCTTCATTGGAAAAACCCGAAGTTGTTGTTAAAGCCGATGTTGATGTTAAGAGTTCGGAGATATTGAAAATTATGGCTGCTGCTCAGGTTGCTGAATATTCAAAACTAATAGTTGCAGGTGAACCTCTTTCTAAAAAAGAACAGACAGAACTTGCATCTCAGCAAAAAACTGTTCAACAAGACGAAGAAATGCCAAAGCAGCGTCCAGTAAATATTCCTTCGGAATCGGAATGGGAGGAGTAATTTATGTCTAACGAACGTAAAACATTTAATGAAATCAATATTACTCCTTTAACAGATATCTTTTTGGTATTATTAATCATAATGATGGTTATTGCTCCGTTATTAGATCAACAAGGCTTAAATCTTTCTGTTCCAAGTGTTGTTGAAGAAACGGAAGAACTTAAAGAATCAAAAATTATTGATATTATTGTTACTCAAGACAACAGATATATCCTTAATGATGAGGAAGTTCCTCTGTCTGCTTTAAAAGAAACAATTGTCGCCGAGTCTCAGGAAAATCCTGACGGATTATTGATTGAAGCAGAGTCAAATTCAACACATGGTGCTGTTGTTAAATTGATGGATATAGCAAGAGAATCTGGTGTAAAAAGTATTTCAATTACTGAATTACAATAAATTGTTATTCATATAATAAAAATGCCCTCTTATTTTCAAGGGGGTTTTTTATGTATTATCCAATACTTTAAAGGTTTCTTTATCTTTTATATATTGTAAATGTTCTTTTCTGATTATTTCACCTGGGAGTAAAATGGGAATGCCAGGAGGATAGTTAATTATAGTTTCCATAGCGACACGTGCTAGCAGTTTTTTTTGTTCAACCTCCACAGCCTTTTTATTAAAAATTTCTGATGGTGCAAATTTAACTCTAGGCTCTGACATACTAAAGTCATCTCGTTCGTTATTGTCAATTGTCAGTGTGATATTATCTGAAGCAATTTGATTTAGTGCTTTTAAAAGTCTGCTTAATTTTTTCTTTGTTGTACCGATGCCTGTCAGGAATAAAACGGATTTATTATTACTGAGTTCATCTTCAATATTGAATTTTTCACTCAAAATTTCGGATAATTCCTGTCCCGATAAACTTGCAACTCTTATTAACAGTTTTGAGGGGTCATTGTTACCTGTATAAACCATTATGTTTGGAGAATCTTTTATTTCTCTTATAAAATCTGCAATATTAGTTTTCAGAGTCTGTAGTTGTTTTTGTCCTTCCTGAGAAGCAAGATATTTTACGGTTGCTTCAATATTCATCATAAGAGGGTAAGAGGGAGATGTCGTTGTAATCAGATTTAAAGCATTTCTTAAAACCTGCGGGTCAATTGATGAAGTATGTCCTATGTGCATAACTGCACTTGGATTTAGAGCACCAGCTGTTTTATGAAGGGATTGAAATGTTATATCTGCTCCAATATTTATAGATGGAACTCCGAAAGAACTCTCAAAATTCCATAATGCACCGTGAGCCTCATCGACGATAAGAATAACACCATATTTCTTACATATTTGTGCGATTTTAAATACATCCGCTCTTAAACCTTCATAAGTCGGATTTGTCATAATAAACGCTTTGATATCTTTGTTCTTTTTTAGAGAATCTTCTACCTGTTCAGGTGATATAGGCTCAAAAATACCCCATTCCCTATTGTATTTTGGTAAAAGCCATATAGGGAATGCTCTAGAGAGAATAAGCCCTTTGAAAACAGAAATATGACAATTTCTTGCAACCAAAACTTTTTCATATTTTTTTAAGGTTGCAAGCATAGATGCTATCATTCCTGATGTAGAACCGTTCAAAAGCATAAAAGATGCTTTTGTATTGTATATGTTAGACAGCTCGTTTTCAACGTCTTTTATTATTCCCGTCGGATTTGCGAGGTTATCAAAACCGTCAATTTCGGAATAATCATTTTCAAATATTGTTTTGCCTAGCATTTTAAGGCTGTCAGGGGCAATGACTTCACCCTGTGAGTGTGATGGCGTTGTAAATAAAAGTCTGTTACTATTTTTAAATTTTTCCGAATATTTAATGATAGACATGATGTTTTTATTATAAAATATAACTGTTTTAAGGGCTATAAAAATTTGGGTTATGGATAACAACACTTTAACATTTTTTGAAGCAAAACAAAGAATAGATGATTTGAAAGCACAAATTCTCTATCATAATGAGGCTTATTATAAAAATGATGCTCCGGAAATCAGTGATTTTGAATATGATGAATTGTTCCGTGAACTTATTAGGCTTGAAACACAATTTCCCGAACTCGCTACAACAGACAGTCCGACAAAAAAGGTTGGGGGCGGTGTTAATAAAAGCTTAAAAGAAATTAAACATAAATACCGTTTGTATAGTCTTGATAACTCTAATAATTATGATGACCTCAGAAAATGGTATCAAAGAGTTCAGAAAGAATACCCTAATGAGGGTGATTTGGATTTGGTTACTGAGCTTAAAATAGATGGGCTTGCCTGTGCACTTTCTTATGAAAAAGGTGTTTTGACCTTAGGGGCAACAAGAGGAAATGGTGTTATAGGGGAAAATATCACTGAAAATTTAAAAAATGTTAAAGGTATTCCTCATATTCTTCCTCAGCCAATTGATATTGAGGTTAGGGGTGAAGTTTATATGCCCGTTTCATCTTTTGAAAGACTAAATGAAGAACAGGAAGAAACAGGAGGCAAAATTTTTGCAAATCCGAGAAATGCTGCGGCAGGTTCTTTAAGACAGCTTGATCCTTCAATTACGGCAAAAAGAGATTTATATTTCTTCGCTTATGCTTCTATCTATAACGGTGAAAATGCACCTAAAACACATTTTGAATTGCTCCAACTCTTAAAAAATCTTGGTTTTAATACTAATGAAAACAGTGTTCTTGTTAAAGGGATAGAGCCTGTTGTTCAGGCTTGTGAGAATTGGAGAGAGGCAAGGTTTAAACTTAATTATGCAACTGACGGAATGGTCGTAAAAATAAACGATATAAACAAGCAAAACGAACTCGGTTTCACGGCAAGAGCTCCAAAATGGGCAACTGCATTTAAGTTTCCTCCTGAAGAAGTTTGGACAAAACTTTTGGACATTGAACTTTCAGTAGGAAAAACTGGTGCGGTTACACCTGTCGCAATCTTAGAACCTGTTCAGCTTGCAGGAACAACCGTTAAGAGAGCAAGTCTCCATAACTTTGACGAGATAGAAAGATTAAGAATAAATATCGGAAACAGAGTTCTTATTAAAAAAGCTGCCGAAATTATTCCAAAAGTTATCAAAAAAGATGAAAATGAAGATTTCGGAATTTATAATCCGCCAAAATATTGTCCGTGTTGTGGAACGGAATTAGTTAAACCCGAAGGTGAGATTAACCTTTATTGTCCTAATAAAAAATATTGCAGTGCACAAAAGATTTGTAAAATCGAATATTGGGCTTCAAAAGAAGCTATGGATATTGACGGAATCGGTGGTTCTTTGGTTGAACAGCTTTATAATGTAAAATTAGTTGATGATTTCGCTGATTTATATAAGCTCACAAAAGAAGATTTGATGTCTCTTGAACTTATACAGGAAAAATCCGCAAATAATTTAATAACCTCAATTGAAGCTTCAAAGAATCCGACAATGACAAAATTTTTAACGGCTTTGAGTATTAAACATGTCGGAAAAGAAACGGCTGATTTGATTGCACAAAATTTTGCAACTCTTGAAGATATTTCAAATGCTACTGTTGAGAACTTTACAAAAATAGACGGAATAGGTGAAATCGTTGCTGGTGCGATTGTTGAATTTTTCTCTGATGAAGCAAATAAAGTACTCCTTGAAAAACTAAAACAATATGGAGTCAATCCTCAAGGTTCGCTTGTAGAAAAGGTGTCAGATATACTGAATGGTAAGACAATTGTAATCACGGGAACACTTTCTCAGCCTAGAAGTTATTTTGAAGAAAAGATAAAATCTTATGGCGGTAAAACATCAGGTTCCGTAAGTAAAAAGACCTCTTATGTTTTAGCAGGTGAAAATCCGGGTTCAAAATTTGACAAGGCTCGTGAATTAGGTATTATAATATTAAGTGAAGAAGAATTTAATAAGTTAATTTTGGATGGTGTATAGGTCATGAAAAGAAACATTAAAGTAATAACGATAAATGGTTTTAGAGGATTAGTCCTTGCTGCTTTTATCATATTTGGATTAGTTTCGGGATTTATTGTTGCTCCCGCATACTTTTGCAAGGAAATATGGAATTTTATAGGAACGAACTATGTTGTACTTCCTCACATGGAAATATATCATGGTGCAATATTGTGGGCTATAATTGCTTTGAGCGTGTATGCTATTTGTAAAAATAAAATCTATATTGGCGTTCCTGTTGCTCCAAAGTTTGATGAGGAAAAACTTAAGGCTATATTAAAAGCTCACGCTGATTCTTCACTTGTTCCTCCATTTATTGAAAAACCAAATTTTAAAGAGGAAGAAAATAAAAAAGAAGAAATAAAAAAATAAAGGTGACATTATGATTAGAAAAATATTATTAACAGGATTTGTTCTTTGTGTGATGATTTCTTTGTCTTATGCGGCTGAATCTCAACCGGAAAGAGGTTATATTGCTCTTAGAGGCAGTGCTTCAAGAGAGGTAACTCCAAATATTGCAGAGATTACATTTGCTGTTGAAAATACAAATAAAGATGTTAAGGTCGCAATAGCAGACAATAACAAAGCTGCTTCGGCAGTTGTAAATTCAATAAAATCAAAGTTAACTAAAGATAAAGACGTCATCAAAACCGGAAGAATTTCTGTTAATCCTAATTATACATATTCTAAAGACGGTAAAAGAAATTTAAAAGATTATACAGTTAATAATACTGTTATTGTTAGAACGGAACAGGTTGATAATATTTCCTCAATTGTTGATGCCGCATTAAGTTCAGGTGCAAACAGAATGAATAACCTGAATTTTATGTTTACCGAAGACAAAAAAGTATGTTCGGAATTATATCCTGAAATATTAAAGGACCTAAGAAAACAGTCTGAAATGATGGCAGGTGCGTTTGGTTCAACTATAGCAGGAGTTAAGTATTTATCGGCTAACTGCGGAAAACAGTATTCTACAATGTATAGAAATTCTGCAGTTATGAGCGCAAAAGCATATGGGGTTGCTGATGCTGCAAGTGAAGAATCATTACCTTCAACTCCGATTGAAGCAGGAAAAGTTAAAATTGATGCAAATGTAGATGTACAAGTATTTGTAAAGTAGTTAAAAATGATTAAACCTAAGAAAAATATTCAGGAATTAAAAGGATATACAATACCTTCCAAAATAAATGATTGTGTTTTAAAGTTAGATTCAAACGAAAATCTGTATGGTGCTTCACCTATGGTTTATGAAGCCCTAAAAAAAATTAGTCAGAATGAAGTTTCATTATATCCGGTATATGGTGAATTAAGGGAAAAAATTGCTGAATTTAACAGATTTGAAACAGACAATATAAAAGTTACAGATGGCGCTGATGAAGCTCTAAACGGTATTATACAGGCATATATGGGACAAGATGATTTTCTTTTGACTCTTGCTCCGTCTTTTGAAATGCCGGTTATATATGCAAAAATTGCAGGAGGAAGTGTTGTAGAAGTTCCTTATGAAGAAAATTTCACTTTCCCTCTTGATGCTTTTAATTGTTATTTAACTGATGAGAGAGTTAAAGTAATATATCTTGCTTCTCCTAATAACCCGACAGGAACGGTTGTTTCACCTGAAATTCTTGCGAAAATTCTTTCAAAATCAAAAAATAGAGCTGTTATTGTTGATGAAACATATGCAAATTTTTATGGTGAAAGTTTTAAAGGTGTCGTAAGAAAATTTGATAATGTATTTATCGTGCGTTCTTTTTCAAAAGACTTTGCTCTTGCCGGCTTAAGACTCGGTTATGTAATCAGTGCAAAAGAAAATATTCAGGTTCTTGATAAAGTAATTAGTCCTTATAGCGTAAATGCTGCTGCTGTTGTTGCAGGGCTTGAAGCTTTAAAAGATTTTAAGTATTTCCTTAATATTAAGGGTGAAATTTCACGTTCAAAAGTTAAACTTACAAAATTGTTTACTTCTTTAGGGTGTAAAGTTTATCTTTCTGAGGCAAATTTCCTACTAATAAATTGCGGACAAAAATTTGAGTATCTGACTGAATTGTTTTCAAGAAACAATATTTCGGTTAAAACTTTTGGTGATAATGAAATACTTAAAAATCATATTAGGTTAACAATTCCTCCTGAAGATAAACTTAATTTGGTTGAAGATGCGGTTAAATTAAGACACTCTGTTATTTTTGATATGGATGGTGTTTTGGTTGATGCAACCAAATCTTATAGAGTTGCAATTGCCGACACATTTGAATATTTTACCGGTGTAAAGGTTTCTCAGGAAAAAATTCAGGAAGTTAAGAATATGGGCGGATATAATAATGATTGGGATTTAACCGAATATCTGCTCAGAAGCGTTGGCTCTAATATTGAACGTGAAAAAATTATTGAACAGTTCCAGAAAATATATTGGGCAGATGGTAAAGGCACAATAAATAATGAAGAAATTCTTGTTGATAAAGAAATTCTTAATAAACTTAAGACAAAATATAATATGTTCATATTTACCGGACGTTTAAAAGAAGAAGCAGAATATACTCTTAACAAACTTGGAATAAAGGATATGTTTGTTGATATAATAACGACTTCTGATATTCCTGAAGGAAAGGGAAAACCTGATCCGTATGGACTTGAATTAATTAAGAAAAAAACATTGTTTGATAAGATTTTCTATTTCGGTGACACGATTGATGATATTCAGTGTGCGGAAAACGCCGACGTTATTCCTATCGGAGTTCTTCCTCCTCAGGATAAAAAAGATTTTCTTAAGAATAAAATGTATGAAAATGGTGCGGTTATGGTAATTGACTCTTTGGCTGATATTAATAAAGTTTTGGAGATATAAATGAGAACATATCAGGAAACAAGAAATACAAATGAAACAAAAGTTACTGTATCAATTAATTTAGATGGCAGCGGAAAATCAAATATTGATACAGGATATAAATTCTTTAACCATATGCTTGAACAAGTTGCATGCCATGGCGCTTTTGATTTGGATATCAAAGCAGAATCACTTGACGGCGATAGTCATCACTGCGTTGAAGATGTGGGAATAACTTTTGGAAAAGCATTTCTTAAGGCTTTAGGGGATAAATGCGGAATAACAAGATACGGTGAAAAGACAGTTCCTATGGACGAAGCTCTCGTTATGACCGTTGTTGATATCTCCGGACGTCCGTTTTCAAAAACAATGGTAGATCTTAATGATGAGAAAACTTCCGACTTTGAAACAGTTCTTCTTCCTCATTTTTTCAACAGTTTTGCACAAAATGCGCTTCTGACACTCCATATCAGAATGCTTGACGGAACAGATACACACCACATTATTGAGGCTGCTTTTAAATCTTTTGCAAGAGCACTGAGAGAAGCTGTATCAATTTGCGAAAAATCAAAAGATGTAATTCCGTCTACTAAAGGTATAATATAAACTTTTTTTAAGTTGAAATATTAATAATTGTATCAATTTTGACGATTTTTGAAATAAAATGTTAAAATATGACTTTATATAGTTGAGAAGAATTATTTTTATGTTATTATAATTCAGCACGCAAATTAGGACGAAAGACACAAAAATCTAATGAGAATCAATCCCGTAAGTTTCAATTCTATTAATATGGAACATTTATCATCTGGCGTTAACGAATTTACACCGGTTACACGCAGATATAATGCTGTACAGGATATTGAATTTGATATCATATCTGATAAAATTAAGTGTCAAAATCTTAAAAATCAAATGGATGTTCGTCTGTCTCAACTTAAAAAGACATTAAATAATTCTCTTGTTAGAGATTTGTATTTGTCATAATTTTGACTTTTTATTTTTTGTCATTAAATACAGAGTGTAAGTGCTATTTATAACTGTATTACTTTTTTGCATTTTGATTTAGCATCTTAAACAAACTTAACATTTCTTTTTTGTAGCCTAAAGTAATTGAAAACAGTGCCGATAATCAAAATGGACAGAAAAGTATCAAGGAGCAAACACAATGGGTTTAGCGGCTTGTCAAGCTCGTTACCTCAGTATAACGGCAAGAAAAACTAACGTTGAATATGAAGCTTTGCAAATCAACCAGCAAAGAACATCTTTAGCTACAAGAACAACTGAAATATTTAATAGATTGTCTACTTTGGAACAACCTGTTCAACCGAATCCGGTAGATTTCTATGAAACTAATTTCTCATATTCTGTTCCTTCAGGAGATGACGCAGGTGATTATGTTATAGACAGTTATGTTAAAAATGGTAGTGCAGATACATACACTATTTATGCAACAAGAACATATGATACTCAAACTGCTTCACAAACAGCTGTTTCAAATGTTCAGAGTGCAGTTGACAATGGTGATGGTACTTTCACTATCACTTATACTGACGGTACTACAAAAATATTCTCTACTGTTTCAGATTCTCAAACAATCATTGATTTAATCAATAATTCATTAGGCAGACAAGCAATACCTGAAGGTGAGCAATTATATTTATATGCTGATTCGAATTCCGGTTATGCACATTATTTAACACAAACAGAACTTCAAGAACTTCTTGCAGGCGGTACATCTTATAATGATTATTCAGTATATAAGACTTCTGCAACAGAAAAAGTTGTTATTCCCGATGCTGTTTTAACTTTCGATCAGTCAGGAAAATTGTCAAAGATTACAGCTGATACATATAGCAATGTTGAAGTTAACTCTAAAACATCTATGAACGAAATAAAATATCAACAAGCTGTTAAAGAATATGAGCAAAAACAAAATGCTTATGATAATGAAGTTAACAGATTAAAGAATGAAACAAATAAAATTCAACAACAGGATAAAACTCTTGAATTAAAGTTAGACCAGCTTGATACTGAACAACAAACTCTTAAAACAGAGTTAGAATCAGTAACTAAGTTACTTGATGATAATGTTAAGAGTATCTTTAATACATTCAATTCTTCAGGCTAAAGTGATGATTGAATGAGGTTAGTTTGTAAGAAGAAAACGTGAGGAAGAAAGTAAGTATGAGTTACAAAAATGATAGTTATTTGGTAATATCCAATAAGTACGGAACTGCAAGTTCTGATGCTACTGCACAATTATTTGAAACTTATGACCTGTTGAGAGACATCTCAATCGGCGGTTCTTCCGCATCAGGTGGTGGTTTTGCAACAGCCGGTAGTTTCTTATGGAAATTGGCAGGCATGATTGCACCGAGTTCATTTATGTCCGTTATGGGCGGCGGTACTTCATTAAACCTCCCAGGTACTTCTTATTGGAGTCCTAATTCTATGGGCTCCGCAACAGGAAAACACTCAGCATACGGCATCGGCAGCTTGAGTTCATATTCCGGATTTCCCGGGTATGCTGCAAATATCAACTTTACATCTAATAATGGTGAAATCGGATATGTTACAGGTGGTGCTTCTTCTTTAACAAGCACAAGTACAATATCTTCTTTGGTTGATATTGCAGGATATACGGCAGGTGTCGCTTCCGGTATGGGCTTTGGTGATACTTTTGTTCTCCCTGCTGCAAGTATTGTTTCAGGTTTCGGCAGTATTTTGCAATCAATGTCGCCTTATTTGGGCGTTTATGGCTTAGGTGCAACATTGGTTGGTAACTTGTTGCAAGGTACAGGTAATGCTCCTCTTGCTGCTTATCAAGCTGTCACCAACAACATTTTGGCAAACGCTGATACTATTTTAGAAAATAAAGTAAAGAACATTGAAACAGTTGTTAAAATGCTTGATGCTCAAAATGATGTTGTTAAGAAACTTCTTAAAGAACAGATGGAAGGTGACAAGAAGGCTATCGATAACCTCGGCTCATAGTTTTTTAATTTTAATATGTTTAATAAAAGAATATCGCTATTTTTAAAAATAGCGATATTCTTATTATCAATAAGTTTATTTACTACAATGTCTGATTTCTTTGTCTTTAATCTTTGAAATGCAAACAGAGTTCATTTATTATTGATAATTTTTTGTTATTTTAATAATTCTTAATAAAACTATCATTATTTTTAAAGTCATGTTTTGAGTTGTCGATATAAAAATATGTTGATAGTTAATTAAGATTTATGGAGTTGTTTTGAAAAAGGTTTTAGTGACAATTTTAATTACGTGCTTTGCGTATATAACAATGAATTTGGCTTTTGCCACAGATTATTCAAATTTAACAAAATCACCTGAAATTCAGGCTGCGCTTGGTAAGTTGGAAGCTGCACATTGCTACCGTGCAATGGCTATCCTGAACGGACAAAATCCAACAAAGAAGCCTATAAGAATTATGTTTAGAAATTTGGCAGTTATGGGCTTCGGTACTTGTGAAGCAGTTACTGCAAACACAGATAAAGGACTTATTATTTTTATTCATTCAAAACATAAAAATAATGCACCTGAAGCTATTGCCTGCTTAATCGCTCATGAAACAGAACACAATGAAAATACTCAGACTTTCGAAGAAGAACTGAGAGCCTGGAATACAGAAATCAATACTTGGCAGAAAATGACAGCTATGAACCCCGGAGTTAAAGATGGCGGTACTGATTTAGTTAAAAGATTAAATTACATCACAAAGCTCTACAAAAGAGGTAACAACTCAATGAGTGAAATTGAAGGTGTATTGGCTAAAAATCCCGCTTATTCTCAATTAGCAAGATCATAATTATTTAGGAACAATTTCCATATAACATTCAGAACAATTAAACTTCAACAAAAACTCTTTCCCTCTCTCATCTATCAACACTAATTCTTCATTTATCTTCGAGGGATTGAGTTTTTTACATAAGCCGAACTGATATCTGAGGCAATATTTAGTTGTCATAACCGGTAATTTAGAAAGGTTCTCTCCACTCTCTGCCGCATTTTGAGTGATTTTTACCCCTCTCTTTTCATAAAAGATTTTGGACTTTTTATTGAGAACATTTCCCTTAAAATTGAGTTCTTTAATAGGATATTCCGCAAAATTTCTTTCTTTTGCAATATTTATAGGGTAATTCTTTTCTCTTATTTCTCTCAATTTCTCAACAAGCATCTTCCTTATTTTGTTAAGTCTTGATACGGGGATAAACGGTGAAACTTTGCTTTTTATGTCTTCAACTTCAAATTCTGTATCCTTTAGCTTTGAGAAGGCGGTTTTAATGGTTTCTTTTGCTTTTATTTCGTCTTTTGCCTGCTCAAAATCATTTTTTACCAATAAAACTGTACTGTTACCCTCTTTATCAGACAAACAAAACATTATATTAGCTTCATCTCCGGAAATTTTGAGGTCCGTTCCAATATATCGTTTAATTTGTGTACGGTTTAGTTTATCCTCAAACTCTTTATCCGTGCTTCTGTATATTTTTAAACCTTCTTTTAGTGAATTCATACTTAAAGGATAGACTTTATTTCCTTCTGTTTTATTTATATGAACACCTTTAATGTTTCCGTTTTCATCAAAGAAACAAATGCCGTCTGCGTTATGTAGAGGATTATTATCAAGTTCAAAACAGTTTTTGTTAATTCTTTTTATTTTGCCGATATATTCTCCTAAAGCATTGGGGTAATTGATTGTCGGACTACCTTTGTTTCTTTCTTTTATGAAAAATTCGGTATATTGTCTGTTAAAGGTTTTTTGAAGGTCAGGCTGAAAATCTGTTTCAATTTTACCTTTTGAAGATTTTGAAAGTCCTTTTTCTTTTAAAACTCTATCAAGTGTTTTTCTATAATAAAGCACTGTATTTTTAACATAGTTTTCATCTTTTAGTCTGCCCTCTATTTTAAAAGATGTTATTCCTGCATCTATAAGTTCTCCGAGCCTATCTGAGAGGTTTAAATCCTTCATGCTCAAAAGATATTTGTCTTTGGCTAATATTGCACCGTTTTTTGTTTTAAGTGTGTATTTCTTTCTGCAGGGCTGGGCACATTCTCCTCTGTTTGCACTGCGTGAGCCTGTGTAGTAGCTTAAATAACATTGTCCGGAATAAGAAACACATAATGCACCGTGGATAAAAGATTCCAGTTCAACCTTCGTGTTTTTTGAAATTATTTTAATTTCTTCAAGTGAAAGCTCTCTCGGAAGTATTACCCTTGAAAATCCTGTCTTTTCAAGGAATTTTATTTTTTCGACTTTGTTATTATGACATTGAGTGCTTGCAATAATAGGAACGGGAGGAAGTTCATATTCCAAAAGTCCCATATCCTGAATGATTATTCCGTCAACTTTTAGTTTATACAGTTTATAAATAGTTTTGACAACTTCTTCAATTTCATTGTCATAAAATATAGTATTTAAAGTTACATAGATTTTAACCCTGAAAATATGGGCATAGTTAATTACTTCAGCTATATCTTCAAGATTATTTCCTGCCTGAGAACGTGCTCCAAAAGATCTGTAGCCGATATAAACTGCATCTGCACCGGAGTTTATTGCACTGATTGCTACTTTCTTATTGTTTGCGGGAGCAAGAAGTTCAAATGAGTTCGTCAAGTTTGTTTTTAATTCCCTGTCTTATTTCAAGTACATCAACACCAAGCTGTGAAAGAGTTTTCATAGCTAAAGAAGATTGAATATTACACATTGCAAGAAGAACATCGTGCGCTTCTATTTTGTTCTTATTAGTTGAATTAGCTATTCTCCAAGCATCTTCAAGGACAATTTTTGCTCTCTGACTGAAAGAAATATCACGTTCGGAATAATCGCCCGAAACACCAAGAAGTTTTTCTATTGTGTCTCTTGCATCTTTGACTGTGATGCCTAAATCCTTTAATACAGTTGCGGCTATTCCGTTTCCTTCAAGTAAAATGCCTAAAAGAATTGATTCTGTTCCGACAACATTTGTTCCTAATTCTTTTGCTTCTTCTTTTGCATATTTCAGGACAGTCAGCATTTGATTTGTTTGCTTTTCTAAAGGTCTTATTATTCTTTCTTCAAGCAGTGTTTCATTTACGTTCAAAGCTTTTAAAATATTATATGCAATTCCGCTCTTTGATTTAAGAAGTCCAAGTAAAATATGTTCGGGTTCAACCTTTGCGTTTCCTAATTCTCTTACTGTTTCAAGAGCTAACATAAGGGTTTTGTTTGCATTTGGAGTAAAGATAATTTGTTTTTCAGTTATTTCTTCTGTATTCTCTGATAATTCGGATAGTTTAGCTGAGAATGTTTCAGCAGTTATACCAAAATCTGCTAATGTCTGAATTAAATTTGAATTTTCACCTTCCAAAATACACTGAATTATTTGTTCTGTTCCTAAAATTTCATATTCACTTGTCGTGATTTTAGCTGCAGCTTTTTTAAACAAATCAGATGAATTTGATTCTTTGAAAAGTGAAAGAATATAATCGTATCTGTTGGAATTTTTACGTCTGTCTGTACTTTCAGGGTGATGTTTTTTGCTTGAAGATGAATTATTTAAAATACGATAAAACATATTCTTAGTTTTTTCAATATCAAACCCTTTTTCAGAAAGTGTTTTGGGTATCCTGAGTTTGGGTTCTTCCAAAATTGCGAGAAGAATGTGTTCAGGTGTAACATAAAGCGCACCAAGCTGTTTTGTCAGAGAAAGTGCATGGTAAAAAATGTTTTTTGTATCATCTGAAAAAACAATAAATTCATTTGGGGTATGGCTTGAACGCTTATGTATTGTTGTTTCTATTTCTTCACGAAGGTCTTTTGAATTAATTTTGTGCATCGTGAACAATTTTTTGACTATTCCTGAAGAATTACTGTCCAAAAGTGCAAGAACGATATGTTCAGGGTAAACTTTTTCGTGGTTTAGTTCAATTGCCGTAATCTGTGCTGATTTGACCACTTCTATTGCTTTTTCGGTAAATTTCTCAAACAATTTTTCGCCTTTTTTGTCGATTTATGTACTTTGATTTTACATTAATTATGCTGATTTGTCATTAGTATTGTAAAAAAAAATCTTAACATACTAAATCCTTCATGATAAAATTTATTTGGAAAGTTAGAGATATGCACGATTTTTTATTATCATCACTGCAAATAAAGTCTATGAGTTTTTTTGAAGCCGGAATGTTAATTTGTTTTGGAGCAAGTTGGCCTTTTGCAGTCAGAAAAACTTTCAGAACCAAATCGGTTAAAGGTAAAAGTAAACTTTTCCTTTCATTGATTATTTTGGGTTATGTCTGCGGTATAATAAATAAAATTCTAAATTCAATGGATATTGTTATCTGGCTTTATGTTATTAATTTGCTTTTAGTTAGTGCTGATTTAATTTTATGTTTGAAATACGGTTTTTATGGGGCTCAAAATGAAACTAAATAAAATATTTTTAATTCCTATTTGTCTTATTTTACTTTCAACATTTGCTTTTGGCGCACAAATGAGCGTTAAACCTTCTGTTGACAAAGCAACTTCTGCTGTCGTTAATGACGAAAAATCCGGAATTGATGAGAAAACTCAGTCGATTTTGGATAAAATCGGGTTTGGAAAATTTGTTGATTCAAATTCAACAAAAGAAATTGAAAGTTTTTTTAAAACATTTGAAAAATATACAGCAAAAGGTGATATAGAAAAACTAAAAACTCTATATTCCGATGATTTTATCAATAATGACGGATTTGATAAAAAAACATATTTTGATTTAATTACCCTTGTATCTGATATGTATGAAGATGCTGAGTATAAAATGGATATAACTTCTGTTCACAGAGATGGTGACTATGCATATGCGTATCTGAATGAAGTCGCATCGGCAAAAACAACGGATAAATATAACGAAAATACGGGCATTGGTGTTGTTAAGTCTGATTCTGTATATTTATTCCATCTTCAGAAAATTAGTGGTAAATGGAAAATTCGTGCATTAGATGTTCTCTCTGAACAAACGTCTTTAGTTTATGGTGATGCAAGAGATTTGGATTTTGAGATTAAAGCTCCTACTAAAGTTAAGCAGGGAACTGATTATACAATTGATTTTTCAATAAATAATATGCCGAATGATGCTGTTTTAATTGCTTCAATTACAAATGATCCTATAATTTATCCTCAGGTTAATCGAGAAGAAGTTTTCAGAACTCTCAAAAAGAATAAAAATCTTGAACGTATTGTTCGTGCTAATTCTGATAATTATAATGAATATGCCACTGTATCTTTGGGAGTTACTAAAGCAGGTGTCATCAAGAATGGTGAAGAAATTGATATGGTTAAAATCTATATGACCGGTATGGCATTTGTTATGTCTAGAGTCAATGTAGAACAAGTAATTAATCACAAAGTTGAACAAAAGTCCGACGGAAAAGTTAAAAATGGAACATCTTCAAAATAAAATTCCGGTAATATTGAAATTTATCTTGTTGACGGCAGTTATTACGGCTGTGATTTGCTTTCTTAAATATTTAATGTTAGAAGTAGTAATCGGTAATCAGAGTGAATTTTCAACTAAGTTATTTACTTTAACTCCTATTCTGAATACCGGTGCGGCATTTTCAATTTTGACTTCTCACACACAATTGTTGATATATCTTTCCTTTTTTGTTCTTTTGGGAATTTCTTCTTGGGTTGTGTATTATTCTTCAACTTTGACTGGAATGGAAATTTTGTCTGTTTCTCTCCTTATTTCAGGAGTTATTATGAATTTGTTTGAGAGAATGACTTTAGGTTACGTTATTGATTATATTAAACTTAATTTTATTTCTTTTCCGATTTTCAATTTTGCTGATGTAGCAATAGTTTTAGGGGCAATTTTGTATATAATAATTCTCTATTCAAAGAGGGATTAGATGGACTGCAAACATTTTTCTTTTGTTTATGATGAACCGGAGATAAAATCACGCCTTGATTCATACTTGGCAGAGAAGCTTGATTTCCTCTCAAGAAGTAAAATTCAAAAGTTGATTGATAATGCACAGGTTACGGTTAATGGAAAAACAGAAAAAGCTTCTTTTAAACTCAAAATGAATGATTCTATTGAAGTTCTGTTGAGTGAAGAACTGTCTTTTACTATTGAGCCTGAAAATATTCCGCTTGATATTGTGTATGAAGATGATGATATTTTAGTCATAAATAAACCTAAACAAATGCTAACTCATCCTACAGTGAAAGAGCTATCCGGTACATTAGTCAATGCATTGTTATACAAGTATGGATATGAAGACCTTTCCGATGTTAACGGAATACTGCGCCCCGGAATTGTTCACAGGCTTGATAGAGATACTTCAGGTTTAATTATGGTTGCTAAGAATAATAAAGCTCATAATTATTTGGCAGATGGGATTAAAAATAAGACTATTGTCAGAAAATATATTGCTGTTGTAAATGGAATTTTTTCTGAGCCTGAGGGGATTATTGATAAACCAATCGGAAGAAGTGTTTCTCAGCCTCAAAAAATGACTGTCTGCGAGGACGGAAAACCATCCGTAACTATGTATAGAGTGCTTGAAACTTTTAAAAAGCATTCTCTAATTGAATTAAATCTTAAAACAGGAAGGACGCATCAAATTCGTGTTCATATGGCTTCAATAGGTCATCCGGTTGTCAATGATTCTTTATATACAGGAATTAAATTAAAGGTAAATACAATTGGGCAAGTCCTTCAATCTTATAAATTATCATTTGCTAAACTTGAAAGTAATGATATAATCAATTTGGTATTAGATTATGATAATGATGTTAAAAAAGTATTAAATTATTTAAGGAGTTTAGAATGCGTGGATTGTTTATAAAAATATTTTCTATTTCAATGATTGTTATTATCATGCTTTTTGTTTTGATTATGGCTATCCAAAATTACAGAGCTGATTTTATAACGAATATTATTGTTCCTGTATTCTTTAATGATCCTGTTACAACAAGGGTTGCCGCTATCATTCTTCTTTCGTATGTTCTTGGCGGATTTACCGGCGTAATTTATGTAATGAAAGTTAATGCTGAATGTGATCAGGCTATAGATTATTACAAGAGAAAAATTCAGCAGATTTCAAGTAATACCGATGCAGATAGTTCTTTAATTGATTCACTTCAGAGAAAAATATCTTCTCTTGAAATTGCTCTTGAAAATGCATTAAAAGATAAAAATAACTAAATTTTATCTTAAACGCATTAAGTTATGACCTGTTGATTTTAATTGGTCCTTGTTAATCCAGCCTCCGTATAGATCCATATAGATTTTGTCTGCAGAAATATCACCAATAAATTCAATTTCTTGTGTTTCAGCTTTTAAATCATCTGTTGGAACGTCATTATATTGATTGCTCATATATATTGGTGTGTTTTCTTTTCCGGTGACCTCCTTTGCAACTTTTGAAGCATATTCAGCCATCTGGTCTCTGATTTTGCGTCCGATTTCATCAGATGTTTTATTTGAATTATTAATTTCTATATTATCTATAACATATGCCGGTTCACCGTTTTTGTCTTTAATAAAATAACAAAGGGCATTACCAATGGTTTTTCCAGTAAAGTTATCTGTAAGTTCAATCATATTATATGCTGTATTTAAAACAAAATGGGGCATTGCTGAGGAATTGAAGTTTCCTATTGCTATACAGCAGGTCGAATAGTTCCCTTGGAATATGTCTTTTTCAGGACGTCTTTCCCACATTTTTATTGTTATATCAATGTTTTTTGATGCATCAACTTCCGGAGTTGCATCTATATCTTTTATTCTTTGATTTAAATGGTCAAGAACAGTCAGAGTATTATTTGCTTTTTCTTTTAAATCTGGATTTTCACTGTTCTTTTTTGCACGTTCCCAAACATTTTCCAGTTTGTCGATTGTACTATTGACGAAGGATTTTAGCATCGGTTTGCTGGTTTGTATGTTTGTTGGAACTGTGAATTTATCATCTTTTATATATTTTGAAAGCTGCTTATCTATAAATTTCTTTGCAGGTGTTCTTCTTAATGTTTCAATGTCTTCTTCAATCTGTTTTGTAATTTGAATTAATTTTTCTTCATTTTTATCTTTTGAAACAAAATTTACTTTAAGAGCATCATTTGGCTTTATCCAGGCATTATAATTTAATCCTTTTTCTTTGAATAAATTTTTTGTGTTGTTGTTTGTCTGACCGTAAATATTGTCTTCGGATTGAATATATTCATCAAAATTCCCTATCAATGAATTCCTGAATAAATCTCTCATAGCAATGCATTCTTTCATGTCTGTTATAAGCAAATGCAGATATTCATTGTTCCACGCATAAATTTTTTCAGGAGGAATTTTTGTTATTTCTTCTTCAGTTAAATCAGTCTTTTTGAGAATTTTTCTCAAAAGAGTAAGCTCTGCTTTTCCTATATCAACTTTCCCTTTTTCAAGCATTTCTTCTATTTCCGTTGTTTCTATTCCATTTGTTTTATAGGCATTTAACAAATGTATAAACTGAATTTTCTGGGAAGCCATAAACGGTTTGCCGTCAACATTTGAGGAATTAATTAATCGTTTAAGCAGAGTTTGTTCTTTTTCGTTTAAACCGTGAAGTTTACCCAATATTTCATTGCTGATTGCAAGTCTTTTTCGCATTATATTGTCAATTGTTTCTTTATCGAAAATTGATGACATTAGCATCAATTTACCTTTATTATTAGCAAAAAAGTTATCTATTGCTTTTGCTGCTTCTTTTTCTGATTCATATGCTCCGTTGATGTACAATAATGGTTTTGCCATCATTTTTTCTTTTAAGTCAGTAACGGAATTGATAAGCCCTTGTAAATTATCCTGAATATCCTTGTCTAATGTCTGTATTACTCCGATATCACGATTTCTGTTGTATTCCGGGTTAATTGTTAATAGCTGAACTTCCTGATATGTGAAGAAAGGGACACCGTTTTTATCTTTATATCGGGCAAATTTTATTGCTTTGTCCAAGTCTTCTTCGCTTTGAGATGCTAATAATTCTGCAATATTACAGATATTATTATCATACGGATAATCTTGGAATTCATCTAATTTATTAAGGTTTTTATTGAAAGTTCTGATTTTTTCTATACCTTCGCCTAATAATTGGTTTAACTTTGTTGAAGATATATAGCGTGTACCGTTAGCATTCTTTTTATCTGCTATTTGTCTTAGTAAATTAATTGTTTCATTACAATAATCTTCGCCTTTGTTTATTGCTGATACAACACCCTGTTCACCAAAGAACATTGTATTGCTGTCAATTTTGAAATTATAAAATGCATTTATATAGTGGCATAATTTATCAACACTCATATCATTATCAAGGATAAATTTGTGAATATTATCCTGTGTTATGATGTCATTACCTTTTCCATTTTTTAATTCAAAAAGTTTTGGTGCGTATTCTTTATATTTAGCTGTAAAATCTTTATCCTGTTTTACGGAACAATAAATTCCATTATCTGAAAGCAGACGTTTTGTGGAATCTTTGGGATTTCTTAATTCCGAGAATGCTTTTGATTTGGTTAAAAATAATTCCTTATTTGTTATTTCATTGGTGTTAATAATTGATAGAATTACTGCATCATTGGAAAATACATTTTCACCAAAGGAATTTTTTTCGGTGGCACATTTAATCAGTAAATTCCATAATTTGCCGTCAATTTTTATAGCTTTAGGAATGTTGTAATTATTAAATAACGGTTCTCCGTTTTCTTTTCTTAAGTCTAGTAATATTTTTGCATGTTTATATGCTGTTTCACCCTTTTTTGCACATTCGATTGTCTCTTGAACGTTTGAAAATACATTTTGGTTATTTTTATCTTTTAACTCTGTCATTTTGGGCATATATTCAAGGAAGTTTTTAAATTCTTCTTTTGTTGAATCAGTTATCAGATAAAAATTATGAAAAGGAATTTCTAAATATTTGCCGTCACTTGTTTTTAACTTTAATATCTGTGCAATCCTGCCTGCTTTTTCGGAATCAAGTTGCGAAAATTTTATTAATTCATCATATTTCAGAATTGGTTTTCCGTTTTCTTTTTTTATTCCTTTGAATAATTCGGCATTCTTTAATAAATTCTCATTCTTTGCTAAGTCGGAAAGTCTGCTGCCGGTAATTTCTATACCGGTTGAGTTGAGCAAATCTGCTGCCTGAAGGTATCTTTTGGCAAATTCTTTTCCTTCTCTGAATGCACAAAATAATGAGTATCCTTCAAGTGCCGGTTTATTATCTTTATCTTTTATATCTATCAGTTTCTTTGTAAGTTCAAAGGTTTCATCATCCTCAACAAATTTTTCCAATGATAGTAGCCAAAGATAACTTTTTTTGTCTTCAGTTTCTGTTAATTTCAATAATTCTTCTATTTGTGAGCATTGTTTTTCTGTCAATTTGCTGAGATGTGGTATGTTGCTGACTGAATATTGAGCAAATTTAGATGCATATTTTATAAAATTATTATAGTTATTTTCGCTCTTTATAATATCTAAGACAGAAATATAATCGCAGATAATATTTCCGTCTTTACCTTTTTGATTAAAAACATTTTGTGCTCTTTCAAACAGAACATCATTAGCAATTATTTCTCCTGCCATATACATATTAGCTAATGCAATTTTCTTTTCATTATCGGTTTCATCACATATTTTAAGTGCATTTTTATATGCATTTTCATCTGATTGGAGAATATAAGATATTACGCCCGGTTTAAACAATCCCTCGTTATTATTGCCTTTTGGTTCAATCAGCTTATCTGTTAATTCAAATACTTTTTCGTTCCCTTTGAATTTTTTTGCAATTTTTAGCATATCTTCAGCATTGAAGAAAAGGTCTCCACTGCTGTTTTTGTATTTTTTTAATTTCTCAAAAGTTTTCTGAGTATCTTCGTCTGACATAACAACTTTTGCGGCAATTATAGCTGATATTTCTGAAGTACCTAACTCTGACTGTGTATTGCAATATTCTTTTATTCTGGGCAGATATTTTTTGATATCCATTCCTTTGCACTCAGGATCTGCTATTTTAGCTATTGTCAATCCAATTATATCATTTGTTGAGAGCTTATTTTCGCTACCTTTTTGATTCTCGGAATTAATTTCTCTGAATATGTTGACCATTTCTTCAGAAGAGACATCTTTAGGCTTGAATATATATGCAACTATAAGAGTCATTACCATGTTGTCTTGATTGAAAATATATTCTCCGTTTTGATTCTTTTCATTTATTAAATGTTGAAGGAAATCGCCAAAATCATCGTCAAATTTTATGCAACCTTTCATTCCGTACATTTCAAATTCTTCCGTGCCGGTAGGATCAAAAGAAAGTGCCTTATCAACAAATTGATTTATTGTCTTTTCATTATAAACACTTTCCCCATTGTCATATTTCAATGAAGTCATGGTTCTAAAGAATTCAAATTGTTTTTCATTTTTTGCCAATTTGACAAGAGAGCTTTCTTTTCCATCTTCTGTCGGTTCAAATTGAGAGAGCTCAAACATTGGAGCACCTTTTGAATTTTTCATCTGTTTGAGATATTCAAGACGCTCTGAATCTGTCTTTGGAGTTTGTCCGAAGGAAACTTTATGGATGCCGTAATAATTAGAATAAAATGTTGGATTATTTGGTGCTTTTGATTTCTTTTCAGCACTCTTTTTATCTTCCTCTTTGCCTTTTCTTTTATTGACATTCGGAAGATTTATCTCACAGTTAGAGAATATTTTCTTAGGATTTATTTCCATTTTTAATACAACAATTCCTTCAGATATTATAATTAACGGAATATCCGAAGGAATTCTTAACTGTTTGTAACGGTTTATTACGGAGTAATTAAAACCTTTATGGCTTCACCTTTCTGATGAGCGAGAAGTGCCTTTTCCGTATCTTCTAATTTCATTCTTAAAGTTATTAGTTTTTCAACATCAACTTTCCCTGATGCAATCAGCCTCAGTGCTTCTCTGAAATATTGAGGAGTATGATGGAATACACTAAGCACTCTTATTTCGTCATAGTGAAGTCTTCTTGTATCAATTTCAATCTTTGTACCTGATTCACAGCCTCCAAATAAGTGTACTCTTCCTCCGCGTCTGACAAATGTGAACATTCTCTCCCAAATTTCAGGTAATCCTACGCATTCAATAGCTACATCAAGCCCTTTTTTCTCCTCTGTAAATTCAAGGAAGATTTTTTCTGGGTTTTGATATTTTTTTAAATCAATGATTTCATCAGCTCCTGCAAAGTCTTTTGCAAGTTGAAGTTTTATAGGATTTCTTCCTGCTGCGATTACTCTTGCACCTTTTAACTTTGCAAGTTTGCAAAACATTAGACCTATCGGACCTAAGCCGACTACACCTACTGTTTCACCTGCTTTAATTTGTGTTTTTTCAACACCGTGAACAACGTTAGCTAATGGCTCAGTGAAAGCTGCTTTTTCGAAACTCAAGTCATCAGGTAATTTTATTAGATTTTTCTTGACTATCTGCGGTGGAATATTTATATATTCTGCGTAAGCACCGTTCAAGAATGTCAAATTTTCGCAGAGATTATAGTCACCACGTTTACAGAAAAAACATTTTCCGCATGGTGCAGAGTTCGCTGCAACAACTCTGTCTCCGACACTGAACCCCTGAACATCTTCGCCAATTTTTTCAATAACACCCGAAAATTCATGTCCGAAGCCTGACGGCACTTTTTTAATTAATACCGGATGACCTCTTCTGTAGGTTTTTATATCCGTTCCGCAGGTCAGAGCTGCTTCTATTTTAATTCTGACTTCCCCTCTTTGAGGCTCCGGTATATCTACTTCTTCAAATCGTATGTCTAAAGGAGCATAAAATCTCATTGCTTTCATTTTCATAGCTTTATACACGCTTTCATTATTTTGTTCGTGAGAGTATCTTCAAGAGCTTTATTTATGTCGTTTAGGGAATATTCGTTTACTAACCCATCAAGGCATATATCATTTTCTGCGATGATTTTATAGGATTCTTCTAAATCTAATGGAGACGGTGAATAACTGCCAAGTACAGTCAGTTCTTTGTAATAGATGTCATTGTGCAGATATCCTACATTAGTTTTTGAACTTGCAAATACTAATATTGTTCCGCCTTTTCTGACAAGTGTTTTAGCAAGTTCAACAGAACTGTCGGAACCTGCGCATAAGAAAATGCCATCAAAGCCGTATTTTGTATATTCTTTAATTTGTTCATTTAAATCTTCATCTGTTGCTTTAAAGACACCTTCAAAGTCATAATCTTCCGCAAGTTTGATTCTTTCTTCAAGAATATCAATTCCAAAAGGCTGATATCCCGAATATCTTAATAACTGACCGGTAATAAGCCCTATTGAGCCTAAACCGATTACTAAAACCTTTGAACCCTGTGTAAGTTTTAATCTCTTTACTGCTCTTAGGCAACAAGCAACCGGTTCAGTGAAGATAGCGTGTTCATCAGAAACAGAATAATTAGCTTCTAAAACAGTATTTTCAAGATGAAGTTCTGATACATAAATGTATTCGGAAAAACCTCCCGGGTAAATATTTGTTGATTTGAATTGTTCACACATTGAATAGCTTTCACCATAACAATATTCACAATCAAAGCACGGAACATGATGTCCTAATACAACTCTATCATTAACTGCAAAAGATGTTTTAGAATATATTTCAACAATTTTGCCGACAACTTCATGTCCCAATACTGTCCCGTCAGGAACCATACCGGTCATAATTTTGACTATATCAGAACCGCAGAGTCCACATGCATCTACCTTAACTATTGCGCCTGTTTGACCTGATTTTAGGTGAATGTCTTCAACCTCAGCTATTTCAAAACTTTTATTTATTAACTTAGCAACTCTCATCTTTCCCTCTATACTATTTTACACCATGGTTAAAATAAATGTCGATTATTATCTAAAAGTTTTTTATCCTCTTTTGTAAGTTTACTTTCAATGAATTTTTTAAACATATCAGGGCGTTTTTTATGAGTTATGATAAACTGTTCGAGTCTGCGCCATTTCTCTATTTCCTGATGATTGCCTGACAGTAAAACCTCCGGAACAACTTCACCTTCATATTCTCTGGGTTTTGTATATTGAGGATATTCTAATAATCCGTCAGAGTGTGAGTCTGATATGCTTGAAGTTTCGTCACCAAGTACGTTATGGATTAATCTTGAAATTGCATCTATCATACAAAGAGCGGGGTATTCTCCTCCTGTCAGAACAAAATCTCCGAGAGAAATCTCTCTTGCCTTTGTAATTCTTTTTATTCTTTCATCGAATCCTTCATAGTGACCGCAGATAAAGATTAGTTTTTCTTTTTTTGAAAGTTCTTTTGCAGTATTTTGTGTAAATTTTTCGCCCTGAGGTGAGAGCAAAAGTGTTTCATAGTCGCAGTCAAAATCAAGTGAGTTATATGCATCAATAAAAGGTTGACACATTAACACCATACCTGCACCGCCACCAAATGGAGTATCATCAACTTTTTTATGTTTATCAAGGGTAAAATCTCTGGGGTTTACAAGGTTAAGTGTGATAATCCCGTTTTCTGATGCACGTTTTAAAATGCTATAGTTAAATGCATTTTGAAACATTTCAGGAAATAGAGTTAAAACATCAAATTTCAATCTATTAATCCCTCAATATTATTAACTACAATTTTTTTATTTGGAATATCCACTATTGGCACCAAGTCTTTAACAAAAGGTACCATATAAGTTTTTTCGCTTCCTGCTTTAATTATAAGAATATAATTTGCAGGGTTGTCAGCTACTTCACTGATAATGCCTAATGAACAACCGTCAGTATCATAAACATTCAGACCGTATAAATCGCTGATTAAAAATTCATCTTCTTCAAGTGTATCTTTAACCTCGGACTCATCTGCATATAAATCCAGACCTTTATATTGTGTAACATCATTAATAGAATCAAATTCTTTAAATTTTACAATGGCATGTTGTTTATGAAATCTGCAAGATGTTACTGTTAGTTTTTTATATTCGTCGTCAATTTTTAAATACACGATTTTAACAGAGGAAATAAACTTCTCTCTGCCTTTACTGAAACCAAGTTTGACTTCTCCTTTTATTCCGTGAAAATTTAAAATTTTGGCAATCGAAATATAATTATTGTTGTTCTTCATCTTGTTTTTGTGTTTTAAATTCCTGAGGAGCATCTTCTCTTTCAGAGTTCCATCTGTCGAGTCCCATTTGTTTTCTAATTAATCCGATACCGACGTGGACTCTCCATTCATCCATTTTGAGTTGTGCAGCAATAATTTTATGGCAGCCTATCGGAGGAAGCGGTAGAAGCGGCTCATAAAGATTTTTAATTGCAAAAAGTTGGTCAGGTGATACGGCCAATTTTCTTTTCGGGAACGGCAATTTCGGAAGCATCAGTTTTTGACGTACCAAATTGATACCGAAAAATACCTTTCTTGGTTCTAAATCTATTGCCTCACCTATGATTTCGTGAATATTAGGATTTGGAAGCGGAAGCGCTTTCTTATAAAGAATTTCAATTTGCTCAAGTTGCTGTTTGCTTACTAAAAGCTGTTTCTGCTTCTGAGGACGCATTGGGCGTTTTTTGAATCCGCCTCTTTGGTTATTATTTCTGTTTCTGTCAAATTTGTTATATGATGGTCTTTGACCTGAAAAATTTCTGTTTCCGTTGTTAGGACGGTGAAATCCTCCGCCCTGTTGAGGTCTGTTGTTTCTTTGATAATTTCCGCCATCATTTCTCGGACGTCTTTCTCTGTAGTCTCCTCTTTGTTCTCTGTTGTTATAGCCATAGTCACTATTATAGGAACGATGCGGACGCTGTTCCTGTTCTTCAGAGTTTGCCGGAGAAAATGAATATGCACCTTGTTGCGGGAGAGCTTCTTGGTCATCGTGAGAATGTCCCTGCTGACCTTGTTCTTGTGAGCCGTCTTCGGAGCCTTTTCTTTCTGGGTATAGACAATTAGGACAAATAACTCTCTTAGGGTTTTTTGTTTCAAATTCTGCTCCACACTTAGTGCATTTGTTAATATACATTTTATTTTCCTCTTAGTACAAATCCTTGCAGTGGATTTCTGCAACTATCGTTCTTTCCCTTTTACGTTTTTAATACAATTCTTTTCATGCAAATAAAATAAATACTTCTTCCTCGTTTAAAAATATCTTTAAATTCCTTCATGGAATCTTCACGAGTTATACAATTATTTTAATCTTAAACATAATTATTTACAAGTCTTTTTTATAATATTTTTAACAATTACAATAATTATACGGAAGATTTTGATGCCAACTGTCCGCATGCGGCATCAATATCAAGTCCTCTTTCAAGTCTTACAGTGACTTTTTTCCCTGAAGCTTCAAGGATATATTTGAATTTCATTATTGTATCTTTTTTAGGACGCTTAAATTCAGAAAATTCGTGAGGATTATAAACAATCAGATTTACGTTACACTTTAATTTGTTAATCAAAAATGCAAGTTCTTTTGCTGTTTCACTGCTGTCATTGATGTCTTTAATAAGCAGATATTCAATTGTAACTCTTCTGCCTGTTTTTTCCGTATAATTTTTTAGCGCTTTCATTAAATCCGGCATTTTATATTTCTTTGAAACCGGCATGATTTGATTTCTTATTTCATCGTTTGGTGCGTGGAGTGATATTGCAAGAGTTGACTGAAAATCTAAATCTGCAAGCTTATTTATTCCGTCAATAATTCCGCAGGTAGAAACCGTTATTCTTCTTGAACCTATCTGAAAATGTTTTCTTAAAATATCAATTGCACTCAAAATGTTATCAAGATTTAACATCGGTTCACCCTGTCCCATAAAGACAATGTTTGTAACCTTTAATTTTGTATCTGCCTGAATTAATAATATCTGCTCCGCAATTTCAACTGGAGTTAAATTTCGTTTGAATGTTAAGTTTGCTGTTGCGCAAAATTTACAACCCATAGGACATCCTACCTGAGAACTTATACATGCTGTCAGGTTCGAGCGGTTATCAAATCTCATTAAAACTGCTTCTACGGGAAGTCCGTCCGATAGTTCAAACAGATACTTAATCGTTGAATCCTTACTGATTTGTTTATCTTTGATTTTCATATCTGTTATGCAAAATTCTTCTTCGAGCTGAGAGCGAAGGTCCATAGAAAGGTCGCTAAGTTCACTTATTTCTTTAACTGATTTAAGGTAGAGTCTGTTATAAACTTGTTTTGCACGGAATTTACTCTGTCCTCTTTCAAGAAACAGAGTTTCTAGTTCTTCTAAACTCTTTCCGCATAAAATAGTTTTGTTTTTCATATAAATATTGTATCATAATATTGTACTTTCGGAGAAAATCTATGCGTAAAGTTGCTATTACCGGAAATATCGCTTCCGGAAAGTCAGAAGTGGAAAAGCTTTTATTTGCTTCAGGATTCAAAGTCCTTGATACAGATAGTGTTGCACATGATATTTTGGAAAACGATGAAGAAGCCAAAAAAGAGATAGTATCGATTTTCGGTAAAGACATTTTAGATGGAAATAACCTGATTTCAAGAGCAAAACTTGCCGAAATTGTTTTCAATGATAAAGATAAATTAATCCGTTTAGAGAGAATCATTCATCCTAAAGTATTTAGAAAAATTGGAGAGTTCTTTAACGAAAACAAAAATAATGAAATTTGTTTTGTTTCTGTTCCTCAATTGTTTGAAACAAAAACCCAAATGGCATTTGACAAAGTCATTCTTGTAACTGCTTCTGAAGAAATACGTAAAAAACGTTTAATAGAAAGAAACAATATTAGTGAAGAAGATGCAAAACTTCGTCTTAGTGCACAAATGAAAGATAGCGAAAAAATTAAGCAGTCTGATTTTGTCATATATAATGACAAGGATTTAAATTATCTTAAAGATCAGGTTTTAGCTATGGTTACTCTTCTGAGATTGTTGCCTTAAGTACTTCTGCACTGTAAAATTCTGTATTGATATTCAGTTTAGAGCCTAATTCCAATAAATCGACCAAAATTTTGCGTGCTTTTTTGTTATCTTGCGTTGATTCTACCGTCTTTTCAATAACCTCAGGGAATATTGAATAAATCCTACTGAAATAAATGTTTTGTGCTTCCGATAAATCAGCATTTAATTCAAGTTCTTCAATATATGTAAACAGACTCATTAGGTTATCAAGAGTGTGTGAATCAAAGACCTTAATAAATTTATTCATTCTCTTTAAAATCTTTTCAGAGAAAAATTTTTCGCTAAAAGCTTTATCCAGTTTTAATTCAAAAGTCTTTGCTTCATCAAGAATACTTTTTGCTCTTATCATTGTTTTTTCGTTTCTTAAATCAACTTCCGGATCTCTGAAAACAGCATTAAAATCGTTTGAAAGTGTATATCTTGCAGCTAATTTAAAACCTTCTGGTACATCAAGCCCAAGCTCAATAAAGCTTAGCATTGATGCTTTATTGTCTATATAGGTCATCTTATAGTTGTCTGCAAATCTTTGTCTTTTTGTTTGAAGAAGTGTATTTAAAATTTTTCTTCTGTCCTCAACCAATACGTCTTTAAGAGTGTAATAATCGTGACCGAATACTTCATCGAGTTTTCTTATAACTTCGGTAAATGTTGAGTTAGTATAAACCTCGCAAAGATCTTTTGAAAGATTGTTAAAATCAGCTGCATTAGTAAATTCTTTCATTGCACAATGGAAATCAACTTCTGAGTATTGAAGCACAGTAACCGCAAAATCGTATTTTTCTCTTGTTATGAGAGATTGAACTTCAATTCTTCCGATAATAAATGAGTTCTTACCTTTAGAAAGTTTTTTGTATGCGTGGCAGGTTATTTTATAACAATAAAGTTTGGTAACTTTTTCATATTCAGTATAAAGTGAAGAAATTGCCCAAAGTGCTGCAAGCTGTTTAATTGAAACAATTGATGGACGTACAAAACGATTATATACATCTCTGCCATTTCCGTATTCTTTAATGTTGCTCTGACCTTCCGCTAATATGTCAAGGAATTTTGTTTCAATATCGTCACTTGTAAATTCCTGCGCTAGTTGGATTCCCCTTGCTGCATATTTCATTATTTGAACTGTTTCAATTCCTGAAATTTCGGTGAAGAACCAGCCACAGCTTGTGAACATTAATAAAGATTGTCTTTGAAGTTCAAGAAGTTTTAAAATAGCTATTTTGTCTTGATTTTCCAGTTGCTTTTTAAAATTATCAGTGAAAAATTTATCTACATTTGCTTCGCTTCTGTCTAGAATAACGTTGATATAATTATTCCTTATGTCCCAGCATTTTTTTGTATATTGTGCCATATTCTCTTCATAGATTTCGGCAAATCTGTCTCTGAGATAGTTTAGGGCTTCTCTTAACGGCTTTCTCCATTTTTGATTCCAACCGTAATTACCGCCGGTTGAGCAGCCGCAATCTTCACACCAGCGTCCGACACCGTGCATACAACTCCATGAAGAAACAGGCTTAATTAAAACTTCTTTTTCAACCGGTTCATCTGCTAGATATTTCCCGTATGTTGTCAGTTCAAAACCTTCATTTTCAGCTCTTATTTTAAGTACATAAGAAAGTGCCATATCCCCAAATTTTGTATGGTGACCGTAACTTTCCCCGTCGGTTGCTATATTGACAATTTGATTATAGTCTCTGTCTGATGATATTCCTTCTTTGAGTCTTGAAATAAACTTGTTTCCGTCTTTTAAAAGTTCATCAAAAGCAACTGATTTTGAAATAGAACCGTCGTAGAAGAAGATATAAAGAAATTTATCAGGGTCTTTCTTTGAAACATATTTATATGCACAAGCAGGATCTATATTACCCCAGGAAACATCTTTCCATTCTTCTTCTCCGATTTTCCTGACCTTAGAAGCTTGATAAGGTGATAAAATTGTGAATTTGATTCCCATATCAATTAAAACATCAAGTGTGTCATCATCTGCAGCAGTTTCGGCAAGCCACATACCTTCCGGCATCCTTCCGAATCTGCTTTTGAAATCTTTTATTCCCCAAATAACCTGTGTGTATTTATCCTGTTTGTTTGCTAACGGCATAATTATGTGATTATATACCTGAGCGATTGCGTTTCCGTGACCTGAATATCTGGAACAACTTTCTATATCCGCTTTTATAATTCTTTCATATGTGTATGGTGCGTATTTCTCCAAATATGACAGCAACGTAGGTCCAAAATTAAAACTCATATATGCGTAATTGTTTACTATATCAAGTATTCTATTTTTATAATCAACAATTTTTGAAACCGAATTTGGTGTATAACACTCGGCTGTAACTCTTATATTCCAATCGTGTGCAGGTGATGCACTATCTTGTTGTTCAACGTATTCAAGCCAAGGGTTTTCTCTCGGCGGCTGATAAAAGTGACCATGGATTGTCAGATATATCTTTTTCTCGCTCTCCACTCTCAAAACTCCTCAGAAATAAATGCTATTTTTTATTCTCAGTTTTCTGCTTAGGATTAGCTTTTGCCGTGACTGACATTGAATTAATATCACCCCACGGATCGCCTAATGCGTTTGAAAAAATAGTTACGTCAAGGCTGACTGTATCGCCTTGCTCTAAATCTACATATTTTTCAGCAAGCTTTCTCTTTATAAATAACTTAAATTCAGATAACGGAATAACATTCTTTACATCATCTCTCATAATTAAAAAGCCTATGTAGTCTTCAGATGATCGCATAGCTTTTGAATAATCAAGTCCTAATGATGAAAATGCAACAAATTTAGCTGTGAATGATACGGTTTTATTTAGATACTTTGATGGATTATTTACTATATCAATAGGTCTTAAACCTGAAATTACGGGTACTGTTGCTGATGATATTTGTGTTGCTTTAGGTTGTGCCGGTGCAGCAGTTAATGTTACTGACATTGTATTTAAACCTAAAAACATCATCAGTAGTATTATTGCGGCTTTATATGTTCTTGTCATTTGTTTGTTATTCTCCATTGTATATTTGATATTTTAACATATAAATTGATTTTTAGACAGATACGACTTTCTAATTATAAAATTGCGCAAAAGAATAGACTATTAAACATTGAAAACCGAGTAATAAAAATTTTCTTTCGAACCCCGAAAATAGCGCCCGGTTGTTTAATAGCCTACTTTTTTACTATATAACATCCCGCACTTCTTTTCATTATTCTTAAGAATAATTTTTTAAGTTTTTTTTAATAATTTTTTCCTAATACATGAGAATTATTTGTTAATTTTAAACATATCTGAATTATTCATATCTTCTATTGTTTTCATAGATGCAATTCTCAGTGCTTTTTTCTGCTCTGCAGTTGTCATTATTTCGACAATTGCTGTCGGAATAAATGCTATTAATGCTCCGACTGCCATATAAACTCTTTTCATTGCTCCGCTTTTACAATGAGCACCGATTTTTGAACCTATAAATGCACCTAAAGCAGTTGAAGCTATCTCAAAAGGTGCGAGCGTTATTTCTGAAAATGCCTCAACACCTTGTGCGAAGTGTTTTCTGTTGTCAGCTTCTTTATGAACTGCATATTGAGTGTTCAGTTTTAATATTTTTGCTTCACTTTTCTGTTCCGGTGTTAAACGTATTTCTTTTTTTAGTTCATGCCTTTTGTTCAGCTTAGGAAGTTCTGTTTCTTCAAATTTTTCGTATTCTTTTATGTCTTTCAGCATGCCTTTTAAGAACTTCAGCAGACCGGGTTTCTTCTTTTGCTCCACTGCTGAATTATTGTTATTAAAGTTTTGCGGAACTTCAACAAAATTTTCTCTGTTTTCTACAAAGTTTTTGAGGTTCTTATATCTTGTTGCCTTTATTGCATTGTTTTGAATATTTGCAATGTTTTTATTCATCACTAGATATGTTGCAAGAGGAATAATCAGCTTTGCACCGGATTTTATGACTGGATTTTTAATATGCAGTATATCTACAAGTTTATCTGAAATTAAATATTCGAGAAATCCTCCGACGAACAAGGAAGAATAACCGACATTGACGACTTTATCCATTCTCTCTAAATCATCTTCCGATTTTAAATCAACATATTTAATCATGTCCTCAAGTATTTGTTTATTTCCCTTTGTTGATTTAACGTTTGAATGATTCAGTTTTGATTCGAACTGAAGTTTGTTATGTTTATATTCAGTGTTTTTGTTAATCAGCTTTTGAGTTTCAGACAGAGTTTTCTTTATGTTTATTCTCGATAAAAACTTTTTAAAAAGAGGTGTCTTGATTTCTGATTCTAAGTTAATAGGGTTCGTTTTATCAGATAGTTTTTTCTCAATTTCGGCTTCCTGAGTATTGTTTAATACGGCATAATCTGCATCTGCATTAAATTGAGAAGTCAGTCCTTCAAATTTTGCACGTCTTGTTGCACTCAATTGAGCCTTTGTTGATTTGGAAACCCCATGTGCATATATTAATGCTGAAAGGCAAGCCATTCCTGCTGTCAGAAGTTTTGGCAGCGGTAGTTTGCTCTTTCCTATTGTTGATTTTTGATAGTTATTGAGAACATTAACCAGTTTCGTATTTTTACCATGTTTTTCTAAAACGGGAATTAATTTTGTAATTGTTTGCGGAATTGCGGTTAGTGCGGCAACACCTGCAAGAAGTTGCATATTCACCGTTACAAATACGGCTTCAACATCTTCCGCTTTATTATAAACATAGTTATCAAGCATTAAAACATTCTGAGCAACAGTTTTTGCTTGTTTTTGACGATAGAGAACATCTGCTGTGTTTTTGTTTGCACCTTGAACGTAGTGCTGCCTTTGGGCATCTCTTAAATCCTCTTGAGCTTTCCATTTCTTATATTGTGGCTCAAGTTTAATATAGGGAAGTTTCTTTGCTAATATTTCCATTTACGCATAAATCACCTATCATCATGTCTTGTTTATTTTAAAATAAAAGGTAATAAATTTTGTTATTAATTTTAATTTCGTTGCAATTTTTTTACATATTTTTTTGATTAAAATGCTATAATTATTCTATGGTAAAAGTTTCAGTTATTATGCCTGTATTTAACACTAACCCTGAGTATTTCGTTCAGGCAGTTAATTCTGCACTTTCTCAAACTCTTGAAGATATTGAGTTAATTATTGTTGATGACGGCTCTGACGATCTAAGTTTTAAAGATAAACTTCAGGATATATCAAAGTCAGATAAAAGAATTAAACTCTTATCAAAACCACATGAAGGTTCCGGACAGGCAAGAAATTTGGGAATTGCACTATCAAACGGTGAAAAAATATCTTTTCTTGATTCTGATGACTTTTATCCTGATAATACTATTCTTAAAACCCTTTCGGATGTTATTGATGAAAAGATAGTTCTGATTGCCGGAGGGACTCCGATTGAGTTTAAACAAGACGGAACATTTGATTCTCCTTATTTTAATTATGGCAATCTTTCGGATTATTTTTCTGATAGAATTGTAGACTACTCTGATTACCAATTCCCCTGGTGGTATTGGTGTTTTATGTATGATGCAAATTTTATTAAATCAAATAACTTCTATTTCCCCAAATATCTTCGTTACCAAGATCCTATTTGGTTTGTAAAAGTAATGCACAGTGCAAAATCATTTTATGCACTCTCTACTGGTACATATGTTCATAGAGACAGAGGATCACTTCATAAATTAAATATAACTCTGTTCGAACAACACGTTAATGCGATTGCTGAGCTTCTTAAATATTCTGATAGCCAAAACCTTAATAAACTTCATAATCTTTTATACAGTGTTTTTTTTAGCTATGATGTGACTCTCTTTCAGCATATTCCGGATTTAACCGAAGAAGATAAGCAAAGATATATTGATATTGTTAATTCTGCCTCAAATAAAGATAAAATAATGTAAAAATGTTTGATTTATTATCTTCCTTTGTTATCATGATTAGAGTTAAGGAGTTAATGGAAATATAAATATGAAAAAAGCACTAATTACTGGAATTACAGGACAAGACGGAAGTTATTTGGCAGAGTTTTTATTGTCAAAAGGCTATGAAGTTCACGGAATAATCCGCTATGCAGCAACAAATAATCTTGGTCGTATTCAGCATTTGATAGATGAAGATGAACCGAAAAATTCAAAAATTCACCTTCATTTTGGTGATTTAACTGATTCTTCCTCTTTGGTCAAAATAATAAATGAAGTGAAACCTGATGAATTATACAATCTTGGTGCTCAATCTCACGTCGGTGTTTCTTTTAAAATTCCGGAATATACAGTAAATACTGATGGTCTTGGTACATTAAGACTTTTGGAAGCTATAAGAACACTCGGACTTGAAAAGAAAGTCAGATTTTATCAGGCTTCAACATCAGAACTCTATGGTGATACAAGAACAGTTCCTCAAAATGAACTGACACCTTTCAGCCCGACTTCGCCATATTCCTGCGCTAAACTTTTCTCATATTGGATTGTTAAAATCTATCGTCAGGCTTATGGTATGTTTTGCTCAAACGGTATCCTTTTTAACCATGAATCTCCTAGACGTGGTGAAAAATTTGTAACAAAGAAAATCACAAAAGCTGCTGCAAGAATTAAAATGGGGCTTCAGGATAAGTTATATATCGGAAACTTAGATTCAAGTCGTGACTGGGGCTATGCAAAAGATTATGTTGAGGGTATGTGGCAAATTCTCCAGCTCGATGAGCCAGGTGAATATGTTCTTTCTATGGGCGTAAATACAGTTTTGAGAGACTTTTGTAAGAAAACTTTTGATCAGCTCGGCTATGACCTTGAATTTGTCGGTCAGGGTATGGAAGAAAAAGGTATTGATAAAAAGACTGGGAAAACCCTTATTGAAGTCAATCCTCAATTCTTCAGACCAAAGGATGTCACTCTCCTCCACGGTGATTCAACAAAGGCTATAAACACCTTTGGCTGGACTCCAAAACATTCAATTGATGATTTAATAAAAATTATGCTCGAACAAGACTTAAAAGATGCTAAACGTGAGTTAGCAAGTAAAGATGTTGAATAAGTAAATTATTTTATAAAAAAATGCCGAATTTATTCGGCATTTTTTTTTATGATATTAATGTTTCTTTTATGAATAATAACCGTATGCTTGGTCTTGAACTTGATCTACAAATTTTTGTTGATAGAAATAGTCTTCAGCTTCTTTTGCTGTCATACCTGTCATTTCTGATATATAGTCAATTTGATTATTCTTTTCAGTTGACTTCTCAGACATTTCGGAAAGAATTTTTTCAGCTTGTTTTTTAGTGCAGCCTTCATCATCTATGAGCTTTTGTACTGCTTTTTCATAAGCTTCATTTTCTTCCTGAAGATGTGTTATATATGGATGATTTGAAGGTGCTTCTTCTTTTTCCTCGAAGGCATCTCCAAATGTCGGCATATCTACATCCTTAAATGACTTTTCATCATATTTAGAATATAGTTTTTTAATTTCTTGTGAATTTACATAATTTACAGAATCAAACAAACCCATATTAATACCTCGTAAGACTTTGTATATATATAAAAAAATTATCGGCATCAAAATTGCGAATCTTTACCGATAAAATCGTATAAATTTTTAAAATGCAGTAAAATCAATGGTATTGGGGTGATTTTTATTTTAACAATACGTAATATTATTGATTATTTTATAACGCATTCTGCATAAACTGATTGATTCGAAATTTTGGATGATGAGGTGAAATAGATATTGTTTCCTCTTAATTCTAATACCATATAATCACCCAGTGGACGAACTTCGGCACCATAGTGGTCAGTCGAGAGTCTTTCTGAGTTTGTCATGTAATAACCGGAGGGCATTGTTTTATGAGTGACTATTGAAATTAATTCTAAAATATCCGGTAATCTTCCGCCTTTGTTATTGCAATATGATTGTGCATTATGTGTTGATGTCGTACTTGGTGATGATGTCGATACATAAAAGGCTTGAGATACATATTGAGTTGAGGAACATTCTGTTGTTATCATTGCAGTTACTTTTTTAAGATTTGAAGGATGGGCTTTATCCTCTCCCATTAATTCATCAAAAAGTGTTTGCATAACGTTGCCTAAACTTTCACCGATATCTTTCCACTTGTTGTTTGGTAAGGTTGCATAGATTATTTCAGGTGTTCCTGTTTTATGATCATTACGTCTGAAAACAAGTGTAAGTGGTTTTGTATATTTGGAGGTGTATAATTTCAGTACATATTCAATTTCTTCAGGACGGCATGTAGTATCATCAAGCAGAATGTCAAAGAAATCATCTCCTCCTCTATTAACTTTGGCTGTTGGTTCTTTATATACCGGAGTTTCCCGATAAACAGGTTCTTCAGAAACAGGTATATCTCCTTCGTATTCCAGAGGCGGAATATTGTTATAATTATAATTTCTTACAGCAACAGTCTGCTTTTTGGGTTTTGGTTTTTCAACAGATAATTTCTTATCTAATATATCTTGAATATTCTTTTTTCGCATTGCAATTATGCGTTGTTTTTCTTCAACAGTATAGTTTGATTTGTGAGGGATTACCTCTGTAACTTTAATTTGTTCGTTTATTTCTTCAGGTGTTATATTGTGTTCTTCTTGAACTTTAATGGGTTCTTTCTGAACGTTAACTGTTTCTTCATGCTTAACTGTTTCTGAAATATTCAGTTTATCGAAATTGAATTCTAATTTCTCTTTAGGACTTATAAAGATTGAAATTCCTGTAAATACCAGCAGAATAAAAATGAGGATGACAGCTAATCGTTCATAAAAACGATTTTTTTTGCGTCTTTCACGCTGCATTTCTTTGTCATTTTGTTCTGATAAATTACTCATTTGTTGATTATTATATCACCTTTTGATAAAATTTCTAAATGTAAATATTATCAAGAAAGAATATTATGAATTTGGCTAAATCCCATTCGAAAATCTTTTTCTTGGGGCCTAAAGGGACATTTACCGATAGAGCCCAAATAGACTTTTGTGAATATTTTGGAATTCCTGATGTGGAAAAAATTCCTGTTTGTTCAATCTCAAAAGGTTTTGATGCTTTATTAAACAATAAGGATTCTCTTATTGTTCTTCCTATTGAAAACTCAATTGAAGGAATTGTCAGAGAAACCTTAGACAACCTTATTGCACTTGAAAATTATGATTATAAAATTCTCGCTGAACATATAATTCCAATTGAACAAAATCTAATTGGGTTTACGCAATCTTCTGATGAAATTAAAACAATTATATCTCATCCTCAGGCGATTGCTCAGTGCAGACATTTTTTAAACGCTAATTTCCCCGATGCTGAAATTAAATATTCCAACTCTACTGCTAATGCCGTTTGTTCTTTAAATCAGGATGATGTTTCTACTGTCGCAATAGGAAGTGAATTTTGTGCAAATATGTATAATGTTCCTATTATCATGAAAAATATAAATGATGAGAAAAATAATCTTACCAGGTTCGTATTAATAGGTAATCAGTATATTAAAAAACAAATCCCTTCAAAAACTGCAATTACATTTACAACTTCTAATACTCCGGGTGCTTTAAACTCTATATTATCAATATTTGAACGCTATAATATAAACATGACACAAATTGAATCTCGTCCAAGTAAAAAATCTCTTGGTAATTATACGTTTTTTATTGAAATAGACGGGCATTATCAAGATGATTTAATTGTAAAAGCTCTTTTTGAGGTTATTCAACATACTCAAATGTTTAAACATTTAGGTTCTTATTTTATTGTTTAGGTAATCTTTTGAAGATAGTTGTTGAATTATCAGCTAATTTAACCGTTGTTTTATCTTTTCCGTTAGAGACAAAAATAATTGAGTTGTTTTTATATTTACCTTCGCCACCGTATTTTTTATCATCAGAGTTTGCTATTTCAATCCAGTGTCCTTCCGGGAATTGAATATTAAAATTGTCATAAGCCGTATCAGAATAGTTCTTTATTGAGAAAATTTCATTATCGTCTTTTTTACAATGTACTCCATGAACTAATTCATTATGGAATAATACTGTTCTCTTAACTTCACCATCCTGAAGTGCCGGATTACTGCCGGCTATATTATTTAATTCTGTTGTAAATGCACCGACTTTTGCCATTTTATTGGCAGCTTCTTTTGAATATGCAATAGAAGTTTGCATGCTATCTTTATATGCACTGCTAAAGTTTGCATCATAACCTTTTTCTCTCGTCATGGAATCAATTGCGCGATATGCGTTTTCTCTGGCTTGTCTGTTGGGTGAATCTACATCGCTGAATTCTCTAAAGAATTTGAAATATGCAATATTCCCTTCTTCAGCACCTTGGAAATACATCTTTGGCCCAGGAATTGTATAAATTGTTCCGAGTGCCAGTTTAAGTTTCTTTAATGCATAATCATATGCGTTTTTGACTTCATCACGTGATACATATCTATTAAGTTTGAATTGATTAAATATCATTGCATTATATGAAAGGTCATCAATTTTATCTAATTTGCCCGATGCATATAAGCTAAGAAGTTTGTGTGTAGCGTGTGAGGCTCTTTGGAATTTTTCACTGTAGTCACCGCCTTGCATGTCATTCATAAGATTCATTCTTCTTGTAGCATATTTAACTACAGAACTTGTTCCGTCATAGTTTCCTATTTCATCATGGCTTATACTGTAAGCAACTCTGTGATGGGAGTTTTTGATATTATTATCTAATGCATATAAGTCCTCTGATTTTGGTACTTCCGTCATATTGAGTATTGCTCTCATAAGAGGGAAATCCCATTCACTGTCAAAGCCTAAAGCATTTAATGTTTGAAGGTCTGAATAATTAAAATTTTCAATGGCTCTAACATGTCTGTCTATCTCTTCAATATCTTGAAGGTGATTTCCTGATGTTTGTATCGGGGCTGTGATTTTAGCTCTGTTGTTAGCTCCGTCTTCTGCAATCAGGAATACATCAGGATAGTGTTCATTGACTTCTTCTGCAATTTGCTTAAGGGCATAATCCGAACCCATAACGCTCGGGTTTGTCATATCAAATCTTAAACCATCTGCATGGTATTCACCTGCCCAATTTAATGCCATGTTTACAACATAGTCTCTGACATATCGGTTATCTTTTCCTTCATAGTTGAATTTTGCGCCGAATTGGCTCGGACCGCTACTGTATGGACCGGAAACTGACAGCATGTCACCGTCAGGACCTATGTGGTTTGGAACCATGTCAATAATGACAGAAAGTCCTAATTCGTGTGCTTTATCTATGAATTTTTTGAGTCCTTTTGAGCCTCCTAACTTCTCGTTGACTGCAAATTTATCAACACCGTCATAACCCCATTGTTTTGAATATGTGTTTTCTACCGGCATGATTTCTATTGCATTTGCGTAGTTCTTTTCTTTGATTTCTTTTAGCTTATTTATTGCAGTCGAAAAGTCTCCACCGTATGTAATTGTAGGTATGTTCATTTCATATATTCTCAAAGAATTAATTCCTTGAGTTTTATTTGAACCCTGTCTTGTAATTCTTCTATTATCTTCTCCTGCCATCCACTGACTATCAGTCCATTTATAGTTTTTAGGGTTATGAATTTTACTCCACCCCATAATATGTGGTTGTTCTTTTGCATAAGGGTCTTTTACAAGTCTTATATCATCGTAGTTTTTAACTATAATATATCTGTAATATGCATTTGTTGTGTCTGTTGAAATATTTTCTGTTGTGAAAATACCGTTACCTTTGTTTTCAAGTTCTATAATTGTTGATTTTCTGTCTGCAGGTCTAACGTTGAAATTGTCAGAAAACAAACTTTTGCTGGCTTTTATAGGCCTTGATTTTACATCCTTTGTTTCACTTGAATTATCTGTATTGAAAATTTCAACATATACATGTTTAGCATCGGGGTAAGTGAATAATTTAAAATTTACACTTCCGTTTTTGTTAATTGTTGCTCCCCAGCTTTGGTGTTCGGATAATAATCTTCCGAAAGAAATGTTGTTAACAGGGTAATAAGCTTTTAAAGGAAGGCAGTTTATTTCATTTTTAACGGGTAAATGATTGCCCTGAGCTTTTTTTGCATTGCTCAGGAGATTGTTTGTTTCGGTTATGCTGGAGACAGCTCCTACTTTCATTTAGACCTCTTTTAAACACATACGGATTTTTTAAAACATCAAATTAAAAAAATTTGCTATTCTTTTAAAAAAAATTATTCATCAAATACACATGCAGAAACTGCTTTCAAGTTAGGACCGAATTCGTCTTCGGATACAAACTCCAAAGAATCTCTTCCAAAATCTATTAACATAGTCGCCTGTGTAGGGATTAAATTACTCCTTGTGACAACAGTTTTTCCGGGTGCCATTTTATAAACACGGCTTGATGTCCAATATAAACCTGCCGGTAGTCTTCCTGTTAAAAGTATTGGAATAAGTTCTATCGGGTCTGCTAATCTTGCATTATTATTTTTACAGTATGATTCTTTGCTATATTTGTCTTCCAAAGAAGTCGGTATTGTTGAAAGATAAAAATCTTTTGATTGATATACATATTGACTGCATGTTGTTGTAACCCCGGATTGAACTTTTAATGCGGCATCCGGTCTTTTCTTTTCATTTTGTGACATTGGCTTATTTTGTGGGTTGTTCAGTATTTGGTTTAAATTAACCATATTCTTCTTTAAAATATGCTGTTTTGCTCTCGGCAGATCCCCATATAACAATTTAACTTTACCACCGTTTTGATATGCCGGATTTGGATTATTGAAAATTAATTCAATCGGTTCAGTATTGTTTTGGTGGAAGAAATATGCAATTGAAGTAGCTGATTGTGGAGAACACGGCGAATTTTGCATTGCTTTTGATACAATTTGGCTTTCAACACTCTTTGGGGTTTCAGCAGTTGGTCTCTGCACCTGTGTCTTAGGTCTCTTAACAACATCCTGTGTCTTTGCATATTTTTCTTTATTTAAACGTTCTAATTTCTCACGTTTTTCCTGTTCTTTCATTCTTTGAATGAGTTTTTGTTTTCTATCAAATTCTTGTTGGCGCTTTTTCTGTTGTTGTGCGTGGTACTGCTCATAGTCTGATTTATATTTGTTGTATTTGACTTCTTCACCAAGCTTGTCAATTGCTTTATCCAGAATATCAGGCTCCTGAATTTGTCTATCAACTTTCTTTGTGATTTTTTCGTCTTTTACATCAACTTCTTGTTCAATTTTCCCGTTTGCATTATAAATGTCCTTATCATAATTCAGATAAAGGGGAGAATTTTTATCACGTACAAATGAAAGTAATGTAAAAATAAGCAAAAAGAACATAATGACAGCAATAACGTACATTATAAATAGTGAATCTGATTTGTCCTGCTTATAATTCTTGTTCATTTTGTTCTTTCTAATATCTAAAGTATATTATATTTTTCTCCTTAAATGCAACAAATAAACAAATATTAAAACCTTTACTATTTTAACCTTTAAAAATATAATAAAGTTATGGAAACAGAAGAAATTACACAATTTATACTAAAGGCTTTTGAATATAAAGAACAAAAAAACTATAAAAAAGCAGTTGATTATTTCTATAAAGCACTCACTATGGATACTAACAGTTCAGAAATTATGTGTGAACTGTCTTTTCTGTATGAAAAACTTAAAAAACCAGATAGAGCTGTAGAATATTTGGAACAGGCACTTTCAAGAAAACCTGATGACGATAGAATTAAATTCAAATTAGCTGAAATGCTTAAGACTACCGGTAATTATAAAAAAGCTCAATTTCTTTTTAAAGAACTCTTTACTGCGAATCAAAATGAAACTGAATATTTTGCTCAATATATTTATGTTCTTCTTCTTCAGGAACAGTTCGATTTGATTATCAGTGAATATGAACATTATTCTGGAAATAAGGAAGGCAGTTCTATAGTTAACTATTACATGGGTGTTACTTATGAAAATATTAACTTACCCGATGTCGCTGAAAAATTTTATAAAGCTGCGTTAAATGCCGATAATACAAACTTTGATGCAGGCTATAAATATGCATCTTTGTTGTTTGAAAATAAACAATATGATGAATCAGAGAAAATTTTACTTTCCCTCATTAACAAAAAAGACGATGCGTATATTTTCTATCTTTTAGGTGAAATTAATTTTATAAATAATAAACTCGATGATTCGATTAAATATTTGTCTTCTGCTTGTCGTATTGATTCAAAGAATCCTTCATATTTTTATGAATTAGCTACAGCATATTCGCTTAAAGGATTTTTGAAAGAAGCTGAATATAATTATATCGAAGCTGTCAAACTTGATCCGAATAATTTGTCTTATAATTATTCTCTTGCTTACCTTTATTATATGAATAAAGAATCTTCAAAATCCTTGAGGGTTCTTGATTATATTCTTTCAATTAATCCTCAGCAACCAAATGCGTTGACTCTTAAATCTCAAATAATGCTTGATGAAAATGATGTTGTCTATGCTGATAAATTGATAAAAGAGGCTATAAAACTCAACAATCGAAATGACTTTGCCTATTCTGTTGCAGCTAAAATTTTTGCAAAACTCAATTGGTGGGAAAAGGCTGTTCAGTCTATTAAGCAAGCTGTTAGTATTAATCCTGAATCGGTTGAGTATAAATTGGATTATGCAAAATATTTGCTTTATTCATCTGAACTCGATGAGGCAATTAAAATATGTGATATGGTTCTAAAACGAAATACGAAGCTTATCGATGCCCTTCTGATTAAAGTGGAAGCTTTGATGCGTCAGCAAAATTTTGTAGATGCAGATAAAGCGATTACAAAAATTTTAAAGCTTGATTTTAATACTTCAAAAGCTCATTTCTATAAAGCCCAAATATTAAAATATACTAAAAACTATCTTAAAGCTGCTGAAGAGCTTAAATATGCTATAGAAATTGAGCCTGACAATGCCATTCTCTATGAGAATATGGCCGAATGCTATTATAAAGCGGAAGTTTATGATGCAGCCTATCAATTTTATAAAGAAGCTTCTAATCTTGATATTACTCAGGCTAAATATAAATATATGATGGCTAAAATTGCAGTCCTTCAAAATAATTCCGTTAATGCCATTTCTGATTTTATTCTGGCTAAACGTTTAGAACCTGCTAATCTCAGTATTATTTTGGATTATTTTAATTTCCTTTGTTCTATTAATAAGAATAAAGAAGCTGTTTCAATGTTAAAGGATTCCAAACGTTTCCTTTTAAATGATAATGATATTAAAAAGGTTGATTCATTAATTAAACAAATACATTAGCCTATTTTATTTTTTCAAGTCCCGTTAATTTAGCATCAAGTGTTCTTCTGCCAAAATTATCAAACAAAATTGTGCAGAAAAGGATTTTATTGCTATAGTGAGCAAAACTTTCTACCTGACCTTTTCCGTATTTAGGGTGGAAAACCCAATCACCTACGGCATAGTTAATTTCTTTTTCATTTTGAGGTGTTTGAGTCTGAGCTGAATATACCGGAATATTTTGTCTTGTCTCATCATCTTCTTGTTCTTTTTGTGCATTTTGAGGATGTTCAATACGCCTTTTTGATTCGGAAGCAGAAGGAAGTTTATCTTGTCTGACCTGAACACTTTCGTTTATATTAAATGCTGAAAATAATTTATCGTCATCATTTTCTGTGCTTTCTTCTTCCTCTTCTTCAACTGCTGCAGATTCCTGTGATTCAATATCGTTAGTTTTGTTTATTTGATCAACGACTTTTAGAAAATCATCTTCTGTATTATCTTCTGTTGTTTCCGGTTCTTTATTAATCAATATTTCGGGTTCATCTTCGTTTTCATCATTATTTTCCTGAATTTTTTCTTCAGGTGGCATCATATTTTCAACAAATGAATATTGTATTGTATCCTCATTTGTTGTTGTTTCTTCTTCGACAGTTTCAACGTCCGATACCTGTCCTTCATGTTGTTCATGAATAGTTTCTTCCTGAATAGTTTTTTCCTGAACAGGTTCTTCTTGTTCTTGTATCTCTTCTTCAGGAGGTGCAATAAATTCTTCTATTAAACTGCTTGCATCAATTTCTTCTTCCGAGTCTGTTTCTTCTGTATTATCGCTTTTTGAAAAATAAACAATATCATCCGGAACATTATTCAATTCATATTCTTGAGTTAGTTTTATAGATTCTTCGGGAACAACTTTTTCTTCACTTGTAAATGTAAGTTGATCTTGTTCCGGGATTAATGTATCTTTATTATCCTCAGCTTGAATCATTTCTTCAAAAATATCAGGAGTTTGAGGTTGTGCTTCTTGCACTATTTCTTCTATTTTGTCATCAGGTGAATCAGCCTCAAATTTGAGGATATCAGTAGAGTCTTCAATGATGGATCTTTTTTCTTCTTCTACCAATGAATCAATTACTGATTTTTTAGGCTTTTCTATTGGAGTTGTTTCTTCTTCAACTTCATATTCGTCAAGAAAGTCCAAATCATCATTTGTAATATCATCTTTGACTGTTTGATTTATGTCAGAGATTTCTTCTTTTATTTCTTCTGTATTATCGTTTTTTTTTAAATCAACAATTTCATCTGTTAATGAAAAATCTAATTTTATATTTGATAAATCAGTTTCTTCAAAATCTGGCAAATTTAGTGTTTCAGTTCCCTCAAGAATACTTTTAGTTTCCTCCTGAATGTTTTTAGGTTCCTCTTGAATGTTTTTAGGTTCCTCTTGAATATTTTTTGTTTCTTCTTGAATATTTTTTGTTTCTTCTTGAATATTTTGAGGTTCTTCTTGAGTACTTTCTGGTTTTATTTCAGGTTCTGTGACTACTTGTTGGAAGATTTCTTCAGCAGTATCCATTACTTCCGGTTGTATATCGTCAACTTTAATTTGTTCTTGAAAAACAATTTCATTTTTATCTTCTGATTTTGGTTCTATTTTTGCTTCTTCTGATTTTGGCTCTATTTTTGCTTCATCTGATTTTGGCTCTATTTTTGCTTCTTCTGTT
>JAEEGL016771693.1_pt1 | contig 45360 bp, 72 predicted proteins | sample 9134231 | NCBI WGS metagenome assembly JAEEGL01 (sample SAMN16246548, study PRJNA631951) | gut metagenome | biome: gut microbiome; feature: rumen; material: fiber-attached | host: Bos | place: Iran: Karaj | collected 2018-10 | reverse complement strand
AGAGTAAAAGTACTCGTCTGAGTCAACAGGAGGCATCTTGTGAATCCGCAAGAGCTTGGCGAAGAACTGAAATCTATGATGCTGTACCGAAAGGTTTAAACTAGTAAGTGTTTGGTTGTTTTCGCAAAACCTCCGTGCATGGTGTCTACGGCTATCGTAAGGTAGCGTGTGAACAGCAACGTCCAACCGTTGTGAAATGGCATCTACAATAAGACAATGTTCTCAGTCTTTTGTTTTTTAATTTAGGGATATAGCTCAGTGGTAGAGTAATTTTGTTGCGATTTAAGCTATACACACTGCCGACTTCGGAACGCAGTGATGCTTTGACTGATAATGAAACGGTTGGGGGTTCGAGTCCCTCTGTCCCTGCGTACCGCATTTTGAACGTTTAAACGACTTAAGTAAACGTTAAACTTATAACTCTGAACTAGCTAGCAGTGGTTATAGATTGAAGAGTTTGAGACATTCGTGTTTCGTAAAAATACCATTTCTAATCAATCGTTTTTGACATGGCTTAATATTTAATTATATATGAGACCATATGATTTTTGTGGAAAAGAAAATAACGAGAGTGCCACTAAGCTTCAGCAAGGGTTAGTTGGTAAAATTACTGGTTATGGTCAGTCAATGACACCAATACTCAAGAGTGGACAATCTGTTATTTGCGAACCAATTAAGGATGATACCAAACTTAACAAAAAGGACATCGTTCTTTGTAAGGTCAAGGGTCATTATTACTTACATCTTATATGGGCTGTTAGAAATAACAAGGAGTATTTGATTGGTAATAATCATGGTCATCCAAATGGTTGGGTAAGTAGAAATCAAATCTATGGTAAGGTCGTAGAGAAACTTTGATTTCAAAGGTCACAAAGGCACAATAAGGGTTCGATTCCCTAGTGACTGACAATATGTTTATGGGCTTGTAGCTCAGTTGGCTAGAGCATCTGATTTGCATTCAGAGGGTCGTGGGTTCGAGTCCCATCTTGTCCACATAAACTTACGATGTAGGAGTAGAGGTACAAGCGTGGAGTAGCGTTAACTGAATTAACAGCAACTAAAGATGCGAGTAATTTCATCTAGGCTCAAGGTACACACTTAGTAATACTCTTATGGTGTGCGAAGCACCTAGTGGCAAGTCCCTATGGGATAAAAGAATTCTTGTCGGCTAGGGTTTAGCTAGATTCCAATAAAGTACCTCCGTAGGTTTTTTAATATTGTGGAGTGGTAGCAGTTGGTAGCTCGTCAGCCTCATAAGCTGAAGGTCGTGGGTTCGAGTCCCACCTCCCCAACAACTCCAATGTTCTGTGAACATTATTAAGGAAGCTTACAGCAGTTTAAAAGACCGCAACTCTTGGTTTAACCAGCTTCCGTTTTTTTAATAACATTTTAAAAAATTAATTATTATGAAGAAAAACAGTTTTTGGTAGGGCTTTGACCAATTTTGGTAGCTGAAACTGATTCGTGGTCCTGATGTATTCTTAATTTGGATGGGAAAAGTAGTGAGAAAGTTAAAATCATTAGTTAATAACAAACAAATTAAAGAATATATTAATATGGAAAAGAAAATTTTTACAGACAAGGAAACCACTAGAGAACAGTATCTTAAGTTTAAGGAATTCATTAAGTCAGAGACTTATAAAGACCATTCTGACTATGTAGCTTACTACATTTTTAAGCATCGTATCGAGGGTGCAGACCGTGATGCATATCTTGAGGATGAGGTTAGAAACCGTTGTTACAAGATGTTGCACAGTGGTCGTTGGGGTGTGAGTGGTGGTGACATGACTGAGAGTTATGTTATCCCAGCATTCAAGAACGCAGTAATCAAGGTGTATAACAAGTATGCAGACCCAACAGAAGAGTAATGGAGAAGAGAAAGTTATACGTTTTGATTGACAAGTCGCTCAAACCAGTGTACGGATGCGTACAAGGTGGTCATGCAGTTGCGCAATGGATGCTAGAACATCCTCATAGTAGAGAGTGGCAAAATGATTATTTGATTTACTTAAGTGCTGATGTACCTAAGTGGAGGAGAAGGCTAGAAAGCTTAGATGTCGAGTACACAGAGTTCAAAGAACCTGACCTCGATTTCAAAGTAACAGCTCTAGCAGTTTTCGGACACGAAGAGCTATTCAAAAGGTTGAAGGTTGTTACCGAAGACTAAACAACATATAAAAACGTCATAGGCTCTTAGCTTGTGACGTTTTTTGTTTTTTTAACAAGAAAAATTTGGTTATTTCAGATTTTTTTAGTATCTTTGCATCATGGGAAAAGTTCGTCTTTTAAACATAATAGTATTATTGGTTACAGCATTTAGTTTCGTTAGTTGCGATGAAGTCGTTACTGACGATAAAGGTGTTGTTAGATGTGTTGAAACGACTGAGGGGCATACTACCTATGATAAGAAATATAAGGTAGAGGTACGTATTAAATCTGGGTACAACACATTTGATTATACCTTATATACCAATAAATCATATCGTGTAGGAGATTCAATTTATATCAAATGAGAAAAGCAGCAGATTTAAAGATAGGTGAGGAAGTGATTTATCTCTGGGCTCATCAAGAGGTAAAGACATCTACAGTTGTTGAGAAACCAATCGACCAGAATGAGAGACCAGAGTTTGGAAGTGGTAGATTTGACCTTGCCAATGGTGATTACCTCATTGGTGGCGCATCAACAATATATGATTCAAATGAAGAGGCAAAAGAAGACTTGATAAAGAAACTTGAGGAACTAATAGAAACATATGAAGGTAAGAAAGATTTCATTGAGGCATCTATCTGTATCTTTAAGGCAAAAATTAGAAGTCTAAAGGGAGAAGAGTAATCAATTAATATGGGCGTATGCTAGAGTGGTCTATTGGGGCGGTCTCTAAAACCGTTGTTCGTGGGTTCGAATCCCACTACGCTCACGCAACCATTTTCCTTTGTCATAATGGCATAAAACTCATGTTTGGGGGGTGACTAAATGTGAGGATGGCAGTAATGAGGTTGTCTGCCCCATTGGGGATTAGCAAAAATGGTTAATGTGCCTAGTCAGATTCACTAGGAGGTTTTGGTTCGAGTCCAGAGTTCCCAACTACGGCTGGTGTATCCATAGTGGATGCTGAAATAAGTGAGACAGCGCAAGCCATGTAAGAAGTGGCAGATGAAGCAGCAATGCGGTGCGAGGATTAGTCCCTTGTCCTAGTTCCTTGATGGTTAAGAGGATACCTTCATGGTTGATACAGGTAAACCTATTTGCTTTAACACAAAGATATATGAACATTGAAAATTTCAGATTGTCAAATTTGACAGAAAAACAAATTACAGATTATATCAATGAAGGTAAATGCGTGGTAATTGAGTGCCACGTTAGAAAGGGTACAAATCTTGTAAACATTAAGCATCATATTGGTGTATCAATCCGTGAAGCGTATTCAACGACAAATGAAAGGGGTAATTATATAGCGTATGACGGTGCTTTACCATCCATTCTAATAAAGGATATTAAGGAATATGAAGCATTTTTCCTTTGTAAAGAACATAATGCTAATAATCTAGCCAAAGAACTTATAAACCATTATGGCAAGTGAAAATAAAAAGAAAAAAGGAAAGAACTCTTATTTGGCAAAAGCCAATAAGACTACTGACAAGTTGAAGAGGATTAACTTCTACAACAAGGTGAATAGAGCCGAGAACAAGTGTAAGGTTAATGAGTGTTAAAGTTGAATTAATCATTTGGTTAGTTCAACTTTTTTTCGTATCTTTACATCAGAAAAATAACAACAAGAGATATGAAGAAAGTAATTTTATTTACAATGGCTTTGGTAACGATGTGCCTCACATCTTGTAAGAATGCACATCCACAAGTAGTATGGGCAGATTGCATGTATGCCTTTGCTGACTATGAGTGTCGAGAGAGTCAAGTCAATTGTGAGTATATGACAAAGATATACAACTCAAAAGGTGAGTACAGACCAGACGCAGATGAGTTGAGAGACTCGCTCACTCTCATCATGGAGAAAGCTGCTAGCGAGTGCTTCGACTCCTTATACATCAAGTATGGTGATAGGATAGTCGCAAAGATGATATACCGCAGCAAGGGAGTAGTTCTCAAGGATAAAGAAACATTGCATAAGTATTATGTGAATAGTTCTGTAGCCAAGATAATGGACAATGTGGCACTCCAAATTAAAACTCAGAGTATCCTAAATCCAACTGAGGAAGATGCTCTTAGAACGATTGCTGAGTTAAATTCAAGTATTGAGATTTCAGACTAGACTGTTAATGTCCTATAATTAATGTTAATATTGAGGAAGGTATTTGCCTTTCTCAATTTTTTTTGATATATTTGCCTAAAATATTGTTTAATCATGAAATGCGTAGAATATAAGATTGTAAACAGTTTCGAGGAAGCCATAAGTAAGAGGGGTATTTTCTTCGAAGTACTCATTCTTAGTGATAATGGATATGGCGTTAAGAGACGTTTGATGACAGTAAACTATCAACGTGATGACCGTAGGTATCTCACAGTAACCATATATGACAAGTGGGGTAGATGGCTGAATAATTTCAGCATTTATGTACAGCGTGATAATAACCAAGATAATGATGTTAAAAACAATATATTGCATTATTATGGAGGTATATTAACCACATCTAGGGACTACGCATATACTCATGCAATGGACGTGTTAAAAAACAAGATGGCAGACTTAAGGCGCAAAGCCAATCAATTACACGAAACCGTATACTCGATATAAAGGATGGCAAAAGAGAAAGTTACAATAAAGTATAAAACAGCTAATACATTTGCTGACATCTTCAATGATAAGAGTGCCACCTTCTATGAGGTGTTCTTAAAACCAGCAAAGGGAAATACAGTTAAGAGATATTTGGCTAGGGGAACAATAAGTCCTTATGGTGAGAGAAGATGTGTATGCCAATGCTACTCAAAGGTTGGACAACCAGTTTTTAGTTGGTATAATGGCATAAAATCTTTCGCAGTCAATAAGGATGCTGAGAAAGGTTTAGAGATAACATCTGCCAAGGTTCAGTGCGACTATCACCAGTACACGGCATATGTCTCAAGGGAAGATGCTTTTCATGCAGCCATGCATGGTCTTAAGTTACAGAAGCTTAAGATTAACAAACAAATTATCAAGTTACAGAACGATTTATATTCAGAAGAATAATGGAGATAGAAGAATTAGCAAAGAGAGTGGCAATAGCCTTAATGGATAAGAACTATAAGATTGCTACTGCTGAAGAATGTACAGCTGGGTTGATTGGTGCTGCAATTGCAAGCCAAGACTATGCTCAGAGGTGGTACAAGGGTACAGTTGTGGCATACGATGAAACAATCGCTTGCAAGGTTCTTGATGTCCAAGACTATACCATTAAGAGAAACGACTTTGTTAGTCCTCAAGTGGTTAGTCAGATGGCATTAACAACACTGTATAAGTTTGATGTTGACGTAGCCCTTGCTATCACTGGTTATGTAGATGGATATGGAAGCACGGATATTCCAGCTGGTGATGTTCAAATCTGTGTGGCTAGACTTGTCAATAAATCAGTGTCATTTAGCTATAAGAAGGTAAGAGTTAAGAACAAAGAGAGAGGTAAGAACATTGAGGAAACAATCAAGGAGGCTCTTATCCTCATAATGGAAACAATAGTTGGATAATATGGAAAAATGCCCATTTTGTGATATAGAGAAATTAATTGACGAGGATAGAATCATTTATCAAGATTCAACTTGGATTGCGATATTAGACAATTATCCAGTGTCAAAGGGTCATACTCTCTTAATACCGAAGAGACATTGTAAGACCTATTTTGATTTGAATTTTATCGAACTTGAGAGTGTCGGTGTTACAATTGGTGTTATCAAGAGACTGTTAGACACAAAGTATAAGCCAGATGGCTATAACATTGGAATAAATTGTGGTGAGGCTGCTGGTCAAACCGTTATGCATTGCCACATCCATATCATACCTCATTATAATGGGGATTGTGAAAACCCTAGGGGCGGTGTGAGAGGAGTAATTCCAGAAAAACAACATTACTAATGAAACGGATATTGATATTATTCCTATTAACTCTGAGTCTTGGTACAGTAAATGCCACTGAAAATACTGTGAAGCCGTTTACTGAATCTTGTATTAAGATAGGATATAAGCTTGATGAGTTTAGTCCATCAAAACCAGAGAAGAAAGTGAAGAAAAAGGAAAATAAAACTGAAGAAGAATCGAATGAGCTTACTCCAGAAGAGAAAAGAAAAATAAAAGCTGCTGTCAAAAGCATGGGTATATCATTCTTGCAAGCTGCATTCTTCTTTCTCTTTTGTGGTATTGCTTGCTTGATAGCGATGATGATATACATGTTCATTGTACGTATTATCATTGGCTTACAGCACAAATATGCTAAAAAGAGTTAATAAATTTTGATGTTTCAAGTATTTTTCGTATATTTGCATCGAAATCGGACTTGTAGCTCAGTTGGTTAGAGCAACAGACTCATAATCTGGAGGTCGTGGGTTCAAGCCCCTCCGAGTCCACAATACGCAGACATTGGAAACAGAGCAAGTTAGTAATCAGGCCTTTACTTACTTGAAGTTCGTTAACTTTGAAACGTATTCTAGGTATACTTAGGCTTTGCTTGTTGAGCGTTATCAATATGCACTGCGGAGTAGCTCAGTTGGTCAGAGTACTAGGGGTGCATGTCCTAGGGGTCAGAGGTTCGAATCCACTCTCCGCTACAACTAATATAAAATAAGTAATTATGAATTACGCAGAAATTGACAGATTAAAGGGTAAGGACATTACGTTTGAGGAGTTTTACAAAGCACCTTACAACCAAGATTCATTCTGCCCTATTTACGGATTCAGTTCGAATGGTATGAAGTGCTTCAGTGCTTTCACTAATAAGGCACAAGATGAACTTGCCAATATAATCAAACTCTTGAATGGTGAGGGTGGCGAAAAATACGACAAGAAAGACGTTGTAGTTGACAAAGCCGAGCTTTATATCAAGGGTAATTTCATCCTTGTTCGTGGATGGGGAGAGTTAACTGGTAATGGAGCTTTGGCTCTACCAATTGACAAGGCATCTAAGATACAGAATGGTTTCATTGATTGGATTGTTAAGACAATTACAAAGGATTAACAAGAATTAACGAAAATAATTTGGTTATTTCAAAAAAATTTAATATCTTTGCACCGAAATTAATAACTTTAAAAAAATAAAGAATATGAAGAAGTTTTTAACAATGTGTTTGCTTGCATTCCTTGCAACGACAAGTTTAACCTCTTGTATCGGCTGTACCACAGTTAATGCTGACGAGGAGACAGTTCTGATTGACAAGCCTTGGTTCTTAGGTCATGGTGGTGTACAGAATGAGCCAGTTTCAACTGGTCTTGAGTGGATTTGGTGGTCTACTGACACAGAGACTTTCAAGATTGTACCTTTCAAGCATCAGGTAGACATGGATGACTTGTTCAGTGATGACAATACTCCGTTGGACTTCCACACCATTATCATCACACAGATTCAGAAGGGTAAGTCACCAATTCTCTTGCAGAACTACGGTACTGATTGGTTCAACACAAACCTTTACAACTACTACTGTAATCTTGTGCGAGACCATATCTCACAGCACAGTCCCTTTGATTTGATGTCGAATCGAGCGATTCTGAATGATATTGATACAAAGGTACTAAAGCAGATGCAGAGTTATATAGCAGAGTTGTCCAAGGAGAAGGAGTTCCCAGTAACGATTCGTCAGGTAACGATTGGTAAGGCAATTCCTAATAAGGAGCAGCTTGCGGAAATGAATAAGACAGCGAAGGCAGTTCAAGCAAAGCAGACTCAAGAGCGACAGGTTGAGGTTGAGCTAGCTCGTGAGAAAGCTGAACGTCAGAGGGCAAAGGCTGATAAGGCTTATCGAGAGGAGCTTGGTCTTAGTACGCAGGACTTCATTAGTCTGAAGTGGATTGAGACTATTGCAGCTAAGAATGGCGCAAATATTGATGTGATGGTTGGTGGTGGTTCTACCCCAATGTGGAACATCAAGCATTAACGATACAAGGTTGTGAGTTTCCTTTTTTAAACGGATATTTAGGGTGAGGTATCTGTTAAACTCGCACTAGAGTGGTTGGTCTTAAGCAACTGAGTGGGTTGTCGGAATTCGACTCTGTGGGGTGAAATAAACCGTCTCGTTGACTGAGTACAGTTGTTGCCTTTTAGGGGAAATGAGCAACGCTAGCAAAATCATTTCCCCATTTTTATATCTCCTTCGTCTATCGGTTAGGACACGTGGCATTGCAAGTCGGAAGAGAGGTTCGATTCCTCTAGGAGATTCAACTTCGTTATGGAGCAAAAAGTCATGGTGGTGTAGCACGTGATACTTAATAAGACTTCGGTTGACCATCATAGTTCGTGAGACATGCGTATATCGTTTATAGCGAACATCATGTGCGGTTCGTCTAGTGGATTAGGACAACGTTTAAAAAGTTTTTTAACGTTTCCGTTAGGAAATAGACAGCAGATGTATTATTGAAAAATTATGCATTCCAAGCCGTAAACAGAGGTTCGATTCCTCTACCGCACTCTAATCATTTATTTTATTAATAATGGCAGAATTAACAGACATCTTTAGTGCAATGACAGCCAACGAGACAATCGAGGTTGCGAAAGAGCAGAAGAATCCAAAGAAGCTCTATAAGGAGTTCTGGTTTGAGAACGAGGTGTGCTGCTTATTTGCAGATGCTAATGTCGGTAAGAGTATTCTTGCCGTACAGATTAGCAATGCCATTGCTGAAAAGCTACCAAAGGATGAATACATATTATATTATGACTTTGAGTTAAGCAAGAAGCAGTTTGAGCTTCGTTACACTGACGAGAAGAATAAGAGCACTTTTAAGTTCAATGATAGGTTCATCCGAGTGGAGCTTAATACTGATAAGGTAAAAGAGTATTGTGAGACTACAAAAGCTAGCTTTGATGACATCATCATGGACGCTATTGAAGCCAATATCAAGAAATACAACTCGAAGATTCTGATTGTTGATAACCTCAGTTGGTTGGTTAATATGAAAGATACCGCCACTACTGCTGGTAAGCTCATGCAGAAGCTTTGTACTATTAAGAAGAAATATGGTGCTAGTGTTCTAGTGCTTTCTCATACACCGAAGAGAAACTTGGGTTCTCCACTGACACAGAACAGCCTTAGTGGTAGCAAGAAATTGACTAACTTCTTTGATGCAATGTTCGCAGTTGGTATGAGTATCAAAGACCCTTCAGTGAGATACATCAAGCAGATTAAGGTACGTACTGGTGAGTTCAAGTATGGTGCTAACCATGTTTACCTCTGCAAGATTGAGAAGAGTGGTAGTTTCTTAGGATTTACTCACATCGGTTTCTCAAGTGAGGATGAACAGCTAAAGAAAAGCAGTGTTTCCAAAGGCACTAAGGCTGTAAAGGCTCATAAGGCAAAGAGAGGACGTAAATCTAGAAGAATGTATCGCAGTGAACTAGCAGCAGCTCAGATAGACTTAGTTAGTCAGATGGCAGATGAAGCCTTTGATACATTTTATAAATAAGGTATGAAAAATTTAACATTATCTGGTTGTTTGGGAAAATTACTACTTGCAGTAATCCTAGTCATGGGATTCGTTTGGTTATTTTCTCGATTGTTTCCAAGAGCGTATACCACTTTGGAATCAAAAGCGTTAGGTATCGAAGAAGACAGTGTTGCAACCGTTGTATTGAAAAAGGATAGCATACCAAAGAAAGATAGCATACAATGGGTACAAGTAGACAGTCCGAAATTAGCAGTTAAGTTGGAACATGACGATAATTGTTACATTGTTCCAGTGAAGCTTAACGGAGTACCGATGAAGATGACACTTGACACTGGAGCTGCAAACATAACCATTTCAGCTATAGAGTATGAATTCTTAAAAAGACAGAATCTATTGTCTGAGAAATGTGTTGGTGAAACTGAATGTACTATCGCTGATGGTAGTTTGGTGAAAGCATATACAGCTAAGATTGCCGAAGTAGAGATTGGAGGGGAGGTTGTTAAGGACGTTGAATGCGTTGTGATGCCTCAATCGGATGCTCCACTGCTTCTTGGAATGAATGTTCTACGCAAATTTGGTAATATTCGCATTGATTACAACCGAAATCTTCTGATTTTAAAGGAATAATCAATAATTTTACAAAAGTTAACACTTAAAATTTGGAAATTACGAAAATTACCTATATCTTTGCATCGTCAATGAGACATTAAAACAGTATTATGAAGAACATACATAATCTAATACTGTGGAAAACACAAAGACAAATTCCTTAAGAGATTTTAACAAAAAAAACTTCTCGAAAGATTTGGAAAAGTCAAAAAAAGAATATATCTTTGCAATGTCAAACAGAGACAACAAACAAACAACAAACAAATAAAATTACAGTTCACATTATTAACTTTTAAAATCAAACAAAAATGGGAAAGTTTTTGCAGATGATGAGTCAGAATGACTCAAAGGCTCTTGTAGCACGTGCGTCACAGATTAATGTGCAGGCTCAGATTGCACAGGACAATATCGTTCAGAAGCTGAAGAACGACATTGCCGAGGTGGAGATTGAGATTCAGAATCTCACCGACTTCGCACCAGACACAACTCAGTCACTCCGTCCTGGAGTTAAGGGTTGGAATCCAACCAAGTGGGCATCTGACCTTCAGGATGCTAAGACTCGTCTGTACGAGTTGAACATCGAGCTGAAGATTGCCGAGGCTACCAAGAAGGAGTTCTTCGGTGATGACGAGGATGCAGCACTCGCTCCTACTGAGGACTAAGAACTAGCAATAGCTCTTATTACTGAGTGAAAACAAGGTGGGCGTTCAACCTTGAATGCCCACCTTTAGTCTAAAAATTAGTTATTAACAAAACACAAAGAGACTTATGTGGAATTACAGAAAACTTAGTCGCAGAGAGAGTCCAATGGCTGAGATTCTTAGCCGTTGCTCTAGCAAAGCTAACATCAATCTAGTGATTTACCACCTCTCTGAGAATCATGTGGAGTGTGCGACAGTTCCTAACGTTGACCAGTTCCGTTTGGGTGAGACTGCACGTACAATTAAGGCTGATTCACAGCACAATCACGCAATTCTTGCATACGACCTTGGTACTAACGAGGTTTACAAGATTGAGGATGTGCCAGAACTGCCAGTAGCATCTGCGGTATTGCTTTGCGTAGTTACCGAGTTGATGAATGGCGCAGTTATGCCTCGTGAGAATCAGTATGGTGCTCCAGTTGCAGCTCGTAAGGTTGCAGCTCCTACAAACAACGTTGCTCGTGCAGCAAATGGACGTTTTGTAAGGCAAGAGCCTCAGTTCGAGGAGCCAGAGTTCGAGGAGCCAGCTCCAAGACCTACTAGAGTCGTTGACGAGGGCGCACCTATCATTAGGGGACACCGCTTCCGTCTTGGTAAGCACTAAAAACCAAACAAAGGTTTATCATTTCGGAGAATGGATGGTAAACCTTTTATTTTTTAAATGCCCCATTAGTTCAGATGGATAGAGCATTTGTTTCCTAAACAAACTGTCACTGGTTCGAGCCCAGTATGGGGTACATAAACTTTATTAATATGAATAGACCACATGAAGAAGAATTTCAGAAATACTTATGGAATATGCACTGCAATGGTGATATATTTGCTGAGTATTGGAGACCATTTACATACGATGAATGGTTGAGAAACGGAAAACCAATTGAAGATGGTGGAGTTAAGCTAGATGATAAAACAGAACATCTAACTACATTCCGTTACTAATTTTTTAAATCTATTTATATTTATGAGCAATAAAAGAGGTAGAGCTTACAGAAGGTGGAAGACCTTCACAAAGTATGTTGAGAAACTTAAGGAACGAATGGGTTGGTATGTAGATGACCCAAAAGCACCAAGAGGACATAGACATCCAAAGGATTGGAAAGAACTTGATTCCACTGAGGACAACTATGTTAAGATACTCAAGAAAACCTCTACAAAATGGTCTTCTAAGTGGGAAGATGCAGATGACCATACACGCATTAAAAAGCTTCGTAGAGAAGGTAAAGACCTCATAGACGATGAGTTGAAGGGGGAAGAAAAATAACAAGCTTAAAATTGAATTCTCATGATTATTTGCAACGAGACTTGCCAACTATACTACAAATGTGATTGTAGGAACTTACGTCAAAGGTGTGTCTTTGACATGGGTATTCCTTTCAATAAGGAAGAAAATGATGATGAATTCGTAGATAGATTTACTTACTAAGAGTTAATGATAAAAGTCTTAGGGTGGAAAATACAGAAATAAATGAATGATAAAATTATGTGTATATTAAATTAATAATTAAAAATTGTAATCTGTATCTACATCCGTTTGTTTCACCTGCCTACACGTGGGGAGATTGGGAAACATGGGCTTCGTGGCTAATGTGGCAGCATTAGCCATTTAAAAAGAAAATGTTGTGTAAACTAAATATAAAATTGTTATGCTGAAACTTATATCAAAAGTACTTTTGCCCATCGCAATGATATTTGCAGCCTTATTTGGTGCTTCATGGGCTGAAGGATGTCCTCAGTATTGGTACATTGTAGGTATTGTGGTTCTCTTCTTAGTGAGTTGCGCAATAGACTTTGTTATCGACAAGCTAGGTAGTGTAGAATTCTATAAGGATTGCGGACTATCTATATTTAGATTAGCTAAAAGATTGAAAGATAAAAAGAGTCACAATGAGCCTTGAGGGGAGCATTGTGGCTTTCTTGTTTTAAAATGAGGAAAACCTTATATTTATTATATACATGGGTAAATAATAAGTATAAAGGTAAGGCAATATGATAATAGGTTCAAGTAACTCCTTAACATATAAGCATCCTAATAGCTGGTTGCACAGTATGTTATGGTGGAGAACTAGACACCAAGAAGTAGACTATGAACTACAATATAAGTTCTATGGTGTAAGATTATTCGAATTCAAATTATACGTAAACAAGAATAAACGAATAGTAGTTAGAAGTGGGAATGCGATATACTCTATATTCTCATTCTATGAGATTTTGGATTTCTTCAATAAGATGGGTGATGTAACTCTTTTAATTACTTTCAATGAAACACTTGATGACAAGGTATTAGATTACAATAACTCCAAAGAGAAAAAATTCGTTGAAACTTGTAATGTCATACAAACCATATATAAAGATATAAGGTTATGTGGCGGTTACAGAGAGTTTGATAAAAAGGTATTGTATGAGTTCGATTGGGAGAAAAAGAATGGCATGCCTAACATAATGGCTCCAGATAAATGGTCAAGAACATATAGGTTTATCCAAAAATGGTGTCCATTCCTTGTGAAGAGATTCAATAAGTATTATATTAAGAGATACGACAATTTTAATGGATTCCTATTGCTCAGTTATGTAAACAGACGTTAGGAATATTTATATTAGGGGATAGTGTAATGGTAACACGCTGTAATTTCCGTTACCTTTGAGGTAACATTACAGCAGTCATTAGGAAAATAGCTTTTGGTGCCAGTATTGGAGGTTCGAATCCTTCTCCCCTAGCAAACATGGCGAGGTGCCAGAGTGGACAATTGGGGCACTCTCATAAGGTGTTAGTTTCGACTACCGTTGGTTCGAATCCAACCCTCGCTACCAAGGGAACTTACAGCAAGTATAACTCGTGAAGGAATGGTCTACTTGAAAGTCTTGAAAACTTTTGCGCAGTTTGCGCTTGTGGGTTCGAATCCCACCGAAAATCAGTTCCCTAACTTATACTTAACCATAAGGTTTTAAGTTTTTTGTATTATTTTATTTTTATCGAAAGGAGCATCTAGAAATAGGTGCTCTGATTTTTTTATTACCAATTGACCTTTATCAAGATTGAGTGTCGTTTTTACGTTTTTTCTTGGAATATTTTGGGTATTAGAATTTTTTTTCATATCTTTGCATCGTTAATCAAAAAGATGTGTTCGCACACAGTTTTAAATTGATGTAAATCAAAATAGAAGGTGTTTGAAGGTTTTTTGGTTAATATTGGGTTGATAAACTTTAAAAATAGAATATATATTAAATGAAGTGAGTAGTTAAATTGGTGATACTTGATAGCTTTAGTAAGTGCAAGATGATGACTCGATAAGCTAGGGTGATTCGAGAATAAGTAAGCTAGATGGTTGAAACCTTATTAAAGTAAAGAAAGGGAAATTATTATGAAGAGAATTGCAAATTTGATTAAGGTGATGCTTTTCAGAGCAAATATGACACCTACTGGTGTAATACCAATGGTGTAATAACAGCTTGGGACGAACATTGCCCTAGCCAATAAGAAGTAAGTGCATGTGGGATGTATCGGTTGGTTTTTATGGAAGTAAGTGTACCGATTCATTTCCACAGATTTAAAAAGAAGTAAGTAAAATAAGTAAGTGTAAAATTAAGAAAGGGAAATTATTATGAAGAAGTATTTGATTATGTTGGTGATGTTGTTCACCATGAGCGTATATTCATTCGCAGAGGATAATAACGCAACAGAGATTGAGCGTATCGAGAGATACAATGTTAAGGTTAATACCAAGAAATTGGCTGATTACCTTCAGTTGTCAAGCGACCAGTTTGATGCTGTAGAGACTGTAACAAATGAGTTTTCAAACGATTTGATGTTTGCAGCAGTACAAAATGGTGAGACAAGTCGTAAGGCAGTAACCAAGAACTTGATTGAGAAGAATGTTAAGCACATGTCTTACATTCTTAACAAGGTTCAGATGCATAAGTATCTTACAGTGCTTAATGCAACTATGAACAATAGGAATATAGCCGTAAACGAGTAAGAATTTTAAAGTGAAGTAATGTTATGAAGGTAATAAAGAAGTGTTTAAGATGGTACATAAATGCGTTTGGTAACGCATACAATACAGAAAAATGCTATAGGTACTATAGATTATATTAAAATTTCTTTTCGATGGTCGGTGTTGTGAAACACTGACCATTTTATAAGTTAAACTGTGTTAATTAATTTGTTTATCTCGATTTTTTTATGTATCTTTGCATAAAGTAATAAGTGCGTGATGAAAGAACATAGTGCAGTACAAACCCATCTATATTTCATCTTTAATAGTTTTTATGTTGTAAAGAAAGACAATGAGTTCTGGACAGAGAGACTTGAAAAAGAGTATGATATTAGGGAAAAGCAAAAAGGTACACCATACACCAAATGGCTAAAGTACTTGAAGGAAAAGCATTTGTACTGTGAATATGTGAAGGATATTAAGGTACTGATGAATGAATGCTGTAGTAAGGGTGGATATTTTGACCAATTCATATCTCAAGTGGTCTTTACCCCTTGTACAATGCATCAAGTAGAAGAAGTCGCAATGCATTTGGATAGTCATGTTCCTTTTAGGCATTATAATGGGGGATATTGGAAATCAAAATTCAATGACTTTGAAGCTGAAGGAAACCTTGAGGCAAGAAAGAGACTATTGGCAAATAGACTTTATCACATGAATACCCCAAGTGTTACACATCACAAGTATCTTGGCAGTGTTAAGCCAACATCACATTTTTTGGACGATTTAATAGACAAAATATTTTTTATTAAGAGAAAATAAGAATGGATAAGAAATTGGTTAACCAGCCTTGTTATGACAAAGAAGGTAATTTTATTGGATGGTTTAGCCGTTCAATGGCAGCAGCAATTTTCATCTATTGCAAAGACAAAGATGGGGATTGGTGTGTCCTTGCGTCAGAGAGAGGCGAAGAAGCTGCTGACTTCAGAGGCTTTTGGAATTGCACATGCGGTTACTTGGACTTCGATGAAACCACCAAGGATTGCGCAATGAGGGAGCTGTATGAGGAAACTGGACTACTCATAGATGAAGGGTTAGTTAAGCTTATAGGCTACGAAGATAGTCCAGAGGCTAACAGACAAAATGTTACGTTCCGTTTTGCAGCATTCATTGAAGACGCAACTACAGATGAGTTCACCTTCTCGAAGAAACATAACGAGGGTAAGGAAGTAGGAGAGATTAAATGGATTAAGATGTCAGATGTAGACAAATACATGTGGGCATTTAACCATGACAAGAGAATCAAAGAGATTTTTGCAACTAGGGAAGAGAAACCTTCTTGGGTTGACAAAGTAAAACGTTTCATTGGCAAATTTCTTAAAAAATGAAGTTCGAAGACATATTACCAACAATCAGCATTGTTGAACAAGCAAGAAAGAACTCCAAATATAACACTAGGAAGAGTGCGCTTAACAAGAAATGGACTAGGTATCTCAAGAACAGAAAGCTGTTTGATGAATACATGGTGTATCTTGCAGGGCACGATGCCATAGGGGTTGAACCTAAGACATATAAGCAGATTTCAAACATTTGCTATAATATGAATGGAAAATCATTCAACGTTCCTTCAAGTTTCGGTAAACTCATCAGTGTTGATTGGGTTAATGAGTTTAAGAATTTTTTCAAGGAGAACGTTAAGTGGTACGAGTTCAAACACAAACTCTGGTTTGCTGCTAACTTTGGAGAATAAGCAAATATTTATTAAAACATTTGGAATTCTCAAAAATTTTGTATATCTTTGCATTCCGAAACATATAAAACTAACTAAATAATAAATTAAAAAGGGTAAAAAAAATGAAGAAGTTACTTTTTGCATTCATTGCAACTGTAGCAATGACATTTGCAGCTTGCGGTGGTCAGACTGCATCAAATCAGACTGCAACAGATTCTGATAGCATTGCAGTAGTTGACTCTATCGACTCAATCACAGTTGATTCTGTTGTTGTTGATAGCATCGTTGCTAAGTAATCTAAATTAGACTACAAACACAACTTAAATAACGCTAGCTGGTAGTATGGAACATATTATCAACTAGCGTTTAATCGTTTAATATATGGCAAAAAAGAACATAGAAAAATCCCAAAGGATTGGCATTACTGAATCTGGAGAAATCGCTTTTAACCTCGATGCATTCGATAGATTATATGAAGGTAATATCATCATCACGAAGAGACTAACCAATGCAGTCAATGAAAAGTTAGTCGAACATCAAGATAAGATTATACTACATCTTACAGTAACTGGAATGGGCGGTTCACGCATTGAGCCATTCGTACCAAAGGCTGAAGAAACATATAAGAAACTCGTAGAGCTGCTTGAGAATGGATTTCCAGTATCTCATGTCGTTCTTAGAGTTGACCCAATAGTTCCCACAGAAAAGGGAATAGAGACTGCTCTAGGCGTTATAACAGCCTTTAGTGGACTTGGTATCAAGAGACTTAGATTTTCCTTCCTAGACAATTATAAGCACGTTAAGAAGCGTTTTAAGGAGGAAGGTATAGCAGAGCTTTACAATGGAGAGTTCCATGCTCCATTAGAGCTAAGACAAGAATATGCAAAGAAGATTGAAGAAGTCGCTCATGATGGCGGATTCGAAATAGTGGAGGCTTGTGGAGAACCTGGAATTGAAAGCGTTTCTTGCCTATCTCAAAGAGACGTAGACATATTAGGTTTAACGGATAAGATAACTCTCGAAGGTTCAGCAGAACAGAGAGAGGATTGTGGATGTCCAACCAACAAATCAGAGCTATTGAGACTCAGACCCCATCAGTGTGAAAACAAGTGTTTATACTGTTATTGGAGATAAGTTATGAAAATTATATCTAAAGTTAAGGACTATTACGATTATCTACAAGGTACACTAGGACAAGACGAACTAGTAGTATATGACCGTAGAGACGCATTCCCAATCGACCCTACTAAGAAATGGGGTGATGATATTGATAGGGAATGCCTATCTAATTGTAACGCATACCGAAACTACAACATTGAGAGGTGGTTTAGGAAAGAACCTATCTATGGTGACAAGAAAAGGGAAACCATTCATAGGTGGTCTACAAAGAAAGTCCTTGCTTATAAGGAACAGAAGGAGGAAACTGAAGGACTAAGCTGGCGTAAGAGGAGTAGTCTCAGGAATTCTTGGGAAGATATTAAGGAAGGACAAGTATTTCATTTTGTCCTTGAGGTTGGCTATCATCATTATTATTTTGAGGTAGAGAGATACCTTGATGATGAGGATGAAAGCAGACTACATCTTCATTACGGTCTCATAGAGAAGAAAGACATCAGCAAAGAGGAAAAGATTTCTTATGCTCCAATATGTCTTTGTCCTATTTCACACCACAAGTATTGGTATGCTGGTAGCAATGATAAGTTTGAGGCTAGCGAGGGGGATAGAGAGCAGAAAATCGATAATCCTATCCTCTATTCGACTTATATTCCAAAATTCATTGATGCCTACGAAATGTGGAACAACCTATACGGATACATTTCGTCACTGAGGGATAAGGATTTTGAAGATACAAGAACAAACGAACAACACATAGAATCACATGGATTTGATAAAAAAATCAGCTTCCGTCACAGAAAATGACTATAAGCGTGTAACCCTATTATTCTTCAAGGAGATAAAAGTATTACAGTATTGGTATGCTTATACTGCTACTGAGAAGTATGAGTCCCATGTCAAATACTATCTTAAAGACCATAAGGACAGAACAGCTAAGTGGTATGATAGGACTGGATGCATGAAGATTCTAGGCATATGCGATTTTGGTGCTTATCTCAAAGAAAAAGGTGTTGATGATGTTGTTGACACCTATAATCTATACGCAGCTTTCCTTGGCATATTTTGGGAAGATGAATACTACAAATGGGCTATAGAGTTTGGGGATAAGAAGCTCCCATCTGAACAAGCTAGTTGGGTTAGGTGCTTTAGTGAGAGAAATAGAATGTTAATAGACAATTGGATTAAACTTAAAAAGGCTTTAGGATGAATATTAATATTGAACTTAACGAGAAATATGTAGCATCATTGCTTGATATGTTTGATTATACGACTGAAAAGGTACTTGTCTGGTATAACAAACTAGATGATGATTGCTACAATGTTGAAGATTTGGGTAATTATTGGAAGACCATTGCTTATCCAAAGTATCATAGACCAGATGTTCTAGATAATGAAAAGGTTATGTTCGATGATGTAAAGGATATGGGTATTGGAGAGGTCGTTAATCGCCTTTTCAATGGACTGCTTATGAATAGATTATTTAAGTATTAACATTAATTAACGTGGGATTTTTGGGAATCTCACGTTTTTTTTATACATTTGCACAAAGTTTAATCAAAAACGTTTTTTATGACCAATTTTAAAATTATTGCTTGCATTAACCAAAAGAGGGTTTTAGGCAATGAGGGTAAGCTCTTGTACCACATTGGTAACGATTTAGCCAATTTCAAGCGTATGACAGTTGGCAATGTAGTAATCATGGGTAGAAAGACCTTCGAATCACTGCCAAACGGTGCTCCATTAAAGGACAGAGTTAACATTATTATTACTGCTGATGAAGAGTATGGTGTTGACGCAAAGTTCGACAATGTGTATATCGTACACTCAGTGGAAGATGCAATTGAGTTATGTGATGCTTTCTTCTCAGATAAGGAAGTATTCGTTATTGGAGGTGAGAGCATTTATCGTCAGTTCATGGATAAAGACCTTGTTAATGAAATGAGGTTGACTATCGTAAACGATGATACTGATGGTGATGCAGTATTTCCAGAGTATAACGAAGAGGATTGGTATGTATATTACAAATCAATGGCTCAAGTTAGCTCATGGGAGGGTGTTGATAAATCATTCTATTTTGAAATTCTACTAAAGAAGAAATAATGGCTGAAAACAATGAAATCGCAGAAACATTATTGTCACGTGAATCCATTGTAAGTAGGGCAAAGGAAAAATGGGATGCTAAACCTAGTGCAGAGAAAGTTCGTTCAAGTCATAAGTACAAGCATATCTTCGAAAAGCTTCAGTTACCATCAGTTGACTGGGATAACGAATTTTCTAAACTCTCTAAAAGTCAGACTAACATTCTGATAAAGGGTGAGTTGATTCGTACATATGATTCAATGCCGAATAGGGAAAAGACAAAAATCAAGAACCAATTTGGATTATCAACCTTCTCAAGCAAGTGGTTTAGACTATCCCCTAGTGACAAAAAGATTTTGCTTAATTCCATATTAAAATGAAGGAAAGCAAAAACGAAAAATTTAAGAGAGATTATAGGGATATATGTTATTTCGTTGACCATGTTAAGAATATTGATTTTAGAATTAGCCTTATCAAGAGTCTTGGTTACAAGATAGGTGTTAACATCGTTAAGGAAGGATTCGACAAAGAAAAGACGATTACATTGGGTAAACGAAAAGAATACAGAATACAGATTGCTCCAGTTTTGCCACGTTCACCATTGGTGCAATGTGCAATTGTGGAACGATAGGTGTTAATTAAGGTTAAAGTTTTATCAATATTTTGGTTTAATTAAAAAAATACTATATCTTTGCAAAAAATAATCAAACGTATATTAGAAATGAATGACTCTAAAGAATTAAATGAGAAGAAAGAGGGTATCGTTGATACTACTCCAAAGGGAGAAGAGCAGACAACAACTACTCCTAACGTAGATAATAACTCTGAGGATACTAAAGAGGTATCTGGTGAGATTGTCTCAGTTATTCTTAACAAAGAAGTATCCGTTAAATTCGATGATAAGGAAGGAGCTGTCTTACCTTATGATAAGTTTAAGGAGAAGCCTATGGTTGGTGACACTGTAACGGTACGTCTTGAGAAGAAGAATAACGATATGGTGATAACTGACATCGTATCTCATGAGAAACCAAACAAGGGGTCTGAAGTATCTAATGAGGAAGATGATGTGGAAGAGGTTGAAGTAGAGACCGACCCCATCGATGACGAAATGGACTTGGCATATTTGGACAAGAACTTTGTTCTCGAAACAATGTCAATTCCTAGTGATAGCCATAACGAGTTCCGTCTTGTTGTGTATGTGATTCAGTTCGCAAGACGTAATGGCATCAAGTATGAATTTGACGATTACGGTAACGTATATCTTACAAAGGGTGAGCTTGCCGAGGGTGAGTATTATCCTTGTGTAACCTCTCACCTTGACAGTGTTCAGCACAAGCAGCAGCCTTACATCTTTGCTGGTGTTCCTCTTGACCTTAAGTGTGAGCGCACTAAGGACAATGAGCATAAGGTCTTTGTAGATACCAAGGGACAAGACCGTATTGGTATCGGTGCTGACGATAAGGGCGGTGTATGTATCTGTCTCTCAATGTTTGAGCACCTTGAGAAGCTTAAGGCTTGTTTCTTCCTTTGTGAAGAGATTGGTTGTTGTGGTTCTAAGGAACTCAACAAGGAGTGGTTCAATGATGTTGGTTACTGTATCGGCTATGACTCTCCAGATTTGATTCGTGCTGCATGGTCATGCGCAGGTGTTAAGCTTTTCTCATACGAGTTCTATGAGAAGTGGATGAAGCCAGTATGTGACGAGTGGGGTCTCAAGGATTGTTTCTATTCTGAGCCAATCACTGACGTAATGGAGATTCGTAAGCAAGTTGGTGTTATGTGTATGAACTTTGGTAATGGTGGTTACAACGCTCACTCAGAGACCGAGTACATCATTCTTGAGCACATGGACCACGCTTGTGGTATGGGTCTTGCACTCATTGACCATATTGGTTGCACACGTCACTACTTGAAGCACACATCTTCAACTTGGGGTACATCTAAGGGTACATACAAGAAAGAGGGTGGCTTCTATATCCGCACTGATGTGGATGATACCAAGCAGTTAGAGAGCCTTGGTGACAACAAGCGTAGAGGTACAACCACATACTACGGTGGTAGTGGCTACAACGCTAACAAAACAACTGCCACTAAGGATGAACAGCTCAACTTTGAGATTGTTAAGTATATTGTCAATCGCTACGATGGACATATCATGGCAATCAAGGACGAGGTGCTTGAGGCAATCAAGGGCATCTGTGAGAAGTCAGGTGTTGACTACTCATTGTTCGAGGCAGAGGTGAGTGAAAAGTTCAGTAATGATATTAAATTTTAATCTAATATTATGATAGGTACAAGCATTAGAAGCGTCAGACACTTATTCAGAGTGTCTGATGCCTCTTTGAAAACAGTTCTAGTTAAATTCAAGGAAAACGCATGGGATATTTGTAAGGTAGTTAAATTCCCTCAAGGCAGTTCGTTTGGAGAGACAATGTTCATCTTCAACAACTACTTTCGTCAAAGCCATTGGGGTTATGACTCAGTTATTGTGTCCAATGATTTCAGAAAGCTTTTTAAGGCAGAAGATGTAACTTCTCATGCTTGTCGTGTCATATCTGTTAATAGTAGTGAGTTCCCATCTTTCTCTGGAATGTTCCAAGAGATTACCTTACTTCCAGATTCCTTCGATAGCGATTATGAGAAGTTCTTGAAAGACAATAACAAGATGGTGACAAACTTGTGCAGCAAGTATGGCATTGCCACAAGGGACACTAAGATGAAAAGATTATACATCTATTCTGATGGTTCTAAGAACTTCTTCCAGTGGGCAGTAAACTCTTACTATCAGAATGGAACATCTATGTCTGTAATCAAGAACATTCTCCTTTGGAATGAATCTTACAAGCAGTTGGCAAAGAATTTGTCAAAGGGCACAATTACCGCATACACCTCAAAAGACTCCATCGTTAAGCTCTTAAAGGAGTTAGGAGACTTGAGAAAAGATAAGAGAATCAACGACTCTATCAACTCATTCAACACAGCACAGAAAAAGCTGTTCAAGAATAACAAGTTGACAGATGACGATAAGCAAGCCCTCTGGCGTCTTTCTCGTCTTTCAGAGACAAAGAGACTTAACTTCATCAAGAAAGTATCATCAATTACTGACTTCAATGAGTTAGTTAGACAGCTTCGCTTTGCGACTAGCGTACACTTCTCATGGAGTAAGGAATCATTCATGGACTTCCTTGAGAACGTTGAGGGTATTAAATACGAAAAGGTATACGACAATGAGAATGTTGTTCTTGTAAAGGTCATCGACTACGAGACCATCAAGCAGCTTGGTAAAACCACTAACTGGTGTATCTCCAAGAACAAGACATACTGGAACAACTATATCGAAAACTATCATGGTGTGACCACACAGTATATGATTTTCGACTTCTCTAAGCTAGAGGATGACAAGTTATCTATTGTTGGATTCACCACAACTCGCAACAAGGGTATCACTTCAGCTCATAACTTTGTCAATGAGAATCTTATGGGTGGCGAAGAGGGCGAACAAGTTTTCCTTAATTCGTTCATATCTAGATTCAAGGATGTTAAGAACATTTACTCAGTGCTTGCTGATGATGGTATCGACATCACTCTTGTTGTTCAGTACGATATGCCACCTTATAAGTGGGATGAACACAGTATCATGGATTACTTGTACGAGTGTGTAAATCCAGAGAATGTTGATATTATCAAGAAGAGTGAGGGTAAGATTGTTCTCTCTATCATGGATGAGAATATCCGTTACTTCCTTGGTGACGCATACCATGACAATATCTCAAGTGACTACTGGAGCTATCAGCACATCTTGTTCATCGACTTAAACAAGAGCGTGTACGACATCAATAAGCTTCAGTTCGCAATCATTGAGGAAGGTGGCGGTGACGAAGACTACTGCATGGGTCTGTACAATGAGAGGGCACTTGGTGCTAATCAGAACTTTGACACAAAGCTTATTGAGTTCGGTTTGCCGTACAACACAATAAGACGTACAAATGACCCTTACGTAAGACTGAGAAATGGTTTGTTCTCATACAACACACCAATGATTAAGGCTTGTGTGGCTGAGTGTGGTAAGGATGTTATCAAGAAGATGATTACTAAGGACGTTGGTACTGATACATTCTATGACATGATTCTCAGGACAGTAAGAAATCACATGTCATTTGACTATCTCGACCTTATCTATGACAATGGTCTTAAACTGACAGATATATTCTCAGCAAGTTATGTTGGTGATATACTCAAACAGTTTGTCCATGACATGAGGAACTTGAGTAGAGCAACTACCATGTTCAAGAATATCGGTGCTGTAAGCGAAGAGAACATCAAGAACTTCTATGATGGGAATTATGGAAGGGATGATACCAAGTATATCGGTTTCTTTGTTGCAATCAAGATGATTATTGACAAGGAGAAAGGTCTATCGAGCCGAGACTATAATTCAATGTTCAAGAGGACTTTGAACTTTATAGCAAACGATGGCAAGAATTCCCAGCTCTATGATGAGTTGTTTAACATGCTCAAGGATAAGTTAGACTATTCATCAGCAGATGACGCAACATATTGTATTATCAAGTATGCGATTTACTGCGGTGATGAAGAGGCAAAGAAATTCATCGAAAACAAGACCAAGGAATCTTCGAATGTAAAGAAATACTATGAGGCTATCTATAGAGACTATGAGAGAACCCTTAGTTTTACAAAGAAGAGTAATAATAGCGGAGTATATACAGTTCGAATAGAGAATAATCCTATCGACCATCTTGAGTTCGAATATGCGATTGCTCCAAACGGTGATGCATTTTAACCATGATTAAAATAATTCTACTTTTTATCGCAATAGGCTTTACTGTTTTCTCAGTGAACTACAAGTTCAGCAAAGCAGTAAGGTTTATTGCTTACCACGAAGAAGAAACACAAGCTGGAGCTTATGCTGACATCTTCTTGATGATAGGTATTACAGTTCTGTGGACAATATATTTTTCACTATTTTAAGGTTTGTTAACTTGAAAAATTTGTTATTCAATATTTTTTTGTATAACTTTGCATTGACAAACGATTTTTGAAACAAAACATACTTAATAGAATAAAACATGACTTACAACAAGAAACAAATGCAGCCTTTGATTGATAAGTATGCTATCAATCCTGAGACTAACAAGCTGTTTGCTAGTATTTGTGAAATGTTTGACGGACAGCCAAACTATCAGATTTGGGCAGTGAAGATGGTTTTCTCTAAATCATTGGAAATGGACCAGCTTGAAAGAATTCACGAATGGGCTACTAACAATCAGACATTGGTGAAATCACTTGAGAAGCAGAACATTGTATCTTATTCAACAAAGAATGCTATTTCTCAGTTATTTAAGGAAATGGAAGGTCTTGATAACCTCGCAATTATCAAGAACACAATCAGTCACTTTAACACAGACCAGCGTAAGATGCTTACTAGCAGCTTGCTCCCAAAGGAGTACACTGCAATGGAAGGTTATTCTAACGCAAACGTGAAGAAGTGGGCTGACATCTTCAGAAAGTTCAACCGTCTTCCATTTGACCGTAAGAATAAGTTCTACAGTAACTGTTCTAAGCTGAGAGACCTTAACGACTTGCAGCATGCTATCGTTACTTGTCTTGAGGCAACATACGAGTGGAATAAGGAAGACCTTTTGGCATACGTAGCCAACGTGACAACTGACTGTGAGGTTGTGCTCGATAATGGTAACTTCGTTATCGTTCATGTACCATCATTCAAGTCAAGTAAGCTTCTTTGTGGTAACGGACGTACTAAGTGGTGTATCACTCGTGAGGAGAGCTACTTCCGTCAGTACGTAACTGACCAGAACAACAGAGACCAGTACTTCTTGTTCGACTTCGGACGTAAGGAGAGTGATGCATTCGCACACATTGGTTTCACAATGGAGAATGGTCGTGGTTTCTACTGCGCTCAGACTTGTAACAACTCTAGCATGGTAGGTGGTTACACTCAGAACGGTGAGACCCTTAACATCAACCAAGCACTTGAGAGAGCTGGTTGTAAGATGTCTCTCTTCTTGCGTCTTAACGCTCTTGTTAACTACAAGTGGGAGCTTGACTCTATCTTGAAGCTCATCAAGGGTAAACCAAACGATTTCGCCATTGCTTATGAGAAAGAGGGACGTATGATTATCAATGTCCTCAATACACAAGCAGTAAAGACCCTTATTGGTCACTCACTTATCAACAATGGTAACTTCATCGTTGATAACAATAATAAGGTGTATGTGTTCATCGATACCAATGTTAAGTATAACGATGAAAGGTCACTCATTGCAATGCACTATCAGAAAGACCAATATGGTACTCTCTCATTGAAGAGAATGTCTGACCCATTCAACACCGATATTACCAAGGCTGGTTACTTGTCAAAGGTAGGTATTACCACTGACAACTATCTCAACCGTGAGGCTATCGACCCACAAGTATTGCTTCACAAGCTTATCGATGAGAACGATGAGATTGGTGCTCTGAAGCTTCTTGAGAAAGAGGGTAAGGACTTCAACGTTAACTATGAGTTCAACCAGAGAGTTCCTATCATTTCTGCTGTGAACAACAAGATGTACAACTTGTTCGAGAAGATTGTAAGCCATCCTAAGTTTGATTCATCAATCGAGGACGGTTTTGGTGAGACCCTTCTTGAGTCACTTATCTATCTCTATGGTAGTGACGAGATTTCTGCCTCTAAGGAGGAAGAGAAGTCTCTTAAGAGGATGATTACCGCAATCTTGAAGTCTGACACATACGACTTCAACGCAAAAGACCTTAACTCTGATACTGCAATCAACATTGCATGTGAGTATCCTAAGATGCTGTGGATTGTTGAGGCTCTTGCATCTAAGAAGAGTGTTGACATCAACATTGTGAATGATTTCGAGTGTGCAGCCCTTGGTGACTGTATCCGTAACAAGAACCTTGAGGCTCTTAAGATTATCGGTAAGAGACCTGATGTTAAGGTAAGAGAAGAGGATAAGAAACTCGCTAAGACCTATGGCATCAACTTGAACGATTATCTCAAGCCTGATGAGAAGATTTTCGGTAGCTTCAAGTTCGAAGAGACCGAGGGTGAGGTGAAGACCGCATCTAAGTCAGAAATGGAAATGGCTATGGCTGCTTCATAACCAACCCCATGAAAAACATAGAAAAAAGTGATATGCAAAAAACACATATCACTTTTTTTATTCCCAAAAATTTGGAAATTAACAAAAATATACATATCTTTGCATATATAAGCAATATGTTGAACTTAAACCTAACAAAAAATGAATGTTTATAATTTTAAGAAAATTGAGAAATGCTATGTGTTTGGAAATATAGACAGAAACATGGATAGGTTTATCAAAACCATAACATCTAACATTTCAAAATTTAAGAAAGAAGAGCATCCAAAGGAAATTGAAAGGCAAGAGAGGTTAAAAAAGCGTGAAGCAGATGTACTAGCTCATGGTGGACTTGGTGTAGGTCTTGGTTTACATAATCCATATGACGCTCATTTGCAACAGCGTAGAGCTAACCGAAGAGACGGTGGAATGCGCCTCGACCCTTCGCCATTTGCAACTTGGGATGTCAGCAGTAGCTATAGTAAGTCATGCGGTAAAGAGTTAGATTCAAGTTACAATGACAGTGTAATCATTGTTAGCGGTAACTGTGGTATCGGCAATAAGAGCAAGAAATACTACGAGGAAACATTTGGTAAGCTAGATAAGGTTCTTGGTGACAACAACTGTTTCATTCTGTTCGTAAGGGGTAATAACGATAACCCTTCAATATTCAATAATAGGGAAATCGACTTTGAACATATCAAGGCAATTCCAGATTATTCAGTAGTATCAATGAAGACATTCAATTGTCTATGCATTGGTGGTAGTGTTTCAATGGATAAGGAATGGAAACTAGCCCAAGAGGAACTTTATGGAAAGAAACTTTATTGGGAGGATGAAGCACCTAGATATGACGAGAAGCAACTTAAAGAGATACTTGAGGCATACAACATCAACTGCATCGTAACAAGCACTTGTCCGAGCTTCGCATATCCTGGAACTAATGCCTTTAAGAAGAGCAAGTGGTTCTATCGTGATAAGAAGATTGTATCTGAGTTTTCCAATGAAAGGAAAATCATGGATAAAATCTATGAGCAAATCATGGACTCAGAATCAAAACCTTACATGTGGATTTACGGCAGATTCAAGATGTCTAATACAAGTAAGCTCAATGACATAGTATTCTGTTCTTTGAGTTCTTATGGAATGATACAAGTTAATTCTCAATTAAACGCATTCTTTGGTATCGATACATCAAAGACACTTGAGAATAACGGTCACACATTCGACCATATCCTTTCTGAAGAGTTGAATGGCATAAGGTCAATTCACCATAACATAGAAGACGATGATATTGAAATAGGAGAACCAGAATTGGAAGATGATATGGAAATGGGTGAAGAAGACATTCCAGATGAAGAAGTAAATGATGGTGTAGAGGAAGAGGTAGCAGCACCTATAGAGAATGTGGGTATTGCAGCAACCGCAACTGCGAACACAGTGATAACAAATGAAGCAACAAGGGAAGCAATTGACCGAATGGTTCAAGAAATGAGAGCTGCTGACAACCGCACATATGCTGACTACGCTACACTATATGATAATCTGAATAATCTCGCAAGAGAAAACAACGAAATCTATACTGTTAGAGCACAACAACCATATGAGGGAATAAGAGCTGTGACACTCGAAGATATTGATAGAGTTGCCACGTTCATTGGAAACGGCACTAGAAATGGCTAATACAAATAGTAAATTCTTCTCTGTGATGGTGATTGGAGAAAATCACAGAGAATTGATGTCTAAGTATTCACTTGACTTAGAGGTTGACTCTTATGTTAAGTATGAATATCTTAAAGCTGATAAATACCTAAACAATTCAATCAAGGCTCTAGACAACATCTTATCCAACGCTGATAAGATAGGTCTGGAACCTTCAGTGAAGGAAAGTCTATCGAATAGGATTAAAACCCTTAATCAGATGACACCATTTGAATACTACAGAGAGTTGACAGATGGTATGTACTATGACGAGAATGGCAATGCCCTTTCAACAGAAAACCAAGAGGGACATTGGAAGACTGCTAGGATAGGTAGGAACTTCTCACTACCACTCAAGTTAAAAGATGGTAGCGAGGTATATTCAGCAAAAGTTGGTGATGTGGATTGGGAAGCCATGAATGAGCCACCAAGACTATATGAGGCTGCATGGGAAATGGTAATGGAAGGACGAGAACCTACTGATGAAGAGGAAGAACAAGTCTATAAGTCCATGAAGGATAAGACTGTATATTTCTCTAAGTTCAAAAGCAAGGAGGATTACGTCACATACAGCACCTCTTACTGGAATTATGCCTTTGTAGACGAAAACGGATGGGTAGATGTAGATAGTGATAAGGATGGGGAGCAACATTGGATTGCAACATTCAATGATAGGTTTATAAAGAACTTAGACCCTAACCAATTGGTCACAATCTATGAATGTAGTGTTAATAATGGTTAAGATTATTTAAAGGAATGGGATAACGTTTTGTTATCTCATTTTTTTTTCATATATTTGCATAGAGGAATATTGTAATGAAATGGAAAAATTATCAGAATATGGTGAACAGTATAGGAGAATCCTAACATATTTCCTTAAGAAGAATGGAATATACAAGATTTTTGTGGCTAACACCAAATATCAGCACAGCGTAATTGACAAACACAGCGTGTTTTTCAAAAGGCAGTATTACAATGGTATATTCAATCAAGCTGCATGGGACAATGATGGTCTTGTAAATCTTTTCGGTGACTTCTTTGCTTTCACAAGTGCAAAATATCCAGAAACAATAAGACTATTTGATGGCACTTTCGTAGATTCAAACATATTCTCTAGATATGAATTTTGGATTATGAAACGTAGTCAATGGGAAGATTTCATATATAAAAGAGAATACGAAGAAATAACAACATTAAAATAAATGGATTTATTACTTAAACAATTTAGAGGTAGATTTGTCGATGATAACCAACTGCCAATGACGGTAGTTGAAGACCCATACTTCGATGAAAGAATCAAGATGCTTGAGGGTGAATTCCATGCACAGCTCAAATATCTCTCACTTATGGAAACAGTAAGGGATAACTTTGGCGGTAACATGCAAAAATTCCTTGAGCATAGACATAGCGTTAAAGACCAGATTCTGAGTCATATACTCAATTCTGAGGGCTACAAGGCAATGTTGGCTGACAAGTCCCCATTAGAGGACTGTAAGTTTGTTGTAGGTGCAAATGAGCTTTACACAGAGCAGCAAGATGGTGGTTTGTTCTTGTCATTTGATATGATTAAGGCAAACTTCCAAGCACTTCGCTATGTTGACCCAAGCATTGTGCGTGATTGCGAGACTTGGGAAGAGTTCGTTGCTTGCTTCACCGATGTGAAATACCTCGCTTCTGCAAAGCAAGTAAGACAAGAGGTATTGGGTAAACTCAATGGTAAAAGATTGGCAGCTATTGAGAAATACCACTCTAACGAATTCGGAAAAGAATACAAGTATAGATTGGGAATATATGGTTTCTCACCATTCTCAATCAAGACTGACGAGATTATATTCAAGTTTGATGGCACTGAGAAGGAATTTGAGTCATTCCACGCTGGAGACCAAGAGTATAAGGGTTTCAACTTCCGTGTGAACAAATTCAAGCTCAACATGAGAACCTTCAAGAGAGCATTCTCAGATAAGAGCATAAATATCTTTGAGAAGGAAGACTTCTTAGATGGTCATAGACGCAATTTAAAGTGCGTTCCTGCCACTTATTACCCACAAGTGTATAAACTACTCAATGGGATGGAGATAAGCGATTCTGACCTAGTTTTCACTAGCGACCATGAATTGTGCAAATACATGAGACCATTGGAGCTAGTAAAATGAGTAGAGAACCATACATAACTAGGGATTTGGCATACTATCTTAAGAGAGAACACCTTTACTCAAACTATAGGGCACATCTTAAGAAGAATAAGGAAAGCTATGATGAGTATAAATTTTGGGGCAATGTTTGGACTAACTTCTATGCTTTTCTAGTGGAGAAATACAAGTGTGAAAATAACATTATATTAAATTAGAATGGAATTATTCAAAGAAGAGAAACATAAAAAGCTGTTGAAGAAGCTGCAAGACTGCATCAAGAAGACCCCATTCGAGGGTAAGGTATATCTTGTTGGTGGCTGCGTGAGAGACGCATTGCTAGATGAACCAATCAAGGACATTGATGTTGTTGTTGAGCATAAGGGTGGCGGTATTATGGTTGCTAACCTACTTGCAGCTAGGGAGAAATGTTATAAACTTGGTACTAATCCAGTGGTCTTTGAAACTTATGGTACTGCAAAGGTGACTTTGTACAATGATAAAGACCTTAAGGATTTGGACGTTGAGTTTGTTCAAACTCGTAAGGAGCAGTATCACAAGGATAGCAGAAATCCAGACACAGCTTATGGCTCTATCGAGGAAGATGCAGCACGTAGGGACTTAACCATTAACTCATTGTACTACAATGTTACTGATGGCAAGCTGTACGACTTTAACCAAGGTATCGATGACTTGGTAAATCAAGTAATCAAGACACCGACTGACCCAGATGTAATCTTTAATGATGACCCATTGCGTATCTTGAGAGTTATCAGATTCTCTTGTAGATATGGTTGGGGCATTGAGAAGAACACATGGTTAGGCATGGTTAAGAATGCGCATCGTATCAAGATTATCTCACAAGAGAGAATCACCGATGAAATCTCTAAGATTATCACTGGACCGAATGCATCGGTTGGTATCCGCAAGATGTTGTTCTGCGGTATCTTGGATAGAGTAATGCCAGATGTGTATGATTTGACCAACGCATATGAATCAAAGAATCCAATGCTTACCTCATTTGACCACACAATGTTAGTTCTTGATAAGGTACAGCCTTATATTGAGAATAGACTTGCTGCATTGTTCCATGATGTAGGCAGAATCGCAACTGAGGGAAATAGGGGTATCTCTCAAGATTCATTCAGTGCTGATATTGCTAGCTGTGACTTGAAAGCGATGAAATTCCCAAAGAACATTATCAATTCTGTTGAGAATGCAATCAAATATCACAGATTCTTCAGAAACTACGCTGATGGCACTGTTCCACCAGACAAGAAGATAAGAAAGTTTATCAACGAGTGCGGTGATAACATTGGAAACGTGGTTGACTTGATGAATGCCAACAACTTGTATCAGACCTACGATAAGAAGAAGAGACAAGCATTGGACATTCTGAATAGAATTGAAGAGCTAGATGAACTTGAAGAGGCTAAGAACGTTAAGCTTCCTATCGATGGCAAGGACATAATGAAGGAGTTTAACTTGAAAGCTGGTCCTCAGATTGGTATAATCATGGAGCACTTGAAAGAGGCTTATTTTGAGAATCCGAAGATTACCAAGGAAGAGTGCTTCAAGTTGGTTGAGGATAAGATTAAAGTCTTGGCAGTGTAACACTGTCAAGTCTTTTTTCTTTTATATATTTTCTTTTTTAAATATAATATTAAATTAAAATATATTAAAATATTATATAATATATTAATTTATTTTTTTATTCAAAATATTTTTAGTATCTTTGCAAAAAGTATAAAGTATAATAATATGGGAACATTATGCAAAAATTGTCCTGTAAGGAATTCACATAAGGAAAACGGTCAACCATGTACCGTTGCTTTTGCAATGAGGTACGGAAATAGTTGTGTCAATCTTGACATAACAGAGCAGTTGTTCAATAAGGAATTAGAAGAGCTGTCCAAGAAAAAGGAAGAGGACAAAAAGAAAAGGGAAACCAAAAAGGCTGAGACAAATAAGCCTAGAACTACAAAGAAGAAAGAAACAACAAAAACAGAATAAACATATGGGAAGAAAAATTTTAATTATCGTTGATGGTCAGTATGACTTTCTTGAAGGTGGTGCTCTTGCAGTAGAAGGTGGTAGAGGTGCTATGACCAATCTCACCGAGTTCATTGAGAAGCATTACAAGGAGTATGATGGCATATTTTTAACTGCTGATTGGCATCCAATCACTCACTGTTCATTCAAGGATAATGGCGGTATCTGGCCAACTCACTGCGTACAGTTCTCACATGGTGCTGCAATATATCAGCCAATTCTTGATGTCTTAGACAATTTGAAGGTTGACTACGATGTTCTTACCAAGGGCTGTGACGAAGACCATGAGGAGTATTCTATCTTCAAGAATGTGACCTCAGAGGCATACCTCAAGGGAATGAATAAATACAACGAGATTGGTGTTGTTGACATTTGCGGTATCGCTGGTGACTATTGTGTCCTTGACACAATCAAGGATGGTCTTATGGCATTCCCAAGTGCTGAGTTCCATGTTATTAAGGAGTGTGTTGCATCTATCGATGGTGGAGCTACTCTTAACAAGTTTATTGACGAAAACGAAAGGGTTGTATGTCACGAATAGAAATTGACATTAAGGAATATCAAGGCATGAGGAACAAGATTAAAAGCTTGGAATCTGCCTTGAATTCTGTTTCTGTAGAGGCTGCTACAAATAAAGAGGTAATTGAGAAAGTAAAAGCCTTGGTAGTTGACCTTGAGGGTGAGGGATTTTTTAACCGCTTGTTTAGCTGGAAAAATGTGATTGAACCTTTTAAGGAGTTGTTAGAGGCACATGGGCAGATTCAAGAGAAAAAGTAAGAAACGATACAACATACCAAAGGATGCAGTAAAACAATATATTGAAGAGGTTAAGGAGAAGAAGCCAAAGAGTAAGTTCACTATTTGGACTACACCAGCGAATGATAATAGGAGATTAATTGGTCTTTTCAGAAAACTATTCATAGTACTGAAGAAAAACAAGAGATTCGGTGATTTCATAGAATGCTATTACCCAATCGAAAATAGGATAAAGGAAGATAGTGTTGAAAGTGTGCGTAAGTGCATCAGTAAATACGGACATGGAAGAAGTAGTCTATTGATTGGAAAGAATTTTCTTATTCCAGTTTCTAGAGACTTATTAACCACAAATAGTATACTCAGTACGCCAATCGGTAATGTGATATGGATAGAGACACTTCTTGAGTCTAATTGGTATCATAAGAGGCAAGAGTCTCACCTATATGAGCAAGAAATTGCAGAACTGTATCTAAAGGATGCATATAAATCGAAAGGTATTACGAAGTCCAAGCTTCCAAACGAAATGGCATTCGCAATGCGTATTGGTACGATATTAGCGATAATATTTTATCTAGTGGTAACTATTATGCTTGCATTATTCTTATCACCATTGACTGCATTGTTCTATAGTTCGTTTACAGCTTTGGTAATAGTATATTTCCTATTCAGCTTCCCAATTAACGATGTTTAACATTATTTGTTTGGCTGTATCCAAAATATTTCGTATCTTTACATGGAGAAATTAACATTAGATGTATTTAAGCATTTTAGGTTCTTCTTGAAAAAGAATAAACAGTATGACTTGTTCATGAGAAATTTCAGAAGACAGCCATTTCAGATTTATCACGTATTTGATTCGAAGATTCCGAATTACATACAGATAATGATGAAAGATTCTGTAGATGGTGGTGGAAAGGAATACTTCAAGGAATTCGGTGCAATGCATCTTATTTTTAGGTCATTTAATTGGTCTGGAGATTATAGCACAACTAAAACAAGTTCGAAGCATTGGGCTACGGTTGGTCTTAAATGGGCACTATATTGCATAAGGCATAACATCGACATATGCACTGATGAACGACTTGGTAGACTTATAGAGTATTGGGCTTCTAATGGATGGATTGATATTAGCAAGCTATCCTTTGAAGATAAAATAATAGTAAATCAGTTAAAACGGAAATATCACAATGGAGACATATACTAAAATTGATACAATGTACAAACGTTACCAGTTTGATGGTAAGGATTGTCCAAATAAGGATTGGTTGAAGTTCAAGAATAAGATTATCCTTGGTGAGTTCTCATTTAAGGAGGCTGAGTATCTGTTCACTTGTCTTTGGGAGGCATACTCAAAGATTGATGGTACAAACTCTAAGATTGCATTCTTCCCTTCAACTGGTGAGATTCGTGTTGAGGGTAAGACTGAGAAAGCTCAGTCACAGCATGGACAGTTTGAAATGCTTGAGAAGATTGGTGAGCGCATCAAGCCACAGCTTTGCGCAATGTTTCCAAAGGAGAGTGCAAGGTTTGCTCCAATCAAAGAGGGTAACAAGCCAATTTACTATGAGATAGGTTCTAAGCCTATTGGTACTAGTGGTTCTGAAGTCAATTTTACAATGGTAGAGCCTAATTCTAGCAAAATGTATGGAGTAGCATTGGCAGAAGTTCCTATCTACATCTACGGTGAGTATTTCGGTACTGGTATTCAGAAGTGTGGTTCTCGCTACATTCAGAATGGAAACGGCTTCCGTGTATTCGACATCAAACAGCAAGGTTGGTGGTTGCCAAAGGAGAATCGTGATGCAATGTGCAAGGGTCTTGGTCTTGAGCAAGTACCATTCTTGGGTGTTATGACCTTGCGTGACATTGAGGATATGGTTCGTAGTGGTTTCACTACCAAGTTTGATGGGGCTGCTGACCCAACCATGATTGAGGAGGGTATCGTAGCACGTCCTATCATACCTCTTTGTAATGGTAGCGGTAATCGTATCATCGTTAAGGTGAAGTACTGCGATTACGTTGAATATGATGCTGTTCGCAAGCAGTTCTCTGATAAGGAGTTCACTGAGTTCGACACTTGGTATCATGAGAATATCGAAAATAAGAAATAAGATATGAGAGAGTTTACAAGAATTACCTTAAGGGTGTTAATGTGTCTTTTCCTACTTGTGGGATGTGGCTATAACATTTATTACATGGGTGCTATCACTGAGGATAATGCCTATGCTAGCTACAGACACAATAGAGCACGTCACAAAGTAACATACGATGACAATGGCTACAATGAGTATCAGCAGCCACAAGAATACGTAGAGGGTGACACCGTTGAGGTAGAGATAACGAATGATAGACCAGTTAGACAATTCTATTACTAATGGGTGAAGTTATTGCAAAACTGCGTGATAAGGAAGTAACTATGTACTCCAAATTCAACATTGGAGATTATGTGAAAGTGGTGGATACTGGACATCAGTATTCATCATATGACACAGCCTTCAAGTTTTTTTGGGGTAACAAAGAAAGATTCTATCTTCCTTATAGTGTTGGTGAGTATGAGAGTGAAAGCGACTTCCAAGCAGCAATGGCAAGAATACCACAACGTTGGAAAGTCATTAACATGGTTGTTCATGACATGTCACCACACATTATACTCTATCATATAAGAAGTGAAGACGGTAAAAACTGTGTTGTGAATAGTGGGGCTATTGAGCTTATAGATTTCCACCATAGAAACAGAGAACATGTTGGCAAAATCATGATTTACCAATTACCTGCCAATGGTAGGGTCATGAAACATAAGTGGACAGACAAATTATACAAAATAATAAAATAACTGAATTATGGTTTATAGTATTCTTGATACGGACTTGTACAAATTTACAATGTCCAATGCGTATTATCAGCTTTATCCAGATGCTGAAGGTACATTCACGTTCAATGACCGCAACAATGAGGTCTATGACAAGAAGTTCTTGGAAGAGTTGCAGCTTGCGTTTGCAAGGCTATGTCAGCTCAAGATGACATTGGAAGAGTACATGTACGTGTCTCAGATTCGTTTCTTGGCTACCAACTACACTGAGTGGCTGAAGAACTTCCAGTTCGAGTTGGACAAAATCAAGTTTTGGCTTGATGACGAGGGACATCTTCACATTGAGGTGACTGACAAGATGTATAAGGTAACTCTGTACGAAGTACCTATACTCGCAACTGTCGCTGAGATTCGTAACAAGTGGCTTGGTATTACAATCGACCACACAAAGGTAATTGAAATTCTCGATAAGAAGATTGACTTTGCCAATGAGCATCAATTGTATTTCTCTGAGTTTGGTACGAGACGTAGGGCTTCTGCTGCAAGTCATGAACTCATTGTGAGACGTTTGAAAGAGCGTTGCCCCATCTATTGCGTTGGTACATCCAATGTGTATTTCGCAATGAAATATAACATGATGCCTAGTGGTACTTGCGCTCATGAGTGGATTATGTTCCACGCTGGTATTGGCGGTTTCAAGACTGCTAACCTTACAGCACTGAACGATTGGATTAAGGTATATAGCGGAGACCTTGGTATCAGTCTTATCGATACTTACACAACCGCTTCTTATCTCCACACGCTTACGCTTCAGCAAGCTAAGTTGCTTGATGGCTTCCGTCAAGACAGTGGTGACGAGTTTAAGGTGGGTAACATGATTATTGATAAGCTGCGTGAAATGCGAATCGACCCAACATCGAAGACCATCGTATTCAGTAATGCGCTGAACTTCGAGAAATATGCAGAAATTGCACGTTACTTCAAGGGACGCATCAAGGTGGCTGCTGGTATCGGTACAAATCTTACTTGTGACCTTGGTATCGAGGGCTACAAACCAGCGAATATCGTAATGAAACTGTCTAAGTGTCGTTACAGTCCTCGTGACTTCTGGGAGTTTGTCATCAAGATTTCAGATGACTTCGGTAAGCACATGGGACGAGCTGACTTGTTCGACATTGCAGCCAAGGAGTTACACTTCGAAGAGCTTGGTGTTAAAGTAAATTAAATAAAATTAACGTGGGATATTTGGTTATCTCACGTTTTTTTCATATCTTTGCAATATGGTATTGGAGAAAGACAAAGTTTATAAGATAAAACATGAAAGCCAAGAACATCACCATGTCTATGGTTGGAGGACTTATATAATATGTTCTCCAATAAGAAACATTGACATTGATAATTTAGAGTGTATTGCTAATCTCTCAAAAAGAGAAAGATATACTCAGTTTGATTGTCATTTCGTAGTATGCTTTGATGGTGAGATTAGGGTTAATAGAGAAGGTGAAGATAGTCAAACTGCTTTCTTCGAAAGTTGTGAGGTTATGCCATTGGAGGAAGAAGACCTTAACGATGTGAGAAAGGCAGTAACTATGATGGGAGCAAAATATAACAGAAAATTAAATAAATTGGTATTATGAGAGTTACAGATAAACACATTTTCTTTTGGGGTGAATTCCCTTCAAATTGGTATAAGTGTCACTTCAAAGTGAAGCATGAGGGTAAGGAATATGATTTCTTTAACTCTGAGCAGTATTTCATGTGGATGAAAGCCATTACATTTGGTGACGAAACAACTGCATTGAGAATTTTGATGGAGGGTAAGAATCCTAAGATGGCAAAGACCCTTGGCAGATTGGTTAAGAACTATGACGATAAGAAGTGGAACGAGGTTCGCTACAAAATCATGGTTGATGCCAACTACTACAAATACTCTCAGAGTGAGGAACTGAAGGAGTTGCTCTTGAATCCAGAGTTTGATGGTAAGCACTTTGTTGAGGCAAGTCCTTTGGATGGCATTTGGGGTATTAAGTGTGGCGAGACTGAAGCACTCGATGACAAATCCAACTGGAACGGACAGAACCTTTTGGGTAAGGCACTCGATGAAGTAAGAGAAATGCTTTTGAATGAGAAGAATAAAAGTTGATATTAGTACGAGTACAAGAGGCGTAATCGTACTTGCAAAAGGTAGAAGTGTTTATGATGACTGGTTAGTGATGGTTACAAGAGTAGATGATGTAGGCTCAGGAGTTTTAAAAATCTATGGGCACATCTTCTACAATATTTCTGAGAAAAAATGGTATTTTTCTGATGGTGACGAAAACTATGCTTGGGGAAACATAAGCAATTGGGAATTCTTTGAGCCGACTAAGGAGCAAAAACAAAAAGTTGTAGATGCCCTCAGAGAAAAGGGATATAAGTATGTTCCAGTACTCAATAAAATAATATACAAAAGATAATGTACAAGAGAGGACTTTATGAGATAATAGGTTCATATAAGCATCAATTGGCAATATGTCGTTATTCATATGAGTGTTTCCAATCCATGAAGTATTACGTTGTTATACGTTATTGCGACATTTTTGAAAATGATAGGCTTGTTGGATATGGGGATGGCTATTTCATCAAATATGAAAACCATTACGATTTCTTGTCAATTGATGAGTTTACCCAATATTTCACAATAGTGGATAACTGTGAGGAAAATAAAAGGATAAGCAGTCTTCTTAAATGGCTCAGAGAAGAAAGGAAAATCAAGATAACAATAATTCCAGACATTCTAGATGATGGATATTGGTTCAATTATTATTTCTTTACCACCTATCCATTCTACACCAAGAATATTGAGGAAAAGGGATTTGAGAACTTTGAATCGGCAGCTAAGAAAGCTATTGAAATGGCAAAGAAAGCATACTTTGAAGCTCATGGTAAGGATGGTGTCGCAACCTTCCTTCAAAATACATTTAAGCCAAAATGTTAATTTTTACTAATTTTTTTGGTAGTATTGATTTTTTTTCGTAACTTTACAACAAAAAGAAATGGATAAGAAAAGAATAGAGGGTCTTAGAGGTGATATAAACACCTTGCTTGGTGATGCTGTAGGGTTTCTTAAGGATATGGAGACCAAGGCTTATGAGGAGCGTGAGATTGACCTCATGAAGCCAATCTCCAAGGTGAGAAACATCATTCAAGACTATAAGGTTAAGATGGTTAAGGAGCTTGATAAGCTCTCAAAGATGAAATCAACTTGGTAATATGAAGTATCGTATTGTTCAAACTGGAGAGGGCTTTATCATTCAGCACAAGTGCTTGGGTTTGTTTTGGAAGAACCATAAGACTCCTAGCTATACGCAGTACAGCGTTGAGAAAAGGGCTACCTACAATGGCAAGGAAACAATCAAGTATGATTCTATTGAACGTGCTACCAAGGCTTTGCAACTTATAAAGAGTTCTCCAATAAAGTATAAGGGACACAAGATTGAATGTACGTTCCAGTTAGGCTATGTGCCTTTCTATGTTGACATGCATTCATACAGTGGACAAGATGGTATTGACAGACCATGTTTTTGTAGGTATTCAACTGACCTAGACCTTGTTAAAAAGGCTATTGATGACTACATAACAACTCAGAAGAGACTCAAGGAAGAGAAGCGTAAGGAAAAGCAAGATAAGAAGATAATAAATGTCTGGTATGAAGATTAAGAAACGTTATGTCTTTGCCGTTGTCTTTGGATGCTTGCTTATGTGCAAGAGATTCAGACAAGGCTTGAGAGAAGACTTGATAGAGATTTTCGGAGAAGAGAAGAAATAAGATAACATGATATTATAACCCTTAAAAAATTGAATGGGATGAAAAAGATTATTTTTTTACTGCTTGCTGTTATCAGCTTTGCATCATGTGAGTGCCCCTATGCAGATTGGGACGATTATGGATACCCTGAAAATGGTGGCAAGACAGCTAGGCTAACAAATAGTAGTGATTACTTCTGTGCCGATAAACTGTTAGGTACATGGGAATGTTATTACCCAATGATTGTTTACCTTCCAGAGTTTGGAGAAGTAGAGTTTAAATCAATGGATTTTAAAGATGAATCAGTAGTTGATATTGAACTTGTAAAGGTATATGATACTGATAGAAGATTTTATACTTTCTCATATGCATACACTGGAAAGACCTTAAAATTTTCTAGAAAGGGTTCTACAATAAGCTTCTCATTTGAAAATTATATCTGGCCAGAAGTCTTCCTAAGAGATTCATTTGGTAGATATACGATGAGAAAAGTAAAAGCATATGGATGCTAAACGTTTTAGAGAAGAATACAAGTATATAACATATTTCTTGAAGGAGATTGGACTCTTCTTACATTGGAAAGAGTACTTGGAAGAAGAAACTAGAAGAGGCAAAAACGATGTTTATAGTCCTAGCCGATATAGACGCATTGATGATGTCTTTGGAACTAGTGCTTTCACTCTATTCTTGAGAAGACGTAAAATTACTTTGATAAGTGCCTCCGTATCTTTGTGGTTCAGAGCTTTTCTAGAAGTCTATGCGCCACATATAAAAAGAAGTGGAGATTCACTAGGAGGTATGACTCGTAAAATGATAGAGTTCAAGGAAAAAGGTAATCTCAAGGAAATTGTTATAAGGAACGATAAATATGAGTGAAGGATATAAGATAATTGTTAGGTTTTTCAAAGAGATTGGACTCTACAATGAGTTTAAAGACTACTGTAATGCACATAAGTATTCTGGTGAGAATTTTAACGTTAACACAGATAACCCACTTAGGAGCTTTGGAGGTACATCAGTCTCTTATTGGATTGAGTGCAATAAAGGTGTAAGGACACTTTATGGTAATCTCTTTGACCATTTTAAAGCTTGGCTATATACATTCTATCCTAATTTGTATTACTATCAAGATGTACCTCCTCCAAGGATGTTAGACCGTATAGACAAAGATAAAAAAACAATAAAAATAGAATATGAGTATCGTAAGACCAATAACGCCAAATGAGGCTCAGAGAGAGCTTCCAAATGACGTAATCGAAAGAGTTAACAATTTGATTAGGATGAATTGGAATGGTTCTTCTGCAAGGGTTACAATCAAGTCAATTAAGTCTGGTTGCAACTACCGAGAAGGTGATTGGAGAGGAATCTGTAAACTGTTCAGAGAATATGGTTGGGATGTAGAAAGCGATTTTCCAGGTTACTGTGAAACCTACGATGCTTACTTAGAGTTTAGAAGAGCTAAAAAATAGAGTATTTGATATGGAAAAGGAAATAAAACCAATAACTCCAAAGGAAGTAAGGGAGAAAATCAAAGAAAGGTATACATTACCAAAGCATGTGATAGAATATGTGAATGAGCAGATTCTTTTATCATTTGATATTCTTAACTGTGAAGCATTTGTAAAACACAATGATTTTGTTACTCATTTTGGTAAGGTATACGCAGAGGATATAGTCGATGATTGGTGGAAAAGAATTGTAGATAATTTCTCTGATAGTTGGCGTGTTATGGAATGTGACGTAGAATTTCCATATTCTCGTTTATATAAGTTTAAAGAAAAAAAAATTAAAACAAATATAGTATGAACAGTGGAGTAAAAACAATTGCAGTTATTGCGGTGATTATCATCGTAGCTTTGGGTGTAATCACAACAGTTGGTAGTTATTTCAACTACAACAACCAAGAGGTTGCTCTTCGTGAGCAAGCTGAAGCACAGCGTGGTAAGGTAGAGGGTGTCCATGATGCAATGTGGAAGATTATCTCTCAGAAAGCGCAAGTCTCTCAAGATTATCGCACATCATTCGATTCAATCTACACCCACATCATCGGTGGACGTTACTCACAAGGTGATGGCACACTCATGAAGTGGATTAAGGAGGCTAACCCTAACTTTGATACAAGTCTCTATAAGGACGTGATGGATGCTATCGAGGTACAGCGTACACTCTTCAAGAAAGAGCAAGAGCGAATGCTCGACATCAAGAGACAGCATAGTACTCTGTGTAAGACATATCCAGGAAAGTGGTTCATAACCAATCAGTCTGAGATTGAATACACAATTGTATCGTCAAGTCAGAGTAAGCAAGCAATGGAAACTGGAGTAGACGATAATGTCAAACTTTACTGATAAGAAGAAAGACGCATTTCGTATAGCCTCACGTTTCATCAAGGAACTAGGGCTATACGATATTTGGCTTAAATATTTGTACGACCCTAATACTAGTAAGAGTTGGCTCGATAAGCCAGATAGTAAGTTTTTCGATTCAGACATTTTAGGTTGTACAACATTTACTGACTATGTAAATGAGCATAAGCCAACGTTTAAAACTAGTGGGTATCTCATGTATGAGCTTCTGAATTCATACCTTATGGCATTGAGAGACCCAAAAGGAATTTGTTATCCAGTAAAAATTGATAACAAAAAGAAAAAGATTACATTGTTCGATTATCGTACATTATACGATTGTTAATAACCATTATATATGGAGATAGTTATTTATTCATTACCGTTTATCATATCAGTATTTCTTCTTATTTTCTTTAAGAAGTATATTGTATGGTGGGAATACATTTGTTTGGTAGGCGTATCAATCCTATTCACATTCTTGCTTAAGTCAGCATTCATTGCTTCACTTGAGTATGATACCGAGTATCTTGGGGGATACATTACAAAGATTACCCATTACGATGAATGGGATGAATGGATTGAGCGCACTTGTACTAAGACTGTACATGATGGCTACGATAAGGATGGAAAAGAGATAACCCATGAAGAGTCATACGACTGCTCATATAGGGATTACCATCCAGAATATTGGACATATACCGACAATTACAATAGGGAGGAATACTTCTACAATAAGGAGCACTTTTATGCTGCAATGAAGGAGTTAGGTTATCCCAAGATGGTATTCAGAGATATGCACCGAGACTACTATAGAATCGATGGCGATGCTCAAGATTACTACTACGATAACACTCCACAGCATGTAAGAGCATTGGTATGGAAGCATACCTATCAGAATAAGATTCTTGCGTCTCACTCAATCTTCAAGTTTGAGGACATTGACGATGATGATGCAGATTCACTAGGGTTGTTCAGATACCCTAATGTGAATGACAATGACCAAGATGTGATTCTTGGTTTCAGAGCTGGAAAAGAGGTGCATAAGCAGTTTAAGTATATAAACTCTATCTACGGTGCTAGAAAACAGTTTAGAATATATGTGCTTGTGTTTAGAGATAAGCCATTGGAAATATCTGAAAAACAGAAATCCTATTGGCAAGGTGGTAATAAAAACGAATTTGTTCTTTGTCTTGGCTACAATACCAAGAAAGGTACTATAGATTGGTGTAATCCATTCTCATGGTGTGATAAACCTGAGTTGGAGGTTGCTACCAAGAGATTCTTCAGAGACAACCCAAGGATGGATTTGAGTAAATATTCAGTGTGGTTGGAGAAACACATTAATCTCTGGCAGCGCAAGCAGTTTAGCGATTTCGACTACATCAAGAATGAAATGACAAAGGGGCAGAGCATTGCACTCTTAATTATCATACTCATACTTGATATTTTCGCATCTATATTCCTTATTGGTAACGAGGTGACAAATGAAGGTGTATATGATAACTCATTCATATATGACTTCAAACATTATCAATTCAAGGTTGTAAACAACACACACTCATTCTTTAGTGAGTTATGGGAGTTGATATGTGATAGCGTAAGTGTTTGGTGGAAATACACTTTGATACCTACTCTAACCAAGATAGAGTATAGCTATAAAAACATTCATACTTGGAAATGAAATATTACAGATACCTTAAAGAGATAGAAGAGGAAACGCAAGAGACTGATACTAACTACTTCATTACGTATACGTTTGGCGGTAACACATTTAACAGACGTTCTCGTTCATATGGAAATGGTTGGTACAGTAGCACTGATGATGGTAGCTATTATTCCATTGACCCATTCTACAAGAAATATGAATTCAAGGTTGGTTGGATTTATCCGTCAGCCGATGATGGTATGACCATTGTCGATGACAATAATAATGTCCATGACTTAGACCCAATCAAGGATTATTTCTTTGAGGTTAACACTGACCTAGATGTTGAGACAGAAAAGTTAATCAAGCTGAAGAGAGAGAAGGGTGCTACAATTACAGTAAAACCATTGATGATGGACTTACGTAGCTATAGGATTCTATATCGTGTAGAGTGTAGTGTAATGACTACCAACGGAAGGTGTTTCTCAAGTACTTGGGATGAAGATACTGATGTCTACAACTCAGTTGTTCATTGTTTCAAGAAACTTAGAACTGGTTCTCTTAGCGGTTATCACCATAAAATAAAAGAGGTTTTAGAAAGACAGAAAGATGAAAGAATACGGAAGCATACCTAGGTTTTTTGATGATGGTACACTTCGTGGTGAACAAGTTGTTGCTTTCAATAAGCTAGATGGGCAGAACTTTCGAGTTAAGTATACTCCGAAGGGCGCAACAAAAAAGCAATTCACCATGTTTGGTTCACGTCATCAATATGTGAATGAAAATACTGAGGGCTTTGGTGATGCAGTTAAATACTTCAAAGAACATTATGAGGATGTCTTGAGGGAGATAATTGTGAACAATAGCGGTAAGAAAGGTATTTTCAATGGTGTTGAGGAAATTACATTGTTCTTTGAATGGTACGGAGATAATTCCTTTGCTGGATTCCATCAAGAGGGAGATACTCTTCGTCTCGCATTGATTGATGTGTTTCTAAAGAAGAAGGGATATATTGAGCCAAATACGTTTGTTGACCTTTTCTGTAAGGATGATAGGGTATTGACTCCAGAGGTGATATATATCGGCAAACTCGATATGGATTTTGTTAACTCTATCGTGAAGAACGATTGGACTAAGGAGGGATGCCAATATCCAAACATCAAAGAAGGAGTGGTTATTAAGCGTTCTACGCTCATGAAAGGACAGAGGCTACCAATGTGTAAGGTGAAGACAATTTGGTGGCTAGAACAGCTTCATAGTAGATT
>JAEEGL016051666.1_pt1 | contig 45372 bp, 33 predicted proteins | sample 9134231 | NCBI WGS metagenome assembly JAEEGL01 (sample SAMN16246548, study PRJNA631951) | gut metagenome | biome: gut microbiome; feature: rumen; material: fiber-attached | host: Bos | place: Iran: Karaj | collected 2018-10 | reverse complement strand
TGAGGATAGAGCGCATAGTTCTGGAATACCATAGCGATATCGCGATCCTTCGGTTCCACATCATTCATTATCTTTCCGTCTATCAGGAATTCACCGTCCGATATATCCTCAAGCCCTGCTATCATTCGCAGAGTCGTGGACTTGCCGCAGCCCGAAGGGCCTACAAAGATGATGAACTCCTTGTCTTCCACTTCGAGATTGAAATCCTTCACTGCTTCAAATCCGTTCGGATATATTTTATAGATATGCTTCAGCGATAAACTTGCCATTGTTCGTTCCTCCTGATAATCATCATATATTGTCGAAGCCGAATACCGGCCTTCCGTTTTCCCAGCGCACCGGCATCAGCATAGCGTGACGGTTCGGGTTGTAGAGCGGATCGCCCGTGATCTCAGACTCCGTTCTCGCGTGGAAAACGAGGATATCATTACCCTCCGCGTCAACGGTAAAGGAATTATGTCCCGGGCCGTAAATTCCCTTTTCCGCGTCTGTGCTGAGCACCGGACGGCGCTCCTTGCTCCAGCTCCGCGGATCGAGAAGATCACTGTTCTCATCTGCTGTGAGCATTCCCATGCAGTACGCGGCGCCCGTGTCGCTGGCGGAATATGTAAGGAATATCCTGCCTCCGCGCTTTATCACGGCAGGGCCTTCGTTTACCCAGAAACCGTGTCTCTCCCAGTCATAGTCCGGTGTCGTCAGCATCACCTGCACGGTGTCAAGGGTGTTTGCATCCTTCATCCGTGCTATGTAGAGATTGGATATCTGCTTTCCGACGCCCACCTTCTCTGCCCAGACGTAGTAATGCGCTCCACCGTTCTCAAACACCGTTCCGTCCAGCGAGAACGCTCTGAAAGAGAACTCGTCGTCCTCTCTGCACCGCATCATTCCAAGCTCCGTCCACTCGCCGGTCATCGGATCGTCACCGCTGCACTCAAGGACATAGGGGCGTATCTTCCAGGGATCATCCTTTTCACCGCCTGCGAAGTATATATGCCACTTGCCGAAGATGTGATGCAGCTCCGGCGCCCAGATATGCCTGCTCATGGGACCGCTCTCATGGCAGTGCCAGAGTGTCTTTTCCTCCGCTTCCGCGAGGCCGCCGAGCGTATCGGAACAGCGCAGTACTATGCGGTCATACGCCGGAACCGAGGCGGTGAAGTAGTATTTACCGTCCGTATGCCTCAGCACATAGGGATCGGCGCGCTGCATTATCCAGGGTTTGTTGTATATCAGGTCTTCGGTCATTCGTGACGTTCCTTTCATTTCCGGAAAGGCTCACCTTTCCGAAAACGGCGGGGTTCACCGTCTTCGGAAAGGTGGGGGAAAAGCTCCCCGCACCTTCCAATGGAGAAATTTGTATAAGATTGTGTTTGTTGTTGTTATTATTCCACGCTGAGGAGCTCGATGTAAGCGCCCTCGCCGCCGATGTGTACGAATACGGGAGAATCGGCAGTCATTGTGGATGTGAATACAACCTTTTCGGTCTCAACGCCGGAATCTGCGAAGTGGAATGTGATATCGACAGTAACTTCGCCGCCGTTGCGTGTGCAGACGATCTCAGCGGTTGCGCAGGTCATTCTTGCGAGCCAGCCTGCAAAGTCTGTCCAGGAAGTATCGAAAGAAGCGTTGTAGGAAGCATCACCCCAGCCGTAAGCGTCAGCGCGGAGAACAGCGTACTCTGCATATCCTTCGTAGTTGTCGGCGCTCGGTATTGTATCGGCCTTGACTGCTGTGTTTGTGAATGCGAGGAAGAAGTTATCCCAGTTGTTGATACCGTCGGAATAGTTGTTGACTGTGAGCTTGACAGAAGAACCGTCCTTGAGCTCATAACCGTCGGTGTGGTCTGTCCAGAAACCAAGAGCTCTTTCGGTATTACCGAGTGTTGCTACAGCAGAAGCGTCGGGTGTGATGGGTGCGAGAACTACCGGCTCGGGCTCGGGTTCTTCAACTGCGCCTGCTTCGGGAGCAACGGGCTTCTCAGGAGGATTGCCCTGCTCGAAGAGTGTCTTTACCTGTCCGTCTGTGAGTGCTTCGTCATAGATGTAGAGCTCATCGATAAAGCCCTTGAAGATCGTATCCCAGTAGTTGATACCGATGTGACCTTCGATGCCGTCACCTGTGAGTATCTCGGGAGCAAGACCCTGATAATACATATTCTCGGCATTTGCTTCCCACTTGAGTTCGCCGTTGAGGTAGAACTTGGTGCCTACGCGCTCCATGCCGTCATCTGCAACATAGCGGTTGCCGTCTGCTACGATAGTGAGGTTGCACCACTCACGCTTGCCGTGCTCCTGATCGTCCATAGCGTAGATCCACGGCCATACACCGTCAGCGCTTACTTCGGTGCCGATAGAAGAGTTGCGGTTCCAGCCTACCGGGAAGATATCCGCGCTGTTGGAGCCCCATGTGGACTTTGTGATGTTGAGCCATGTAACGGTAGCGTCGGCATTGGACATACCTATATTGCGGCCTATCTGAACAACGGGACCGTATGTGGAAACGCGGTCTGCGTTGTACCAGAAGGAGAATGTATAGCTTTCGTCTGTTTCCTTCATTTCGAAGTCAACACCGTATTTGCCGTCGAGATAGAGAGCGTTGCCGACTGCGCCCTGACCTTCTGCAATGAGTATCGGATGAGCGGAAGCGGCAAGACCGAAGTTAGCGCCTGTGAGTGAGCCCTTGTCTTCTACCTGCTCAACTGCCGTAAGTCCGTCAGTGTTCTCGAATCCGAGATATACAAGCGGCTCAGCTGTGATAGGCTCTGCCTCAACGGGAGCGGGAGCTGCTTCGGTGGTAGCTTCTGTAGTCGTTGTGGTCTCAGCGGGTTTCTCTGTTGTGGTGGTTTCGGCCGGAGCGGCCGTGGTAGCTGCTGCTGTAGTTGTTGCAGCGGTGCTTCCGCCGTTGTTGCCGCAGGCTGCCAGAGACAGTACCATGGCAAGTGCAAGAGTGAATGATAACTTCTTCTTCATAATTATATTCCTTTCTATTATTATCCCGTAACGGGACAGTTACAAATGTTTTACGGCTTACTGATTGTCAGCCTTCATCTTTTCATACTCCGCTATCTCGGATTCGGTCAGTACATTATATGCACCGGGTCCGAAGTAGTCAAGCATCGCCTGTGCGTGGAAGTAGTTTGCCTTGCGGTTTGCTTCCTCTACATAATCGGCAGCCTGTGCGGTACCGTTGTCAACCAGGTCATGGATGCCGATAGAGTTGAAGTACTGGTCGCAGAAGTTCCAGTAGCCTGCTATGCTGGTCCAGCCGAAGGAGATAGGCTGCATGCAGGACTTGAAGTAATCTCTCCAGAGCTGTGTGTGCTCATCGTCCATGCCTGCGCAGTAAACCTTGATGTACTCGTCCCAGACGCCCTCGTCCTTTGTGATCGGAACAGGCATTACATCATACTTGAGGGCTGTACCCATAGCGTTCACGATGGTCTCATCGGAGTAGATCTCGCAGCGTGTGTACCAGCCGTCAACACCATAAGACATGAACTTGAGAAGCTCATAAGCTTCACGCGGATGCTGGCAGGAAGTGGTGATCCCGCCGTAGTCAATTGTAGCTATCGAATGGTGGTTTGCACCGGCATCTGCCTCGGAAACAGCGGGGATAACGTAAGGAACTACGTCGAGGTTGTAGCTGTCCTTATAGCCGGGAGTGTTCCATGTGTTCTGGAATGTCCAGAATGCTTCGGAGAAGAGTGCCGCGTGGCCGGTGTTGCCTGCCCAGCCTTCCCAGTCGCCACACCAGTCTTCCATAGCCTGTGTCTCGGTAGTGGGAGCTATGTAGCCGCCGAGCTTCAGGTTCGAGAATTCCTGCTCGCCTACTGCCCATTCGGTCAGATCGAATACCTTGCCGTTGAATCCGAACTCACCGATGATATCCTGTCTTGCGGCAATGCCGTAGTAGGAATCGAGGCGGTTATAGTAACCGAGTCCGTAGTAAGCCATACCGTCGGGAGAGTTGAGCACGGTAGCGTCCTTGATGAGCTGTGTCATCTCGCTCCATGTCCAGTTCTGTGTCGGAACTTTCAGGTTCAGCGTTTCGAGAACGTTGCGGTCAACGAACATAGCGCCGGGGAAGAACTTCACGGGTACGCTGTATCTCATGCCGCCCTCAAGATTGTAGGTGCCGAGACCCGCGGAGTTGATCGTGTCGGCAAGGTTCTTGGTCTCATCGTCCGTATTGAAGAAAGAGGAGATGTCCGCAAGAAGCATATTCGAGAGCGCGTAGTCGCAGTCGGAATGCATGATAACGTCAGGTGCCTGACCGTTGCTTACGAGAGTGGAAAGCGTGGTATTGTAATTTGCCACATTCTCATACTGTACATTTACCGTGATGTTCGGATAGATCTTCATGAATCTTTCCGCAAGGAGCTGAACGGTCTCATCCTGATCGAAGTGGAAGTATGTGAGCGTGATGTTCTCGCTCGTCATATCCTTGTACTTCTTGTACTGATGAGAGCTTCCGTCAACGGTAACGAGTTCGAAATCGTTCGTTACGGAAGTCGCGGGGCCTGTGCTCCCGGTGTTACCTCCGGCCTCACCGCCGGAAGGCGCTGCAGTTGTTCCCGGGTTGCCTCCGTTTCCGCAGCCCGCGAGAACTCCGGCTGCCATACAGCCTGCAAGTAAGATTGAAAGTATTCTTTTCTTCATAGGTTCCTCCGTTTTTGTTGTTGGTTTGTTATCGATACAGGCGCCTTTGCCTGTACAGGTGCTTGTTATTCGCCGGTTATACCGGTTCTGTCTATGCTTTCGACAAAATGTCTCTGAAGCACAAAATAGAGTATCATCAGAGGCAGTATGCTGAGAAGTGTTCCCGACATATTTATAGACTCGTTGAGATTCGTGGCTCCTGCCGTAGCCGTCTGCTGGTAACTTGAAAAGTTAGCCGCGAAGTTGTCAAGCTGAACGACCAGCGTTGTCCAGTCGGATTTGCCGTAAACTCCGTGAACATACAGCTCCGTGAGGTATGATTCGTTCCAGTACCACACGAACGAGAACAGCGCGACCGTGATAAACGCGGGCTTTGCGCTGGGGAGCGCTATCCGGAAGAATGATCTGAAATGTCCCGCGCCGTCTATTCTTGATGCTTCTATCAGCGCTTTCGGGATCTGCCGGAAGAACTGCCAGAAGATGAGTATGAATATCGGTGCCTTGAATCCCTGCGCGAACATAGCCGGAAGTATGAACGCCCATATCGTGTTCAGTATGCCGAGATTCGAGTAAAGGACGTAAGTCGGTATCATGGTTATCTGACTCGGAAGCACGAAGCTGAGTATGATTATACCCATGACTATCTTCTTGCCCCTGAAGTCGAACCTTGCGAGAGCGTAGCCTGTTACGGAGCAGGAAACCAGGTTGCATATCGTCGGAACACCGGCTATCACTATACTCTGCCACAGGGCGTTCCAGAAATCCATGCTCTTTGCCGCCTGTTCATAGTTCGCGAAATTCAGCGAGCTCGGCAGCCACTTTATAGACGAATCAAGCAGATCGTCAAGCGTCATAAGACTGCTCGATACCATGTGAAGTATCGGATAGACATAGATGAAACCGATACATATAAGCAGCGCATAGACAGCGAACTGTTTAAGGAAACCTTCTCTGTCCTTCGTGCCGAACATGAAGCGGTGTATCTTCTCCCTGGTGAACCGCTCACGCCATGACTTAGTAGTCGTCGCGCTTCGTGGTGTGCGAGGTGATCCTGCCTTTTGCACGCTGCTGCTCGATCCTCTTGGCATTTCTGCGGTTCCTCCTTTCTATCCTCTTCTTGTTCCGTTTTTCCTTCTTTCTCGCCTTTATCGCGCGCTTGACCTGCTTTTCGTACTGATCCTTGCGTGTCGCGAGAAGGAGCGCGAACAGTCCCACAAGTATCAGCACCACTATCGAATACAGCCATGCCATAGCCGACGCGTAGCCGTAACCCTTTTCCTTCGTACCCGAGAACATGGAGTTCTTTATGAGCACGATTATGGGATTGTCGCTGTTATTCGAGACGAACACCACGGTGTATATCGTGTTCAGCAGTATCATGGATCTGAGGTTCGGAAGCGTTATCTTCCAGAAGCATTCCCAGCCCGAGCCGCCGTCGATCTTGGCCGCCTCATACATTGATTTGTCGATCTTCTGGAGGCCCGACAGGAATATGAGTATCTGCACGCCCGAATACCAGAGAGTCGTTATCATATTTCCGAACACATCGGATATAGGCTTTGCAATCAGTTCCGGAAGCACCGAACCTATCGCACCCGAGAGCGCCGCCGTGTCGATCGCGGAAACGCTTCCGGCGCCCTGTGAGTTGAGCATACCGAGTATCGGACCGCTCACGATTATTACCGGAAGGAAGAATATAAGCCGGAAAAAGCCCTTGCCCTTTATCTTCATATTCAGCATCATCGCAATGAGAAGGGCAAACACGACGATGATAGGAACCGATATCACTGTAGAAGTAAGATAATCCACAAGGTAGATCATAAAGTCCGGATCTTCAATGAGTATCTGCGTGAAGTTTCCGTGACCCACGAAGTTGAATATCCTTCCGAGGGGTGTGATGCGGATATTGTTCAGAGCGTACCAGAACGAGCTTCCGAGAGGATAGGCGAGAAATACAGCCGCCCCTATGAACCACGGTATCATGAAGATGTAGCCCATTCTCGCGTAGCGCTTTTCGAGCTTGCCGGACTTCAGATGCTTCATCCGTTCCCTGAGCTCTTTCTTTTCCTTACGGGTCATTTTTTTTGTCATTTCAGCCATGGTCACTCACCTGCCTTTACGGTATAGGAAAGCGCGTCCACGGTCAGATCGCCGTCGCTTTGCGCGGATCCGGTATAGTTTACATATATCGTGACGCCGTTGTCGTAGGTCACTTTTACAAGCCCGCTGTCAAGTATCTCGTGTTTAGTTATGCAGGCAGTGCCGACCTTCTCGGCGACAGCCCTGAGTGCGCTGTCATATTCAGCGATCGTGTCACGGTACGATGCGTATTCGAGTGAATACAGATCGCTCGAATTCGTGTAGATGAGTTTTGAGGAATCTTCCGCCGTGATGTAGAAAGACGGGTAAACGCCCGCTTCCACCATACGCAGGAAGTTTTCCTGCTTGTTTGCCTCAAAATTCACATATTCGGAATATGTCGGAACTATGCCCTTGAACACCATTGAAAGGAACGGTATCTCACGGTCGAGATACAGATAATCAGATGAACTCAGCGGCATATCCAGCATAGCTTCCGAGTATTTCCAAAGGAAAGCGTTCGGTGTCTCCGTTACGACTCCGCACATCTCCCCTGCCGCGCTGACTGCGTCTTCGTAAATATCCATTGTGTCGGTGCGGGAGTAGAAATTGCCTTTCGAGCTGTAGGAGAACAGCGTTTCCGTGATGCCCGAGAGCGCTATATTTCCGATGCCTGCACCGTTCAGGTCTTTGGTAAGGTGAGCAAGGTCTGTCAGGCTGCGTCCGGGCATCAGATAATAGAACATATCATATACCTGTCCGTGAGTCTCGTTTTTGAATGTACGCTTGTTCACCATTTTCATAACGTTGTAGGTGGTAGAATGAGTGTCCGCGTTGACCATAAGAGCATCGTCATAGAGATAGACCTTGCTGCCAAGATCAGCCTGCGTCTTTACGAAGTTCTTTATTCCGGAGTTTCCGCCGATGCTGCCGTCTGCGCCGAAGGAGCTGACCGGAACATCATAAAGTCCGCCGTTCTGCCAGCCCTTGAATACCGACAGTACATTGTTCACGCCGAGGCCGCGGAGTTCAGCGAGTATATCCGATGCCTGACCTGTTGTTGTCATGGTCACCGCAGTCGTTCCCATAAGGAACGCTTCTCGTTCGGTACCGAGGAAATCAACACGGGTTCTGTAGCCCGTATCACGCTGTACCAGCTTTCCGCTGTCGAGCAGATATCTGCGGTATGCGTTCGCCATTCCGGAATAGTTTGCGGCATCGTCCGAAAGGAGACAATATCTTACGGTAAGATCGGAATGCTGTCTGTCCTTCTCAACTGCGGGAACTGTGCCGGAATTGGACTGATTGAGGGGCTGCACATAAACGTCGCGCAGCAGGAATTTCGCGAAACAGCGGTTGTAGTCTACCATAACACCGTTCGGGACGACCTCAACGCTGCACCTTTCGTCACCGGACTCAACTATACCGAGATAGCCGAGCTTATCGTCAAGATGCGTCATTCCGAACACGGGTGCGATCACCTTGTTTGCTTCTGTGACTGTCTCGTAATGCTCCCATATCGTAGATACGGAAGTATGGTTGGTCATTCCGTCGTCTATGCCGTAGATCAGCCCGGAGAAGCCTGTGGTATAGCGGCCTTCCTTGTTATCAAGGTAAATGAGCGCGCCGTTTCCGTCAGGCACAAGCATATAGCCGTTCTGCTCGTCAAGATATGTGTAGCCGAGGAACGGGAACAGGCTGACTGTGCTGATGTAGGTATTTTCTTTGTTTTCCTTAATGGACTCGTCGGGTATGCGCACGATCAGGTCATCGCCCTCGAGCTTTACCTCAACACCGAGTTCAAAATAATAATTTCCCTTGAAGTGTATCTTCGCGTAGATGCCGTTATCAATGTACCATGTGGAGATTTCGTTCTTCACAGTGTTCATATCCACCTGATAGGTGTTGAGTGTACCAATTATGGCATTTATCACGATGCCGCTCTTCATATACGCCGTCCAGCTGGCGTTGTTCTTTCCGTCGTCCTTCTCGTCACTGACGGTGGAATCGAGCACCGCACCGGTCTTTTTGTTCTCAAGCCGTATGGAGAACTGCGGTTCGTAATAATACAGCCTGTATGTATCGCTTTCCGCGACCTGTACAAAGCCGTCTTTCGCTTCGACCTTAGCGCCGGTCACAGGCTCGGGTGCCGAGTGTGAATGTGTGCCCTTTACCACATCAGTCTCCGCGCCCATGATGATCACGATCGCCGCAGCGACACCCGCGATCAGCAGTACAGCCGCGATGATGATAACGATGAGGAGCCGGTTCGGCTTTTTAGTATCCAAGTCTGTACACCCCCTCACCGACCAGCGCTCCGATAAAACCGAACACCTGTGCCCAGAGAACATAGATTATAAATATCAGAAGCGCGAGTATGAGCGCCGCGAACAGCGTCAGAAGTATCACCTTCACAGTTTGTCCTACGGTAAAGTTGTTGACCTCCTTAAGTCCCACGAACGCGATCACGGCGATCCAGCCGTAAGTCAGTACCGACAGCATCGTGGTCAGGAATATCTCATTGTTTGTAAGAACGTGCGACAGCACATAATTCAGCGGCATGAATATGATATACGGCGTAAGGCTGTAGCAGATCGCCGTGTATATCTTCTTTACCGTGCCTTCACCCTCATTGATCGTGCATACGAGATAGGTGCAGGCGGTTACTGCGGCTACCACGGCGATTATCGCGCCGATATCGCTGAGTATTTCGTATCTGCCGTCCATGACTGTCTTCATCAGAAAACCGCAGGTATATTTGCTTATGATGAATTCTATCATGAATATCAGCAGCATGAGCGACGGCATGAGCCAGCCTTCCCTGCCCTCGGCGGCAATACCGTAAGCGGTATCCGCGGGTTTCTTCATAAATCTGAAGGCGTAGCAGAAGTTGTCAGCAAACCGGTTTTCGCGCAGCTTTCCGGCGAAGGCCCTCGGCCTGCCGAGTATCTGTTTCTTCTTGTCAAGTACCTTTATGATCTTAATTACAACAAATATTGCTGCGATCACCAGAATAACGGTGATTATGTTATTTTTCAGCCATACATTGCGTATTTCCCAGTACGCGTCCGAGTAGCCGGAATAATCCTTCGCAAGTCTGGCGTAGCGCATGGCCTCGCCGTAATTCTCCTCACGGAAATAGCAGCGACCCATAGCCTTGTTGGCGTAGTCGAACATGGAGTTCATCTTCAGTATCGAAGTGAGCGGTTCCTTCGCTTCGGTATAGCGGCCCTTTGAATAAAGGTACAGCGCGCTATGCAGAAGATTGGTGAATTCGGTAGGCTGATAGACCTGTACCTGTGCCTTGTCCGAATCGAGAACATAGATGCGGTCATTACTGTCAACCGCGATACCGCTGACCATTGTGGAGAGGCCTACACGCTGAGTACCGTCGTCGGGGCCTCCGAAAACGAAGATCATCTCACCTTCGTTATTGTACTCGAAAATGTAGCCCTGCTGGTCCGCTACATATACGTTATCATGATTGCCGGCAGCCACGGATGTCGGGGTATCGGCATAAGTGCCGTCGGTATTGTGTATCATGTTCGTGCCGGCGATATTCAGGCGCTTTAAGGTGTCGTTCCTGTTACCGCGCGTAACGGTATAGATGAGTCCCTTTTCGTCGATGGTCAGGTTGGTAGGAGTCGCCGGTATATTGCTCACCATTTTGGCTCTCTGCTCGTCGGTGAGTATCATGCGGTAAATTATCGTAGTAAGGTTCGTTGCAGCGTAATTGGTTCCGAAATAGCCGAGAAAGGTACCGCCATCGGTGGGAGATATCTCAACGATACCGTTTGTGTTGGATTCACACACTGCAAACATTATGCCGGCGTTGTTCACGACTATCTTTATCGGAAGGAAGCTGACCTCATCGCCGTACAGCGGACTTGCGGGCTTCCCGTATTCTCCGGTAAGCTGCCCGTCGCTGCCGAAAATGAATATCTTTCCCGCGTCACGGTCTGCCACATATATGCTGCCGTCAGCCGTTACGAATACGCCGCGGGGATTTTTCAGCGTACCTTCGCCGACAGTCCGTACAAGCTCACCCTCGGCATTTCCCACTACTATTCTTTTGTTTCCTGAATCCGCGATATAGATAAGTCCGTCATCGGCAAGGCATATATCGCTCGGAGAAGCGAGTGAAGCCTCGCCGAATTTTGTTATGGTCGCGTGAGCGAGATATGCGGTCTGGGTCTGACGTATCTGACCGTAGCCATTGATCGTGTATGTGACATAAGGGGTATCGGCATACGCGGAGACCGACAGCGTTATACATATCAGTACCGCTGTCAGCAGCGCCGCTGCAAGGCGTTTCAGCTTTTGCATACTCTTTCCCCCAATTCTACTTGATGCCGGAGTTTGCCATTGTGTTCATTACCTTGTTCTGTAAAATTATAAACAGGATAAGGTTAGGCAGGAACATTATCAGTGAAGCCGCAGCCGCCATACCCTGTCCGGCAACGGTATTGTTCGCGTTTACAAGTGTGTTCATGTAAAATGTCAGCGTTTTCATGCTGTCATCACTGAAGAAGTAGCTCGATGTCTCCATGTTCGTCCATACCTGCTGGAACACAAGTATGGCGGCAGTCGCCACTGCCGGTCTTATCATGGGCATGATGACTTTCAGATATATATCGAGGTCGGTCGCGCCGTCCATATACGCCGCTTCAAGCAGCGAGTCCGGCACCTGTTCGACGAACTGCTTCACAAGGAACAGCGCCACGGGCATAGCCACCAGCGGGAGGATATGCGCGAGCAGATTGTCGATAAGCCCCAGCTTGCAGATAACCAGATATCTCGGTATCAGCACAGCCGTGCTCACGAACATGATAGCTACCTGATTGATCTTCGCAAGCATATTGCGTCCCTTGAACTTTATCTTCGCAAGGGCAAACGCGGACATCGTAGTGAGAAGCAGCGCAAGTCCGACAGTCACTGCCGTGACGATCAGGCTGTTGAAGAGATACCTGCTCAGCGGTATGCCGCTGCTGTCAGAGAATTTTATCAGCTTTGAAAAGTTTTCAAGAGTTGCGTTCTTCACGAAGAACGTGGGCGGGAAAGCGAACAGTTCTTCCATGGGCTTGAACGCGTGGTTCAGGATAAAGATGATCGGCATACCCATGAATATAACGAGCGGGAGTATGAGGAGAATTATCTTCAGCTGCCCTATCTCAAAGCGTTTGGGGTTTATTTTTCTGCCTTTCATTTTATCACCTTCCCTTCGGTCTGTACCTTTACGGGCTTCGATTTTGCCTTTCCGTAAGGATCCTTTTCGGTGAGAAGTGCATTTGCGCCTTTGCTGAAAAGCTGTACTATAAGCAGAAGCACTACCGATATAGCCGCAGCATAGCCCATTTCGTAGCGCAGGAAGCCGTAGTCCTCGATGTGGTTAACGAGGAGCTGGGAGGCATAGCCCGGAGAGGGGTTGCCTACAAGCATAGAGCTTATCATACCGTTCTGGAACGCACCCACTATCGCCATTACCGCCGCGAAGAGCATCTGCGGCTTCATCTGCGGTATGGTTATGTAGATCATTTCCTGAAAACGATTGGTAATGCCGTCGATGGAGGCGGCTTCATACAGCGACGCGTCGGTATTCAGAATACCCGCTATCATGCTCAGGAAGCCTATACCCATTGAAGACCAGAGTCCTATGATTATTACTATCGGAAGCAGGTATCTCGCATCCGTGAGCCAGAGTATCGGTTCCGTGATAACTCCCAGCTCCATGAGCCAGCTGTTGAGGAGACCTGCCTGATCGCCGGAAAAGATAACCTTCCACAGTACCGTCATAGCTACGCCGGTTGTCATACTCGGAGAGTAGAGAATCAGCGCAAAAACGGTCCGCACGGGCTTTGTAAGATTACACAAAGCCCATGCGAGAATGAAGGAAAGAATATAACCTCCGATACCTACAACAACAGCATAAATGATGGTATTCGGGAGGACATATTTCATAAACTCCGCATCGTTCGTAAGGATAGTTATATAGTTGAGGAACCCTACGAACTTCGGGAACTGGATAGCGTTGAAATTGGTGAATGAAAGTATTACAGCAAGAACTACAGGAACAAGAATGAATACCGAAAAGATGAGCGCATAAGGCCCTATGAACAGCCAGCCGCGCCAGTTGTTCTCACGCCGGGAGATCTTGTTTTTTCTGCGTTTTTTTGCCGGCATTGCCGCGGTCTGCGCGGTATTCGCCTGTGCTTCCATTAACAAGCACCTCCTTGTTATCTTCCGAGTATCGGCATGATACTGTTGATATCGGGGATACGGTATTCGATCAGCGTATTCCCTTCACTGTCTATGTAGCCGAATTCTTCCAGCTTGCGCTTCATTTCGCGGTCTATCACCTTCACCGCCTCGTCAATGCGGGTCTGGGCGCTCTTGCCGTCAACGACCACGGAGTTGAAAGCGTTGCTTATCTCACGTTCCAGCATATATGTTCCGGGAACGCGGGCCACATCTATGACGTTCTTCGCAAATTCAAGTATAACTTTCTTGTGGGAGCTGTCAAGAGGCAGTCTTTCAAATGCCTCGACATTTGCGGTGGTCCACAGGTATTCATCGCCGTAGGTGATCTGCATGGTCTGACCGAACTCCGACTGAACCGGAGTCGAAGACCACCACTTTATGAATTCCCATGCCTTTGCTTCACGTTCTTCGCTGCTCCTGAATATGACAGTCGATTCCGCACAGCCGCAGGTGTTGCGGGATATGCTGCCGTCAGGCTGTTCGAGACCGGGGACTATCGCTATGTTCCATGAGCCGGCCAGCTCGGGAGCCGCGTTGCTTATAAGATTGTATGAACCGTAGTCGCAGATCCCTATCGGTATGTCGCCGTTGCGGAAATGCTGATAGAAGTTGTCGATATCCACCGGCATATCATATACGGTGAACAGGTCGGTAAGCGTTGTGAAACCCTTGACAGAAGCCTCGCTGCCGAGCGTTGTGCCGTCCTGCGCAAGTCCCGAGTACAGCGCACCGCCGCTCTGTACGATGAGAGGTGTGGTGCCGTGGAAGTTGCGCATCGCTCTCATTCCGGCAGTAGGATAGTAGAAGTTGAGTCCGCGCATCTGAAGTTCGGGCAGCATATCTATGACGTCCTGCATTGTATCCGGTACAGAAAGCCCCAGCTTTTCGAGAACATCGGAACGGTACACCAGCACCCAGAAATTCATTGTTTCCGGCATCGAATATACCGACTCACCGATAGTTCCGGTCAGGAAGAAGCCGGGCTCATATACCGAGGCAGTCTTCTGAAAATCGGGGTATTTCGCCATATCCGCCAGCGCTCCGCGTATCGCGAGTTCGTACGGTATGGTGTAGTTTATTCCCGTCGCCACATCGGGAGCATTGCCCGATGAATTGGCAAGCACCAGTTTGTACTGGTCCGGCATTATGCTTATATCCACATCTATGCCGGTACCGGGAGTGAAGTACTCGTCGATCATCTTCTGCATGACCTGCACATACTGACTCGAACGGTTGACCCACACCTGAACGTGTTCCGGGTCGATGTTGGAAGCGGAGTAGGACTGATCGAAGAACGACGCTACGAAACGTTCTATCGCTTTCCATATCACCTCAAAGAATCCGGGAGGCTCGGGTAGCTTTGCGCCCTCCTGATACAGCCATATACGGTCAATCGCAAGACCGTTTTTCAGCAGAGAGTCTATCGTATTGGCAAGATACTGGTTGACCGAATTAGTGCTTGACGAAAGCTCGCCTATGCGGTAGGGTATCTCGTCGGGATTGTCCGCCAGTGAACGGAGCTGGTTCGCGGCGATCAGCATCGAGGACATCACAGCCACGTTGCTGCCGCCCGTGAAACGTCTTGCGCCTGCTTCAAGCTCCGTGAGCTCATCTGCGTAGGCTCTCAGTTTGGTGTCAAGATCAGGTATATAGCGGGAGAGGGACAGGTCTCTGTACTTGTCGGAGTTTGTTCCCGCCACCTTTGTTATTTCGAGGGCAAGGTCGTTTACGCCCGCCATGATCTCCTCAACGGATTCAAGGATATTGCATATAGGGTCGAGTGTTATAGTGCAGGAGATCGTGTGCTCGCCGGGTTCAAGATAAACCGGGAGCTTTTTTCCGTCATGATCGGACAGCGTACTTATCCTGTAATTTGTGGAATATGCCATTTCACACGCCGAAAAAGCGGTATCGGGTATTTTATCGTCAATACGCACGTCAATAAAAACCGGGAAATCCGTCTTGTCGGCCTGACTGTAATTCATCGCTATATAATAGTATCCCGCAGCCGCGGCATTGAATCTGTATGTAAGCGACTGACCCGCAGTATCGAAAGAAGCGGGATCTATGGAGTTCAGCTCGGAATCGGTCACCTTGTAGGGCGAAACTCCCGCATCGAATTCCGCGACAGCGTGTATCGAGGATTCGTTGGAGCAGATATAATCCTCACCCTCGATCATTATGAGCTCACTGCCGTCGGCGGTTCTGGCACCGCTGTATCCCGGTATGCTTTCCGGGGCAGCAAGGCTCACTCTGCCGAGCAGGAAGCTTCCGCTCTTTACCTCGAAATAAAGGGTATGCTGACCGGCAGGCATCTCTATGAGCAGAGGCGCAGAACGGCGGCCGCTGCTGTCGGTGAAATACGCGCTCTGCCATTTCACTGCTTTATCCGGAACGGTGACAACCTCATCGTTGTATCTGTCGAAGGCCTTTTCGGACTTCGGGATCCATTCAGAACGCAGCTTTATATTGCGGCACTCATAGAACGGATACGAACCTTCTGTATCGAGTGCCATTGAGAACTCCACGGGCAGTACGGAATCATCGTAGGATATGTAGTCGAAGCGTACCGCGTAAAGTGCTTTTTCCGCCACATCGGCAGAAAATGCGGCTTTATCTCCCGCGTGAAGATCAAGAACGCTCTCCGCACCGGTATAGCCCATTGTATCGGAAGTCAGCGCACCGGAATTACCGCCGGAATATCCGAAGCTTATATCTTCGCCGTTATATTCCTTCGCCGTATATCCCACGCTTACCTTACTGTAATTATTGGATATCCGTTCACTTAACAACTGCTTGTCATAAACACCGGAGGACGCGGAAGAAGCCGCGGGAGCATTGACAGCGTCCGCAGGAACAGCTATATCCGCAAACGAGATCATTAGCAGTGCCGCCAGCAGTTTTGAAAGGCGTCCCGCCGATTTCTTTCCGTTCATATTTCTACCTCCGCTCCCGCAGGGATCATGTTTCAGTAATAGAATTTCCTGTGTACCAGCATATAAGCATACACAAGCGAGCTTATACCGCCGAGTATGCAGGAATAAATGATAAGCTCGGTGATATTGGTCTTCCACACGTTCACAAGTATCATCGACACCAGCAGCAGCATGACAAACCAGTACACGAACAGGAACGCGCTTATCAGCAGCCAGCGGAGCGCCGTTTTAGCCGTATCCGCAGCTATCTGCTTTTTGGTCATTCCTTCATAATAAGAGCTCTTGCGCCGTCTGAATCCCTCTCGCGGCGGCTTTTTCTTATTCTGCACTTTCAAGGTATTTAACACCCCATACGCTCTCATCATATCCGACAGCAGAGAATGTCATCACGGGAGTCCCCGCCTCATCGGGCATCTTGCAGAATACTCCGCTGTATGTCTTTTCACCGAGAGTAACGGTCATATAATATGTACCCTCGTGCATAGTCCATGTTCCGGAGGACTTTTCGGTCGCGGCTGTGCCATCATCGTTCAGATAGAGTATCTCCGGCTGCGCTACTTTGCTGTCGATCTTCGTTCCCTGATTTATAAAGTAGTAGCGGCCTGCGGTCTCCTGCATCGTGTAGCCCGTCGCGGAGACTTTCTCTCCCTGGGTCTGATACGGCAGCATACACGGCCAGCCTTCTTCATTCACAAGGAACTGATGAACTCTCGGCGAGTGTCTCTCTGTGCCGTCGTCGAAGCGTGTATGATAAACGATGTATTTTCGTCCGTCATCGTCGATGAGTGCCGAGTTGTGTCCGGTAGCCTTATACGCTTTAGAGAGGCTCGGCAGCATATAATTGCCGGAGAGTTTAAGACCGAAATACGCGTGGTTCAGGCCCTTTGCCGCGTTTTTTCCGTTCATATCGATATATTCTCCGTCGGGTCTGTCGCTGCGGTAAACGCGTATCTGATAGCCGCCGTCACGATTGAGGCCGCCGTAGGAAACAAACAGATAGTAATATCCGCTTTCCTTGTCATAAAGTATATACGGGCCTTCTATGGACATATGTCCGCCGCCGAAAAGCCTTTTTCCGTAGTACGGGTCAACGCTGTTTTCCGGGTCGGCAGCCGGGTGTATCACCTTTCCGGTCTTTTCATCGAGCTCCAGCAGGAAGATGCCGCCGCTCCATGAGCCGTACACCATCCACATCCTGCCGTCCGCGTCATAGAATACGGCGGGGTCGATAGCATTCGGGAAGCTGTCGAAATTGTACTCTCTTCCCTTGAAGTAGTTCTCTTCTGCATAGTCTTCATCGACATATTCAAGTACATCGGTGGCCTTTATGGTCTCGCGGTCATAACCCGAATATATCAGTGCGCCCTGCCACTCGAAGGGACCTTCGGGGCTGTCGGATATGCCGTAGCACAGATTCGAAGCATTCCAAGTCGAAGATGTGCAGTAGTACATCACATACTTGCCCATTGACTTGTTGTATATCACATCGGGAGCCCAGACGTGCTCGCCGCCCTGTTTCGCGTTGTCGGTAGGAATGATGCTCTTAGGGCTGCCCGCATAGGCAAAGGCCTCATCATATACATCATATATCTGTCCGTATACTGTGTTGCTTGCGCGGTATCCGTCAGCCACGAACCGCCATGTCTTCAGGTCGTCGCATGATGCGCAGGACATATGGGAACCGTAGATGTAATATTTACCGTCCGCTTTCAGCACGGAAGGATCATGAACTGACGGCCCTGCAGATACATTGCCTTTCTTTACGCTGTCGAAATTTACGGTAAAATCATAATCTCTTTCCACCGTGGGAGCCTCCGTCTGTATCTGAGTCTGTTCGGTCCCGGACGATACAGGTTGTACGCCGCAGCCGGAAATTGTAAGTACAACTGCCAGAAGGGCAGCAGATCTCCTGATAATTTCATTTTTCATTCCAATACTCCTCCGAACCGGATGGCAGACTATCTGACAATGTATTTACGCTGTATTTATTATATACCTGTTTTTGGTAATGTTTCAATGGATAATATTCTAATATATATGGATAATTGTCTCGTATAGTTATACGCTACTTACAAAAAGCAGGCTCCGGAAAACTGTACGGACAAATTCTGCCATGTTGTACAGTCCTCCGGAGCCGGGATATGTATAGGTCTGTTTCTTAATAATCCGTTTTTGCCGAATGCCGGTATTCTTTCGGCGACGTACCGCTGAAAGCGTGGAAGCACCTGCTGAAATACAGTCTGTCCTCAAAGCCGAGCCTGTTCGCTATATCCCCGATCGGGAGCAGCGTAGACCGCAGCAGGAAGGCCGCAGCCTGCATACGGTGTTCCGTATGATACTGCTGCATCGTAACGCCCTGCTCCTGCTTGAATACAGCCGCCATGCGCTTGTAGCTCAGATAGAACTCCTTTTCGAGTTTATCCGCGTTGAACGGCTCGGCATAGTGCTTTTCAAGCCATGAGCGGATGCGGCAAGACAGTGAGTAGTCGTTTTTCTCCATATATTTAGCAAGAGCTATATCCGCAAGGAACTGGTAAAACATACTGTTTATCCGCATTCGTTTCAGTTCGTCGCCCGTGCGGCAGTAATCCACAAGCTCGGCAAATCTGCTTTCGATATACCCGCCTTTCAGTCCGGTGAGTTTCTTCGGGAGAGGCTCGTAATATTTCAGCGGCTGATTGAGCACAAGCGGAGCGGAATTCGGTTCAAAGCGCGGTATATCTCCGTCAGGTTCCTCAAGATAAAAGTGTGCGTAGTACCACTTCGTACCGCGCTGAGTCTCCTTTACGCCGTAGTGTCTTATGTGGTGCTTGAGGAAAAGCATTTCGCCCTCGTTGATATCATAATCCGTGCCGTCCTCCGAAACGTACATCGTCCCCTCCACAACATAAAGAAGATCGTTGAATTCAAGCACACGGTCAAGATGATAGAACGGCTCATAAGCCGCCAGAAAGTCACAGGCACATACGATCGGCTGATATGCAGTCGATAATATCACTTCGTTCAAGATTATCCTCCATATTTATAAGAATATTGTCCATTGATTTTTATTCTATGATACAATTATAATAAAAACACATACAAATGTCAATACAATGTCCTGATTTTTTGCGTATAAAGAAATATATCATCTTTGCAGGAGCAGGACAGCGGTATAATATCCGGTCTGAGGATATAGACAATACTCTTTCCGGGGGACTATTTCAGTAAAAAAGGCGGAATATAATAATGAAAGTACAGAGTCAGATCAGACAGGGCGCATACAGCTCCGACGCGTTTATCAGAAAATATCAGCGCCTCGTGAGCGATACGGTACTGCCGTATCAGTACGCGGTGCTCAACGACAAGGCCGAGGGAGCAGAAAAAAGTCATGTTGTACAGAATTTCATAAATGCCGGCAAAGCTGTGCGCGGCGAAGATACCGGCGACGGGTTCTACGGAATGGTGTTCCAGGACAGTGACGCTGCGAAATGGATAGAAGCCGCGGCTTATTCCCTGCGCAACTTCCCCGATCCGGTACTGGAAAAACAGGTCGATGACCTTGTTGATATAATCGCCGCCGCGCAGGACGAGGACGGATACCTTGACACATATTTCATAATAAAGGATAAGGACAAGCGCTGGACCAACCTGCTCGAAGCCCATGAACTGTACTGCGCGGGACACATGATCGAAGCCGCCTGCGCATATTATGAAGCCTGCGGAAAGCGTAAACTCCTCGATGTCATGATGAAAAACGCGGAGCATATTTATAAAGTATTCATTGAGAATAATCACGGCGGTTTTCCGGGACATCCGGAGATCGAACTTGCTCTTATGAAGATGTACCGGCTCACCGGGAACGAGAAATGCCTGTCTCTTGCGGAATACTTTATTAATACACGCGGCACCGATACCGATTTCTATAAGCGTGAATGCGAAGCCCGCAGCTGGAAAGTCTGGGGCTGCGATCCCGGCAACGGCGAATACCAGCAAAGCAATATCCCGCTGCGCAAGGCCGAGCGCGCAAAAGGCCATGCCGTGCGCGCCGTATATCTCTATACGGGAATGGCCGACCTTGCTGCCGAGACCTGCGACAGTGAGCTTTTTGAAGCCTGCAAGCGCCTCTGGGACAGCATAACGAAACGTCAGATGTACATTACCGGAGGTATCGGTTCCACCGTACACGGTGAAGCGTTCAGCACGGACTACGATCTCCCTTCCGATACCGCCTACGCAGAGACCTGCGCCTCCATAGGACTGATGTTCTTCGCGTCGCGTATGCTCGAAAACGAAGTTAACGGTGAATACTCCGATGTTATGGAGCAGGCTTTCTACAACACAGTACTTGCCGGTATGCAGCTCGACGGAAAGCGTTTCTTCTATGTGAACCCGCTGGAGGTCGTTCCCGGGATATCGGGAGTCGCGCCTACCCACAGACACGATCTTACGCAGAGACCCGGCTGGTATGCCTGCGCCTGCTGCCCGCCCAATGCGGCAAGACTGATATCCTCCTTCGGCAAGTATGCCTACGGAGAGAACGAAAACACCATATTCTGCCACCTGTACGCGGCGGGAACAGTCTGCTTCGAAAACGGTATGAAGCTGGTCTGCGAAACGGATTATCCCTACGGCTTCACGGTCAGATACAAAGTGTCGGGCAGCGGGTGTCTGGCAGTAAGGATACCCGGCTGGAGTAGCAGCTATTCCCTCACCGTGAACGGAAGCAGCTTCACCGGCGCTCCCGAAAAGGGATATGTGTATATAAAAACTGACGGCGACAGCGAGATAGTACTTACTCTCGACGATACACCGCGCTTTGTTTACGCTTCTCCGAAGATCCCGCGGCTCACAGGATATGCGGCGGTATGCCGGGGACCTCTCGTTTACTGCTTCGAGGGCGCCGACAATGACGGGGATGTGCTCCAGCTCGGGCTCGATACCGAAGGCAGCATAAGCACTGCCGAAGAGCCGGAGCTTCTCTGCGGCACAGTGCGGCTCGGAGTGCCGGCATTCCGGACAGCGCAGACAGACGGGCTCTACACAGCCCAAAGACCCGCATATACCGCCTGCACCGCTTATGCCGTACCATATTACACATGGGGCAACAGAGGCGAGAACCAGATGAGAGTATGGTTACCTGTACGGAAATAACAGATCTGCAAGAATTTAAATTATCAGGAGGAAAATTATGAAAACACTTTCGGCAGCAGTCAACACGCTTGACAAGAAGTCCCACATAAACCGTGAGATATACGGACACTTTTCCGAACACCTCGGAAGATGCATCTATGACGGCATATTCGTGGGCGAAAATTCCGCGATCCCCAACACCAACGGCGTGAGAAACGATATCATCCAGGCGTTCAAAGACATAAGGCTGCCCGTTCTCCGCTGGCCGGGAGGATGCTTCGCAGACGAATACCACTGGCGCGACGGCATAGGCGAAAAATCAACCCGTAAAAAAATGGTGAATACCCACTGGGGCGGAGTCACCGAGGACAATTCCTTCGGCACCAACGAGTTCTTCAATATGTGCGAGGAGATCGGCTGTGAGCCCTACCTCTGCGGAAATGTTGGCAGCGGCACAGTCGAGGAGCTTGCTGACTGGATAGAATACATAACCTTCGACGGCGTATCCCCCATGGCCGACCTCCGCCGCAAAAACGGCAGAGAAAAGCCCTGGAAGCTGAAATACCTCGGCATCGGCAATGAGAACTGGGGCTGCGGCGGAAATATGCGCCCCGAGTATTATGCCGATCTCTACCGCAGGTTCCAGACCTACTGCCGTAATTTCAGCGGAAATGAACTGTATAAGATAGCCGGCGGCCCCAATGTGGACGATTACCACTGGACAGACGTGCTGATGAGCATAGTGAACGACAATCACGCAAAAGCTATATCCCTGCACTACTACACCATTCCGTCCGGTGATTTCTGGCACAAGGGCAGCGCAACCGTGTTCAGCGATGAAGAATACTACAAGACCATAGCGCAGGCGCTTCGCGTTGACAGACTCATAGAAAAGCACGCCGCAGTAATGAAGAAGTACAGCGACAATATGAAGCTGGCAGTCGATGAATGGGGATGCTGGTTCGACGTAGAGGAAGGCACGAATCCGGGCTTCCTGTTCCAGCAGAACACCATGCGTGACGCGATCGTTGCTGCAGTGAGCCTGAACATATTCAATCAGCGTTCGGATATAGTCTGCATGGCAAATATTGCGCAGGTCGTAAACGTGCTCCAGTGCATCATAATGACCGAGGGCGACAAGCTGCTCAAAACTCCGACCTACCACGTTTTCGATATGTTCAAGACGCATCAGGACGCGGAACTTCTCTACAGCTACACCCAGAATACCGAGACCAACGGCATACCTGCCGTTTCACAGTCCGCCTCCATGGACAAGGACGGCAAGATCACAATGACTTTCGCTAACGCGTCGCTGGGCGAGGACTTTGAAATAGACTGCGCGATCGTAGGCGCGGCTCCCAGGACTGCGGAAGCCCGCATACTTACCGGTGATGTGAGATCATTTAATGATTTCGCTTCTCCCGAAAAGCTGGCTCCCGTCGGACACAAGGCGGAGATCACCGACAAGGGCGTTAAGTTCACCCTGCCGAAGTGCTCCGTCGTAAGCATCGTACTTTCATAAAAACGTATATTCTCTCATTTCCGGGCTGATTTCCTGCTCTATTTTATCGGAAGGGGTGATACAGGCGATGAACAAAAAGACCGCAGGCAGACTGACGGACAGTCTTTCGTTCTGCTTCGGCATCATGTTTGCTGTTCTTATGGTCATTGTACCTCTTGCAGCGGGAGTATTCTCTTACTTCGCCCGTACCTCCGAAAATACCGGGCAGCGCGGAAATACCGCCGATCAGGTAACGTCCCTGTTAAAGACCGTAGCTTCGGGAAACGCCCCGGATGACATACACGGCGACTGGCAGCGGCACGCAGAGCTTTATCTGAACACGTTCGATCTTGCCTATATAAGCCTTATCGCCGTGACCGACGACAACCTGCGGGTAAAACACATCGCGGACACGGTACGCACTGCCGAAGCGAAGAACAGTTTTCCGGACACCTCCGAAGCCTATTTCAGAGAAGTGCCGGAAGATGTTGCCGCGGCTCTGGCCGAAGCGAAAGAAAAGGGCGTGTATATCGGTCTGTCGGATATTTACGCCGGCAGATACGGCAGGACCGTGTCTTGCTGTATTCCGGTATCCGCAGGCAAGGACGGAACTGTGATGATCTGGACTGCCGCGGACATGAGTTCTGCGGAACACGATGCATTCATAAGCTCGCTGCTGCTCTCGCTGATACTTGAAGCGCTCATTCTGCCCATAAGCATACTGTCTGTACGCTTTATCCGCAAGCGCTGCATCAACCGCCTGAAAGAGCTTTCCGAAAACATACGCGAATACGCGCGTGTAAAATCCCCGGAGATCGCCGAACAGATAAGGCAGCGCGAAAGAGACAATGATGAAATAGGTGTTCTGGCGCAGCAGACAGCCTCCATGATGTCGGAATTCCAGACTCATATTGACAAGATAATGACCATATCCGGAGAGCTCCTGACCGCGAACGAGAGAGCCGAGAAATTCAGCGAGCTTGCACGGCGCGACGCACTTACGGGGCTTGAAAACAAAATGGCCTACTACGAAGCGATAGCCGCTCTTGAAGAGCAGATACATTCCAGAACAGCGCAGTTCGCCCTGATCGTGATCGACCTCAATTTCCTTAAGCGTATAAACGACGAATACGGCCATATACACGGCGACGCCATGATAAAGAAGCTGGCCGGGCTGATACGGGATTTCTTCCGCGGCTGCGGCGCGTACCGCATCGGAGGCGACGAATTCGCGGTGATAACAGAGGGTGAGCTTTCGGCAAAGGCACTTACCCTTGCCGCTAATTTCAGGCTGATGCTCGCGGAGGGCAGTTCTGCCGGATATATGAACTTCCCTTCCGCAGCGGTGGGCTGCTCGAATTACAGGGCAGGTTCCGACACCTGCGTCAGAGATGTCTTTGACCGTGCGGACAACGAGATGTACGGCAACAAGGTACAGATGAAGGCTGTGCGGAGTGACTGAGAAAGTCTTTTAACGCCGCTCAGCCCGGAAGCGGAATTTATGCCGCATAAAACAAAGCCCGGAAGGACATTACGGCACCGGAGGATTCCGATGCCGGACAGATTCACCCGGAACATATATCAAAAAGTCCTCAGCAAATGCCGGTCCGGCAAATGTTGAGGACATATTGTTTATTCAGGAGCCGCGGCTCAGTATCCTGAACCTATAATGCAGCACAAATCAACACAACTATGAACATTATCAGACTGAGCGGTAATTTCAAAATTTCTTACTGATCAGGTCTTTCCTTGTATCTTGCAAGCAACAGAAAAGAATCCGCAAGAATTACTTCGGCAATATAGTAAACCGTGAGGCTTACATAATGCATCGCCTCGATTTTTCCCGTAAACGCATACAGAACGAGCAGTATATCCGAGATCATAAATAAACCCGTTCCAAGCAGCATATACCCGGAGAACCGTGTCTTTGTTCCGATACAATTGCTTACAGCTTTGCCGGTCATTGCGGAAATTATCAATGCATACACTACGCACACTGCTATTGTCGCAGGTTCCCTGAACCGCATCGGCGCAAACATTATGATCGACAGATTCACCAGAAATAAACCCGCCGCACATATTATGTCCCGTTTTATGCTTCTTCTGTCCGGCGGACACAGACGAAGCTGCGCTGTTAAGAAGAATATATGTCCTGCCGCAAATACAGCGGCTCCTGCTATGAAGATGAAGTTAATGACTATATCTCCCGCCATCGCCAGGAAAAGGCCGCACAGAAGAAATACAGAAAAGGCTCTGTATTCTCCGAGCCTGTCCTTCGTTATAAAAAAGTTGATGAGGCCTATGGCAGCAAAACAAATACTCGCACCCGCCTTGGCCAATATGCTTCCTGTTAACAGATATAAAACGGCAAGCAGAAAAACTGCACAGGTCAATAGTATATTGAAAGCAGCCGCTCTTCTGGTTATCATATTCTCACCCTATTCCATATAAAAATGCGGGAGATATTTCATGTCAATTATATCACATTAACTGCGGAAATTCAAGTCTCACCCTGAAAAACGATATTTTCGGGCAGTTACTGCGTGTCAATACACTGCTGTCCTTCTGTGAAGTCAACTGTGGGGATACTGTACATCCGCTTACAGGTGCGCTATTATTCCAGATAATACAGAACCGCCCCCGTTCATGTAAACGGAGGCGGTCTTTATGCTGTTTACTGTTCGTCCTTACCGCGTTTTAACGGTCTTACAAGCACCATGAGTGCAATACCCAGGAGAGCGCAGGGCCATACGCCGTCCAGCGGAGCTCCGGTAACGGGGTTTTCATCATGAGAACCGCTGTAGATCATAGCATAATCGGAGAATTTATCCGAACGGAAAGTCAGAATACCTGTGTTTGCGTCATACTGACAGTCGAGTAACTCAACCTCTTCGCCATGTATTCTGACAATACTGAATGAATCGCTGAATTCCGCGATCAGTGCTCTCAGATCTTCGGGCAGCTCAATGGAAACAACTATGGGCTCATTGACTTCATACAGCTGTTCGGCAATCTCTCCATTGACGGTCCGGAAAAGATTGATATCCCAGAAGAGTCCGTCATAGCACTCCTTGCCCATTTTTTCGGCGATTGCGCGTACTTTTTCTCTGGTTTCATCCGACGGGGTAATATATGTTACCTGAACGAAATATCCGAGATCATAGTCGTCTTCGTCTTCGTCGTCTTCGTCGTCTTCATCGTCGTCGTCATTTCTGCCTGTCGTATCATCGTCAAACTCGTCGTCAAAGTCATCATCGAGTTCATCGTCATCGTCGCCGATGTCATCGTCATCATCGTCGTCATCATCACCTTCGATGATATCGTCGATGTCATCTTCCGGTTCTTCCGGAGGAAGCGGCGGTGTCGTTTCACCGGTAGTAGTCACAGGCGGTACATAAGTAGGTGTCGTGATACCGGCGGGTCTGTCCGGAGTATTCTGCTCCCACAGTGCCTTTATCACCGCTCCGTCGAGAGGCATTACAGCAGGTATCGGCGTATCCCATCCGAGGAAAGTGTAGCCGTCCTTCACAGGATCGGCAGGTGCAGTGACCGCAGTGCCGTAGTTCTGAGTGATAGGAGCAATGTAGGTTCCGCCGTCTGTATTGAAGGTTATGGTGTACTGATTTATAGTCCAGCCTGCCCAGTATTCCTTGTCACCGAATTCATCCGCGCTTATATTTGCCGTCGGGTAACCGGTAAGTTCGTCGTTGTCAAACCAGCCGTCAAATGTGTATCCGACTCTCGTTACATCTGTCGGCAGGAATGTCACCGTGCCATAAATGTATGTATTCAGATTGCCGGAGTTTATCGTACCTTCGTTTACATAGAGAGCAACGTTATAAGTATCGGGAGTCCAGTTCGCTGTGTATGTGCGGATGCCGGTACTGCCGGCCGCGACAGTTACGCTCTGGTTCTCGCTGCCAATGAGGTCAGTTCCCGACCAGCCCTTGAAGCTGTAATGCTCTCTTGTCGGGTTGTTGAGCGTGAACGCAGCACTCTCGATCGTGTACTGTGTGGGGTTATTCACCGCTACGGTGCCGCCGCCGAGATTATAGGTTATCGTGTAGATTGTCGGTGTCCATTTCGCGTATATCACTGTATTGTTTACGGTCACAGTGTCATCTGCGAAATTCCACGCGGTAATGCAGTCGGGTTCCTTGTACCAGCCGCCGAAGCCGTAGCCGTTTCTGGCCGGATCGGCCGCCGGCGCTGCAACGATGCCATTGTAGTCAAGGCTCTGGTTCGCGGGCATACCCGAAACCGAGGCATCGGTCGTATTCGCGCTGAAGAGCAGTGTGAGCTTTGATCCGGCCTTGATCTGGAATGAAGCGAACGCGGAAGCCTCGTGGTTATCATCTGCTTTATAGCGGAAGAAATAATAACCCGGGGCCTTATCCGTAAGGACAGTCTGCAAAGTAGTTCCGGCGGGAACTGCGGTCAGTGTTGCCGCTGTCGGGTTACCGGCTGCGGTATCCAGACGGCAGTACTCCATGGTATCGTCAACATTCGAGATCTTACCGTCATTCTTTCCGCTTATAGTCTCGTCTTCATGAGTCGGAGCCGGAAGTGTTATGCTGGCTGTGGGGACTTTGGAGATCGTGAAATCGGTATATGCCAAAGCTTCGTTATAGTTCGTTGTCTGCGCGACTTTAGCTTCAACAGTATATGTCCCTGCATCAACAGGTCTTGTCGCCGAATATGAGTTGTCGGGATCGGTCTTTTTCTTGAATCTGAAGGATTCCGCGCCCTGGCTCGTATTGCCCGTAATGACAGGATCGTCAGTACCCGCATGGTCTGTGCCGTCATAGACCCAGTCCTGCATAGCTACGGAAATGTTTATAGACTTTCTGTTTATCTTTGCGGTCGTCGAGGCCTGCTGACCCGTTGCCGCAAGAGCATAGTTACCCGCGTCATCGCCGGTAAGCGAAAGCCCGGAGAGAGTAACGTTCTTGGCGGTATCGGATGCGTCTGCGTCATCAAACGCACCTGTCGCGGTGACGGAAAGATCGTCGCCGTTGATTTTGCCGGTAATGCTTATATTACCGAAATTAAGTGTAGCGTTTGTGGTGCCGTCGTAGGTCTTATCCACTGCCCCTATTCCGGAAACCGTGACTTCCTTGGCAGCGATCTCTACGTTGAAAGACTGTTCAGCGATATCGGAGTGATTGGCATCACCGGTGAACTTCCAGTAAACGGTGTAGCTGCCGGCACCTTTTCCCTTCGGGAGCGAATCGCCGTAGCTCTGGCCTTCAAGCCTGTACCGGAATGTTCCGTGTGCAGATATTCCCGCGCTGATAAGTGTCTGTTCCGTTCCGTTGTATGTGAGCGGAGTAATCGCCGCCGGCGCTGTGTATGTCGGCGCACCCTTTGTTACAGTCAGAGTACCACCGACCGGAGTTATAGCATAATTCTCGGTAACATCAGTATCGCCGTGCTTTATTGTCACGGTAGTGGGTGTTATAGTACCCGAAGTCGTTACAGATGCGGTACTGCTGGGTGTGAGGGTCACCGTTATCGTATCAGTAACACCGCCGTAGGAAGCCAGTGTTCCCGAAGTCATTGACCATCCGGTCTGGGCGATAGTTCCGCCGACAGCGACCTCCTGATTGCCTGCGGTTATCGTGATCGGTCTCTTCTTTACCTCAAGTGTGCCGTCTGTATAAGTAAGATCATAATTGTCGGATTCGGGCTTGCTTGTAAATGTGACAGCATAGTTTCCGGGAGCGCTTCCCTGTGTGTATGTGCTGCCGCACTTGATAACACCCGCTTCGGTACCGCCGCTGAGGTAGATCGTGCTTATAGTGTCGGGCGAAACAAGTCCTTCGGCGGTAAAGGTATAAGGCGAGGGAGCCGAGTCACCGTAGACAAGCGCATTTCCGTTTACTTCGGTCAGGCTGTCGGCAGTCACGGTAAGAGACTTCATCTCGATCCTGAAATTGCAGCTTGAATCGACAGCGACGGTATAGTTGCCGTTGGTGGCGGCTGTTGTCGGAACCGTGGCTGTATAATTGTTTCCTACAACTGTCGCACCGCCGCTCACTTCGTCTGCATCTATTCCGCAGGTATCACCCTGTAAAAGGTCATTGGGATCGGCTGCCGGATACGGGCACTGCTCGCTTCCGTTATAGACATACGGGTCGTTGTTATCATAAACCGCCTGCTTTGTGGAATCATAGTACCAGATAACGTTGATTGTCTTCGGCGAAACAGTTATGCCCAGATCCTTGGTTACCGAAGCATAGTTTGTATTTGTGGGGGTATATGTAGCGGAGAACTGATTTGTTCCCACATTGCCGACCAATGTTCCGGCCGGTGTGTTCCAGCTCCAGTTAGCGGGCAGATCTACGCTTGCCACAGTGTCGCCGTAAGTGGCTGTAAGTTCTCCGGCTGCGGGCTCCACATATGCGGGGTCATCTGAAGCCGAGCCCTTGTTTACTGTCAGAACGCCCGTGCTTTCCGTTATATCATAGTTTGCCGTAACGTCCGTCTCGCCGTGCTTTATAACCACAGCGGCGGTTATCGTTCCATTTGCAGTGGCGGCAGATGTGTCTCCGCTGAGCGTCACGGTGATAGTGTCGGTAACGCCGCCGTAGGAAGCCAGTGTGCCTGTCTGCGACCATTCAGTCTGGGAAATATTATCGCCGAGATTTACAGTCTGATTGTTGACCGTTATCGTGATCGGTCTCTTATTTACCGTAAGCGTACCGGGTGTAAGGGTGAAATCATAGTTGGTGGTATTGACGGTATCGGCGTTGGTGAAGGTTATCGGGTATCCGGCAGCGAGAACGCCGTCGCCCTTTGCGTAATCACACTGAACGGCAAGCGTGCCGCCGCTCAGATAGATGTCGGTAGTATTGCCGGTGCCAATGGTGTCTGTACCCTTCAGTCCGCTGGAAGAAATGGTGTATTCCGGCGCATCCTCACCGTATGTGACCTCTTTGTTTACAGCCGTAACGGTAAGCGGGGCTTTGGCGATCGATACATTAGCAACAGAATCGATATCGGTATTGTTGTAAAGGCCTGTACCCTCTATATAAAAGTCAACAAAATAATCGCCGGCGTCGGTAGCTGTCGGGGGATCAGTCGACCAGTCGTTGTCTCCGAGTCTGTACCGGAATGTGCCGTGATCGGTGGTACCCGCAGATACGAGAGCCTGTGCACTGCCGTTATACGTCGGATTCAGCGCAGAAGGAGCTGTATATGTCTGCTCGCCTTTTACGGTAAGTTTACCCGGCACACAGGTTATCGCATAGTTGGAAGTGACATCTGTCATGCCGTCCAGGATCTTTACTGTACTTTCTGTGATAACCAGCGCATTATCATATTCGCCGATCGTTGTCCTGTCATTGTTGGTAGTAACAGCAACATCGCCTTCCCCGTCGGAAAGCCTGTGATCTCCGAACTGTCCGGTAAGTTCAGCCTGCGAAGCGCCGGACGATATATCTCCGCCGACACTTACTTCCTGATTTTTCGCGGTAACCGTAACGGGTCTCTTTGTTACTTTAAGCACTCCTGATACATAAAACACTTCATAGTTATCTGCTGTTACCGTTCCGTTTATCCTCAGTCTGTAGTTTCCGACCGGGTCGCCCTGAGCATACATGCCTATCGGTTCGTTTGAAGTAGTATACATATAGCTTATCGTATTCAACCCGCTGAAAACGCTCTGGTCATCTCCTGCCACAAATGCGGCTTTTCCGGCCTGATACGGCTCAAATGTATAAGGAGTCTCCGCGTTTGGCGCACCGGCTTCACCGTAAACTACGGAATTGTCAGTTGCTTTGATATTGATGCTCCTTTTGTTTATTGAAAATGCTTTTGTCGCTGTACCGCCTTTATGAGTAGCAGTCTCCTCCAGTGTATATTTTACAGTATAATTACCTGCCTTTACAGGCGGTGCAGCGCTCTCAGCATAAACGGAACTATCATTTGCGGTGCCATAATAAACTACTGTGTACGGCGCCCCATGATCGTTGCCGCCGAGAACCGGCGCATTTGCTGTTTCGCCGTAAATCCACGAAGTAATATCTACCGTAGGAGTAACGGCAGACTTATCTCCCCAGCCAGCGTAAAGTATTGTTGCATTCGCTACTTTATCAGTAGCAAAGTTCCATTCATTCTGACAGCCGGATTCTTTATACCATCCTGTAAATACTTTGTCCTGCTTGCTGAACAAAGCAAGCGCAGAAGCGTCGGGTGCGGCAACTGTGCCGCCGATGACGACATTCTGAGCAGCAGGTGCAGTGCCCGAACCGCCATTCAGATCAAATGTAACTGCAAATTCAGACGTTGAATTATTATTTGTGAGCGTAATATTACCAAATGCACCGCTGCCGTTAACATAACCCGATATAACAAAATCGCCGGTAAAATAAACACCGTTTATCGGACTGCTTAATACCGTAAATGAAGTTTCGGTTACATAATTATCTGTATATACTGGGACATTATTAATAATGTATGTTACTGAAAAGGAGGAACTTGAATTAGAACCGGCAATATCGGAGCCATTCACGACCTGTCCCTGAGCGACCGTTCCGGAAATGTTATATCCATTGTCTCCGTCCCATGTACCGCTTATATCCGCCCACACCTGAATACCTAACGACTGCACTGCCACGGCCACAGCCATTATAAACGACAGAAAGCGCTGCTTTCTCCTGCTTATGATACTGTTTTTCTTCATATTTAGCCTCCCGTATATATGGACATACCCTCACTCCGGGTATAGTTCACCACATTAAGATATTTTATCAGCTTATTGTAACACATTTTCTACATAATGTCAAGATTTTTCGGCGGATTTTCTGCTTCTGACGGTAATTTTTTACAACGCAAAAAAGCGCCCTCGTTCCGGAGAACGGGGACGCTGTTATTATGCCGCGAATTTTCTGTTACTGAACGTCGTTCTCGTCGAAGAGATCGCCGCACTCGGGGCAGAACTTCGGAGGCTTTTCGGGATCCGCAGGAACCCAGCCGCACTTGTCGCACTTGTACTTCTTGGGAGCCGCAGGCTTGGGCTTGCCGCAGTTCGAGCAGAACTTGGAGGTATTCTCCGCGCCGCACTCGCACTTCCACGCTGCCGGAGCCGCAGGAGCAGGAGCAGCTTCGCCCTTCTTCGCGCCGCAGTTGGAGCAGAAGTTGGTCGTATTCTCCGCGCCGCAGTTGGAGCACTTCCAGCTTGCCGGAGGAGCGGGTTTCTTCTCGCCGCAGTTGGAGCAGAAGTTGGTGGTATTCATCGTTCCGCAGGAGGGGCACTTCCAGCCGCCTGCCGCGGGAGCTCCGCCCTGGGGAGGAACAGGCTGCTGAGGCTGGGTATTGTACGAGCCCATGAGATTTGCACCCATGTTCATCATCTGGCCCATGCCCATAATACCCATCATTCCGCCGCCGCTGCCTTCGTTCGAGCCCATAGCCTCGATGCCGTTGGCGATGCTCTTGTTCATCATAGCCTTCTGAACGCGGTCGTCAAGCTGAGTATCCGCTTCGAGTCTTGCGCCGAGACGCTTCTTGGAATCTTCGGACAGTGTTACCGGTCCTCTGAAGCCGACCTTCTTGATCTGGAAGCCTCTCTCCGTCCAGTCTACAGCGTTCTTTGCCGCATACTGAGCGAGTTCGGGGAGGTGTGTCTGGATGCTGGAATATCTCACGCCCTGATCGGACAGCGAGCCGAGACCTGCGAGGAGAGCCTGAATGAACTCTGCCTTGTACTGATCTCTGCCGAAGATCTCCTGCGCTGTAAGATCGCCTGCGTCAACGCCCTTGGGGCATACTTCGGTGTAGAATCTTACCGCAGCCTCTGCGTCGGGTATCTGAATGGAGAACGAACCGAAGCACTTGAGCTCGATAGTGGTGTTGTAGTACGGATCGAAGTAGGGCATAGGCTCACTTGTACCGAAGAGCAGATCCGGGATTTCCTGAAGGTTGATATAAACTACCTTCTGTTCCGCAGCGGGAGTTCCGCCGTAAGTAAATCTGCTGAGGACGTCCTTGAGCGAATCCTTGATATTGCCGGCAAAGATCGACGGCGCGGAGGAGTTGTCAAGAATGTAGCGTCCGGGCTCGGTAACGATGTTTGTGATCTTACCGTTGTCGACCGTCAGCATGCAGGTACCGGTCTCTACCATAATGGCAGAACCGTTGCTTATGTAGTTGTCGGTGCCTTTGGTGTTGCTCGATCTTGCAGCACCGTCATGCATCTTGGTGCCGACCTTCATAAGGATTTTGTTGTTGATAGACTCACAGTGTATGGCTTCCTTCCAGGTATCGCCAAGCGCACCGCCTACAGCGCCTATCGCAGCTTTGATAAGTCCCATGGTCAATCATTTCCTTTCATTGTAAAATTAAGTATAAATAAAACATTTCTGTTTATTTAATGAATTTATAGGCGCTGGCGACCCAGCTCCTGTGTACGTCCTCGGTAACGCCCGTGCCGCAGTACTTGCACTGCATCATTCTGCCGCCGACGGAATATACCGGCGCGCCGCAGTTCGGACAGTTGTGCGAGAAAGTAAGTGATGAGGTGTCCTCGGAGAACTCCCTGCCGTAACTCAGCGTCACACTTGCCGCCATCTGGCACAGCGTATCGGGGTTCTTGTTCTTCTTCCCCTCATAGAAGTGCAGGCATTCGAAGGATATCTCGAATACCGCAGTTGCGATATCGGAGGTGCTTTTGTAATCCGCTATCGCAGTACGGTGTATCTTTACATTGTCGAAATGCTCTACTGTACCCTTGTTCTGGTTATCCCTGATAATGTTGTAGACTTTCTCTTTCAGCGTATCGGTAGCGAGCTTCATATTATCGGTGCTGCCGCTCTCTATCGATGTCAGTATCGACAGGAATGCCGAGTTTGCCATCTCGAGGAAGCGCTCATAGCTCATATCCGGGAAATCACGCATCAGCCGCGGCTTATACATCGCGGAGACGTTGGATATCGATTTCGGCGTCGAAGCCTCTTCCTGAAGCCCCTGCTTCAGCATATCGGCGGTCTGCCCCAGTCCCATGCCGAGGTAACGCTTCGTCACGGAGTTGAGCTTCCATTTTATGAACATGACGCCTCCCGCAATGGCGAGAACTATTATTGCTATAACTATCAGTGTTGTGAGTATCGGTCCCATATCAAGCGTTGTTATTGCTGTCCGTTCCGCTGTCCGGCAGTCTTATTCCGTCATCCTTTGTATCATTGCGTATGGTATCGAAGCCCGTGAGCACCCAGCTGTACTGGCCGGTGGTAACGGTGGAGCCGCAGTAAGCGCATACTCCGGTGCTGGAGATCTCAAGCGGCGCGCCGCAGTTCGGGCAGTTGTGTCCGACCATGTTGCTCTCTTCCGCGCTGTTGGTCTTTGAGCCTACCGAGCGGACGAACTTCATCTTGTAACGGAAATCCCAGCGGGTATTCTTGTCGCCGCGGACTATGTTGCCGGTCTTATCATCGGTCTGGTAGTCGATGAAGCGCGCGTTGAGGTACGCGGTCAGGTATTCGTACTCATTGTCGCGTACAAAGCTCGTGAGATACGCGGTATTGATCGCGATGCTCTCATAGTGATATGTCACGCCCTGATCGATCTTGGACTGTACCTGCTTTGCGGTCGTATTATAGAGGTTGTTGTGCATAACGGGTCTTACGGGAGTAAGGTCACGCTTGCACCATGCGCTCTGGATATCCATATAGACTTCCTTGACGAACGCGTTGAAATCATCCGCCGAGAAGTTCGGATCGTCCTTCTTGATTATCTGCTCTATCTGCGCGGTCCTGTCCGGCAGGTTCACATTGAGGCCCTGACCTCCGTTCGCGGGACGAACACCGCCGCCCACAGGAGTGGTGCTGCCGCTTCCGCCGGAATTGCCCTTTTTCGAAGCCGCCAGAACGATTATCACTATAATGATAATAGCTATAACGATGCCCACGGGGAATCCCCCGCCTCCACCGCCGGAGCCGCCGTCACTGTCGCTGTAGTAATATGTACTGCCTCCGCCGTAATCGTCGCTGTCCCAGCTGCTCCCTCCGCTGTCAAAATCGAAGCTGTAGTCATAATCGTTTGCGTCGAATGCCGCCGCCGAGATGCCGAACAGCATAAATGCGGCAAGAAGTATCGCGATTAACGCGGTTATCTTTCTTTTCATCTTTACCCTCCGTTTTTCCGAAAGTATCCGAATATATAATATCATTATTTCACAAAAAAGTCAAGAATTTTTGCATTTTTGCTAAATATATATTTTATTATCTGTGTATTTAGGGCAAAATTATGTAATACAGGTTATTTTCCGGAATATCGCAGCGGCGGCTTTCCGTAAGCACCGAGGCCTGATACCATGGAAGAAAACACATTAATATTTGCGATTTTTCCGGTGTTATTTGCGATTATTTTGGTGACTGTTGACAAATTGAATGTGATGTATTATAATAAATTCAGTAATATTATAAGCATTGCTTATACCGGAAAGGAACGATGAAATATGGCTTACATTTTAGGCGTGGATATCGGAACATCGGGAACAAAGACCGTCATCTTCGATGAAAGCGGCACTGCCCTCGCTTCCGCTACCTACGAATACCCTCTCTACACCCCGCAGAACGGCTACGCGGAGCAGGACCCCGAGGACTGGTGGAGAGCCGCTGTCAACGGTATCTCCGATGTTATCTCCGAAAGCGGCGTATCCGCCTCCGAGATCAAGGGCATAGGTCTTTCGGGACAGATGCACGGTCTCGTTATGCTTGACGCGGAATGCAAGGTAATACGCAAGAGCATTATCTGGTGCGACCAGCGTACATCGAAGGAAGTTGTCGAGATCACCGAGAAGGTCGGTCACGACAAACTCATCGAGATCACCGCGAACCCCGCGATCACAGGCTTCACAGCCGCGAAGATCATGTGGGTGAAGAACAACGAGCCCCAGAACTTCGAGCGCTGCCGCCACATACTGCTGCCGAAGGACTATATCCGCTTCATGCTGACCGGCGAGTTCGCCACCGAAGTGTCCGATGCTTCGGGTATGCAGCTCCTCGATATCCCGAAGAGACAGTGGTCCGACGAGGTGCTTGAAAAACTGGGCATTGACAAGTCCCTGCTGGCAAAAGTCTACGAGAGCCCGGAGATCACCGGTAAGGTAACAAAACAGGTCGCAGCCATGACAGGTCTCGCGGAAGGCACTCCCGTTGTGGGCGGCGCCGGCGACAATGCGGCCGCGGCAGTAGGCACCGGCGTGGTAGAGGACGGCAAGGCATTCACGACTATCGGTTCCAGCGGTGTCGTATTCGTACACACCTCCGATATCTCTATAGACAAGAAAGGCAGAGTCCACACGTTCTGCTGCGCCGTTCCGGGCTGCTGGCACGTCATGGGCGTTACCCAGAGCGCCGGTCTCTCGCTGAAATGGTTCCGCGACAACCTCTGCTGGAGCGAAATGGAAACAGCGATGAACATGGGCGTTGACCCCTACTTCCTCACCGATAAGGCTGCCATGGAAGTTCCGATAGGTGCGAACAGACTGCTCTATATGCCCTACCTGAACGGCGAGCGCACACCTCACCTCGACCCCAATGCCCGCGGTGCATTCATAGGCCTGTCCACGATGCACAAGAAGCGCGATATGATACGCGCGGTCATGGAGGGCGTTTCCTACTCCCTGCGCGACTGTGTTGAGGTAATGCGCGAAATGCGCATCAACGTCAGCGATATGATGGCCTGCGGAGGCGGCGGCACTTCCCCGCTGTGGCGCCAGATGCTGGCCGATCTCTACGGCTGCCCCGTAAAGACAACCCAGAACAAGGAAGGCCCGGCGCTGGGCGTAGCTCTCCTTGCCGCTGTCGGGACAGGCATCTACTCTTCCGTACCCGAGGCCTGCAAGGCTGTTATCAAGGCAGACAAGATACAGGAGCCTGTAGCCGAGAACAGCGAAAAGTACGAAAAGGTATATGAGCTCTACCGCAGGCTCTACCCGCGTATGCAGCAGACCTTTGCCGAGCTGGCACAGCTCTGATGACACAAATATAAAACAGGCAGTCTGCCGGACGGCAGGCTGCCTTTTTCTGTTCTCAGTCAAGACCTCTGCGTTTATATACCGCCATGAACAGGGCTGTTTCCGCGACGAGATACAGCCCGATGACCGCAAGGCTCAGCGGCTTCACTTCCGCCGCTCCTATCCCGTTTATCAGATCACTTATCTGCTGGGAATAGGTCACCGCCGCAAAAGACCTGATCGTGTCATTGAACATCGACAGCATAGGCAGGAACGATATCAGCATCATCACAGGTATGCTCACCGACGAAGCGGTCATCTGGTTCTTACAGGACACGCCTATCAGCGCACCTGCAAGCTCCGAAAGTATTATACCTGCCAGCATGACGCCGACGAACAGGATAAGATCGCTGCCGCCGAAGCCCGCTGCCGCAGCAAACACCGCTGTCCCGGCAAGGCACATCACAAACACATAGGCGCCTGTGCCGATGAGATATTCCGCGGGCTTCACTCCGCTCATCAGCAATACGCGGAGTGTATTTTTCTCCTTTTCCTCGGCAATAAGCGCGGACATACAGGTCAGTGGAGCCATTCCCACGAACATCACCGCGAAAAGCTTCGCGAAGAAGTGCTCCGGCATATTCTCGATATTTACTGCGTTCTCGAATATCAGCACCAGCGCCGGGAACAGCACGAACTGTATCAGAACGGGCTTGTTACGCAGCGTGTCTTTCATCTGTTTCAGGAATATGGCTTTTATGTTCTTCATGCAGAAAGCTCCTTTCCCGTAAGTTCCATGAATACCGTTTCAAGGTCGGGTTCCGTGGTGTGTATGGTCTCTGCCCTGCCGCTGCGTATAAGCTCCGCTATCTCCGCCGCGGCTCCGGCGCCATACGGCAGTTCCGTATCACTGCCGTCGGAGAGGTGTATCTTCAGCCTGCGCTGATGGTCGTACTTCCTGCATATCTCCGCGGGACTCCCCTGCTCGACTATTGTTCCGTCATTGAGCAGAGCTATATGATCGCAGAGCTTCGCAGCCTCGGCCATGTCATGGGTGGTGAGGAACACCGTCCTGCCCCGGGACTTTTCAGCAATTATCATCCTGCGTATGGCATCCGCAGCTGCCGGATCGAGTCCGCTCGTCGGCTCGTCGAGAAACAGTATATACGGATCGGTCATGAATGCCCGCGCCAGCCTGAGCCGCCCGGTCATGCCCTTTGAAAGAGCAGACGCGGGCTTTTTCGCCGCTTCCGCAAGCCCGACTTTTTCAAGTACGCTCTTTATGCGGCTGTCATCGAGGCCGTATATCCGTGCGAACAACTTCAGGTTATCGAAGCAGCTCAGGCGCTCATATACGCCGAAATCGTCCATCATAATGCCGAATTTCATTCTGTCGGCATCGGTGAGCCTGTCGCTGCTGCTGCCGTTTATTGAAGCTGCGCCGCTGTCGGGAGCCGTCTGTCCCGTCAGTATCTTTATCAGAGTGGTCTTGCCTGCCCCCGAAGGACCGAGCAGCCCGAATATCTCCCCCGCCGGTACTTTCATATCAATGCCGTCAAGGACCTTGTGCGCACCGAAGCTCATGGTGATGCCGGCCGCCGTGATCGCATAAGTCATATCACTGTTCCCCCTTTACCCGTTCCAGCGCTTCCTGTAATCTGCGGTTTTCCTGTTTTTCGGCAAGCAGAGAGATGAATGTGCTCACAGCGCAGCTCACGGTGACGCATATCACGAACATCACCCATGCCAGCGGGTCGTCTGCCGAGAACCAACCGAACGCAAACACGAACGCCACTATCACCGCGAACACTCCCCCGAACAGGGCTATGATCCTCGCCGCCAGCGGCATTTTCTTTATCACCGCATCCGTCATGAATACTACGCGAAGGACAATTATCACTGTAATCGCCGCGAGGAACTGCAGGCTGGTAGCCACCCCGACACCGCCGGTCAGCGAGAATATGGTCGAATAGCCGTATGCCGCTTCACCGAAGAGCAGACTGAATATATTGAGCAGCAGGGTCGTGATTCCGTAGATCATGAACACCTGCGCGAGAAAGCCGAATACTGTAGACTTTTTTTCCATTTTACTTTACCCCCAGTCTTGTCTTTATGTCGTCCGAATACTGCCTCGACACTATTATCTGTTCACCGTTCTCCAGCGTCAGCCTGAGCCGCCTGTCCAGTTCGGCCCGCAGCGAACGTATGTGTTTCAGATTCACAAGGCAGGATTTGCTCACCCGCAGAAAACCGCTCCCGCAGAGCCGTTCCTCGGTCTCGTACAGTCTGAGCTTCGTTTCATAGCATTCGTTCAGTGTGTAGACAAAGGTCTTTCGGTCTACGGACTCTATGTATGCTATCTCAGAAATGTCCAGCATATATGTTTCGTCGTCCTTTACCACCGTCATCCGGCTGTCCATTATGCGCAGCAAAGCTATAAGCCTTTCGGTATCCGCTGTAAGCCCCGGGCAGTTTATCACTATCTCCGTTTCGTTCAGAGACGGGTCTGTATTAATGGATATCTTCACTGTATCACCCCTCTGTATGCTATATTACCACGTTACGCGAAGGATTTCAAGTACCCTTTGCGCGACCTGCCGCCAACCGTGCGCGACCTGCCGTTTCCATGACTGAAAAAGCCCGCAGTATCCGTTTGCAGGACACAGCGGGCATCTTTTATTTATCATCGTACTTATCAAGTATCCTGTACTCCTCCCGGAGCATTCTGCGCTTGACTGTGCTTCCGCGGGCTATCCTTACGACAAAGCCTACGGGATACAGCAGCGGGTTATGCTTCACGAACGGACACGCGGCAGTCATAGTGTTCAGATCGGGGAATACGCGGCGCATGATATATGTGCTTTTAGAGCGTTTTCCCGTCTTTCTGTACTGTTTTTCGAGCTTGTTTTTTACCTTGTTTTCCATGTTTCCGTAAGTGCCCGAACCCAGATAGTATTTCAGCATCTCACGTTCGTCCGCGTCAAGCCCGGACACGGTCCCGTGCTCAAATACCTTCATAGCGAGAGTGCGGCGCTTTTTTTCAAAGTCAGCTATGCCAAGCTCTTCAAGCTGTTTTTCTATGTAGTGGAAGTCCAGCTTATCCGCTTTTGCCTTTAAAAAGACATAACAGTCGAGAAGGCTTCGTATACCGGTACCGGATGTGGTGAAATGCTTGTATTCGTGCGCTGTGATGAACACATAGAAATCATTGTCGGAAAGATGATATCCGAAATTATTGTCATCGTCCTTTTCCATAAACCGCACAGGCTCACGGTAATAAGACTGTATCTTCTCACCGATATTATCTCCGAACAGCGCCGTGTGCAGTTCGAAATTGAATACCGGCGGCTTCATGTAGACATCATGATTGCTAACTCCGACCGCATCCGCTTTGTACCCTTCTGCGGTCATTATCTTTAAAACATCTTTCTGATAATTCTTATCATACAGTATGTCATTGTCTGCCATTTCACGCATCCCGCATTTAGGGTAAAGGTCTTTCAGGATAATGCCTTTCAGCGGCATATACCATATCCCCCGTTGTTCGAATTCCGCGAGCAGCTTCTTACGTTCCGTATCAAAGCATAGCACTTTGCGCAGAGCCCTGTGTTTCGCTTCGATGAAATCCTTGTCACGGATTCCGGCACGCTCCAGCGCGGCACATACCGCGGCGCGCACCGTATGACGCTTAGCCAGCTTATAGAGCTGAGGAATATCGGGTTTCCCGAGCTGTCTGCTGTCAGGTACATCTCCGTTCACCGCACAGGCAAGCAGATATATCAGTTCTTTCATACTTTCACCAATCCGTTCATTCCCTCATGCGCTACCCTTGCCGCACACGGGTATTCTGTAGGTATCATTCATCTGTCCGTTTATTACCCCGATAATGATTATCCGTATTATTATAACATATTTCACGGATCAATGCAAGAAAAAAATAAAGTATGCTTCTTTGTCCCTGTAGTGCGTTTTGCTGTTCTTTCTATTGCATTCCTTGCCAAAAAGTGATATAATATATGTTAAGAATAAAACCGGACACTGCGCGGAGGCACATTATGACGAACAATAACAGCGAAAAGCAGCTCCAGGAGATCTACGATATATGCAGCAGACTTTACACCGATATGTGCGGCAACAAGCGGACAGACCACGCCGTTCTGTTCTCTTACCTTACCGAACTCGGCAAGTCCCTTGTCGGTGCGGACAGAGCGAGCTTCTGGAAGTGGGATACATACAGCCACAAGCTATGGACGACTTCCGCGACAGGCACCGACAGGATAGTAATTCCGGACAATACCGGACTTGTGGGAAAAGCCTTGGCAAAGCAGTGCGTCGTCATCACAAATGACCCGTACAATGATCCCGATTTCAACTCCGATGTGGATAAAAAGACCGGCTATGTCACAAAATCCATACTTGTTATGCCCATAGCCGACGTGAACGGCGATTTCATCGGGGCATTGCAGGTGATAAACAAGGAAGGCGGCTTTGACAAAGAGCGTGATATCCGCTGTCTGTCACTGGCGGCAATAGTCTGCGGCATCACGCTGGAGTCGGAGACATTCCTTGAAAACTCGCACCACGACAAACTGACAAGACTGAAAAACAGAATGGGCTTTCACAGCGATTACGCAAAGATATACAGCAAACTGCTCGAACAGGGCAAACCGGTAAGTATGTTCATCTGCGATATTGATAAGTTCAAGCGCATCAATGATACCTACGGACATAATGTGGGCGATGCGGTGCTTGCGTTCAATGCCGGTATTCTGTCGGAAGCCTGCTCCGACGGTGAATGCGTCTACCGCTGGGGCGGCGAGGAATTCATTATGATGATGCCCGGTACCACACTTGAAAAATGCGCAGAAAAGGCCGAGATCATACGGAAAACGATAATGTCAACCCCCTGTGATACCGGCAGTAAGACCATAAGCTATACGGTGAGCTTCGGCTGCCGTCAGCTCGACCCGGCGCTGTCAATAGTGGACAATATCAGCAAAGCCGACGAACATCTCTATACCGCGAAGTCCAACGGAAGGAACATGGTGATCTGGTGATATGGATAAATGTCTGACATTCCTCGGGCGCGGTTCGGCGTTTACAAGTGAACACAACAGCGCGTTCTTTACTCACGGCAGCGAGCTCGTTCTTATAGACTTTCCGATGTCGTCGTTCCATAAGCTGTGCACATTCGGTGCAGATAATCTGGCAGGGATCACCGGTGCTGCTCTCACAGTCATCGTTACTCACACCCATGGCGATCACATCGGCGGTATCCCTATGCTAATACATTACGCATATCATATCCTGAAAAGGAAGGTCACGGTAATAGCGCCGTCGGCCGAAGTTGCAGACGATATGCGGTTCCTGATAGACAGGCTGGAGGGCTGCGCTCCCGATGCCTATGAACTGCTTACCGCACAGGATGCAGAACGTCCGTGGCTTCTTGATGTGATACCCACAAGCCATACTCCGACGCTGGAGGGGCGCTGCTTCGGTTACAGGCTCTGCGTATACGGAAAGAATGTGATCTATACCGGAGATACGGCATCCATAGACCCGTTCCTGCCTTGGCTTGAACCTGGCACATACCTTTATGCCGAGGTCTCACTGCATGACTCTCCGGTACATACGAATCTGCGCGATCTTCTCGCCAGGACTTCCGGTCTCGGTATAAAGCTGTTTCTCATGCACCTCGACGCCCCCGATAAGATCGCCGAAGCCATAGAAGGCTCACCTGCTGAGCTTGCTCCTCTGTATAAGTAGCCGCTCCGCTCGAGCGTTGAAGAGAGTCGCTGTCGCTTAAGCGTTGAAGAGAGTCGCTGGCGCTCGAGTGTTGAAGAGAGTCGCTGGCGCTCGAGCCCGGGGCTCTGCCCCGGACCCCGCCGCCCCTTTTAAAAAAGGTGCGTCCCCTAAAACAAATCGCTTCGCCTTGCAAATTCGTCCATAAGTACCACTTACGAAATACTCCGGACTGCGAGGCAGAAATGTATCATTCGCTGAATGTAACAGACGGATTGACAGCGGGGGTACCCCGCCGCATTGCAGATTCGTTCATAAGTACCACTTACGAAATACTCCGGGCTGCGAGGCAGAAAACCGTCCATAGCTGAATGTAACAGACGGATTGACAGCGGGGGTACCCCGCCGCCTTGCAGATTCGGTAAGTAGTACCACTTTACCAAGAAAAAGACACTAAAAACATAAAAATATCTGCTCCCTTTGACTACCAAAAGGAGCAGATTTCTTTTTAATTTAATAACGAAGTGGTTTAAGTTTTTTGGGAGGGGGTCCGGGCGCTCCGTTCCCATGTAGAAGTTTTCGTATTTCCTTTGGCAGCGTGATTTCTCACGCTGCCTTTTTGTAGTAATCTCTGCTGTCAACGGTCGCCGTAACGACAAACACGTTGAATCTGAAACATATTTCGACTTCCTGCTCCCGGTGACCGCTGGATTTGTCAGCTTCGTGGACGATGATCTTTTCCACAAATTCGTGCATCACCTTCGGCGTAAGGTCCGAAACGATCTCGTGCCTGCGGACGATCTGCATAAAGCGGGAAATATCACTGCTTTTCTGCTCTTTGACTTCGATAAATTCACGAAGTTTTGCCGCTTCATCCCGAAGACTGCGCTGTTCCTTGGTATAATCCGCCGACATCTGCGAAAAACGCTCGTCATCGATCTTTCCGAGAACATTGTCCTCATAAAGCCGTCTGAACAGCCTGTCAAGCTCCGAAATGCGTCTTTCGTCTTTGCTGAGCAGCTTTTTGGCTTTCTTGACATCTTCGAGGTGCGTAGCCGACGATTTGTCCATTAAATTCTGGATAAAGCTGTCTTCATTATCGTTTACAGCAGTAAGCAGCTTGTTTATCTCGCCAAGCACGATCTCCTTGAGAATACGGGTCCTGATGTAATGCACCGTACATTCGTGATAATTTCTTGAATATGTGCCGCATTTCATCGACTCGTACTTCGACAGAAGACCTTTTCCACGATTGAGATACAGCTTCGCTCCGCAATCCGCGCAAAAGACTATGCCCGAAAACGGGTTAGGTTCGTTGCTCCTTTGAGGCTTTCGCTTATTGGCACGAAGCTGCTGAACAAGGTCAAAATCATGCTGTGAAACTATCGGTTCATGCGTATTCTCGAAAATCAGCCAGTCCTCTTTCGGAAATTTGATACGCTTTTTGCATTTGTACGACTTTGTTGTCCCCTTGAAGTTCGCAGTATGTCCGGCATATTCCACTTTTTCAAGCACATCCCTGACTGTCCGCTGGTCCCATCTTTTGGCAACCCGGTTGTTGCCGTTGGTCCCCATTTCAGCAAAATGCGCGGACGGCGGCGGTATGCTTTCGGCATTCAGACGCTTTGCAATCTGAAGCGGTCCGTATCCGCCAATACACAGCTTGAAGATTTTTCGGACAATTTCGGCGGCAGGCTCGTCGATCTCCCAGACATTTTTGTCAGTTTCGGATTTCTTGTAGCCGTAAGGCGCTCGGGCAGCAAGCGGTTTTCCCGATTGACCTTTGGCTTTGAAAACTGCGCGGACTTTGCGGCTCACATCTTTGGCATAAAACTCATTTATCAGATTTTTGAAGGGCGCAAAGTCGTTATCGCCGCGCTGGGTATCAACATTGTCGTGAACTGCTATGAACCTGACATCGTGTTCGGGAAAGAACATTTCCGTGTAATACCCCGTCTGTAAATATTCTCGTCCGAGACGGGACAGATCTTTGACTATGACCGTTGACACCTTGTCGTGTTCAATATCCGATTTCATTCGCTGAAAGTCGGGGCGGTCAAAATTCGTTCCGCTGTATCCGTCATCGACATAGACCTGCGGATCGAGAAAACCGTTCTCTTTTGCGTATCTGAGCAGGATCTCTTTCTGATTTGTTATACTGTTGCTTTCTCCCGCGAGCATATCGTCCTGCGAGAGTCTGCAATAAAGTGCCGTTATCTTGTTTGTCATCTTTTCTCCTTTCTCAACAAACAAGCGGCGGCTAGGATTTGTACTATTATTATACACCCTGCCAAGAAATTTGTCAAGGCTTTAAAGTTTTATTTCGCTAAACCGCCGCTTTTCATTGTTTTTAATCGTCAGTATCGTTCAGATCTTGTAAAATCAGCCTTCCGACTACGTCGGTAATGGTCTCGGTACAATTCAGATTGAAGTGCGTCCTGACCTTGTAGACCGATTTGCCAAATCTGTAAATCGACACATTGTCTTCCTGAACCGGCGACGGTTCGTTTTTGGTTTCTGCCGTATCCGCTACGGCGGCGTTCGTGATGAGTTCATTTCCTCTCAATTTAGCTCCTTCCTGCATAAATTGCAACTTCCATGTTTCTCCCAAACTTATCTTTTCTGTTTAATGCAGCAATATTTCTGTTTTTATTCTTCATCGTCTGCATTTTCATCATCATCGGAATCGTTAATAATATCGTCAATGATACTATTCAAGGATTTCGATTTTTCATTTTCCGGTGGCAGCGGCTCCGGTGCGTTATCGCTGATTTCTGTACCTTTTACGATAGCGATCTCGACTGCCTTACGCTTTTTCTTTTCGGTTTCGACATACTCCCGGATCGCGTCGTTGAGGAAAATGAACGCGATCATATCCTCGAACTCGGACGGAGTAATGTCATCCCCGAATTTTTCGTAGATAAGTTCTCCCATCTTACGACAGTTCTGCGTTTTCTGCCTGTCAAGCTCGGCGCTGAGTTCTTTTTCGAGCTTTGCGAGCTTCGCCTCGGTCTTATCGACCTCGGACATCAGCTCGCGCTGTCTTTTCTGCGCTTTGGCGATGCTCGTGCGCAGAGCTTCGGTCTTCTGTTCTTTTGTCATTGTGTGGTTCCTCCCTCATTTTTT
>JAEEGL013411496.1_pt1 | contig 45372 bp, 28 predicted proteins | sample 9134231 | NCBI WGS metagenome assembly JAEEGL01 (sample SAMN16246548, study PRJNA631951) | gut metagenome | biome: gut microbiome; feature: rumen; material: fiber-attached | host: Bos | place: Iran: Karaj | collected 2018-10 | reverse complement strand
TGCCAACTCCAAAAAAAGAAGGATTTTTATTTAATGGTTGGTATGGAAGATTTAATGGAACAACGGATTTTATCAACTATGGTAGAGAATATATGTATACAGATAAAATAAGTGTACATATTTCAGCATATAGCTCAAATTGGAGCAGTTATTATAATAGATTGATTTCATGTACTGAAACTGGTGGCTGGACGATATATCCAAATTCATCAAAAATTTGTTATCTAGTTTATGATTCAGGAACTGGATATAAATATGCAACATCAAATGTAACATGGGCAAGTTTAAGTGCAGGATGGCATGATTTTGATTTGATATTTGATGGAAATTATGTTTATGGATATTTAGATGGAGAAAAAATTGTTACATCAGGAAAATTTACATCAGGAAAAATTGGATATCATGCAGCAAATTCGATATTTATAGGAGCAGAACCAAATGCTTCAGGAACAACACCATATACTGATTTATTCAACGGCTATGTAGGAAATATAATTATACAAAATACAGATCAATTAATATCAGGAACAACACATAACACAATAACAGCACCAGCACAAGATTTAACATTGAAGGCAAAATGGATAGCAAATCCATATACAATAACTTATGATTTAGTAGGAGGAAGTGTAGAAGGAGAAAATCCAACAGTCTATAATGCAGATAGTAGTGCAATAACATTAATAAATCCTATAAAAACAGGATATACATTTAAAGGATGGTCAGGAACAGGCTTAACAGGAGATACAAATACAAGCGTAACAATACCAACAGGAAGCATAGGAAATAGAACATACACAGCAAATTGGACAATAAACAAATATAATTTAAATTATGATTTTAATACATTAAACAATATGAATTCATGGACTTATATAGGAAAAGAACTATTTACAACAACATATGACGCTTCTACCAAAATGAGTACAATAAGTGTGACTGGAAAAAGTGGAACATGGGAAAATATATATATGCCTGTAACAACAGTATCTGGAAAAACATATAAAGTAGAATTTGACTATGTAAATCCAAATGGATATACAAATTTAAATAGTACATTTACAGGAATAGGAGCTCAAATATTAAAAACGGTTACAAATAGCAATAATACAGCAAATCAGATAACAGTACAGATGTTACCTAAAGCAGCAAATGCAAATACACAACATATTACAATAGAATTCACAGCAGAAGGAAATACAACATATATAGCATTTAACTTTGGGTATGTAGCAGATAACACAAATGCAAATGTAAAATTAGGAAACTTTAAATTAACAGAAACAAATGTTGAATATAACAGTACAATTTCAAATATAGCAAATTTAAATCCACGAGGATATACATTTAATGGTTACTATACTTCAGCAACAGGTGGTACAATGCTTCAAACTACAGATAAAATGCCAGCAAATGATAAAACAGTATATGCACAAACAGCAGTTGAAACATATACAATAGGATATACATTAAATGAAGGAAGTGTAGAAGGAACAAATCCAACAAGTTATACTATAGAAAGTAATAACATAACATTAATAAACCCTAGCAAAACAGGATATACATTTAAAGGATGGTCAGGAACAGGTTTAACAGGAGATACAAATACAAGCGTAATAATACCAACAGGAAGCATAGGAAATAGAACATATACAGCAAATTGGACAATTAACCAATATACATTAACAATAAATCCAAATGGTGGAACATTTAATGGAACAACATCAAACACAACAGTAACACAAGACTATAATTCAACATATGCAGTGCCAAATAATCCTACAAAAGCAGGATATGTATTTACAGGATGGTCATTAGAAGGAAGTGGAACACATACATATTATGATACATCAGTAACACCAACAGAAACAAAAACATTTTTATATAACTCAGCATCAAGCACATTACCAACTGCATATAATAACAAAGGAAACGGAACAGTTACACGTGAAATGGTAGAAGATTCTACAGCAGAAGGAGGATATTCATTAAAAGTAACAACTAATGGAGTCGCAGCACCTTCAGCAGGAGGAGTATATTTAGCAGCATGGGCAAATAAAGCATCAAGAATAAATATATTAGAAGTAAAAGCAAAAGTACCAAGTGGATATAGTTTAAAATTAGCAGGAATAGGAACTACATATACAGGTTTAGGTTCAAATTATAGATGGAACGATATGGCAGGAAATAATGAATGGAAAACATATTATTATGCAGTATATAATGGAGATACTTGTAATTTCACAACAACAACATATCTATATTTAGATGGAACTGATAATACATCAGTTACATGGAATATAGACTCAATAGTAATGAAGAGTTATACAAGAGAACAGTTTAAAACAGTATATACATATGGAGCTGGAAACGGAACATTAAAAGCTAACTGGGGAACAGGAGGAGCAAAGGTAACATTTAATCCAAATGGAGGATTATTTGATACAATATATGTAAAGAGTGGATCAAATGGATATAATTCAGCATCAGCAACTTCAACATTTAGAGTTTACTCATATAATTCAGCATATGGAACATATCCAGGAGATACACAATATAACTGGACACCTGATTCTAGAGTAGTTTCAAAAGAAGGATATACTTTTGATGGATGGTATACAGCAGCAGAGGGAGGAACAAAATTATTTAATGCAAATGGAACATTAATACCATCAGTAAGTGGATATAGTGATGCATCAGGGAAATGGATTAAATATGATGCAAACGTAGATGTATATGCACATTGGACAGCAAATACATATACAGCAACAGTAGATGCAAATGGAGGAACAATACCTACAACAACAGGTTGGACAAATGCAAGTGGAAATGTAACAGCAACTAAAACTGTAACATATGGTCAAACATATGGAACATTACCAACACCAACAAAAGTAGGAAATACATTTGAGAATTGGAGTTTACTACCAGATGGATATACACAAGTAGAATACTTACAATCAAGTGGAACACAATATATAAATACACAAGTTGATGGAAATAATAGTAATTTATCATTTGAAGTGCAATATCAGTGGGTTACAGTTCCAAGTAATGGAATATATGCAGCAGTATTCTCTGCATATGAATCAGAAGCAAATGTAACAACAAGAATATTACAATATGGACCTAAAACAACATATTTCAATGTTAATACAAAAGCAAGTGGATCTCCTTCATATTCATTAACAAGAAATACAAGTACAATATATACTGAAGCACTATCATCAGATGCAAGTAATGTAATATATAATAGTAATGGAACAAAAACTGTTAAAGCTAGAACAGCAGGAACAAACAGTACTCAAAAAGTAACAATATTTGCTAAACCAGATGGGGGAACCATAGCAAGTATAAAACTATACTATTTAAGAATATATGACAATGGAACATTAATAAGAGATTTTGTCCCATGTTATAGAAATAGTGATAATGTAGCTGGACTATATGATAAAGTAAATAATGTATTCTATACAAATGCAGGAGAAGGAACATTTACAACAGGAAATGTTAAAAATATTGAAGCAAATACAATAGTGTCAACAGCAAAAAATCACACAATATATGCACATTGGACAGACAATGTAGCACCAGTAATATCTAGTGCAACTGCATCAACAACTTCGGATCTTGCAAGTTATATTGATTTTACAGCAACAGATGCAGGAACTGGAATTTCAGGATATAACATTTCTACAAGTAATACTACAGCACCAACAACATGGATACCAGTAGTAGATGCTGTAGAAACAGCAACAGAAACTAAATATGAGAATAATGCAGCATGGGCAAGAGTTTTCCATCACAATAATCATTGGGGTACAGTTCTATTCTCAAATGCTAATAGTGGAGCAGAAGTAAAATCAAGTAATACAATAGATAAATATTCAGTATTAGGAAATATAGCAAATTATAAAAATTCATCAAACTGGGAATTTATGCTTCAATACCCTCAAGTGGATGGAACAAAATATAATAGATGGACACAAACTGGAAATCCTGTAACAACTAACAATGCAGCAGTTGGATATACAGCAGTAGGAACACCATCATGGACAGGAAGTAATTGGGCTGGATTAGCATTATCATCAAATACATCAGGAACATTTATAGATGGTTCACCAGCAAATAGTACTTGGTGGTATGCAATTGGTGTATATATGGCATATCAAGGAGCAATGCCTGGACCAAATACTACTTTAGCATCAAATGTTAATTTATGGTCAAGAATAGATAACCTAACAACAACAACAGCAGCTAATTTAACAAGAAGGATAGGAGATATAAAAGAAAATACAACATACTATGTATGGGTAAAAGATGAATCTGGAAATACAGCAAATAAAGCAGTAACAGTAAATAACATAGATATAACAAATCCAACAGTAAATATAACTTCAACAAATAATGTGGCAACATCTCAAACAGCAACATTAACAATAGGAGATAATGTTGGAGCAGTAAAATATTATTGGGGAACAAGTAACCCAGGAAATACTAATGTGACATGGACAACATTAACAAGTACAACAAATACTACGATAACAAAAACAGTAACTGCAGGAGGAACATATTATTTAGCAGTACAAGATGCAGCAGGAAATAGAGCAATAACAAGTAAAGTTTTCTATAAAACAACATTAACACCAAATAAAAGTAGTGTAAGTCCAGCATCAGTTATAACAATGGCAGGAAATTCATTCACAATACCAACACCAACAGCATTAGAGGGATATACATGGGGTGGATGGTATAAAGAAGAAGGATTAACAACAAGTGCAGGAACATCATATAAACCAACAGCAAGCACAACACTATATGGTAAATGGACAGCAGATACATATACAATAGAATATGCATTAAATGGAGGAAGCGTAGAAGGAACAAATCCAACAAGCTATACAATAGAAAGCAATAATATAACATTAATTAATCCAACAAAAACAGGATATACATTTGCAGGATGGACAGGAAGTAACGGAACAACAGCACAAACAAATGTAACAATAGCACAAGGAAGCATAGGAAATAAAACATATACAGCAAACTGGACAGCAAATACATACTCAATTAAATTTAATGCAAATGGTGGAACAGGAACAATGGCAAATGAAAGTATGACATATGATACACCAAAAGCATTAACAGCAAATGCGTTTACAAGAACAGGATATACCTTTATTGGATGGAACAAACTATATAGCAATATTGAAGAAAAAGTAGGAGGAAATGAATTCTTAAGATATGCAGATTTAGCACCATATATTGATCTGTTTGGTACTTCTCAAACATATCATTTAGAATTAGACATAAAATCTAGAGATACAACTAATGCAAATAGTATACAAATTTATTTCCAAAATGGAAGTGGTGCAAGATATGGACTTACAAAAAGAGTTACTGTATCTTCAACAGAATGGACACATGAAAGTTTTGATTTTACAGTAAGTGAACCAAATACATCATTTACAGAATCATGGCTTGCCTTCTATGGAACATACAATACAGGAAATATTCCAATGGTTAAAAATGTGGAGTTTTCATTAGTTCCATCATATGAAGATAATCAAGAAGTAAATAATTTAACAACAACTAATAATGGAATAGTTAATTTATATGCTGGTTGGAGAGCAAATGAATTAACATTTGCAAATCAAAGCATAAGCAAAACATTTAGTACAGGAGCACAAACACAATCAATAACAGCAGCAACAAATGGAACGGGAACATATACATATAGCGAAGTATCAGAAAAGAATAGTGGAAACACATCAACAAATTATATAAGTATAAGTGGAACAACAATAACAATAGCAGCAAATACACCAGTAAATACATATACATATATAATAAGAGCAACAGATAGCAATTCAGGAAAAACAAAAGATGCAACATATACAATAACAATAGGAAAAGCAACAAATCCAATAGCAGTAACAACGACTCAAAGTTGGGCACCAACATTTGGAACAAGCAATCAAGATAAAACATTTACAGCAGCAACAAGTGCGCAAGGAGCAGTAACATATTCAATAAAATCACAAAAGAATAAAAATGGAACAGCAGTAACATATTTTTCAATACCAACAGCAGGAACAGCAAGTGTAAGAATGGCAGCAAATACACCAGTAAATGTATCACCATATACAATAGTAATAACAGCAACAGCAGCAGGAAATAACAATTATAATGCAGGATCAAAAGATATAACTTTGACAGTAACAGTAGGAAAAGCAGATAACCCACTAAGTGTAACAGCAAGTCAAAGCTGGGAAACAACATTTGGAACAGCAAATCAAGATAAAGCTATAACATCATCAAATGGACAAGGAACATTAAGCTATGAAATACAATCACAAAAAGATAAAAACAATGCAGCTGTATCATATTTCTCAATAAGTGGATCTAATTTAAGAATGGCAGCAAATACACCAGTTAGCTTATCAAATTATACAGTAGTAATAAGAGTAACGGCAGCAGGAAATGATAACTACAACTCAGGATATAAAGACATAACATATACTGTAACAGTAGGAAAACAATCAGTAAATGCTGTAACAAATCTTGCAGTTACCACAGCTGGTGTTGTTACATGGACAGCAAGCAGTAATGCAACAGGATATGAGATAAGTATAGATAATAGCACATGGACAGAAGCAACAAGTGGAATAAATTACTTAAGTACAATAACAGCAGTAGCAGGAACAAGAACAGTATATGTAAGAGCAATAAATAGTGATGCTAATAATTATACAACACCAAGTACAAGTGAAAGTAAAGCAGTAACAGTATATACAGTAACACTAGCAAAAGGAACAGGAATAACAGCAGTAAGTGGAGCTGGAAGATATATAAGTGGAGCAACAGCAACATTAGGAGCAACAGTAAGTCCAGGATACACATGGAGTAAATGGACACAAACAACAGGAGGAGCAGATGTAAGTACAACTCAAAGCTACAAGCCAACAATAAATGGAAACTTAACATTTACAGCAAATGCAACAGCAAATAACTATACAATAACATTTGATGCAAATGGAGGAAATGTAAGTACAACAACAAAGAGTGTAACATATGGACAAACATATACAGATTTACCAACACCAACAAAAGCAGGATATACATTTAAAGGATGGTATGCAGACTTTAATGGAACAGCAGCAAAAGTAATAAATTATGGTAGACAATATATGTATCAAGATAAGATTAGTATTCATATTTCAGCATATATGGATAATTGGAGCAATTATGCTAGAGCAATATCATGTACTGAATCAGGGGGATGGAATATCGAGCCAAGTAGTGGAAAAATTAATTATGCTAACTACGATTCTGGTAAAGGATATAAAAGTGCTACAGCAACTACAACATTTGCAAGCTTAAGTTCAGGATGGCATGATTTTGACATAGTATTTGATGGACAATATACATATGGATATTTAGATGGAGTGCAAATAGCAAAATCTGCACAATATGTTTCAGGAAAAATAGGATATAATGCAAGCAATACAATATTTATAGGTGCAGAAGCAGGTGGAAATGCAACAACTCCAGCAGGCTCAAACTTTAATGGAAAGATAGGAAATATCATAATAAAAAATGATAGCAACTTAATACCAGGAACAACATATAACACAATAACAGCACCAGCACAAAATATAACATTATATGCTAGATGGGAAGTTGAACCATATACAATAACATATAACTTAAATGGAGGAAGCATAGAAGGAACAAATCCAACAAGTTATACGGTAGAAAGTAATAATATAACGTTAATAAATCCAACAAAAGTAGGATATACATTTAAAGGATGGTCAGGAACAGGTTTAACAGGAGATACAAATACAGCAGTAACAATAGCAACAGGAAGTACAGGAAATAGGACATATACAGCAAATTGGACATATACAGCAACACCAACAATAACAAAAAGTGATTATAATACATTTACATTTGGTGCAGATGGAGCAGCAGCATATTATGTAAGTACAAGTGCAACAGCACCAGCAGCAGGAACAACAGCAGCAAGTACAACATTTGCATTAAATACATGGACAACAGCAACTTCTACAGGAGATTTAACTTTAACGGCAGGAACATATTATATATGGACAAAGAATGCAACAACAGGAGGAAATGTATCAGCAAATAAAGCAACAATAGCAGCATATACAGTAAGCAGAAGTCAAGGAACAGGAAGTACATTAACAACAAGATATGATTCAACAAGTTCAAGTACAGGAACAGTATTTACAAGCAATATGGTAATGCTAGCAGGAACTAATGTATGGGCAAGTTCAACAGCAAATACAGGATATAAATCACCAACATTAAAACACGGAACGACAACAATGACAGCATCTGGAGCATACTATGCAGTAGGAGCAACAGAAACAATAACAAGTGGAGCAACAGCAAACGAGTTAACATTTGCAAATCAAACAGTAAATAAAACATATAGTACAAGTCAGCAAACAGCAAATGTAACATCAGCAACTAATGGAACAGGAACATACACATATGCTAAGAAATCAGGAGAATCTAACATAACAGTATCAAGTGCAGGAGTAATAACAATACCAGCAAGTAAAGCTGCTGGAAGTTATACAATTGTAATAACAGCAACAGATAGTAACTCTGGAAAAACAAAAGATGCAACATATACAATAGCAATTGCAAAAGCAGCAGCAACAAATAGTGTAAGTATAAGTGGAACAAACACATATGGAAGCACACTAACAGCAAATGTAACAACAAATAGTGATGGAACAAAGAGCTATCAATGGTGGACAGCAACAAGTGCAAATGCAACAAGTGGAACAAATATAGACGGAGCAACAGGAAGCACATATACAATAGAAACAGGAATGGTAGGAAAATACATAGGAGTAACAGTAAATATAGCAGCAGGAACAAACTGGAATGCAGCGACAGCAGCAAGTGATATAACAGATGCAACAGCAAATACAACAGCAACGGTAGCAAAAATAAAGATAGCAATTCCAACTAGTCCAGCAGATAAAACATATACAGGGGCTGCACAATCTAGTGGAATAACTACACCAGAACATACATCAATCGTAGACACGCCAGAATTAGTAATTAATGGTGACGGCTCTTATGGAGATAATACAAACTTTACAGCATGGACATATGATAGTAATGATTCATATAATGGTTCAACGGGTTCATTTAAAAATAGCAATGCAACTCAAAATCTTTCTACAAATAATATGTTTGCATTATCTACAAATGAAGCAACAAATACATTAACGTTAGATGCAAAAACTTCAAATGGTTCATCAAAATATTATGCAATGATTAGATGTTATGATATAGATAAAAAAGAAATAACTTCAAATCACCATATGTTTATAAATGGCTCAACAACTACATTAGCACAAGATTTGGTAAAAGATCAATCTACAGTAGTATATTTAACTAATTTATCTGGATGGAATACAGCAGCAACATCAGCAAATCAAAGAGGTTTTATTTTCTGGAATTATACAAATAGTAAAGGATTCACATATCCAACAGAGACATATTCTCGTAATGTTTATACAAATAAATATGCAGGACAAGTTTCTATAGATGTGGAAGCAGGAACCATAACATTATCAAAAGCATGGGATGGACCAACAATTCCAGCAGGAACACCAGTATCACAGTCAAATTCAGGTGGTACATATAAATACATAACATTAAGTAATACAAAAGTTCCAACAACATGGACAAGTTATACTGGCCAATTAACTGGAATAGATTATTCAGGAAGAAATCTTACAAAATTCCCACCATATGCAGTATATGGTTCAGTAGGTTTCCTATGGAATCGTGAAGGAAGTGGAGATACAGGATATATCACAAATGTATCACTAACAGGAAAGAGTGTTACAAGTGCAACCAATGTTGGAACATATTCAATAGCATATGATATTGATGATAAAGATAATTATGAGTGGTCAGATGGAACAACAACATTAAAAACAGTACCATGGATAATAAATCCATATGACATAACAAGTAATTCTACAGTTGGAGCAATAGCTAATCAAACATATACAGGAAGTGCAATAAAACCAAATCCAACAATAACAGCATTAAGTAGAACATTAACAAATGATACAGATTATTCATTAACATATAAAAATAATATAAATGCAGGAACAGCAACAGTATATATTGTAGGGAAAGGTAATTTTAAAGGAAGTAAGACAACAACATTTACAATAGCAAAAGCAGCAAATCCAATTGCTGTAACAGCAGCTCAAAGCTGGTCAGAAGAATTTGCAACAACAGCAAAAACTAAAGCAATAACAGCAGCAACAGGAGCACAAGGAACAGTAACATATGCAATACAATCTCAAAAGAATAAAAATGGAGCAACAGTTAGCTACTTTAGTTTATCAGGAACAACATTGAAAAGACAAGCAAATACACCAGTAAATGTATCACCATATACAGTAGTAATAAGAGCAACAGCAGCAGGGAATGATAATTATTTATCAGGATACAAAGATATAACTATGACAGTAACAGTAAGTAAGGCAGCAAATCCAATTGCTGTAACAGCAGCTCAAAGTTGGTCAGAAGCATTTGCAACGACAGCAAAAACTAAAACAATAACAGCAGCAACAGGAGCACAAGGAACAGTAACATATGCAATACAATCTCAAAAGAATAAAAATGGAGCAACAGTTAGTTACTTTAGCTTATCAAGAACAACATTGACAAGAGCAGCAAATACACCAGCAAATTTATCACCATACACAGTAGTAATAAGAGCAACAGCAGCAGGAAATGATAATTATGCATCAGGATATAAAGATATAACTATGACAGTAACAGTAGAAAAAATAGCACCAACAAGCAGTTTAACAATAGTAAAAACTAGTGATTCATTGCAAGAAGGTGACTGGGTAAAATATGATACAGGAGTACCAAGTGTAGGAGATAATGGAGTAATATCATGTAGGGTATTATATAATGATGCAGAACATGGGTTACAATTAATATCAGCGGGAACAGTAGGACCAAATGTAACACTTGGAGGAAGCACATTTGAAGAGGCAAAAACAAGTTATACAAATGCAATAATTACATTAAATACAGCAGCAGAAGCTTATTTAAATACAATATATGCATATGATGCAAGAAGTGTAGGAAGTGTGCCAACAGTAGAAACAAATGGAATATTTACTGCAAAAAATAGTGAGGTAGCAGGACCAGTAACATTACCATTTACATACAATGGCTCAAATCTACTGGACATACCAAATATAGATACAAATTATGAAACAGATTGGACACAAATGGGAAACTTAGGATCAGCTTTAAAAAACATAGGTGTATCGTATTGGGTAGCATCTCGTGATACTAACGCTTCATCTAGTCGTTACGATCCCGGAGTACGCACTGTGTTCAAAACAGGATACTTTGGCTACTGCAATATTTTGTCTATGGACGGCCCTAACGGCATGTTTGGGAACTCTTATGCAATAGGCCTTCGCCCATGTATATCTCTAAAAACTAATTTACAAATTACTGGAGGAGATGGAACTAGCGAAGCAACTGCATACACATTATCAGAACCAATAGCATATGGCTCTACATTAACAGCAAATGTAACAACAAACAGTGATGGGGCAAAAACATATCAATGGTGGTATGCAACATCAGCAAGTGCAACAAGTGGAACAGCAATAAGTGGAGCAACAAGTAGCACATATACAATAGGAAGTGGTTTAGTAGGAAAATATATAGGAGTAACAGTAAACATAGCAGAAGGAACAAACTGGACCCAAGCAACACCAGCAACAGATATAACACCACTACCAGTAAAAAAGGCAACCCCGACAGTAACATTAAGTGCAACAAGTGGAAATGTAAATTATAACGCTACAAACACATTTACAGCAACACCAACTATTGCAGGAAGATGGTCTGTAACAACAAGTGATTCAAGATATGTTACTATAACAAGTCCTTCAGCAAATGCTGTAGCAACAGCTAACACAGCAACAATAATTACATATAGAGGATTACAGGGTACAACTACACCTATAACAATAACAGTAACATTTACCCCAACAGATAGTACAAATTATGAAACAGTAACCAAAACATATACAGTAACAGCAGTAAATAAAATAGCAGCAACAAATAGTGTAACGATTACAGACATAAATGGACAAGTATTATCAAATGGATTAAATTTATTAAGTGAATCTGTAGCGGTTGGAGATTATATAACATATGATCCTACATTAGGAGTAACAAATCAAAGTTTATTAAGTTATACTAGTCCAGCAGGAACATTAAAAGTAAAAGATGGAAATACATATTTAGTAAATGAAGATGGAACAAGTACATATGAATATAACGGAGCATATAACTTATTAAATGAATGGGGAGAATTTGTAACAACTGGTTATACCGTAGAGAGTGATGTGTCTGGAAATGGATATGACAGCCAAAGCTTTACAGCAACAGCAAGTAATAATTTATGGAGAGTATTAGATGTAAATACAACAACAGGAGTAATAAAAATAGTACCAGAAATACCGATACAGACAACATCAAATACTAGGTTTTATTTAAAAGGTTTAAGAGGATATAAAAATGCAGTAACAGAATTAGATAATATAAGTAGCATATTTGGACATGGACAAGGGGCAAATGGAGCAAGATGTATAACAATAGGGGAAGTAAATGCGTTAACGGGATATACAGCAACATCATCAGCATCGACAACATCAGTTGGCTCAATAGGAAGTTGGTATAAAACATATTATAGTTATAATAAAGATAATAGTTTAGCAACAAATATACAGAGTATGATATTTAAATATAGTTATTGGCTTGCTTCTTGCTGTGTTAATGTTGACTCTTCCTATGCGAACTTTCGTGTATTCGAAATGGATGACTATGGCGTGTATAGCAACAGTAAGTGGTCTGTGAATGGCAGTGGCGTGGGGGGCTCTAACTTCAGCATGAGTGGTGTGTTGCCCGTAGTAACCCTAAATGATGACATTGTAAAAAATGGTGGAGATGGAAGTCAAGCTAATCCATGGACATTCTCAGTGCCAATGAAATCTGGCCAAACATTAACAGCAAATGTAACAACAAATAGTGATGGAGCTAAATCATATCAATGGTGGTATGCAACATCAGCAAGTGCAACAAGTGGAACAGCAATAAGTGGAGCAACAGGAAGTACATATACAATAGGAAGTGGAATGACAGGCAAATATATAGGAGTAACAGTAAATATAGCAGAAGGAACAAACTGGAATGCTGCAACACCAGCAACAGATATAACATCACAACCAGTTGCAAAAGAAGAACCAACAATAACACTAAATGCAACAAGTGGAAGTGTTAACTATAACGCTACAAATACATTTACTGTAACATCAAGTGTGGCAGGAAGTGTGTCTGTAGTAAGTGGAACTCCAGGAAAAGTATCAATACAAGGAGGAAATGGAGCGAACTTAACAGCAAATACAGCAAGTACTGTAACATATAAAGGATTAGATGCAACAACAACACCAGTAACAATAACAGTAACATTTACACCAACAGATAGTACAAATTATGAAACAGTAACCAAAACATATACAGTAACAGCAGTAAATAAAATTGCACCAACAAGCAGTATAACAATAACAGGCAAGAAGGTATATGGAGAAACCCAAATAGTAAATGTAGATACAAATAGTGACGGAACAAAGAGTTATCAATGGTGGTATTCGGATAATGAAAATGCAACAAGTGGAACAGCAATAAGTGGAGCAACAAGTAGCACATATACAATAGGAAGTGGCTTAATAGGAAAATATATAGGATGTACAGTAACAATAAATGAAGGGACAAATTGGAATGAAGCAACTGTTTCATGCATAGCATTTAATGAACCAGAAGTTGATTCAAATGGTTTGGCAATAAAAAATACAATAATACATACATTTAATGATAATATACAAATAGTAATACCAGCTGGATTTGCACCGGTATTGCTTAATGGAAGTGGTACAACAGCAAGTGATAGAGGGCAAGATGGAAGCGTAAAAGAAATAATGCCAGCTAGTGATTGGGGTAGTATAACAGCAGAAGATATTAATAAAGGAATAGTAATAGTAGACCATGCAATAACATATGATGGAGGAAATACAACAGGGACAGTACCAGACTTTAATGAATATGTATGGATACCAATACAAAACGCAAGTAATTTTGCAAGAAAAACATGGGACGCCAGTGTTTTATTTCCAGAAACATTAACAGAAACATCTACATCAAATGCATATTGGGAAGATAAAACATCTGCTGAGTACACTAATATGGTAAATAGTGTAAATGCAAATAAAGGATTCTATATATCACGTTATGAAGCAAGTCATGGAACAAATGATGTTGCATATAGTAAAAGAGGTCAGACTTCGTGGGACAGCATAACACAAACAAGTGCAATAGTAGCAAGCAATTCGAACTCAACAATAAATACTCATTTAATGTATGGAATAGAATGGGATAGTATATTTAGCTGGTTAGTCAATACAAAGGAATTAAGCGAAAGTCAAATAACAACAAGAAGTTCAGGTTGGGGAAACTATTCTAGAGTTCAAGCAACAGGTTCAGATGAAAACTATAAAGCTAATAATATATATGATTTAGCAGGAAATGTATCTGAATGGACAAAAGAAAATTATTCTACAGGTAACATGAAGGCTTATAGAGATAATGTTGATGAAACATCAAGTAGTCTAATATCAATTGGTGTAGTATCAAAAGTTGGACCTCGTAATAATAAAGGACAAACCGAAGCAACGTCAAGAATAGGATTCCGTTATAGCTTTTATATAGAGGAAAATACAGATAATATAACAATACAACAATATTTAATCCATAAAGCAACACCAACAATAACATTAAGCGGAACAAGTGCATCAGTGAATTATAATTCAACAGGCTCATTCACTGCAACTCCAAGTGTTGCAGGAAGGTTAACAGCATTATCTGATAATACAACATATGTAACTGTAACATCAGGAGCAAACAATTCAGCTTCAGCTAATACGGCATATACAGTATCATATAAAGGGGTAAAAGCAAGATCATCTACAACAAAAATTACAGTAACACTAGTGCCTACTGACCAAGCAAACTATAATACTATATCTCAAACATTTGGCGTTATAGTTAATAAAATAGATGCAACATGTACTTTAACAATAAGTGGAACAGCCAAAGTTGGTAATACCCTTACAGCAAATGTAACAACTAATAGTGATGGTGAAATACAATATACATGGGGATATGCAAATACTACAACAGGAGGAAGCTTTACTGTTATTTCTGGAGCAACAAGCAGAACATATAAAATACCGAGTACTTATGCTGGAAAATATATTTGCTGTGATGTAAGAATAAGAGAAGGAACAAATTGGAAAGCGCGTACTACTCAGACATTAAAATGGACATCAAAAGTATCACAATAAAATATAAAATGAAACAAATTGCATAAGAACTTGTGACATTAAATTAAAGACTAGAGACACATAAAAGCATTAAAAACAAAGTATAATGAGATATAAAAATATGAGGGCTTATATATAAGCTCTCATATTTAGTTTTTTTTATTAAGAAATATTTCTATAGAAATTTTATACTAGAGTATATATATATTGTAAAATAGCATAAGCAGAAATTGCAAAGATTCGAAGTAATGTTATAGAATAAGCTCTTTTAAATATTTCAATAAAATATTGCATTTTTGGGAAAAAGTGGTATAATAATTACATAAAGGTTTTATTAAATAGCCTTTCGGAAAAATTTCGAGAGGCTATTTTGGCCTCTCTCAATGGAAGGAGGTCAAAAATGGATACTATTATTTTAAAATGGGTCGAAAAAGGAAAAAAGCATCAAGTATTATTAAATAGAGAGAAGATGCTTATGGTTTTTGAAGGAATAGCATTAGGTTTTTCAGATGATAATGAAATTTCTAAAAAACTAATTGAGATTATTCCTGTTGCAGAAGAAATTAAGATTAACAAAGATCTTAATTCGACTCAAGATGTTCCTTGCATTACATATAAGGTGAATGGCCAAAGAGGGATGATAAAAATAATTCGGTACCATAAGATTGTATGGGCAATTCTTGATAGGTATTGTTCAGAGAAAAAGAAGAAATAGTATTTTTGTAATACTGGCTTTCATATATGATTTAATTCATAATGAAAGCCTTTTTTCTAGCAAATAATAATGTAGTATGATATAATATTGATATAATCTAATAATGTAAAAAGGAGTATTTATGCAAGATTTATATAAAGAAACAAAATTCATTTTAAATAAATACAATATTAAGGCTAATAAGAGTCTGGGACAAAACTTTTTGGTGAGTGAAGAAGCTGTTAATTCAATTGTTTCTTCTGCAAACATTACTAAGCAAGATTTAATAATTGAAATTGGACCAGGACTTGGATCTTTAACAAAGGAGCTATTAGAAAAAGCAGGAAAAGTAATAGGTATAGAACTAGATTCTAGAATGGTAAATATTCTTGAAGATAGATTTTCATTATACAAAAATATAGAAATTATTAATGAAGATGTATTAAAGGTAAATCTTAGTGAATTAATTGAGAAAGAGAAAAGAGAAAAAGGTTTTAAAACAGCTAAAATTGTAGCTAATTTACCATATTATATTACTACTCCAATTGTTATGAAATTATTAGAAGATAAATTAGACATAGAGAGTATAACAATAATGATACAAAAGGAAGTTGCTCAAAGACTAATTGCAAATCCAGGAGATACTTTATCTGGAGCTATTACATATGCAATAAACTATTATACTGAACCCAAAAGCATAATTGAGGTTTCACATAGAGCGTTTATTCCAGAACCAGAGGTAGATTCACAGGTAATAAAATTAAATATAAGAATAGAGCCACCTGTAAAAGTTAATAATGAAGATAAATTTTTTAAAATAATTAAATTTGCATTTATGCAAAGAAGAAAAACTTTAGTAAATGCTCTTTCAAATGGAAATCTTTTTAAAAGCAAAGAAGAAATTGAATTAATGCTTGAAGATTTAAAAATAGATTCTAAAATTAGAGGAGAAAAATTAACATTAGAGCAATTTGCACAAATTGCGAATTATATTAAATAAAGCAAAGATTTAAAAATAAAAAGTTAAAAAATTGAGAAAATAAAATAATAGAATAGTAAAAGAATAAAACCAACAAGCATTTGCTTGTTGGTTTTGTTATAAATAGAAATTATTGTAACCAATTATCAATTTTAATATCTTTAATCTTTTTAATTTCTTCTTTTAATTTATTAATATCTTCTTTACGCTCTCCTAAAGCTTTTGTATATTCTTCAATTATTTGCTTGTAATTATCTACAGTTTCTCCAGATTTTAAAGTATACTCAATTAATTCTTTAAAATCATTTTTATCTCTTTCCTTTTTAGCTTCATTATAACCCTGAATATATTCATCGGCCTTCTTTAATCTTTTAATTTCTTCTTGAATATAATTAATATATGAATTCCTGCAATCAATTTCATATTTTGTATCATCTATTACAATATCAAGTAGTGCATGTACAATAGTAGGATTCATTTGACTATAATTTGGATTTTTTGCTTCTCTACCTGTTTTATATGCTGGAATAGTTTTTTCTGCAATTATTTTTAATGTATCAGAAATATCAATATGGCTTTTATATTGCCTTCTACTACATATTGCATCAAATTCATCTGCTACACGAATTATTTGAGCTTCAAAAGGCAAGTCTTCTTTAACTACTCCATTTGGATAACCAGATCCATCTAATCCTTCATGATGATATAGTGGACCATTTGCATAAGGACGTAGTTTTAAATCATCCATACACATTTTGTAACCAATTGTTGTATGAGTTTTCATTACTTCAAATTCTTCATCTGTAAGCTTATCATTTTTTTGTAATATAGCAGATGGAATAAAAGATTTTCCAATATCATGTAAATATGCACACATAGTGCAATATATAGTAAAATCTTTACTTAACCCCATATATTTACATATTTTTGAAGTCATATTCGCAACATTTTCACTATGTTTTAATGTAAATACGTCTAATGAAGAAAGAGTGTTTAATTGATATCTCATACTTTCGTTTAGGTTATATGATTTTAAATTAGTTTTATCATAAAAATCAAATTCTTTATACATATTTAATTCCCCATTATCCATTATATATTTTTTAATTAAACATATTGTATATCTTTTATTTGAAAAAAGTCAATATAATTTGCGGAAAAATAGGCAAAATATTGACTATAGATGTAATACATGATATAATTCCTACTAAATTAGTATGAAAAGAGGAGAAAACATATAATGAAAAAACTACTAGAAGTAAAGAATATATATGCAGGGACTGCAGATAAGGAAATATTAAAAGGCCTTAATTTGTGTATAAACAAAGGTGAAACACATGTAATAATGGGACCAAATGGGGCTGGAAAATCTACACTTGCAAATGTGATTCTAAATAATCCGGAATACATTAAAAAAAGTGGAATGGTTGAGTTTGAAGAAGAAAATATAAATAATTTAACAACAGATAAAATAGCAAAAAAAGGAATATTTATGTCTTTTCAATCACCAGAAGAAATACCAGGAATATCTGTAATAAATTTTCTAAAATCAGCTAAATCAAAGATTGAGAATAAGCCGGTAAAAGTATTTGAACTAAAAAACACTATTAATAAATATGCAGAAGAATTAAATATAAATCCTAAAATGATAGAAAGAAATTTAAATGTAGGATTTTCAGGTGGAGAAAAAAAGAAAAACGAAATCTTACAAATGCTTGTATTAAATCCAAAACTTGTAATATTAGATGAAACAGATTCTGGGCTGGATGTTGACGCAATAAAAACAGTATCAAAAGGAATTGAAATGTTTAAAAGTAATGAAAATGCAGTATTAATAATTACACATAATATGCACATATTAGAAAATTTAAAAGTTGATTATGTACACATTTTAGTAGATGGAAAAATAGTAAAAACAGGTGGAAAAGAACTTGTAAAAGAGATTGAAGAAGATGGATTTAAGAAGTATAAAACTATTGAGGAGAAATAGTTTAGAGCGAACAAATTTTGAAAGGAATTAAAAATGAGTAAAACTCAAGTTAAAGATATAAATAGAAATATATATGACATAAAGAATAAAGATGATTATGAATTTAAAATGCAAAAGGGAATAAACAAAGAAATAGTAGAAGAAATATCTAACAAAAAAAATGAGCCAAATTGGATGAGAGAAATAAGACTAAAGGCTTTAGAAACATACAACAAATTAGAACTACCAACTTGGGGACCAGATTTATCAGATTTAGATATGGAAGAAATTGCAACATATGTAAAACCAAAAACAAAACTTAATTCTGATTGGAATGATGTACCAGAAGATATTAAAAATACATTTGATAGATTAGGAATTCCAGAAGCAGAAAAAGAATCTTTATCTGGTGTTGGTGCACAATATGATTCTGAAGTAGTATACCACAGTATAAAAGAGGAATTACTAAAAAAAGGCGTAATATATACAGACATGGAAACAGCAGTAAGAGATTATCCCGAAATTGTAAAAGAGCATTTCATGAAATGTGTTCCAATGAATGATCATAAATTTGCTGCGTTACATGCAGCTGTTTGGTCTGGAGGTTCTTTTGTATATGTGCCTAAAAATGTAAAAGTAGATATACCACTGCAATCATATTTTAGATTAAACTCACCAGAATCTGGACAATTTGAACATACTTTAATAATTGTTGATGAAGGGGCAAGTCTTCATTTTATAGAAGGGTGTTCAGCACCAAAATATAATAAAGTTAATTTACATGCGGGTTGTGTTGAACTTTTTGTTAAAGATAATGCATATTTAAGATATTCAACAATAGAAAATTGGTCTAAAAATATGATGAATTTAAATACAAAAAAGGCATTGGTTGGGGAAAATGCAAAAATGGAATGGGTAACTGGTTCTTTTGGTTCAAAAGTTTCTATGCTTTATCCGATGAGTATATTGAATGGAGAAGGAGCAAGAACAGAATACACAGGTATTACATTTGCTGGTAAAGGACAGAATTTAGATACAGGTTTTAAAGTAATTCACAATGCTCCTAGTACATCTTCTGTTATAAATTCAAAATCAATATCAAAAGATGGTGGAGCCTGCACATATAGAGCTTTAGTTAGAATACAGGAAAAGGCTGAAAACTCAAAATGTAGTGTATCTTGTGAATCGCTTATGTTAGATGATATATCACGTTCAGATACTATTCCAGTAAATGATATTAGAACAGATAAAGTAGAATTTTCTCATGAAGCAAAAATAGGGAAAATTAGTGATAAAACAATTTTTTATTTAATGTCTAGAGGATTATCAGAAGAAGATGCAAAAGCAATGATAGTTAGAGGGTTTGCATACCCAATTTCTAAAGAATTGCCTGTTGAGTATGCTGTAGAAATGAATAACCTTATTAACCTTGAACTTGAAGGCAGTATAGGTTAATTAAAAAAGGAATTTAGGAAAAAGTTAAAAAAGTAAGAAAGGAATTGTAATGAATAATATAAAACTAAATCAAACACCAATAAGAACATCACGAAATTTTGGAATAAATAATATTGAAATAAATGATTTAAAAATCCCAAAAGATTTGCGAGAATTCAAAAGTGTTGAAATTGTAAAAGGAAACAGTGAAATAAGTAATGAAGTGGAATTTGCAGATTTAACATATGGTACAGGAAAGCTTCTAGAAAATAATATTAAGAAAAATTCAAATAGTAAAATAAAAATTGTTACTCCTGAAAAAACTGAAACAATTAAATCAATTGAAACTGTTAAAATAACATATAGATTTGATGAAGATAATTTAGATTTAATAAATTATATTGAAGTTGTTGCTGCTTCAGATTTAGAACTTGTTATAGAATATATATCAGAAACAGATATGGAATGTTTTCATAATGGAGTTATAAATATTACTTCTAATGAAAATGCAAATGTAAATATTGCAGTAGTTAATTTACTAAATGAAAAATCACAAAATTTTGAAGCTTTTGAAAATACTATTTATAGCAATGCTAATTTAAAATATACAATAATAGATTTAGGCGGAAATAAAAGTATTACAAATTATTATTCTAATATGCTTGGACAGAGCTCAAATAATATTTTAAAAACCATATATTTAGCAAAAGAGAATGAAATAAAAGATATAAACTATATAGCTGAATTGAGAGGAGAAAAAGCTAATATAGATATAGATGTTCAAGGTGCTTTAAAGGATAATGCAAAAAAGAATTTTAAGGGAACAATAGATTTTAAAAAAGGTTGTAAAAAAGCAAAAGGAAGCGAAAATGAATATTGTTTAATTTTATCAGAAGAAGCAAAAGCAAAAGCATTGCCAATGCTTCTTTGCACAGAGGATGATGTAGAAGGTTCACATTCAGCAGCATCAGGTAAAGTAGACAATAAGCAATTATTCTATATTATGAGCAGAGGAATCAGCTACAAGGAAGCTATAAAAATGATAGTAAATGCAAGGTTTAATAAAATAGTAGAAACAATAAAAGATGAAGATACTAAAGAACTAATTTTTAAGGAAATTGATAGGAGATTAAAATAATGAATTATAAAAAAGATTTTCCAATTTTAAAAGATAATAAAATATGTTACTTAGATAATGGAGCTACATCGCAAAAACCACAAATTGTTATAGATGCAATATCTGATTTTTACGAGAGATATAATGCTAACCCTCATAGAGGGACATATGAATTAAGTGTAAGAGCAACTGAGATTTATGAAAATACTAGATTTGATGTAGCAAAATTTATAAATGCAAAATATCCAGAAGAAATTATCTTTTCTAAAAATGCTAGTGAAAGTTTGAATTTAATTGCTTATTCATATGGCTTAAATAATTTGAAAAGTGGAGAAGAAGTTGTATTGTCAATTATGGAACATCATTCAAATTTAGTTCCATGGCAATATGTAACAAATAAAACAAATAGCAACTTGAAATATATGTATATAAATGAAAATTATGAATTAGATGAAAGTGAAATAGAAAGCAAAATAACTTCTAAAACTAAAATTGTTGGAATAACACATGTATCCAATGTACTAGGAACAATTAATAATGTGAAAAAAATCATAGATTATGCACACAAAAAAGGTGCTATTGTAATTGTAGATGCATCACAAAGTATTTTGCATATGCAAATAGATGTACAAGCATTGGATGCAGATTTCTTAGTTTTCTCAGGGCATAAAATGATGGCACCATTAGGTGTAGGTGTACTTTATGGAAAAAAGGAACTATTAAATAAAATGAATCCATTTCTAATGGGTGGAGACATGATTGAATATGTATATGAACAAGAGACTACTTTTGCTCCATTACCAAACAAATTTGAAGCAGGTACACAAAATGTAGAAGGTGTTGTTGGATTAGGAGCTGCTATTAAATATATTCAAAATATAGGATATGAAAACATTCAAAAAGCAGAAAAAGAACTTTCAGAATATGCAATAAATAAACTGTCAGAACTTGATTTTATAAAACTATATATAACTAAAAATTTAGAAAATCATTCATCTGTAATATCTTTTAATATTAGAGGAATACACCCACATGATGTTGCAACTGTTTTGGATTCAGAGGGTGTTTGCATAAGATCAGGAAATCATTGCGCACAACCATTACTTAGATTTTTAAACTTAGATTCTACATGTAGAGCCAGTATAGCATTTTATAACACAAAAGATGATATAGACAGAATGATTTTGGGATTGAAAAAAACATATAAAATATTTGAAAAATATCTAACTAAGGAGTAATAAAATGGACGAGATATATAATGATATAATAATGGAACATAGTATGAATTCATATAATAAAAGGAAATTGGAGAATAGTGATTACTGTGAAAAAGGTCACAATCCTAATTGTGGTGATGAGATAGAATTAGAGATAAAACTAGATGGAGATATAATAGAAGATATGGCTTTTACGGGACACGGATGTGCAATATCTCAAAGTTCTACTTCAATTATGATAGATGTACTAAGAGGTAAAAGCTTAGAAGAAGCTAAAAAGCTTATTGAGATTTTTATTGGCATGATAAAAAGAGAAATAAAAGATGAGGCTGAACTTGAAAAACTGGAAGATGCAGTGGCATTTAAAAATGTTTCAAATATGCCAGCACGTGTAAAATGTGCATTACTTGCTTGGCATACAATGGAAAGAATTTTAGAAGAAAACAAAAATAGATAGAATATCTATCTATTTTTGTTTGGACTTAAAACTAATAATATGGGTATTATATCATTTGACATCTCAAAAATTTAAGTATATACTATATCCAAATTTGAATCAGGGAGAGAAGTATTTATATGAATTTAAAAAAACTTCTACTAATGATAATATTTATATTAATTGCATTATTTACAGCGTTTACAGTAAATTCTTATGCTGCAACAGGAACCATTAATACAGCTGCTGTTATGGTTAGAAAAAGTTATTCAAAAGATTCTCAAGCATTAGATACAGCATATAAAGGAGAAACAGTAACTGTATTAGGTGAAACAAATAAATGGTATAAAGTAATATATAAAGATAAAGAAGGATATATTTACGGGAAATATGTAGATGTATCTGGTAACATTGAAGAAGAAAGCAAGAGTGAAACACAAGAAGCAGAAACTAAGCAAGAAGAAACGACAGAGACGAATTCTTCATCTGCTATGGCTTTTGATTTAGGAAATTCATATAAAACAATAAAAGTTACAAAGCTACATATATTACCAGTTATGTATTCTTCAGTGTTGCAGGATATTAGTTTAGGAACATCAGTTAAAATAATTCAAATTGCAAATAATTGGGCATATGTAGAAACAGACAAGTATATGGGATGGATAACTATGGTATCTTTTGATGAAAATTACACTATAGTTAAAATAGAAGAAACAAAACCAGTAGAAGAAGAACAACCAGAGCAGACAGAACAGACTGAACAGACTGAAGCAACAGAGCCAGTAGAAGAGAAACCAGTAGAGACTGAACCAGAGCCGGTAGAACAAAAACAAGAAGAACAAACTGAAGATACTACATTATCTGGAAAAACTGTATATGTAAATGTTGAAACAGCATTTATTAGAAAAGGACCATCAGTAGATTATGAAGATATTACTACAGTAAATCAGAATACGGAATTAACAATATTAGGTGAAAAAAATAGCTGGTATCATATACAAGTTAAAGATATAAATGGATGGATTAATAAAAAATTAGTTTCAGATGAAAAAGTAACGACAACATCAAGAAGTTTAACAGAGCCAAGAAATAGTTCAGTAGAGAATTTAAACATAAAAGAGGAAGAGGTAAAACAGGAAGAACAGCTACAAGAGGAGAAACAAGAACAAGCAAAGCAAACATCTAATACTAAAGGAACAGAAATAGTTGAATATGCTAAACAATTCTTAGGTGGAAAATATGTAAGTGGAGGTAATAACCCACAAACAGGTGTAGATTGTTCAGGATTTACTAAATATGTATATTCACATTTTGGATATTTACTTTCAAGAACAACATCTGGTCAAGCAGAAAATGGAAAAAAAGTTGAAAAAAGTGAAATGCAAGAAGGAGATATAATAGTATTTTTAAATGATGCTAAGACTAGCATAGGACATGTTGGAATTTATATAGGAAATAATGAATTTATACATGCTGCAAATTCAAAAAGAGGAATTGTAATAGATTCAGTAGATAATTCGTATTATAAACCACGTTTTGTATGTGCTAGGAGAATTATTTAAATGGGGGCAATTAATAGAAGAGGTGCAAAATTAATAGAACAATATTAATTGCAAGTTTAGGTTTAATAATAGGGATAATATGGGGGCTATACTTAAAAATAAGTATGGCCCTTATTTTCCCTTTGCTTTTAATCATATTAAATATTAGCAAATATAGAAAAATATTAATATTTTTTTTAAAGCAAATTATGATATTTTTAATAATGCTTGTAATAGGAATAATACATATAAAATACTATGAAAATACATATACAGAACAATACAATTTGAGTGAAATAAATGAAGAGGCAGTTGTAATAAGTGAAGCAAAAGAAAGTAAATATAAAAATAAATACACTATCAAAACAAATAACAAAAAATACATTATAGAATTAAATAAAGCCGAAGAAATACTAGAATATGGAGATTTGATAAAAATTGAAGGTGAATATCAAAAGCCACAAATTTCTAGGAATTATAAAGGATTTGATTATTCTAAGTATTTAAAATCTAAAAACATATATGGAATAATTAAAGCAAGTAGAATAGATGTAGTAGAAAAGCACTATATAAATGTTGTTTTCGAATTAATAAATAAATTTAGAAATATAATAATTGGTAACTTACAAAAAGTAATAGAAGATGAAAATGCATCAGGATTATTAATAGGAATTCTCATAGGTGACACAGATTATATGGATGAAGAAATTACGCAAAACTTTAAAAATAGTAGTTTGGCACATGTATTAGCTGTATCTGGACAACATATCTCATATGTTATTTTAGCTATAAGTTTTGCGCTAAGGATTAGCAAATTGGGAAGAAGATTATCGAATTTTTTAAGCATTTTAATTTTGTGTATATTTATAATGCTAACTCAAATGACACCATCAGTTTTAAGGGCAGGGATAATGGGTATGCTAATAATTGCTTCAAAACTGGTTCATAGAAAATCTGATATATATACAAATTTAGCTATTTCTATAATAATTATATTGTTTATTAATCCATTTATAATATATGATATTGGATTATGGCTTTCATATGGAGGAACACTTGGAATTGTATTATTAAATAAAAAAACTATAGTTAAGCTCGAAAATACTAATTGCTTATTTGAATTTATAAAAGGGATATTTACAATGACTTTATCTGCACAAATATTTATACTTCCAATAATGATTTTAAATTTTAATCAATTTTCTACAATGTTTTGGCTATCAAATATATTAGCATCTCCACTTGTTGGAATTATTATTATATATGGTTTTATTATTTTCTTTAGTTCTTTGTTATCTATAGAAATATCTATTATATTATCTTTTCCTCTGAAATTTTTATTAAGGCTTCTCATGTTTATTTCTAAAATGATATCAGATTTAAAATTTTCAAAACTATTGATTGTAACGTTAAATCCAATTTTTGTTATTGTCTATTATTTTATTATATTTTTAATAATATACAAAAAATGTTTTAAAAAGCATATAGTAGAAAAGAAAATTATTAAAATTCTAAAAATTATTTTAATATCTATTTGCATTGTTTCTCTAATTTTCCAATTTATTGATTTTACAAAAAATGAATTGAAAATTTTTTTTATAGATGTAGGACAAGGAGATAGCTCTTTAATTATAACACCAAGTAAAAAGAGTATTCTAATTGATGGCGGTGGGAGCGAAAGTTATGATGTGGGTAAAAATATTTTATTACCATATTTATTAGATAGAGGAATAATGAGGTTAGATTATGTTATAATAAGCCATTTTGATACAGATCATGTACGGTGGTATCTTTACAATTATGGAAGAATTAAATATAGGAACAGTTATAATAAGCAAGCAAATGCAGGAATCAGAAAATTATAAAAAGTTTATACGAATTATAAAAAACAAAAAAATACCAGTATTAATTATAGAAGTAAACAATGCAGATACAGAAAAAATACAAATAGAACAAAATGTTTATTTTGAAATTTTGTGGCCACAAAGTACAAATTCAATTTCAGAAAATGTATTAAACAATAATTCAATTGTATGTAAACTACATTATAACAATTTTTCAATGCTGTTTACAGGAGATATAGAAGAAATAGCTGAAATGCAAATTTTACAAGAATATAAAAGTAATATAAAAGCATTAGATTCAACAGTATTAAAAGTAGGACATCATGGGTCAAAAACATCATCAACCAAAGAATTTATAGAAGCTGTAAATCCTAAAATAGCATTAATAGGTGTAGGAGAGAATAATAAATTTGGACATCCAAATGAAGAAGTACTTGAAGTACTTGAAAAATTGCGGTGTAAAAATATTTAGAACAGATGAAATGGGGGAGATAAAAATAGTAGTAGACAACAAAGGAAAATTTAAAATAGAGAAGTTTATAAAAAATAAGTGCAACTAAAAATAGTTGCAAATTTAAAAATAAAGAGGTATAATATGAGTAAATTAGAAAAACAAATCGAAAGATTAAAATTAAAACCAAAAGATTATACATATGATGAATTAAGAAGTCTATTAAATAAATTAGAATTTTTTGAATATAATAAAGGAAAAACTTCAGGGTCAGCTGTAGAATTTATTGATGAGTATAAAAGGATAATAGAATTACATAAACCTCACCCTGGGAATATAATAAAAATGTATAAAATAATAAAAAATAATAAAACAATTAGAAGAATGGAGGTTAATATAAATGGATAATATTATGAGATATAAAGGGTATTGGGCAGAAGTTAGATATAGTGATGAAGATGAATGTTTTTGTGGTAAAGTTGAAGGATTGAAAAATTCTTTAATATTATTTGAAGGACAAACAGTTAAAGAACTAAAGAAGGATTTTAAAAATGCAATTGATCTTTATTTAGCTAATTGTAAAGCTTGTAATGAAATTCCAGAAAAGCAATGTAAAGGGTCACTAAATGTTAGATTAGGAACAGAACTTCATACAAAAGCTAAAATGAAATCTATTGAAAAAAATATTTCAATAAATGAGTTAATAAAAGAAGCTGTTATGATGTATTTAAAAACTAATTAAAGTAATTAAAACTTGTATATTGTATATTTTATAAATAGTTGTAAATAATATAAGAAAATGATTTTAAAGGATGATTTGTATGAAAAATTTCTTATTTATTGCAACTGCTACAATTGTTATACTATTTGGATTTGTTTGTGGATATTACATATACAAGGAAAAATCAAAAGGAAGAGTAAACGAACAATATAATTTAGAGGTTTCAACAAATAAAAAAAATAGTATAGGAAAAAATCAAGAACTAAAAAATGAAATAATAGAAACAAATTCGAGTGATGAAAAGATTTCTCCAAATGCAACTCTTGTAATAAAAAAGTACTATAAAGATTGTGGACATACAACGAAGGATTATGCAGAAATTCCAGATGAAATGGTTAACATGCGAAAAGAAGAAATTGCAGATAAATTGCAAGAATGGGATATAAAAGGATTTTCTTCAAATGAAGTAGTAATATATAAGGAGATGGAAGGAATTTGTGATGAACATTATATATTAAGAAATAAAAATGGAAGTGTTGCAATATATAAAATAGATTCAAATAATAAGGAAGTATTAAGGGAAATAACAGATATATCAACAGAATATTTAACTGAAAATGATTTGGTAAAATTAGAACAAGGAATAAAAGCAATAGGGAAGGAGCAATTAAATAGTATTTTAGAAGATTATGAATAAAAATATCAAACAGGGCAGCAAAATTTGCTGCCCTGCTAATATTAAGTTTTATTATCATTTTTTTGTTTCATTTTGTTTCATTTTGTTTCATTTTGTTTCATTTTTTTGTTGTTTTTTAATTCTGAAAATGTTTTAAAATACATAAATAATGCAAAAATTGTAAGTGCTAATGCAATATAGTATAAATAAATACCAAAGAATAAGTTTAAGCTAAATTGTCTATCTAGCATAGATACAAGTATTGCAATATAGAATACTACTGTTGCAGCCTTTCCATACCATTTACTACCGATGATTGTATTTTTATCATAAAGGAATGCAGCTCCACCAATCATTAATAATTCTTTAACAATTACAACAATCAAAATCCATACAGGGATTATCTGTTGTATTACTAAGACAATTAAAGTAGATATTTGTGTCAATTTATCTGCAAGCGGATCAAATAAGGTTCCAAAATCTGTTATAAAATTATATTTTCTTGCAATATATCCATCTAAAATATCAGTTATTCCAGAAAGTGTTAGAAAAATTACTGATAAAATATAATTTCCTTGTAACGTAAAATAGAAAATTACTGGAATAAGTAACAATCTAATTGTTGTTAAAATATTAGGTACATGCTTAAACATTATAAATCCTCCATTTGTTTATACTTATTTTATCATAAATTGTAATTTGTTATCAACTACATTTACCAAAATTTTTTGACCATTTGTTACTGTATTTCTTAAAAGCATCTCGGATATTTCATCTTCTACATACCTTTGAATTGCTCTCCTTAAAGGCCTAGCACCATATTTTAAATCTGTTCCATTGTTTAGTAAATATTGTTTTGCATTTTTTGAAACTTCTAAGCTTATATGTTTATCATTTAAAGCTTTTGCAGTTTCATCTAATAATAAATCAATAATTTGTACTAATTCATTTTCTGTTAATGAATCAAATATTAAAATTTCATCTACTCTATTTAAGAATTCTGGTCTAAAAGTATTCTTCAAAGAATCAGAAATTTTGCTTTTATCTACAGTTTGCTTCCCAAAACCAATTGAATTATTGTTTAGATTTGAACCAGCATTAGAAGTCATAATAATAATAGTATTAACAAAACTTACAGTATTTCCTTGTGAATCAGTAAGCTTCCCATCATCTAAAACTTGTAATAGTAAATTGAACACATCAGGATGAGCTTTTTCAATTTCATCTAAAAGAATAATTGAATAAGGTTTTCTTTTAACTTTTTCAGTCAATTGACCTGCATCATCATAACCAACATATCCTGGAGGTGATCCAATTAATTTAGAAGTTGAATGACTTTCCATAAATTCAGACATATCGAAACGAATGATAGCATCTTCACTTCCAAACATTTCTTCAGCTAGTGCTTTAGCAAGTTCAGTTTTTCCTACACCTGTTGGACCAACAAACATAAATGATGGTGGACGCTTATTACTTTGTAATCCTGCACGATTTCTCCTAATAGTCTTTGCGACACTTTCTACAGCAGCATTTTGCCCAATAATTCTGTGATGCAAATTTTCTTCAAGGTTTAATAATTTTTGAGATTCTGCCTCTGTAATTTTCTTAACAGGAATTTTTGTTGCATATTCAATAACTTCTGCAATGTCATGTATAGTTAATTCTTGAATTTTTAATTTAGATGTTAATTCATCAATTTTAGTTCTAATTGTACATTCTTTGGTTTTTAAATCAGCAGCTTTTTTATAGTCTTCAATTGAATCAGAAGAAACGGCATCTTCTTTTTCTTCTTCTATTTTCTTTAAATCATTTTTTAAAACTTCAAGTTCGAATAGAGTTTTGTTATTTAAGTTTAATCTAGAGCAAGCCTCATCCAAAATATCTATAGCCTTATCTGGTAAAAATCTATCATGTATGTATTTCTCAGACATTTTTACTGTTTCTGCAATAACATCGTTTGAAATTCTTACTTTATGATAGTCTTCATAATATTTCTTAATCCCTTTAATAATTTCAATGCTGTCCTCTATATTTGGTTCATCAACTATTACAGGTTGAAATCTTCTTTCTAATGCAGAATCTTTTTCAATATACTTTCTATATTCTTTTAAAGTAGTAGTTCCTATTAGTTGAATTTCACCATTTGAAAGTGATGGCTTTAATATATTAGCTGCATTCATTGCGTGTTCAGCATCTCCAGCACCTATGATATTATGTATTTCATCAATTACAAGGATTATATTACCAAGAGATTTACATTCATCAATTAGAGCCTTCATTCTTGCTTCAAATTGTCCCCTAAATTGAGTGCCTGCAATAATTGCTGTCATATCTATAAGATAAACTTCTTTATTTAGCAATTTAGCAGGGACATTCTTATCAGCTATTTTAATCGCTAAACCTTGTGCTATTGCAGTTTTACCAACACCAGGTTCACCAATCAAGCAAGGATTGTTTTTTGAACGTCTATTTAGTATTTGGACAATTCTTTGAATTTCACTATTTCTTCCAATAACAGCATCTAATTTGTTATTTCTAGCAAGAGTAGTTAAATTAGTTCCATAAGTATCTAAAAACTTTCTTTTTTTCTCTTTTTTCTTTTCCACTCTAACCTTTTTTCTACTAGCTGTTCCGCTATTTTCAGAATGATCATCTTCTACATCACTTTGAAACATATTAGAAAAAATAGAACCTAATGAATTGTTTTCATCTAATTCATCTAGATTTTCATTAGAAAAACTGTCAGATAGTCCTTTGAAAATATTTTCAAATTGTTTAGACATATTTTCTAAATCTTTTTCAGACATATTTGATTGTTTGGCTAATACTTCTAATGGATTAATACCTCTTTCTTGTGCACAATTAAAGCATAATCCCTCTATTTCCTGTTTACCATTTACTTCTTTATTAACAAAAATCACGGCTGTGTTTTTGTTGCAATGTGAACATAACATAAATTAATCTCCTTCTTTTAACCTATTAATCATACATGAAAAAACGCATGAAGTCAAGTCTTTGTATAATATATTATACAATAAAAAAATGAACAAAATGTGAAAAAAAGTAAAAAGTTTTAAAAAAGTAATATTATACTAAAACGTGCATATATTGAGATAAAGGACAAGAAAAGAAAAACCAGCAACCCGTGTATGCGTAGGAGAATATGATTTTTCACAAGAATTTGACATTATTTTAAAAAAAATATATAATGGCAAAGAACCTATGAGGAGGTAAAAAATTTTTATGGGAAAAGATGAGAAGGCGTCTATTTCAGCAATAAAAATTATTGCGATAAGCATAATGATTTTTTTGTGCTCGGGTATAGTTGTACGAGCAGCAAATGTTAATATATATAATGTAAAAATCCAATTTTCAAATAATTATGAACTAAATGTGTTGACAACAAAAACAAGCGTAGAAGAAATATTATCAGATAATAACATAGTGATTGCTTCTGATGAAATTGTAAAGCCAGATTTAAAATCAGAAATTATACAAGATAAAACAATAAAAATAATGAAATCATCACAAACAGAAGAAAGCGTTGAGCCAAAAACGATTGAGCAAATTGTAGAAGATTATGGAATAATTTCAGAAGAAATTATAACAATTGAAGAAGAGATTCCTTTTGAAGTAATTACAAAAGATGTTAGTGGAAATTCGGAATCAACTACAACTAAAGTTATTCAAGAAGGTAAGAATGGATTAAGAGTAGTTAAATATAAAGTAACATATAAAAACGATGTTGAGATAAAAAGAGTAGAATTATCAAATGAGATTATAAGAAATCCAGTAGATAAAATTGTACAAATTAATAATAAACAAACTTCAGTATCAAGAAGTGAAGTTGCTAGAACTACATCAGTATCAGGGGCTACATTACAAGCAAAAGTTGCAGGAATAACTCCAAAAGTTGTAACATTAAATACTTCTGCATATACTGCATCAACTTGCGACAAAAAGCCTACAGATCCAGGATATGGAAAAACAGCATCAGGAGCATATGCAAAAGCATGGTATACAGTTGCAGCAGGTAAATCATATGCTATGGGAACAGTAATATATATACCATATTTCAAAAACCAACCAAATGGTGGATGGTTTGTAGTGCAAGATAGAGGAGGAGCAATAAAGGATAATAAACTGGATGTATATATGGATACTTATGGTGAATGTATACAATTTGGAAGAAGAAATTTAGAGTGCTATATATATGAATTTTAAAAATATATTAAAAATTAATATAAATATATAATAAATGTATAATATAAGAACAATTAAAAATGCTTTTAATTGTTCTTAGTTTTTAATATGTGAAGATATATAAGATTATTAAGACTATAGAAATATCGATTTTGTAATACATATATGATATAATAACTATGGGTGATAAATTATGAAACTAATTTCATGGAATGTAAATGGATTAAGAGCAATTTGGAATAAAGGATTTGAAGTTTTTTTTAAAAATATAGATGCAGATATATTTTGTATTCAAGAAACAAAAATGCAAGAAGGACAATTAAATGTTAATTTTGAAGGATATTATCAATATTTTAATAGTGCCATAAAAAAAGGGTATTCAGGCACAGCTATTTTCACAAAAACAAAACCAAATAGTGTAAAATATGGAATTGGAATTGAAGAACATGACCAAGAAGGCAGAGTCATAACATTAGAATTTGATAATTTTTTTATGGTAAATGTTTATACGCCAAATTCTCAAAGGGAATTAACAAGATTAGAGTATAGGCAGAAATGGGAAGATGATTTCAGAAGTTATTTAAAAGACTTAGATGGTAAAAAACCAGTCATATTATGTGGAGATTTAAATGTGGCACATAAAGAAATAGATTTAAAAAATCCAAAAACAAATAGAAATAATGCTGGATTTACAGATGAAGAAAGAGAAAAGATGACAGTTTTATTAGAGAGTGGATTCATTGATACATTTAGATACAAATATCCAAACGAAGAAAATGCATATACATGGTGGTCATATATGATGAAAGCAAGAGAAAAGAATGTAGGATGGAGAATAGATTATTTCATAGTTTCAGAGAGAATAAAAGAAAAAATTCAAGATGCAAAAATACTATCTGAAACAATGGGAAGTGATCATTGCCCGGTAGAATTAGATATATTATTGTAAAATTAGGCATTAGCTATTGCACATATAGACAAAAAAGTGGTATAATATATAAAATGGGAGGAAAAGAATGAATCAGATTCTAGTAACAGATAAAGTATTTATAACACCAGAATTTAAAAGAAAAAAGAAAATATATAAATGGAATTTCATTCTTTCAGTTGTAATAGTTAGTGTATTGTCAATGTATTGTGCATATGCATATTATGATATGAATAAAAGTGAAGCTGTTTCGCAAATGCTACTTGCAGATATGGAATTAGCTGAAGCAATGTTTCAAGGACCAGAGCAAGACGAAATTAATTCTAATATGATGAGAAAAGAAGACAATGTTATTATTGTTGTATTAGATCCATATGAGCAAGCTCGTTCACAAGCAGAGGAAATAAATGTAGATGATGTTGTTTCAGAGGATGATTATACAATAAATACAGAAACATATTATGCAAGTGATGGTACACCATATACAACAATTGGAAGAATAACAATTCCTAAAATAAATGTAGATTATCCAATATTATCACAAACAAATATAAATACAGTAGTAGAACTATTGAAAAAATCACCATGTAAATTTTGGGGAGCAGACCCAAATGAAGTTGGAAATTTCTGTATAGTAGGACATAATTATAGAAATAGCAAATTTTTTAGTAAAGTTCCAAACTTACAAATAGGGGATACAATAGAAATAACAGATTTAAAGAAAAGAACTATTACATATGTTGTTTATGATAAGTATGAAGTTGTACCAGAAGATGTAGCATGTACAGATCAGAGAACAAATGGAAGAAAAGAAGTTACATTAATAACTTGTACAAATGATAGCTCAAGAAGAGTAATAGTAAAATGTGTAGAACAGAAAAATGTGTAAAAGCTTTTATATGATTAAAATATGAAAGCTTTTATTTTTTATGTTGTATATTCAATATTTGGTAGAATTGATAAAAAAACAAAAATTATAAATAATGAAATATATTGGAATAATAAATAATTCAAAAATTGCAATGAAATTAAAAATATGTTAAACTAGAAGAGGTGATTAAAATGGAAGAAAAAGATATTCAAGAAATAAAAAAAGAAATAATAGAAAAAATAGAAGATAAAAAGGTACAAGAAAAAGATATACAATATGTCGAAGAATTAGAACTTTTAGAGGCAAATGACACAAGTTATGGGTTAAGTGAAAATGATTTGTTTTTAGTGCAAAAAGAAGAAGAAAAAGATGGCAAAAAGAGAGTATCATATGATGTATATGATAAAAAAGGAAATCTAATTGGAAGAACAGATAAAGATGGAAATATAGAATTAACAGAAGAATATAAAAATATGCTTAAAGAAAAATATAAAGACTTATATAAAAAATTAGGATTAGAGAAAAGGAAAATAAAAGTTGAAAATATAAAAAAGCAATTAGATGAAAAGAAAAAAGAAGAACCAGAAAAGACTGAAGAAGAAAGAACAATGGAAAAAAGCAACAATGGAAAAGATGATGAAGAAAATAAGCAAGAAGAAAAGGAAGAACATAGAGAAAATCCAAACACATTGTCACCAGAAGAGCAACAAGAAAAAATGGAGAAAAATCTAGGATTAGATTCAAAGGATATAAAAAGTAGTAGTGAAATAAAAGATCCAGAATTTTATAGGATTGTTCCAGAAGCCAAAGAATATGATGGAAAAGTATCTATAGTATATATAGGCAGTACTAATGAATTCATGATTGTTGGAAAAGACAAAGTAACTGGAGAGTATAAAGCACTAGAAACTGTTGAAGCATCAAGAGCAACCCAAGTCGGAGAGGTTAAGAAAACCATGGATGTTGGAAGAAATGGAAATGAAATAAAAGAAGAAAGTTTAAAAGCAATAATCAATATAAAAGGTGAACAAGAATATAGCTTTTCTGCAAAACTTGAAGGAATTAATCCAATAGAATTTAAAGAACTAAGAAGAGATTTAACAACAGGCAAATATATGTCAGCAGACTTACAAACAACGCATCAATATCCAACTAATTTAAAAGTAAGAGACATGATGGATGGAAACAAAAATCGAAATATAAGAGACGAAGTTGCTAAATATGATGAAAGAGATAAGAAAGGCGATAAAGAAATAACCATTGATGAAATTAAAGATAAATCAAAAGATGAAGAAGTAGAAGAAGTAAAAAAAGATGAAGGGTTTGAAAGAGAGTTATATAATGATGAAGATTATAATTATCCAGGACATAATCATCACTAATAAAAAATTAATTAAATAGTAAATAAGAGTGTATATGATTACACTCTTATTTTTTTATTAAAATAATATATTAAAACGTATTGTATAATGCAGGACAAATAAGCTTTTTTTAAAAATAAAAAATAAATAATCTGAAAAAAATCAAAAAAATTCAAAAAAATTTCAAAAAAAGTATTGCAAAAAAAAATTTCTTGTATTAAAATTTAATCAAAGTGGAGAGAAGTGGCATGAAGTGGTGAAAAATGAAATGAGGTGAAACAAAGTTGCTTATTGGGGAGTATGAGCATTCCTTAGATGCTAAAGGTAGAGTTATTATGCCAGCTAAGCTAAGGGAAGATATGGGCGAAAAATTTATTCTGACAAAAGGCTTAGACCGGATGTCTATTTGGCTTTTCTCAAAAAGAATGGGCAAACTTTGAAGAAAAATTAAAAACACTTCCACTTACAAATAAAAATGCTAGAGATTTCGTAAGATTTTTCCTATCAGGTGCAACAGAATGTGAAATGGATAAACAAGGTAGATTTTTAGTAACAAGTAATTTGCGTGAATATGCCGAAATGGATAAGGAAATAGTTGTTATTGGTGTGGGAAATCGAATTGAAATTTGGAATAAATCAAAATGGGCAATTCGAAATAGTAGTGAAAATATTTCTGCAGATGAAATAGCAGAAAAAATGGATTTCTTAGGTATATAACTTTTCTCAAAGTTTATATAAATTTACTAAAGATGAAAACACAAAAGAAAAAAGATACAAAAGATAAAATTTTTAAAGTACAAAAGAATAATAAAGTACATATGAATTGTTATTAAACAAAAGAATATGTTAAACAGAGGTTTAAACATAAGATGAAGGGATATAATTTACAAAAGTAAAATTATATACTACAAAAGATTGAAAAAAAACGAAAGATGAAACAAAAAGGTACAAAAGAACTATTAAACAAAAAGGCATAGACAGTTGGTATATAAATCTTACCAACTGTTTATGCTATTAACTAAATGAAAGTGAAAAAATATGGAATTTAATCATAAACCTGTTTTATTAAAAGAATGTATAGAAGGCTTGAATATTAGAAAAAACAAGATATATGTTGATGGTACACTTGGAGGAGCTGGACATAGTGCTAAAATAGCAAATATATTAGACAACACAGGCATACTGATAGGAATAGATAGGGATGAAGAAGCACTTCGAGTGGCAAAAATCAGATTAAAAGAATTTAATAATATAAAATTCATACATGATAATCATGATAACATAAAAGAAATACTATCTAAACTTAGAATAGATGGTGTTGATGGAATATTGCTAGATTTAGGTGTTTCTTCATATCAAATAGATGAAATTAGCAGGGGCTTTAGCTATATGAAAGAGGCTGCTTTAGACATGAGAATGGATAGCACCCAAGCACTTACGGCAGAAGATGTTGTTAATACATACAAAGAAGAAGAGTTAGCGAGAATTATTTATGAATATGGAGAAGAAAAATTTTCTAGACAAATTGCGAGAAAGATTTGCGAAGAAAGGGAAAAGCAGAGAATTGAAACAACAACAAGGTTAGTAGAAATAATCGAAAAAGCAATTCCACAATTTGCAAAAAATAGAGAAGGACATCCTGCAAAACGAACATTTCAAGCAATACGAATAGAAGTAAATAATGAAATTGAACCATTATACAACACAGTAATAGATTCAATAAAATTGCTTAATCCAGGTGGTAGATTATGCATTATAACATTTCATTCATTAGAAGATAGAGCAGTAAAAAATGCATATACAGATGCTACTGGAAAATGTACTTGCCCAAAAGATATACCATATTGTGTATGTAATAAAGAGATATTAGGGAAAGTTATAACCAAAAAACCTATACTACCAACTAAAGAAGAACAAAAAGAAAATAGTAGAAGCAAGAGTGCAAAATTACGAATTTTTGAAAGAATTTAAAAACAAAGGAGGGAATATAATGGCTGGCTCTAAAAACTATAATACAAAATATATGTATGAAACAAGTCCGAAAAAAGTAAAGCCGGACTATATTCCCTATCAAAAAAGAAAACCTGTACAAAAGAAAAAATCAACAACAGTGAGGAAAAAACAAGTAAAACAAGTAGAACAAAAGAAAAACAAATCCAAAGTAAATGTTAAAACAAAACATAATAGTAAATTTAAATATTTTGTTTATCTTTTAATTGGGTTTGCAATATTATTTGCAATCAGTTATAGAAATTCACAAATAAATGAGAGCTTTTCAGAACTTAAGAAAACACAAGAACAATATGCATTATTACAAAAAGAAAATGAACAATTAGAAGTAACAATAGAAAACAATTTAAATTTGAGTAACTTAGAACAAATAGCAAGAGAACAACTAGGAATGCAAAAAGCAACAACTGCACAGACTAAATACATAAGACTACCTAAAAAAGATCATGTTGAAACAGCTGGTGAAGAAATAATAATAGAAGGGGAGAAAAACATTATAGAAAAAATAATTGAATATATTACTAATATTTTCTAATCATAAAAAAATAGTGCGCTTAATAATTATTTATTAAGTGCTTTATTTTTTTTGGAGGTAAAATGATAAACTCAAATATAAAAAACAAAAAAAGAATGATGTATATATTGGCAATATCAATATTGATTTTTGTTGGTTTTATAGTTAGATTAATATATGTACAATTAATAATAGGAGAGGAGTTAAAGTTGGGAGCATATGAGCAACAAACCTTAGATAGAAAAATAAATCCCAAAAGAGGGGTAATATATGATGCAACAGGTGAAATAGTACTTGCTACAAGCGCAACAGTAGAATCAGTAACAATAAATCCTGTAAATATACCAAAAGATAAAAAAGAACTTGTTGCACAAGCTTTTTGCAATATATTTGATTTAGATTATGAGAAGATTTTAAAAAAAGTAAATAAACATAGTTCAATCGAAGTAATAGTAACAAAATGTGAAAAGGAAAAAACAGATGAACTTAGAATATGGTTAAAAGATAATGATATTACAAAAGGGGTAAATATTGACGAAGACACAAAAAGGTATTATCCATATAGAAGTTTGGCATCACATGTAATTGGTTTTTGTGGAACTGATAATCAAGGCTTAGATGGGATAGAATCAAAATATGATGAAATATTGAAAGGGAAAAAAGGAAGTATTTCAAAAATTACAGATGCAAAAGGTATGGAAATAGGAAATGAAGGAGAGAAATATACAGAAGCACAAGATGGAGACAGTTTAATACTATCAATAGACATGACAATTCAATCAATAGTTGAAAAGTATTTAAAAGAAGCATGTATTGATAACAAATGTACAGATGGTGGTAATATAATTATAATGAATCCTAAAACAGGAGATGTCCTAGCAATGTCTACATATCCAGAATATGATTTAAATAGCCCATATCAAATAAATATAGAAGATATTAAAAATGCTTGGGATACAATGAGTAAAAATGACAGAACTTCAAGTTTGCAGAAGATGTGGAGGAATAAAGCAATTGCAGATAGTTACGAACCTGGATCTGTATTTAAGTTAATAACTGCATCAGCAGCACTTGAAGAAGGAATAACAACACCAGATAAAGAAGGAGAGTTTTGTTGCATAGGACATATAGAAATTGCAGGTGTAAGAATCAAGTGTTGGAGATACTATAGACCACATGGACCAGAAAGCTTAAGGATGGCTTTAATGAATTCTTGTAATCCTGTATTTGTTGGATTAGGACAGAAAATTGGAAAGCAAAAATATTATGAATATTTAAATAGATTTGGGTTATTAGATAAAACTGGAATAACACTTCCAGGAGAGGCTAATAGCATTTTCCTAAAAGAAGAAAAAGTTGGACCTGTAGAACTTGCAACAATATCTTTTGGGCAAAGATTTAAAATAACACCAATTCAGTTAATAACAGCTGTAAGTGCAATAGCTAATAAAGGGATATTATTAACTCCGCGTTTGGTAAAGCAAAGCGTAAATTCAGTAACAGGAGAAATAGAAAATTATCCTGTACAAGAAAGAGGAAGAGTTATATCAGAAGAAACAGCAAATAATGTATTGAGTATGATGGAGTCTGTTGTTGGAAAAGGAACAGGGAAAAATGCACAGGTAAAAGGATATTTGGTAGGAGGAAAAACAGGGACATCAGAAGATGGAGTAAATACAAATAAATATGTAACATCATTTTGTGGTGTAGCACCAATCTCTGACCCACAAGTTGTAATTTTAATAACACTATATAATCCAACAGGAGAAGGTGGACATCAAGGAGGTGGCGTCGCTGCACCAATAGCATCACAGGTTTTAACTGATGTTTTAGCATATTTAGATGTAAAAAAAGATAATATAGCTGAAGCGGAAATAATAGAGGAAATTGAAATTCCTGAATTAAGAGATAAAACTATAAAAGAAGCAAAAAGCATTTTAAAAGAAAAAGATTTAGAATTAACAATAAAAAATCAGTTAGAAGGAGATGTTGAAGAAGTTAAAATAAAAGAGCAAGCACCAAAAGCTCGGAATAAAAGTAAATAAAGGGACAAAAATTGAAGTGGAATTATAGCAAAAGTATAAGCAGGAGACTGAAAATCTTCTGCTTATACTTTTGTTATAACTTGTTATAGCTATTACTTATTAATCTTAATTTGTGAATAATATATTCCTAAAAATAGTGGATAACATGAAGTTAAATCTTTAGGATTGAAAGAACCAAAATCAGGATTTTTTAGCCATTTGTAGAATTTTGAATTTTGATTTTTGTAGTAAACAATATTCTCTAAAAAATCGTTTTTTTCAGTATCTTCACCAACATTAGTATAATATAATCCAAATTTTAATGGTGAATATGTTTTTATTTCAGTTGCTTTTTTATAATTATTATTAGATCCATTTATCCATTTTGTAAACCATGTCCATTGTTGTGATAAATGTTTGCTATATCCTTCCTTTGAAACTTCATAAGCTGTTTTACCTCCAAAATATTCAAGAGGTACATCGTAATCCATTGTTATTTGATTTTTTTCATATAAATGAAGATACAATTTAGAAATTTGCCATTTCCCATACTTGTTATATGATTCTTCATCATATGTTTCATCATTAGCTTTTAATATAGCATCTTCTAATAAAAATGTATTTAAAATGTGCTGACCATGTGAATATTCTCCTTTTTCATCATGCCCAATTACTACTTGAGGCTTAAATCTCCTAATATTTTCTACTTCAAATTTTTTGGCATCATCCTCAGTTAAACCAGATGCTTTTAAATTTTTTATTGCACCTTGAAGTGATTCTGAATATGCATCAGGAACAATTCCAAATACAGGATAATTTCTTATACCAACTGTATATAATCCATGTAATTGTTCATGCAATCTTTTAGGATTATCATTATGGTTAGCAAAATATACAACTTGTACATATGCTCCTCTTGCAACATATGTTGGCATCAAACCCAAGAAAAACAATTGCTCATCATCACCATGCGTTGAAAACAGCAAGATATCTGCTTTTTCATGTGGAAGCTCCCAAATTTCAACAAAGTCAGGAAGTTCACCTTCACCTAGCACATAAATATCCGCAATTTTTACATCAGACTCATAGCTAAAAGAAAGAGTTTGAATATTCCCAAATTCTTTTTCAATATTTATACATTCATGTAAAAAACCATTTTGCCCAATTTCTATTGCTTTTTCACCTGATTTTAAAGAACCTTTTTGGCCAGATAATTCATATATAATGTATAGGCCGTAAATATTTTCAGTTGAATTTATTTGAATTACACTATTTTCCTTTATAGTAATATATGTTGATTCTTTATCATCTCTTACTTTTTTATCTATATTTTTTTCATCTAATAGTATTTCACAATTACTAGTTATTTCTGCTCCATATGAAATTATTGAGAATAGAAAAATAAAAAATACAATTAAAATAAAAAAAATACATATTTTTTTAAACATTTTATTCATTACCTCACTGCAGTTAGTATATATACTTAAGGCTTTTTTGTCAAGGAAAGGAATCACAAAAAATACTATTAGAATATTTAAAGAAAATTACTTTTCCGTTATTTTTTGCCAAATTTCAAAAAATAATTTACAATATGTTTTTAATAATATATAATAAAGTTATAGTGAAAAAATAAGGAGAGTACAAATGGAAGAAAATGATTTTTTAAAAGAACTATTTTCTAGTTATAAACCAGAGAAAGATAATTTAATTCAAATGTTAAATGAAGTTCAAGAACATTATGGATATATACCAATGGATGTTCAAAAAGAACTTTCAGAGTATTTAAAAATACCAATGGCAGAAATATATGGAGTAGTAACTTTTTATTCAAGATTTAGTTTAAAACCAAAGGGAAAATATAGTATATCTGTATGTTTAGGAACTGCATGTTATGTAAAAGGTTCACAAAAAATATTAGATAGATTATTAGAAAGACTAAAAATAGGTGTTGGCGAAACAACACCAGATGGAAAGTTTTCAATTGAAGAAACAAGATGTGTAGGAGCATGTGGATTAGCACCTGTTTTTACAGTAAATGGTGAGGTATATGGTAAAGCAACTGTACAAAAGCTTGACCAAGTTTTAGATGAACTTATGGAAAAAGAATAGAAGGGAGATCAAAAGATGAAAACATTAGAAGAAATTCATGAAATAAGAGATCAAAAGAAAAGAGAATTAGATTTAAGAATTAATACTAATGCAGATACAAGAGAAAAGCATATATTAGTATGCCATGGAACAGGATGCACATCATCTAAATCTCCACAAATATTGGAGAATTTTAGAAGAATTTTGCAAGAAAAGAATATAGAGAATGTTAGAGTAATAAAAACAGGTTGTTTTGGACTTTGTGCAAAAGGCCCAATAGTAATAATTAGACCAGAAGATACTTTTTATGCGCAAGTTACACCAGATGATTGTGAAGAAATAATTCAAACACATATAGTTGAAGGAAATAGAGTTGAAAGACTATTATGCAAAGATATAGATGGAACAAAGGTTAGTAGCCTAGATGAGCTTACATTCTATAAAAAACAAAAAAGAATTGCACTAAAAAATTGTGGAGTAATTAATCCTGAAGATATAGATGAGTACATAGCTTTTGATGGGTATAAAGCTCTTGAAAAAGTATTAAAAGAAATGTCACAAGATGAAGTTATAGATGTAGTATCAAAATCAGGATTACGTGGCCGTGGAGGAGCAGGTTTTCCAACAGGCAAGAAATGGGAGTTTACAAAAATTGCAGAAAATGAACAAAAGTATGTAGTATGTAATGCAGATGAAGGAGATCCAGGTGCTTTTATGGATAGAAGCATATTAGAAGGAGATCCACATTCTGTACTAGAAGCTATGTCTATTGCAGGATATACTATTGGAGCAAATAAAGGATTTATATATGTTAGAGCAGAATATCCAATAGCAGTTAAGAGATTAAAAATAGCAATAGATCAAGCAAGAGAATATGGAATACTAGGAAACAATATATTTGGAACAGATTTTAATTTTGATATTGAAATAAGACTAGGTGCAGGAGCTTTTGTATGTGGAGAAGAAACAGCACTATTAGAATCAATAGAAGGAAAAAGAGGGCAACCAAGAATAAAACCACCATTCCCAGCAAATGCTGGATTATGGGGTAAACCAACATTAATTAATAATGTTGAAACATATGCAAACATTGCACAAATAATATTAAATGGACCAGAATGGTATTCAAGCATTGGAACAGAAACCTCAAAAGGAACAAAAGTATTTGCTCTTGGCGGAAATGTAAACAATATTGGATTAGTTGAAGTACCTATGGGAACAACATTAAGAGAAATAATATTTGATATAGGTGGAGGTATTCCAAATAATCGAGAATTTAAAGCGGCACAAACAGGAGGACCATCTGGCGGTTGTATTCCAAAAGAACATTTAGATACACCAATTGATTATGAATCATTAAAGGAAATTGGCTCAATGATGGGTTCAGGTGGACTAATTGTAATGGATGAGACGAAATGTATGGTATCACTCGCAAAATTCTACTTAGAATTTACTGTTAGTGAAAGCTGTGGTAAATGTACACCATGCAGAATTGGTACAAAAAGGATGCTAGAGATATTACAAAAAATATGTGATGGAAAAGGCGAAGAAAAAGATATAGAAAAACTTGAAAAACTTGCAGTAAACATTCAAAGAGCAAGTGTATGTGGACTTGGACAAAGTGCACCAAATCCAGTTATAAGTACAATGAGATACTTTATGGATGAATATAAAGAACATGTAATAAATAAAAAATGTAGAACACAGGAATGCAAAGCAATGGCAAAAATAACAATAGATCCAGAAAAATGTAAGGGATGTGGACTATGCCAGAAAAACTGCCCTGTAGGTGCAATCGAGGGAGAAGAGAGAAATACAAGATGCATTAATCAAGATAAATGTATCAAGTGTGGTACATGTATTTCAACATGCCCATTTAAGGCAATAGGTTAATTAGATAACAAAAGAAAGGAAGAAAATTAATTATGGAAGAATTAATTACTTTAAAAATTGATGATAAGGAAGTAAAAGTAAAACCTGGAACAACGATTCTTGAAGCAGCAAGAAGTGCTGGAATAGATATACCTACACTATGTTTCTTAAAAGAAATAAATGAAGTCGGAGATTGTAGAATGTGCATAGTGGAAGTTGAAGGAAGAAGAGGATTTACAACATCTTGCATTACAAAAGTTGAAGAGGGAATGATAGTTCATACTAATACACCAGATGTAGTAGAAGCAAGAAAAGTTGTACTTGATTTAATTCTTTCAAATCACCCACAAGAATGCCTAACATGTATTCGTTCTGGAAATTGTGAGTTACAAGATTTGGCTAAAAAGTTTAATGTTAGAGAAATAGAGTATGCTGGAGAAAGAAAACAATATGAAATAGATGAAATATCACCATCAATTGTTAGAGATATGAATAAATGTATATTATGTAGAAGATGTGTGGCAGCATGCAAAAATGTTCAACAAATTGGAGCAATTGCTAGCATAAATAGAGGTTTTGAATCATGTATTTCAACAGTAGATAATAAATCTTTAAATGATGTTAATTGTACATTCTGTGGACAATGTATAGCAGCTTGCCCAACAGGAGCACTTCATGAAAAAGAAACAATAGATGATGTTTGGCTAAAATTAAAAGATCCAGATTATACAGTAATTGTTCAAACAGCACCTGCTGTTAGAGTGGCAATTGGTGAAGAATTTGGCATGGAAATAGGTACAAATGCTGCAGGTAAAATGGTTACTGCATTAAGAAAGCTAGGATTTGACAAAGTGTTTGATACAAATACAGGAGCAGATTTTACAATAATGGAAGAAGCAAATGAATTTATAGAAAGATTTAAGGAAAATGATGCTCT
>JAEEGL014312615.1_pt1 | contig 45376 bp, 33 predicted proteins | sample 9134231 | NCBI WGS metagenome assembly JAEEGL01 (sample SAMN16246548, study PRJNA631951) | gut metagenome | biome: gut microbiome; feature: rumen; material: fiber-attached | host: Bos | place: Iran: Karaj | collected 2018-10 | reverse complement strand
AATTAAATTGCTTGCAAAGATATGCAAATAAATTTACAGCATTTTCCCAAGTTTTCTTAAAATATCCAGCAGGTGGATTATATGTAAGAATAGCGCTTTTCGATGAATTATAACCCAGACCAGTAGGCTCACACATCTCAATTCCTATATGGGTATTATTGTAACTACCCTTTGATCCGCTACCTACATGACCAGCTTTCTTTCTCCAAGGTAGACACTGGACAACTCCAGTATCATCAATAAAAGCATGAACACTTGCCCCAACAGAGGGTTTATTATAAGCCTTTTGTAAAGTGGAAGCTCCTGCTCCAGGAGTAGCTGTTGAATGAAGAACAATTCCTTTTGGTGCAGATAATGGTCCATTTTTCCAACCATCTGCTTTTGTTATAGGATCAAATCTATAATTAAATTTCTTTTCATTTCCATTGATCCATATACATATATAGTTATGAACTTTTCTTGAAGATGATAACGCATCAAATTCAGATAAACATTGAGTGCTGTCACCACCATCAAACATTATAGCATCTTGTACACCAATCTTTTTTGCATAAGCCTGTAACTCTCCTGGAGTCATAGCTGGGGATTGCTGTGCAAATACCCATATACGACCATCACTGAATCGTCCAACAGCTGTTCTCTGTCTACTTCCTTGTAATGAACTTGCAATATACATTTTTTCTTCTTTACCATCTTTAATCATACATACACAACAAATATAATTCTTAAATTGTTTTAAATTATTAGTAAGTTCTATTTTAGTTCCATCGGACCAACCATATCCAAAATATTTATATCCATCATCTGCTAGTGTAATACCTTCAAATCTAAGACAGCAAACCGGTGTAAAAGTTTGAACTGTATATAGGCCTCCATTTATAACTATGTCACACCCAGTTATTGATTTAACTTCTTCTATTGATTTTGGATTATTTTTATCATTTATATATAATTGTACTTTCTTATAAGATCCTATATACTCCATTATTTTATCTCCTCTCCATTATTTTCTTCTACAACTTCAACTTCTTCTACATTATCTTCTTTTATATAAGCATTATTAACTTCAGGCATTCCTATAACTATACTCTTTAATATAGAAACCAGACATGCCATAAATACAACACTAAGCATATGCTTCCAATCGACATCAGCAATACCAACTAAACCTGTTCCTATAAAACCCAGTGCAACCTGGGCCATTGTATGAATAGCTCTTTTAATTGCGCTTATCCAAAATTGTTTGTTCATTTAATTATCTCTCCTTTAGCTATAATAAAAATAAAATTCATTAATAATTAATTTTATTTTAATAATTTGTTATTGCCGTTTATATATATTTAAAAATAACTATTTTAAATCATTTAAATAAAAAATAAAGAATTGGGTAGAGAAGGATAACCCTCTCTACCCTAATTCTGATGATACCTTTAAGCGCGGTTTTCTTAATAACTATATGTATAGTGTTTATATTTCATCAACTAAATCACATAATCATAAGCAAATGCAAATTAGGCTAATCTTATTAATGGTAAACACCATCGAGTTAAAGTTCTGTCATAAATTAATTAAAGTATTCATGCACACACTATCAGACGAATTTTTTTAATTTAATTTACAACTAGAATCTTTCTAATTTTAAAATAGTCTAAAAATCTTCACTCATAAGCATGTAATAAAGTAGATTTATTAAAATGTTAATACTTTTATTATTTATTAAAAATTATTCCGTGTAATTTTTCTTAGAATTATTTCTTTTATTAAGTTTCTTTTGATGATCTTTTTCTTCTTTTAAATCTTCAAAATAATCTTTATCATCATCATAATTAATAGGTTCTTCAGTATTTTCTATTTTTTCTTCAGAAGTAGGTTCTTCTGTTTTATTAGAAATAACTATATCTTCTTTTTCATCATTTAAAATAATTTCTTCATTTTTTTCTTCATTCTTCTTTTTCATTATAATCTTTTCATTATCTAATGCATAGTTTTGAAAATTTAATTCAATAGTATCTCCATTACTTAATACTTCATATACAGTAGCTCCATGACTAATAGCATAAAAAATACTAGGAAGACTAACGGAAAGATTTCTGGTATAATGCCTATATATATTTCCATTAATCTTAATAATATTGCCATTAGGATTAATATGGACCTTTTTTGTTGTCTGCATCTTAATGAAATCCTCCAAACAAATTTATATTTTAATTTATTTTATTATAAACCATAATCTTCTGTTTCATCATCATGATCATCATCTGTACTAACTTCATCTGTGAAGTTATCAATAAATGATAAATCATCTCCGATTGCTTTAAACTCATCTTCCTTTGCACATTCATTCATAAAAAGCATATCTGGTGTGATTATTTTATCTTCATCTATTGATCTTAATTTTAATTTCATAATATATTAATCCTCCATAATTTAATTGATTTATGTATTATTATAATGTTACTGTAATAGTGATTTTATGTATTTTCCTATAATAAAGATGCTAATAATCAATCCATAATAATTTATATTATTATTTCCATATTTATAATTTTTTAAGTTGTTAATAATATCCCCATCTATATATTTATCAATATTATTCTGATACTTAATCCAGCTATTAAATATTGATAAGTTACTATCGTTTGGATATAGAACATTTTCTTGTATATGAGCAATTACATCTCCAGGAATTATAGGAGTTCTGTTTCCTAAAGGAAAATCAGAAAAATAATCTACTTTAAAATAAGGATGATATCGTACTCCAAATAAAGTATTTGTATCAGTAATAGCTTCACAGTTAGCTTCTATCATACCATTTACATCACCAATAGTATGATCATCTAAAGATTTAAAGAATGATCTATCATAACAGATATTGAAAGATTTTTTATTTACAATTTGATGGGTCACATACGTGTATTTATCTGTATTATTAAAAATATTATTTCTTATCATAAATTCTATACTATATGGGTCATAAAAATTTGAGCAGTTATAGCAATATATAAAAGTCTGAACTTGATCATCAAAGAATATATCTTTAAAATATCCTATTAAAGTTTCTTTAAAATCTTCAAGTTCTGAGATAATTTTAAAATCGCTATCTTCTATAATAGTTTTATAATCTGTTCCAACAGATGATACTATATAATTAAAAATCTTTATTACCTGTCTATTTAATTCTTCTACTTTTTGAGCTCTTGAGTATTCCAATTTATATGAAATTTTATAAATATTGGCTCCTGTATCAAGAGTATCAAAATTACAATCATTTACATAGAATAATACATCTTCTTTAATATAAGGGATTACAAAATAATCTCCTGTTTTTGGATATATGGTATTAGGTAAAACAATAGCTTCTCCTTCAATAGGATCTGCTTCTAATCCCCATTCTCCACTATTAAGGGACATTACAATTCTATCTATACCATATAAAACAAAATCATTTATTAAATTAAATTTTATAGGAGAATTTCCTCCTAATTTGGAGTATTCTATTTTAGCAGCTTGATCTAATGTAGACTTTTCTATATTTTGAGCATAATAATTTACTATAGTTCCTTTTTGATCAGAAAACATATAGTATGGATTATCCAATTTACTTGTCTGGGCTTTAATAAGATTATTTATAGTATTTTTATATTGAGTATTTGTAAATTTTGCCATTATTATAAAACCTCCTAAAAGGATTTAATTCTTATTATTTAGTTAAAAAATAAAGAGGTAGTACTATAAATGTACTACCTCTTATATATTCATGTTGGTATTACATTATCCTCTTATTTATGGAATTTAGAAGGAGTTCTAGGATTCATCATCTGATAAGTACCATATGGATCTGGATCGTATGGTTGTATTCCTAATGAAGAAGCAATACCTTTACTAAGACCATTAACTATGGCCCTTTCAAATGCTCTTTTATCAATATTACCTTTTTTAGGAGGAAGTTCACCATTCTTAGCAGCTATTGCTGTAGGATTATGTTTATGTTGACCCATTAAACTTCCTCCCTGTAAGACTTTATCATATCTTTTAAAAAGTTATTCTCATCAGTCAGATTCTTAATTCTATTATTGGGTTCTGTAATCATGGTTTCTGTATCCATTTTCATTATCCTCCAATCTTAAACTAATCTTATAGACCAATCTTTGATTCTATCTTTAGTAACTCCAAAATCTTTTTCATTAGGCATTGAATTTCTATGCATATATGCTTTTATACATAATGGTTTTATAATATTTGAAATATTTTGAATGACTTTATCTTCTATATCATTATCAACGCAAATATGATATTCTGTATTTATTAGTCCATAATTTAATATAAAATATTTAATAGGAGATAAATACGATTTACCACCTATAGAAGAGAATATTGTTTGGGTTTTATCTTCTACTACATTATAATATAATCCCAAAACATCAAAAGAACCTTCAGCTATATATATTTTTATAGGTTTAGGATCTAATGTATTTATACTTGATGGTATTGTATAATTTCTCATACCATTATCTATTTTAGAGAATATATTATAATTAATATATTTTTTATCTACAACTTCAGGTAATTTACCAGAAGGTACTAATCTTCTAAGATTAATAAAACTATTATTTGTTGATAAAAATCCTATAAAATATTGATCCAACATATCTACTATATTTGGATATCTTGTATACGTTGTTATATTATTTATCATAAGAAAATCTTTAAGATTTGGAATAACTTTCATTCTACATAACTCATCTGGAGTTGCATTAATTCCTAATCTTTTATTAAAAATATCTATCTTTTTTCTTGTATTCTCATCATTTCTAATAAAATATTTTGGCTGAGCAAATATTAATGATTCTGCATCTTTAATGAGTTTATTTTGAGGTAAATTTAATATTTTAGTATTATATGATATTACATTATTTTTTAGAGCACTATCTATATCTTGAGAAGCTCCTAAGAATTTAAAAAATTCATTATTAACCATTCCCCCTCTATCGCAAAGGAAACAGTTATAATTAATAATACCAGTATTTCTATTAATACCAATGTACATATGCCTATCTTTTATATTCTTTAAAGAATCGCCACAAAATGGACATCTTATGGTAATTTCTTTTCCACCACTTGCGAGTTTTGCATTAAAATTTTCAACTAAATATTTTTTAAGATCTTCAAATATATCAATTTGAGATTTATTTTCCATATTAAATCTCCTTTTGTTTTAATCAAATCTATTATATATGATTATATAAAAGTTCAGATAAAAAATAAAAGTAAAAAGAGGGGTAAAATATATACCCCTCTTTTTATATAATATTAATTTTCAATTTTCCTTTTTTAATCATTGATTTAATACTTTCTTCAAATTCACTATTTAATTCATCTAGAAAATCCTGAATAATTTCTGCACTTTCAATATCAAGTTCATGAGCATTATCTTCTAATACTTCAGAATCAAAAGACCCATATCTTAATTTGAAATTTATTTTAGACTGATAAAACTTTACAATACCAAGTCTTGCATAATGAAGTACTACAGGATCATCTATCCAATAAAGATCATTTTCATTTTTTATATATACACAATTTAAAGAATCAGAAAATTTTGGTATATAATCTACATCATGTGTTTCACAAAATTCTTTCTTTGTGCAATCTTGAAATATATTATAAGAGAATTCCGTTCCACTTACTACATCTTCTACAGTATAATATTTTTCATCAATAGGATATAAACATGACATAATTATATTACCGACTCTCATAAAAGCAATTTTATTAATTCTTTTATTATAATAAGAATAATAAGAATAATCTTCTTTTATCCATGTTTCATAAAACTTGGTTTTTATTAAACTATATTTATTCCAATCATATAAATTTGAAGCTTGCTTCATTTCTACATTTGATTTTTGCAAGCTTTCTGTATGCCGAGAGTTCAAATTATCTTCATGAATCCAATAATACATATCTATGTAATCTGGAGTCATAGGTTTAATACCACTATTTTTCGCTTTATATATATCACAATCGACATCATATTCTATACTTACAACAGCAAATCCGCCCTTAAATTCTTTCCATGTATCTGAATCATCTGTAATGATTTTTACTTTATATTCACGACTAAATATACTATTAAATATTAAATTTCTATTTTCTAATATATATGCAAAATATCCAGATCCTCTTTCCTTATCTTTAATAAAGAAAGCCAATATATATTTAATCGGTTTCATTCTATTTTCTTTATATGAATTTATTATACTAGTAAAATTAAATTTTCCATTAATAATAGAAGAATATAACTCATCATATTGATTATTAATTTCTTTCATAATCTCTAATGCATTTTCTTCTTTTGAAACATCAGGATGATATTTCTTTACAAGATTCTTATATTTAGTATTCAGATCACCTATATTAAAACAATCATCAAACCAATTCATAAAATATAACTCCCCTTTAAAAATATTTATAATATTCTCATTAATATAATATATAATTAAATTAACTATTAAAAAAATAAGGATAATAATATTATTATCCTTATTTTATATATTATAATACTCTTATATTAAATTCAAGATTATTAAATTCAAAGTTAATTACAGCATTTATTATAAATTCATATTCAATTATATCTAAATCAAAACCACTAAAATCTCCATTAAAACCCTCTAGGTTTTCAGAGTTATTTTTAATATTACCATTTGTATAATCATAATCATCATTATAATTATCTCTTTCAAGTATATGATCGCATATTTTTAATCTATTTATCATAATATAATTATCTAATCCTCTAAATATTGAAATTTCATAAGATAAATGATGTTCAGAAGTATTATTTATATAATAATATCTATACGTATTAACTACTCCATCATCAAAATTTTCTACTTTATGTGAAAATAATCCCAAATCTATATTACGACTGGAGAAATAAGATTCAATAATATTTTTAATTATATCATCTTTGTTTAAAACTATATCATATAATTCTTTTTCATGTTCTAATGAAAAAGAAGATATATATTTATCTTTATCAAAAATTTTACAATTCATAATTACTTCTAAACCCCCTTAATTATCTTTTCGTTTAAATATCATTTCCCAACCTAAAGCATTTAAATATTTTTGCATACTATTAAAAGTAGGATTACCTTTTGGATTTTCTATATATGAAATAGACTTTTCTGATAATCCACTCAATTCAGATAATGCTTTTTTTGTAAGATGCTGAGAGCTTCTTATTTCAGATATTCTCATTTTAGCAATATTAGAAGATATAAAAGATTCTGTTTCAGACATATCAATTAACGGATTAATATATTCATATTCGTTCATTTATATATCATCCTCATCATATTCATCTTCTTCTTCATTATATTCGTCATTTATAATATTATTATCGCCCATATTGGGTAAAAAAGTATTTACATTAATTCTTCCTAAATTAACTAATTTTTCTTTTATAATCATTTTAGAATAAAATTTAAATTTTATTAAAAGTTTATTTAATCCATTGATTAGATCATTAACATAAGAAACTGATTCAATAATTTTTTGATTATCTTCTGTTGGAGGTAAAATCTTTATATAATTTTCAAATATATTTATAGAATCTTTTATATTAGAAATATCAGACTCTGTTATTTCTGGTAAATTTACAGGATTTCTGATCATTATAATTGATTCTATTTCTCTTAATTGGTTTGGATTTGGTGCAGGGCAAAGAAAATTTTCAGGAACTATAATTACCTCTTGTGTAGATGGTATAAATACCATCCATTCATCATATTTTATAAGATGTTTTTTATAGGGACGTATTATAGAAACTGTTTTTATTGAATTTTTCCCTTTCATATTACTAAAATTATATCTATCAAATAAACAAATTTGACCAGGATAAAAGTTTTGTTTTCTCATTATATTTCTCCCCTTCAATAAAGGTAAATAATTCTTTTATTATTATATATAATTGATTATAATTATCTAATAAAATAAATATAACATATTAATGACCGTGTTTGATGGAAGAGATTAATTGCCAAATTCCTTTTTCTTTTTTGAATAGTAGTAGAAGATTCCCCATCTTCTACTACTATTTTATTTATATTGGTTTAAATGATATACATGTATATACCAACCAATAGTTCTATAAAAATAAAAAATAAGAGATAGATTATTTTCTATCTCTTATTTTAATATAAATTACTTAAATTCAAACGATAAATTTTCAGAAACTTCAGTTTCTGATTTTATTTCTTTAATATTATTTATTTCAGCGTCTATAATTTCATCGAATTCTATATTCTCATGAATAAAATCAGGGTTTCCCATAAACCCATACATATAGTCCATTTATATTATATTTCTCCTTTTAGAGCTTTTCTACTATAATGCATAATATGATCCATTTTTCATAAATGCCTTTTTAGCACTCTCTCTATCATAATATATAATATGATCCAATGTGTCAAATAGGTTTGGATCACTATTAAAAGTCAAATCAAATTTATCTGAAGAAATTGGTTTTTCAAAACTAGGAATCATAGTGTTATCATCAATAGATATATAATCATGTTGACGATGCTTATTAAACCATTCCTTTTCAAAACAGACTGATTCCACATAATATTCAGGAACCAGATATCCACCATTATCAAGTTTCTTGAAAATATTATAATCATTCATAGAACAAGTGAGAAATATATTTTCATCTATATATAAATAATATTGATGATTGAATTCATCATTCATAACAAAATCTACTTTATTTTTTATAAAATCAATCTTGCTTGGATAGTATTTTTTAATTATTTCATAAGAACAGGCTCTAATTAATACATCATATATATTATTAGATTCTTTATTATAATAAAGTAAATCGTATACGGATTTTATAATTCTATCTAAAGTATTGCTTTTATTAGAATTTGGAATCATATGCTTACTATTATATTTATATTTGCGCATATTAGTATTTATGAAACTAATGATACTACACATGATGGGTTTATAATAAGTTTCATTAATAGATCTTGCTATAAACTCTATAAGATTTATATCTCCATTATTAATTTCTATATTACTAAATAATTTATTCTCAAATGAAAATATATCTTTAGGATTAGAATAATTATAAGTATAATTTATTAAACTAACTATAGCCGCACAATTCAAATAATTATTATCCGAATTCATCCATTTGTAAAGATATTTTTTAAAAAATATCTCATCAAGTTTATTATAAAAATCAGAAGTAATATATATATATTCATTAAAAAATCTATGATTAAACAATTTTTCATCAAGATAAACTTCATTAATAAGATTACATAAACTGTAAATATCTTGTCCGCATACTGAAATAATATATAATTTTATTTTATTTGGTGTATCTTCATCTAATATAATATTTTCAATTATATTTATGATACCATCTATAATGCTACATATATCTTTATTTAAACTAATCATATCTATGATACCATCTATAAGACTATATGTGTCTTTATCTAAACTAGTTATATCTATGGAATCATCTATAAGATTACATGTGTCTTTATCTAAACTAAAAGAATCAATTATTATACAATTTTTATTAATTTTTAAATTTTCAAAAAGTTCTTTACTAATTTTTAATTTTTCAAAAAATTCTTTTATTTCTTTTTCATTAAAACGAAAATTTATAATATCATTAAAATCTAAATCAAATTGTTTAATAATTTTTTCATTAATTAGATAATCAGAATATCCCATAAACAACCCCTCCATTTATAAAATTCTTATGAAATATGATTATTTAAAAAGGAAACTCTTGTTTTTACTTCTTCTTCTTTTTCTTTTCTATTAAGAGTTATATGAACTGTTTCAGCTAAAATTTTCAATTCTTCATCATAATCATATAGGGAAATAAGAGATCTTTCTAAAAGTTAAAAGTTTATCAAGAAGTTTCATTTTTATTTTAATAATTTCATTATTCATATTGGTATCTTCATAATTACATTGTGCTGACATTTTAATCCTCCTTATATATCTATAATATATAATTTAATTCAATTTAAATAGATTATATAATTCCATCAACATAATGATAATTAAATAATTAAATTAATTAATGGAGGTAGAATAAATGGCTACCAAGCAATATAAAACAAATAAACGATATATGTGCCCATATTGTGATAATAAATTTTTAAGAACAGATCTTATAGAACATATAGAAACAGAACACCCTGAAATGATTCCTGAAGGATATAGTGCAGCAAGACTTATTTATGAAATAGTAAATAAGAAAAATTATGGCACTTGTATGATCTGTAAGGATAAAGTTTATGAGTGGGACGATAAATTATGTAAATATAAAAACCTATGTAAAAAACCAAGCTGTAGAGAAGCTGTTAGAAAAACTTCTATAAATAATATGATGAGAGTTTATAATAAACCTCATTTATTAGATGATCCTATACAACAAGAAAAAATGCTTGCAAAAAGAAGAATATCTGGAACTTATAAGTTTTCAACAGATGGAACTGTAGTACCTTATACAGGTCAGTATGAGAAGAAGCTGTTGGAATTTTTTGATAAAGCATTAAATGTAGATGGAAAAGACATACAATCACCAGGACCAATTTTTGAATATGATTATGATGGTAAAAAGCACTTTTGGATTACTGATGTATATTATATACCAGCCAATCTTGTTATAGAAGTAAAAGATGGCGGCACTAATCCAAATAATAGACCAATGAAATCATATAGGGAAAAACAAATTGCAAAAGAAAAAATGATTACAGATAAAGGAACTTTTAATTACCTTAGATTAACAAATAATAATTTTTTACAACTATTTGAAATACTAGCAGATATAAAGTATGATATAGTAGAACCAGATAGAGGAGTAAAAATTTCAATTAATGAAAATACACCTGTTGGAGCTATAGGAGGTATACCTCCAATGAATAGAGTATATATAGCTCCTGAAATGATGAATAATCCATTTTCGGGGGAAGATGATGAAAATATTGATATATATGCGCTTTTTGACGATATTGCAGTAGTAGAACACTGTAATATGCTTGAAACCGCAAATATCAATGATATATTAGATCTAGATCCATTAATTTATGAGTTCTCAGGAGAGACTGATTTAAATAATTTTAAAAATATTATATTACAAGCATTAAAAAATAAAGAAAAAGTTGATAATAATTTTATCTTATCAACTCTATTAAATAGAAAAGTATTAGATCCTGATGAAATTATATATTCAAATGAATTTAAAAAATTACCACCAATATATACTGATGATTATATATCTAATACAATGAAATTATTTAATGATAGCTTAAATAATAAACCTGTATTTTTTGATACAGAAAATATAAATGATAATGATGATTATTGTATTTCTCATAATCCAAATGGGTATTTTGTACATGAGAAAATAGGAGATGATGATGGTTTAATTATATGCAGTTCTTATTATAATATAAAACCATCATATGATACTATAAAGAATTATATAATACCAAAGATAAAGGTTGTTGAGAAACAAATTAGATTTACAAAAAATAAGTTTGGTGGTGATGAGTAATTTATGGGAAATTCATATATCTTAACCGGAGATCAATATAAAAATTCTATAAAAGCAGCTATAGATTTTATAAATAAAAATGGTATTTATTTAGTTTATCCATCAGAAACTTTAGATGGACTGAAAAATATATGGAATAAATTCATGTCTCAACCAAAACAAGTAAGAAAAAAAGCTGATATGATATCATATGATTTCTTTGGTTTTGATAATTATGATCATTATAAAATTCTTAAAAATAGATTTTATAGTCAAGATAAATACTATAATTCTAATGAGTCAACTATAAGCTTAGATGATAAAGAAAATGATATATATAATTATATATCAAATGAATATAAAAACATGCAAGAATCTGTTATAACAGAATCTTTTTTATCAGAGCAGAGTGCTGTTATAAAAGAAGTTTTAAAAGAAGCTAAAGATAATAATATAACTATAGTATATCCATGTAATAATTTAGAATCTTTAAATAACCTAATTGATGAATATTATTCTATGATTGATAGCGATAAAGAACTATCTGATTCTATATGTAAAAAATATTTTAAATTAACAAATGAAGAATTATATTATAAATTAAAGCATAATGAATATCCTGTAGCAGAATCTGCTGCTGAGGATAAAATAAAAACCAATGCTCTTTCATTTGCTAAAAAATATATGAAAAAAATTATTACATATGAATCTCCTAAAGTTATAATGGAGACATCATTTAAATTATATAATCTTTTTGATAATAATTTAGATAGAAAACTATTTGAAGATTCTATCACAAAAGATATAGCAGATATGGATATAGTGAATAATAATATAGTAAATATTGATACTATATATACAGACTATCCTTATTTTACTGCGGATAAAATGATAGATCTTGGAGTATTTTCTGGTACAACAAATTGCTTTGATAATATAGCAGATAATACAATGCTTGAAGACAATACACCAGTTGAAGATTGGTTTGATGCTTATAAAAATAATAATATTAATTATTTAAAAGAGCATAATCTTGCAAGAGTTCATACTCTTGAGAAATTATATAGTGATTTGGAAGAAGTAAAAGAATCCGGTGATAATGGTATAATAAATTCAAGATACCAATCTATATTAGAATTAGGTTGGGATCCGAACGTGGATTTTTCACCAGAGAATAGATCTATTAATGATAAAAAGATAAAAGACTTCTTAGACAGAAAAACTAAGTTTATTGATCTAAGAGGTATTACTGATGATGATATATCAGGATATGTTGAAAATAGTAAAGGAGAAAAATTATATCCAATATTTATTATACTAATATCAAGAGATAGACTTATATCTAAAATAATTAAATTCTTTACAAAAAGTAATTTATCCCATGCAGCTATATCATTTGATCCAGAGTTAAAAGATGTATGGAGTTTTAATGGTGTAATAGATTTAAAAGCTGAAGATCCTTTTGGCGGTTTAATCAGAGAACCAATAGATATTTTTGAGGATCATTATGTTGAAGTATATTGCACATTTGTTAAAAAGAAATATTATGATAATCTAAGATATACAATAGAATATTTTAAAAACAATAAAAATGATTTTGGTTTTGATCATGTATCATTTTTAAAATATCTATTTGGAATTAATGTAAATCAAACAAATAAATTTGTATGCTCTTCTTTTACAGACAGAATGCTACAAGTTGCTAATGTAAATTTAAGAAATAATAATGAATATAAGAAACTTGTATCTCCACAGAAATTAAGAACAGATTTATCTATTAATAATAAGATATTCATGCTATACAGTGGAAAAGCAAATGAATATAATTATAAATCAATAGATAAATTGATAAATAAAATATCAAAAGATGCAGAATATTTTTCTGAAAATGGTTTAATGGAAAATAATTCTTTTACAATAGAAGAAATAGATACAGATTTCTGTATAAATGAAGATAATATAGATTTAGATGATTATTATGATAATAATGATGTAATAAAGTATAATGATAATAATATTAAAGAATATCTAGATAAAAAAACTAAAATTATAGATCTTAGAAGAGTTAAAGAAGATGAAATTCCAGGATATTATTTATCCAAAAAAGGAGAAAAATTATATCCTGTTTATATTTGCTTGGCTTCTGGTGTTGAAACTTTTTCGAAAATTGTTAAGTTTTTAACTAGATCAAATGTAAGTCATGCAACTATTGGATTTAGTCCAGAATTGGATAAAATATATAGTTTTAATGATGAAGAAAAAGTATTATATTCAAAAAAGTCAAAAAGTGGATTATCCGAGGAATCTGTAGATTTCTTTAGAAGTAGAGGTTTAAATATAGAAGTTTATGTAACATTTGTTAAAGAAAAGTATTATGAAAATTTAAAATATACTATAAATTATATGAAAAAGAATTCATCTAAATATAGATATGATTATATTGGTTTATTAAAATATCTATTTAATTTAAACGTAGATGAAACTAATAAATTTGTATGTTCTTCTTTTACAGATAGAATGCTGCAAGTTGCTAATATAAATTTAAGAAATAATAATGAATATAAAAAACTTATATCTCCTGCTAAACTACAAAAAGAAGCAAAAAATAATAATAAAGTATTTTGCCTTTACAGTGGTTCAGCTATGAAATATAACCCAAAGAAAATTGAAAAATTAGTTAAAAAGATATCAAAAACTGCTACATATTTTAGTGAAGCATTTAATCTTAAGCTTACTTTTAAAAAGAAAAGAAAATTCCCAATATTTTTCTTATATTACTATGATAATATATATTTATCAATAACCCCAAGCTTAGATGAATTATATTATTTTAATAAAAACGTAAATGGTAGTCAATTATTAAAAACATCTTCTGAAGATTTTTCAAAAGAAGCAATAGTTGGATTATACATTTGCTTTGTTTCAGAAGATAGATATAGAAAAATATTACAATTTATAGAAGAAGCATCTGCTCCTTTCTATAAATATACATATTCTCAAATAAATATTTTATATAAACTAATGAATATAAATTTTGGAACAAATACACCTGATAAAATGTGTATTGAAATGATAGATAAGACAATTAGATTATCTGATTGCGTTGATGCTAAGAAAATGGATGATATACAAAAATCTGCATATAAAAATCTAGATGATCTAATTAAAAGAAAACTAGATATTTATGGAAAAATTTATAAAGTGTATTTTGATAGATTAAAGAATTATAATATGACAAATATAGAAATGTTTATATCAAATAATATAGACAATGCAAAAGTAATAAAAGAATCTTTCTCTGAAGGATCTTTCTACAGATCTGTGATACTGGATACGAATCCAGATGAGAAAAGAGTCAGTTATCAACCAACAGCATTCAAACAGTTTATTGAATAATTTTTAAATATATTAATGGGATAGATATTTTATTGTCTATCCCATTCAATTTACATAATATTACTAACCTAACTTTACAATAAACCTATATAAAATAATTTATTATATAAAAGGAGAGATAAAATAATGGCTACAAAAAAGAAATCAACTTCATCAAGTACTAAAAAGCAAACAAATAAAGAAGAAAACTTATCTGCAGTTACTGAAGAAAAATTAATTGAGGATGCTACTAATGCTATAAAAGAAGAAGAAGTTAAAGTAGAAGTTTCACCAGAAGCTGTTAATACATCTGAGAATGTTAATGAAATAAAAGTAGATGTAGTAGAAGAAAAAGAAAAGAAGAATGAAACAAAAAATACTGCTTCTAATTATTATAAAATAGAGAAAAAATATAGAAAAATGGCTGAGGAAGCTGGAATTACACTTCCAGAATATACATATGATGAGAACGAGAAACTTGTAGGATCTACATTAACAGGTGCAGAGATTGTAAGACAAATAATTATGGGAAATATAGAGATTGATGGTTTTGATTTTAAAAATCTAAATCCAAACTCTTACAATTTAACACTAGGCAATGTAATTAAAACTTACAATCCTGTTCATAGTAGTAGTAATAAAAATGATCGTACACAATATCTTGATATTTTTAAAGAAAATCCATATAATGAATATGAATTTGGGGATGAAGGATTCGCTTTAGTTCCCGGAAAAATATATATTGCAACTACTAATGAAAGAACTTTCACTAATAAATTTATTCCTAAAATAGATGGTAGATCATCTATTGGAAGACTTGGTATAATGGTTCATCTAACAGCAGGATATGGTGATATAGGATTTAATGGCAAATGGACACTAGAGATAGCTGTCATTCAGCCAATAATTATTTATCCAAATATTCCTATCTGTCAGATATCATTTAATACTCCTTCGGGAGATACATCTATCCAATATAAGGGAAGATATCAGAATCAGGATTCCGCTCAGACATCTAAATTTTATTTGAAATAAATATTATATAGAATGAGAGTATATTAATATTAAATAATTTAATTTAGAAGAGGGGATAATTATGCCAAGACAAGCTTATACTTGTGAATATTGTGAATTTACTGGTTCTATTGATGCCGTTAGGGATCATGAATCTAAATGTATTTTTAACCCATTTTTAAGAACATGCCTTAGCTGTAAATTATTTAAAGAAAGAAAATATGAAGGTTGGATGTGCCCAAAAACTTTTAAATTTATAATTAGCCAAAATACAATATCAGCTAATTGTCCAGAATGGACAAATCCTGATAAGTAGAAATGGATGGTGAATAAATTTGCCTCCTGATATACAGACTTATCACAAAGGATCTACAAAAAGAATTGTTGGGTTAAAACTATATTCATATAATGAAGAAAATGATGAGATAATAGAATATAGAATTCTACATTATAAAGAATCACAGAAAACATATAGAGTATATAATTTAAAAACAGATAAAATAGAAACTATGCCAGAAGAAGATATTTATGATACAAAGAAATTTGTAGTATTAAACCCAGATGGTTTTCTTACATTTTCTATAGTAGATATGAATAAAGTAAATAATATAAAAGATGTATTAGTATGCTTACATAGAAGAAATGAAACAGCAGATCAATTACCATATGCTGTTTGTAGACAATGTATGCAAGATATATTTATAGAACAAACTATTTTAAAGACAACAAATCTTACAACAGTTGGATGCTCTGTTTCAAAAGACAGTATTCCTGCTGGATCTGATTTTGCTGCTACATTAGTATATGAAAAATTAAGATGGATGGTTATAAGTGCTGTATATTTAGATGATTCATTAAACAGTATAGCAAAATATATATTCCCTGGAATTAATATCAAAAAATTTGATAATGTATTACATAGAACAAAAGAATGGTCAAAAATAAATTTACCTACTACAAGAGGATTTTCTGATACAGTTTACGATTTATTGAAAGACAATAGATTTATTAATGATTTCAGAACTGCTTTTAATACTCTTATTTTAGATTTTAATATTGATAAAGATCTTAGTTCATCTACAGGGTATCAAATGTTTTTATATAAAAACCAATTAGACATTTTTAAGAAACAATTATCTAACAATAAAATTACTATGACTTATATAGTTCCATATAATAAACAAATAGATTTGGATGATATTCAAAGAAATTATGTATTAGCCCAATCTAAAGATAATGATGATATATTTGTAATAGGATATGATTTAGAATTGAATTAAAAAATACTCAATAAATAACTAATAAATGATTTATCAATTATATAATATAAAATTGGATCCAAAAATATTCTAACTTCCGGAGGTAAAAACAATGGCAGAAAACAACAAAGAAAAACTCAGGATCAGTCTTGAGCAGCCGCTTCCTTTCGATGCGGTAACAAAGTCTAAGTTCATGAAGCCCTCTGATCTCTGCAAGCTCGCAAACAATCTCTTTAAGAGCGTGTTTGTGGACTATGTAGGATGCGGGATCAACATCAATACTCCTGCACAGAATGCTGGTATCGTCCAGTTTGCAAGTATTGATGGACTGGTAAATGACGTTCCTCAGAACGCATATTACCTCACTCTTTATTTCCAGGACCAGGGAGTCGATGCGGATCCGGACTCCGGTCAGTACAATGCGCTCATTCGCCTGCACGGAAATAAGAAAGTTACATCCGGCGGCCTCTCTGCAGCTTTCGATAGCTTCACCGAGACCAGAAGCAATCCTCATCAGTATGCACTCAGCCCCGAAGCCAAGGAGCTTCTTGAGGATTTTGTGTTCAGCAATCCTTATCAGCAGAAGCTTCATAAGGAATTCTGGGGTCAGCATACCTTTGAGTTCCAGCAGAACAATGGGTATTTTGGTATGACCAAGCCCACCGTTCATGTTGGAGTAAGAGGTATTGATATCAACAAGGTGATCAACCACATCTATGCAAAGCTCGTTGACGGAGTATTTGTGGATGATACTGGTGACCCTGTTGAGTATCAGACCATGTTCTATGTACCTCCTACTTTTGGGAGGTCTGGAAGCGATCTTATCGTAAAGATAGATCAGCTTGATCGTAATACATTCCGCAACTTCGTTGATGGAATGTATAGCGAATCAATCATGAGCAACAGCTACATTCCTGCTCGATAAATAAACGGATGTAAAATAATTAGTTGGGGAGAATATAATTTCTCCCCAACTTTTTATTTTTATAAAAATTTTAACTCAATAATAAATAATATAATTTATATTTGGGGGTTTGGTTATGGGGACTTTATATAAAGAAAAGAAAATAACTTTTGATATTATGGATGAAAACCCATCAGAAGGGATTTTTGATAATAGAGATAATTCTTATTTGGCTTTAAGAAATGTATCATGGAATGGGCAAAATCCAAAGCTTGAAATAAGACGATGGTATGCTGATGAAGAAAATAAAGAAACGCCATCTAAAGGAATAAGTTTTTATACAGAAGAAGGGCCACACCAATTAACACACTTATTATTGAAATTAGGATATGGGGATAATAATATAATAGAATCTATTATGAAAGAAAGAAAAAGCAAAGAATCTGTAGATAATAATATAAATAGATTTAATAATAAAGAGAGTGTAAAAGATCACCTATATGAAAAAATAAAAGATAAAGTTGAAATAAAAGAACAAAATTCTAAATTCAGTGCAAAAAATCTTATGGATAATATTACCAAAAAATCAGATGGAGAATAATATATCCCAATATAGATCTGTAGAATGGCCAATATGGTCTTGTTTTATACATTATGATAGATTATATGGATTATGTAAACATTTAATTTATAATATAGATAGATGTAGATGGGTTGATCTATATATAGATATGAATTCTATATTAGCTCAAATGTTTATAAAGAATTATAAAATATTTGATTATAATAGTATTACATCATCTTTAATAAACATGGCTATACATTATAAAGATTTCTTTAGAAGTAGATTTGGAATAAACTCTAGAGTATTTATAATATACTCTAATAATTTTCCATCAAAGCCTAGAGAGATCTTGCCTTGCTATAATCACAGAAACTACCTTATGTATATCAATAATGCAGAATTGGTTGATCTAATTAATCACAATTGTGAGCTTCTAGAACTAATATGTAAATATTTAGATGGAATTTATTTTATAAAGGATGATAATCAGGAGACATCTGTTTTAATTAAAGAAATAATAGCAGATCAAATTAAATTTAAATATAATGCTTTAAATATAAATACTATGGACTTTAGTATATATCCAAATATAATAATAACTAAAGATCTATATGATTATCAACTTGTAGCATTAGATAATTTTACATTTATTTTGAGACCCAGAAAAATAGATGGAGAAGATAAGTCATGGTGTGTATCAAAAACAAATCTTTTTAAAGCTATTAAAAAAGAACTTGGTGGAAATATAGATAATATACCAGAAAATTATAAAATTATTAATTCTGGTCTATTATCCATATTCTTTTCTATAGCAGGTTTAAAAAGTAGAAATATAAAAAGCATTCATACTTATAATAAAACTATAGATATTTTATCAGCTGCAATTACAAATAATAATATTTTAAATGAATATAATTCAGATATAGAATATTGTATAGATTCTTTAGGATCTTATTCAACAAAAATATCTGAAAATAAGAATGATATTATAAATAGATATAATGCTATTGATATTATTAAAAATCATAATATTTATTCAATAACCCAAAATGCAATACAGATTAAATCATCTATTGTTGATTTAATAAGTCCTATGAGCTTACAAGAGATAAATGAACAATACTTCTCTACAAATCCTATAGATATATATAGATTATATTATTAAAAGAAGACATACCTCTTTGAAATGAGGTATGTCTTTATTTTTTACATAAGCTCAACATAATTGTAATAGATTAAAAGAGGAGAATATAGATATGGCTGAAGTATCTTATAAATATAAATATTCTGCTTTTGCTCAAATAATTTTTAGCAAAGATGATATTGAAGATATTAATCCTGAAAATATAGGAGAATTTATAATAGATTATTCATACGATGAATATACAATGCCAATTATATATATGAATCTTACTTTAAAAGATAGTATCATATATAAATTATCAGAAAAGCAAAATACTACTACAATAATATTTACTGTTCAAAAATTTATATATGAAGAAGATAAATTACCTTTGGTTAAAGAAGATTATATAAAACAAGAATTTATATATTTCTTAATGGATGATTATACAAAATCAAAAGTAAGTGAAGAATTAGATGAAGAGGGAACCAATTTATCTCATGTAGTAATAGGGTTGATGGATAAGAATCTAGTAAATAATACAAAGAAAGATTTTAATGGTACTATCACTGGAGATATGACCAGTATTATATATACAATTATAAATAATGGAAGAGATATATTGATAGAGCCGCTTCAATATAATACTCAAATAAAAAATCTATTAGTTCCTTCTTTAAATAGTAAGAAAAAATTATTAAATTATTTAAACGATATGTCATGTTTTTATGATACTAAATTTAGATATTTTAATGATTTTGATATTACATATTTTATTAGTGGAAGCGGAAATAATATTCAAAAAAAGAATGATAAATACGATACTGTATATATAAATATAATTCCATATAATGTAAATAGTAGTAAATACGAAGGTATAATAATAGATGCTGAAAATTTTAATTACTCATTAAATATATCAGAACAATTCGCTAGTCCACTTTTCAATAATATAATTAATAGAACTTATACTAAAATCAGAGGTATAGATTCTGATGGAGAAAGTGGAATAGAAGAATTAAATAATATAGATAAAAATATGATTGTAGATAAATATAAAAATATTAAAATTAATAATGGCAATAAAACAATATTAAAAAATATAAAAAGTACTATTGATCAATCTCAAAATCCTATTACTATTTCTAAAACAGATATAGATAGTTCTATATTTACTATAAATAGAAAGTATTTTATTGATGCAAGTGAAGTATATGATATTGAAATGAATGGGCAATATTTATTAGGGAATAAAACAGAAATATTTTTAAGAGAAGAAAAAGATTTTTCTGTTGATGTAACAATGACATTTTTTAAATTAATTAAATAAAAGATTATAACACTACCCATTATCTGTGGGTAGTGTTATAATCACGAAAGGAACTTGTTTTATGAAAGAACTCAGCACTATTATTATGTTATATCTAAATTATTTTCTATTTTATTATTTTGATTATCTATAATATTATCTGCAATATCAGATTGAGATATTATATCAAAACTAGGTGAACTTTTTTTCACATATTCATTTACCATATTTAAAATTGATTTTGATAATTTATAATATGCATTAATTTTTATTTTAAAATAGCTATAAATCAAATTACTATATTTTGTAGCATATGTATTTATATTATATGTTTTTTGTTTGAAATTTTGTTCACCTTCTACATTGTCATTTACCATCTCTGCTGTCATAGAATGATCATTTAATCTATCCTGTTCTATTTTATCAACAACTTTTCTAAACATATTTATATTTGCAATGTTTGTAGCATATTTCATATCTCTTATTAAAGATCTATATATAGATGCTGATGTTGCTGTTATATAATTAAACATAGCTAATTTAGTTTCATTTGTTATATCTGCATATCTTAAATCTTCTCTATATAGATTCATATATCTTAGTTTATCTGTATTACATACTAAAAACCAAGTTCTAAATAAATCATTATAGCTTTCTTTATTATCAAGATTATTTATATTAAAATTATTCAAATTTTTTGCAAGGTTTTCTACTATTATAGCATTTCCATCATTTATTGTTTGTATAATACTTTCTCCATTATTTAGATTAAAAGGAACTGGATAAGTCATTCTATCTATCCATGATACTATATTTGGCCCATTTTTAACAGTACTATCAATATCTAAATTCTTTTTAATGAAAAATTTAGTAATTAAATTTCTATTTTTTATATTTTTTGCTTTACCAAAAAGAACAGACATTGATTTTGATAAATTTTTAGATAATTCATTCATTTTATCATTAAAATCTTTAAGTGTGTCTCTTGCTCTATTATCATCTTCTTTATTTACAATAGCTTCTTGTAGAATGGTTTCATAATCTTCATTAAAGAAAGAACCTTCTATTATTTTATCTTTAATAACATCAATTACTGATTTTTCATCATCTATTTCATTATTTTTCTTTTGAGCATATTTCTTTATATTAGAAAATAATTCTTGTCTATCTTCATCATTATCGCATGTATCGTAATATATATCATATATATTATCTAAATCTATAGGAACACCGTGTATTTTATAAAAATCTTCTTGATCAATAATAGAAGATTCTTTAAAAATACCAGAAGAAAATCCTATAGAATAGTCTTTATTACTTACAGATAATTTATTATTACTATAATTATCATTTTTTATATAATTTAAAAATGACATATAATCATTTACAGCATTTAATTTTAATTTGACACTTTTTATAATGACCTTTTTTATTATATCTATAATTGAAGATCTTGTATATACTATTATTTTATATAGATCTTTTATAGCTACTATATAAGAATTTAATTTATTAAAATCATCTTTTTCTTTTTTTGATACTTTAATATTTTCTAATACCTCTTCTAATTTCATATAATCAGATTCTAATTTTTTAGAAGAATCGTAACTGGATTTTTCCTGATTAAATATACTATACATATATTTCATCTCTGGTTTTGCTGAAATCTTCTTTATTTCCAAATTACCTGTATATGTTTCTTTAGTTCTATCAAAATCAATATTAATTTTTTTATTTTGAATATCCTCTATAGAATATCCGTATTGTTTTAATATATAATCTTCATATTTAGTTTTTATATTAACTAATTCATCTACTAACTTATCTAATCCATTAGCAGTATATCTATTTGATGATATATACTTTATGGCTTGATTTAAATTAGATTTCATATCAATAAAAAATGGATTTTCATCTAAAGAAAATGGAATAATATTTGAAAATAGTTTAGTTGGTTCATTAATAGTTATTGTATTATATTTAATTAAACTTTGTATATATCTTAAATCAATAGATTCTTTAAATGATTTATTAATATCAGAAATAATAATATCTATTACTTTCTTTTTTCTATCTATTTCAAAATCTAAAGCAGAAATTAATTTTATTTTTAATTCGATATCTTTTATTTTATTATCCAAAACTCCTGTATAGCTATTGATAAATTTTAATGTAGTATCTATTATATTATTAGATAAAACACCATATAATTTATCAGGATCTCCATTAATTTTCTTCAAATCCTTTATAAGACTACTACCTGCTTCTACTAAAGCAACTTGTTGTATAGAATCTATATAATCAATATAAAATTTTCCAGAATTCATATTTTTAACTCCTTTTAAAATAAAGAGATTTATATTTTATTATTAATAAGTTTGAATTTTTATATTTTAAAGAAGATGGTATAGATTAACTATACCATCTTCTATATATTAATTAAAATAAACTTGAATCATATTTAGATGCATCCTCAAAAGAATCTGAATCTAATTTTTTAATATTCTTTAATTCTTTTTCAGTATCAATTTCAGATTTTTTAGAAATTATTCTTAATTTTTCAGCCTTTTTACGCCATTTTTCAACAGCTTTCATTTGACGCTCATATACATCTTTTATCTTACTATCATCCCAATCAGGATGATTGGATTTTAGATTATTTGCATTTGCTTCAAGCATTAACGCCATTAACTCATAGTTTTCAGATTTTTCTTGTTTCTTATTGTAATGATAAGTTATAAGATTTTGCATAATACCAAGTAATTTGAGTATTATTAGTATAACAGTAACTCCAACAGCAGATGCTATTGTAATTAAACCAATAAGTATAGGAACTGCAATTTCATTTACAGGTCTTTCTACAGCTCCCTTACTGATTTCCTTTAAAACCTTATCAATATTTCCATTTTTAAATTCTTTATTTAATTTATCTAAATTTGTAAATACAAGATTTTCTTTTACTTTCTTATATCTCATTACATCAAGAACCATATCAAATGATTCATTTTTAGGGGTCTTAATAAATTCAATGCATGTTGCAATCATGTATGATATAGAATCAACTATTGCCATCACTGTTGTTACATATAAAAGTTTAGGAATCTCATATCCTAATCTAAATGCTTTTGTAAATTCATCTTTACGAGTTTCTACATTTGCAATAGCTTCGGATATTACATTAATACTATTAGTATCTTGCTTAAATTCCTTTATTATAGATTTAATAGTAGAAACAGTTTCAATTATTAAATCATAATTCTTTAGTTTTGTTATATCCCCCTTACTTTCTGGGATATCTTCAAAATCTATCTCATTTGCCTTATCAACAATAGTGGCATATAATTTTGATGTAAGGCTCATAAGAACTTTATTTTGCTCTGCCTCATTTACATATATAAGCTTTTTCTTAAATTCTGGATTGGAAAGATCACAATATTCATGTACAATTTTTAAATATTCATTATTATGAACTCTATCTTTTATATCTTGATGCTCATTTATATTTGTATAATCTATTATAGGAGATTTTCCAAAAGAGCCTTCAAGATACTTTTCATATTCAGTTTTATCTTTATCACTTAAATTATCTTTTAAATAAGTTTTAGCACTCTTATAATCCGACTTATCTATCTTTTTTAGAATTTTCTTATCTATTTTATAGCAAGTTATAATTACTTGCAAAGTAGCATTTATATCATTATCATTTTTTATAACAGTTGTTGACATTGATCCATTTGAATTATATGTATTTGCTACATCATTATGAACAATAATACCAACTTTTGTTAATGCTATTATATATTTTTTATCACTGGATAGTTTACCATATATAATATCTGATCCTTTATCGAAAATACTAGCATCATATAATTTAATCATTCCATATTTTTTTGCTATATTTGATTTTATTTCTGCAGTATCTATTTTTTGAGCTTTAAATCCCTTTAAATTAAAAATATATTGAACTTTTGGTTTAGATTTCTTTATATCATTCTTTTGAGTTCCAAATGGGAATTTTGAACGCCTAACAGGTCTTTCAAAATCGTCTCTAAGATCATTAAATAGATCATATGCAAAATTTACAAATTCTTTAGGGACATCTGCTGCTTCATTTAGCATTGTAAATGATTCATCAACAATATCCATATTATCAATATAAGATCTTACGTATGTCATACTAGGATCAAGTTCTATAATCCTATCTACATTATTATCAACAGCAGCATCTATTACTTTTTTAGAATCTATATCAGAATCTGTAGTCATTGAAATCTGATTAATTTTCATGATATATATTTATTCTCCCCTCTTTTATTATCTAATTTTAGTCATTAGATTTACTACTTTTTTATAAGTAGAATCAGAGCTTTCTCTATCAAGAGAAGTTAAAGAATAAACTTCCCAGTTATCTTCACCTGTATCAAATAAGAATTTAGCAACTTCTAAATTTTCATCTACTATACAGATACACATAAAGTTATAACCATCAAAAATCTTTCTTGCTTCTCTATAAGATTCTACATCAATTCCATTGAATTTCTTCAAATATTCTACTTCTTCTTGAGAAATTAATAGAGTGGTTATAGGAGCAGCAGATGCAGAACCTGCATATTTTCCTGTTTTATATGCTTTTGCTCTACTCTCAAGAGTTTGCCAAAGCTTTGCTTTAGATCCTTTATTTGCTCTTTCAACTGCATCTATTTTTGCTTTATCGAGAGCAAATAAGAAATCCTTAAAGAATGATAATTCTCTAGTAGTTACTCTCTTAAATAAAACTCTGAGACTTTGTTCATCAGACTTTTTACCAATTCTTTCCATAATTTCATTAGAATCCATTGGATATAATTTTGCTTTAACACCAATTACTGCGTCTTTTATAACCTCTAATCTATCTTTATCATTATTTATATAAAAATTAATTATCATCATAGAAGGTTGTAATTCATTTGCTTTCTTTATATCAGAATCTAGTACCTGATTTTTTAGCATATCAGATCTTGCTTTTGCCATTGTCAATTGATCTTTATCAAAATCTTTTATTCTATCAATGGCAGCTTTATAATCTGCAAATCTCTTATCTATTTCAAGCTTTTGTTCTGCAGAAAGTTTATCATATTCTAAACGCATTTTATTTAATTCTTTTTCTAGTTCTATTTTCTTTTGATTTGAAAGATCTGCTTTTTCAGATTCTAATTCTTTCCCAAGTGCTTTCCAAAAAGCATAATCTATATTTTTATTATTTTGATATTCTTTTGATAATAAAAGAAGCTTTTTTTTGTCATCATCAGTTAAATCTGCATTATAAATATCTTTGAGTACTTCATCAGGAATCACTGGTTTTCCTTCAGAATTTAAACCAAATGGATAATCACCATTTATAGTTATAGCTTCTGTTAAAACTCTAGATCCTAAATTACTAGAGGATACTCTATAAGAACCAATACTAGTTCTATTTATAGAATCATTTACATAAAAATTTGTATTTTTTCTAAGATCTTCTGCTATAGCTTTCATAGCAGCAGCTTCTCTAATTTGGTTTAATGCTTTATCCCTAGAAGATTCAGAGATAAGTCCATTTTCTTTTAATCCATTAATAGCATTACTAATATCAATTATATCATCAACAGAAAAATCTGATGCTGGAAGATTCTTATGGAATTTAGCCAAATATCCATAAACATCTTCCACATTTTTATCAGCTATTTGTATAGCAGAAAATACCATTTGAAGCATCGTTACTGCTTTTCTTTCTATGGCTTTTGCTATAAGAATATCTGTATTTATAGAAATAGTTTTACTAGCAATTACAGGAAATACTAAAGTTAAATTGTTAGAAGCTTTTACCAAAGATCCAAACCCTCTGCGGTTAGCATTTTGAACCTTTTTAAGAGCTGTAGTTGCAGCTTCAACACCCTTTGAATCTTTAATATCTTTAGCAGCTTTAATACCAGTAGTTGCTAATGCAACAGCTGCCGCTATTTCACCTGTTACTTCTTTTAAGACAGTATCATGCATTCCTCTTGGGTCTTTCATAATTTATAAACATCCTCCTTAAATGGATATATTTAAATGTAATTAATTATCATTATGTTGACAAAAAATAAACATATTAAGATTACAAATAGTATAAATACAATACATAAAAAATATATGAGAAGTCTATTTTATGACTTCTCATATTAATTTAATCTTCTACAATATACAGAGGATTTATTAATTCTTCTTTTTTATTATTTTGAAGAATTTTAAGGGTTATAGATTTTTCTATAACCTTTTCCTCTGATTTATTTTTTATATATTCAGTTATGTTATTTATAATAGGAATTGCTGTGAAGAATATTTTTAACACTAATTTTAAATCCATAATATTATTCCTTTCATTACGTTAAATTTTTGTAATTAAACAAATATGTGGATGGAGGAATAATAATTAGATTCTATTATATCATATATAATTAACAATATTTTTAAATCATTTGTAAGTAAAAACTATACTCTTGAACATAGAAGTAAAACAATATCCTCATATAGATTGGAGGTTTAAAATAATATATGGCAAGACCTATTGATCCTACAAAAAATATAGGTAAAAAAACTAGCTCTGCAATTAATGGTAGAGAAAATGATCCTTCGGAAAAAGATAAAGGTAAATTTATATATAACACGAATAAAAATGATGAATTTCTTGATACTGTAGCACCTATTCAAAATAATCCAAATGTAAGAGATATAGTTAATGCAAATAAAGATAATAAAAATAGTGATATTGAATCTCTTTTAAGGTCTAGAGGAATTTACTCTAGAAGATATATAGATAGAGGTTTATATAATGCATTTAATAGATTTGGATATAATTTAATAGATCCTTATAATATACCAACTGTAACCAGAGAGTATGTATTTTTTACAAAACCAGATTTGAATATACTTACAACTTCTGGAGGAGTAGAAGATGGTTTATATAAAGATCTTAATAAGAGTTTATTAAATTATCCGTTTTTTACAGATGCATATAGTAGATATAGAGCTGTATTAGAAGACTTATGCTGGAGTCATTCTGTAAGAAAAATAGATCCAATATATAACTCAAGCAATAAAAATACAGGAGGGACTCTTGATTATAATATAAGGAATAATTTTATTCCGTTATTATCAAATACACTTACAAGTACTCTACAACTTCCAGATAAAAGTGCTGAATATATTGAAACAAATGGTAACGTATATGGAACTAAAGTAAGATATAGAGGAAGTTCTAGTGGCAGTAAGAATTTTACTTTTAGTCTAGAATTCCAGGATACAAGATTTTATGATGTGTATATGTTCTTTAGAATATATGATGAATATATTACACTAAAAAATCTAGGAATAGTAGGTCCAAAACAAAGACAAATATGGAGAAAAATCTTACATGATCAATTCTCAATATATAAAATTACAGTAGATGAAGATGGAACTACAATAACACATTTCGCTAAATATACAGGTGTATTTCCAACATCTGTTCCAACAAGTATGTTTTCCGATATGAATAATACAGATCCGAAAGGAAGATTAAGTATAGAATTTAATGCTTTTGAGGTAGAGGATATGAATCCTTATATCTTAAGAGAATTTAATTCAGTTAGTTCGTCTCCTCTTAATGGTATAAATAATTTAATGAAATTAAAAGAATGTGAATTATATAATTCAAAAGCAGGACATGCTAATGGAGATTGGGCTAAATATCCTTATATATATTGGGATAATTTAGAGGAAGGCTCTGAAAATATTAATACATCAAATAGTGGTCATAGAAAATATTTTTTACGATGGAAATATGGATCTGATACAGATGCACTTATTTCTACAACACTTAAAGATAATAATATAACTAGAAGAAATCAAGCAGATAGAAAATACTAAATTTATGTAAGAAAGGTGTGAATATAAGCACATGGCACTAAGTTCCGATATATACGATATTGCTGATTATATAAATCAAATTAAAAAAGACTATATACCTGAAGATGAGTCAACACTTATTTTAGGTATTTTTGGATATCTTGGTGATGTTTTAACAAAAACAACTCAAAATAATATAGTAATGTCTGCAGAGACTTCTAATGAAGGAATTGGAATAAGAGCAAAATACGAGAAAAATATAATAGCACATGCATTTACTGCTGGTATAAAGAATATATATGCTATTCCTTCAACAATGTCTGTATTAATGGCATTTAATGAAGAAGAATTATTTAAAAATAATACAGAAGATGTGCAAAAATTCGTCTTTGATTCAAATAATAAAATTTTCTTTGGCGATTTTGAATTTCATCCTGATTATAATATACTTATTACAAAAACCAAATTAAATAGTGTAACAGAAACAGGAGAATCCAGATTTGCTTATTCTGCTCAATATTATATTGAGTCCGATTCTAATGATAATAAAAAACAAAATCCTATTTCTGATATAACTGATTCAAATATTTATTTATCTCCTCCGTCTATTATTAAAAATGGCGAATTAAAGATATTATATATACAGGTTCAAATTAGACAAGTTGAACGGTTTATAATAAATAGAAAAGTTGTTACGAATAATATAATAGAATCTAAAGTTTTCTCTTTTGATTATAGTTCCCAATTAGCTGGATTTTCTGTTGATATAGTAAAAGCAGATGGAACTAATTTAAGACTGATTCCTATATATGATGGAATAGCTACAGATGAAAAATACTATCTATACTATCAGTTTATGAATACTAATTTTATTCGTTGTAAATTTATAGATAGTATTTATCAACCAAATATAAATGACCAAATATATATTAATTTACAAACTTCTCAGGGAAGTAAAGGAAACTTCTATTGGAATGACCAGAGTTATCCTAGATTTGTTTTTGATTCATCAGAATATGGAATAATGAATCAAGATGGAAGTTTTAATGGCTATGGAGCAATAAACTGCCAAATAATTCCGGTAACAACTGAAGCTAGTGGTGGGTTAGATAAAAAATCTATTAAAGAACTTCGTACTATTATAGCAAAAGAAGAATTAGCAAGAAACAGTATAACTTCTTTAACTGATTTAAAAAATTTCTTAAATCAGATAAATACTGATGAACTTCAAATTTATACATACAAAAAGAGAGATAATCAATTTGAAAGATTATATTATGCTTATTTATTAATGAAAAATAATTTATCTAATATAATACCAACCAATACAATTGGATTTAATGTTCATGAAAATTCTAAAAATTTATCAACTGATGGTGAAGTTGTTAATATAAATAAAACTGATATTATAGAATATGAATTGGATAATACAGATCCAGATAATCCAGTAACCATTGGTGATATTATTCAAGATTCTTCAGATCCTGATATTTTTGGTGGATCTATTTATTCTCTAAGTAATAATACAATACCGGATTATAAATCTGGAATATATTATATAAAGAATGATGGTGGTGTATGGAAATTCTATGGTACTGATTCTACATATACCACAGCATTATCTACTATTTCTTCTTTAAGTGATATAGGAATTTATTATACAGGCATTTCAGAAACATTAGTTGTTAATTATAATTATGCATATAATAATGCTGTTAATGCATCATTACCAACTGGAATTACTTATAAAATTAATAATAAAACATTTAAAGAAGCTGTTAATGGAGTAGAAGGAAATTATAACTTCTTATATACTAAATATATAGATTCCAGTGTTGCTTCTACAACAGGAACTAATATTTATAATATAAGTGTAAATGATTCTATATTAAGCAAAAGATTAAATATTGAAGATCCTAGCCCAACGCAAACTTTCATATTTTCTTTTGATTCATCTATAAACAGTTGGAAATATAATTACACTGTTATAGATTTAATGGATTTTGGTATTTCTATAGGATCAACCAGTACTCCTCATAATAATGATACTATTACCGTTGTAGCAGATGTTTCAACAGGATGGAGTTTAAATTATGTTGGAGTAGATTTAACAGATTATGGTATAATTTTAGATGCCGGAGTTTTTGTAATAGGAAATAGATTATTTATTACATTCTCATACAATACAAATTATGCATATGTAGATAAAAGCACAACTGCATTTTTTATAGACGATATTATAGTAAATACTGATAAGTATAGAGAAGCTGTAGATGATAATATAAATAATATAGTATTTACTTATCTATCTTCTAATACTTCATACAGTCCAAATGATAATGATTTTATTCATCATATAAATGATCAAAATTATTATTTAATAAAATATACAGAAAACAGTGTTAATGCTGGTGGTATAATTCCAAGCGATGTTTTAATTAATAGAAAAATTTTCTTTAAATCAATATATGTAATTGATAATATTATTAATCCTACAGTTCTTCAATTTAATGAAGGCACTTATAGATATAGATGTATAGAAGTTTCCGATATAAATGGAGTAGATATAGGCTCTTCAACATGGGTTGATTTACAATCTGGAGAAGAGTATACATTTAGTTCAAATACAGGAGACGATACTGGAACAGGAACTCTTACTACAGATATAGGATTATCTATTTTAATAGATGATTATGAAATAGATGAAGGTGTAAATTTATATCAAGATGATGATCTCACAACTCCTTCGTTAGATAAAGCAGGTGTTTGTGAAGATGGTAAATCATTAGATAAATTTAAAATAACTAAGAATGGTTTAAATTATTACTTTATATATGATAATACAACGTATTACGTATCTAGAAATGATGTTAAAGTTGGTTCAAATAGACAATTAAAAGTAGGAGATACTATTGAAATATCTTTTACATTATGGCGTGCTACTATTAATGGGGTTGAGCAGTCTTGCAACTTAGATGATTTTGGAATTACTCTTATTTCATCTTCTCCATCGCCTGCTGATACTCTTACTACAAAACTTCATATGTCAGTAATTAATATTGAAAAAGATAGTAAATTATTTTATTATGAATGCCCATACGATGTTACTATAAACAAAAATCCTTTAATAGTTTATTATAAATTATCATCTTTTAATATAGAAAAACCTCTTAATTTCAATTTTATAAATAGTAATGCTGTTTATCAATTTATTTCTCCATCAGTAACTATAAACAGATCATATATCTCTAATAAAGATATATATACGATAACAGTTAAAGCTAAATTGAACGTTGAAGAGGATACTGAATTAATTACAATATATGGAGATAAAATAGTTGATTCTAAAATTAAATGTATTCTTTGGTTGTATGATTCATACGATGAAAGTACACCTAGTAGATATACATTTGGTAATTTAATAGATTATAATCAAAATGATTTTATCTTTACATATGAATTTAAATTAGAGACAGATAATAAAGTTAATGAAGAAAATAAAATTAATATTACTGATAAAGAATTATATATAGCTGGAGACGGCCATAAATATGGTCAATATTTTAATAATAATATAAAAGCAGAAATAGTATTTGCATTTGCATCTAGTGTTACAGAAAGTGAAGAAACAACTCAAGATCTAATTGATGTTGTTCCTACTTTAAGTAAATATACTATGGCAAATAGCTATTTTATTAATAATGGACTTGATCTATTTTTTAATTTCTCTCCATTAATAAATTCAAAAGTTGTTGCAGAAAGAGACACTTCAGCATCAGATATATATGAAGTTGATCCGGGTACTATGATGTATAATAACCCATATTATTTAGCACCATCTGGTACCGATTATTATACAACAACATCATATGATGTGAGTGCAGGTCAATTAACTGAGGATAGTTTAATATATATTGATAGCAATGGTTATTATTATATAGATATAGAGGTCGGTGGCGTTACTACAAAATATTATATTGACCCCGATGATGTAGAAATAGAAACAATGTATCAGATAGTAAGTGGAAAAAATTATTACAGTGATAAAGAATGTGAAACAGTTGTTGGATCAACAGCTTCTACTATGCCAGTAAAAGTATTCTTTGATTCTGATACAATAGATGCATCCACTATTATATATACAATTGATATTAGCGGAACAGATTATTACGTAAAATACTCAGATCTTTCAGTAAATAGTAGTTTTATAAATACAAGTTATTATAATGGAACTACTAATAATAAATATAGTTCAGAAAATTTACCAGATGGATTCTCTGTTATTTATGATGCTGATAATGAAGTATGTATGATAAAAACATCTTCACCAACGAATTCTATATATTTCATTGATAAAGATGATATGATTACAAAAGAAAGATTTTATTATGTACTAAATGAAGTTCCTTGTATTAGACATGGGTATATTAATAATGAAGATACTGCTTTGGAATTTTTGAATAAAATTATTAGTGAAAAGAATTATTTAGAGTACTGTATATCTGTTATTGAAGATAATTTTAGTATAGATTTCAAGTTCTTCAATACATACGGACCTAGTTATCTTTATTCTACAGATCAAAGTGGTACAAATAAAATAAATAAAGTTAATATTAGTCTTGTATTTAATATATCTCTTACAAGTAATTATGATAATAATATTTTATCTATGATAATAAAAGACATAAAAGATTACATAGAAGATATTACAAAATTACAAAATATTCATATGGTTAATATAACAAATTATATTACAAACAAATATTCTGATAGTATTGAATTCTTTGAATTTGTATCTTTGAATGGACATGGCGATTGGAAGCATATTTATAATAATCAAGAAGATGATTCGTCTTATTATATATCAGAACATACACCAGAATTTCTAAATATCAATAATAATACAATATATTCTGGTAATATTAGCTCTGTAGAGCCAGACATAATTATCAATGTAATTTAATTATAAAAACATAATAATAATATTTAATAAAGTAGATTAATTAGGAGGATTTTTTATATAATGAATAATTCAGATTATACTACAACAAAGATAATGAGAAATAGTGATTTTATTAAATATATGATAGAAGACAGAAAGAATGAAGAAAGTAAGTTAAAAGAGACTGCTGCTTTAAAGAAGTCAGAAGCAACAGAAAGTCAAAGAAGAGTTTATAAAGAATCTGTATTAGATAATAAAACAAAGTTTAATAATAATTATAATAAATTCAATAATTTTATTGATGACACAAATAAGATGTTTCTCGCTGAGTCTATATATAGTATTTTCAGTGAGTCTGTTCCTGCAGAATATAAAAAGGAAAGATCTTCTGAAGCTTTCATGAGATCTATAGTTTATGATTTTATAAATGAAAATGGTGTATATAATATTCTTAATAAAATAAAGTATAGATCACCTTATTTATCTAATTTATATAATGCTATAACGGAAGCTACTGATGAAATAAAAGAAGATAATGATTTTGATCCTTCTGAAAATAAAGAATACTCTATTTCAACATCTGTTATAGAAAAATTTGCTGATAATATAAATGATGATAATAAAGATGAAATTATAGATATTATTACAAAGAAAGTAACTGAAGCTATAGAAGAATTTGTTAAGCAAAATCAAAGAGATCATGAAAAGATTAAAGAATTATCACAAGATGCATCTGATAAAATAGATGCTGAACGTGAGAAGATTGATAATAAAGATCTTTCTGAAGATGAGTTAAAGGAAGTAGAAGAATCTTATAATATTCTTGCAAAGTCAAAACTTGCTAAGATTCGTAATCGTCCTCGTTCTATATTGGAATCTATGGTTGTAAACGTCGGTGAGTCTGTTCTTAAAGATGATAGACTTAGAGACACATATACTATTGAAGGCCATGTAGATATGGATAAGATTATGAGTAAATGTGTTATGTTCTATACTTTCCTTGAAACTGTTAATACAATTAATTTAGAAACTGTTAATGATGAATATATTAATGAATTCCTTGATGCTTTAACTCTATAAAATTAATCCCATGTAGTCAATTTAGACTACATGGGATTTATCCTTCTTTAAAGATATATAGTTAAATAATTACTTCCTGTACAAACTATATTGCATAGTAGAATTATTTTATCCATATTATCATATAGAAATGCATACATAGAAGATGGGTTTGGCTCTCCATTATTTGTAAAAGCGTTTATAATTATATTAGGATTTTCTGTAATAAATTCTTTAAATATTCTATTTATCATTCCATAATAATAAGTAGAAGAATTTTCAAATTTAGATAATTTCTTCATTGTAGTCTTCTTTATTTTAATATAATATGCTTTTTTTTCATTATTATAATTTATGGATATACAATCTATATATTTTTGAATATACGATGTTAGCATTGTTATACATAAATTATCATTATATATTGTATTATGAAATAATACTCTTATTGTTCCGAAAGTATATATATCATTATCAGACCTTAAATTCTGCTCACTATACATATTTTTATTATTTATATTTATTGGTGATGGTAATGTAAAATACATTATAAATCACACTCCTTATAATAATTAATATATTGGTACTTGTAGATTGTAATTATCATCACCTGTTTCTTTTATTATTCTTGGAAGAATTTTATCATATTGATATTTATTGTATAGCATATTTAGATATTTAATTCGTATTTCTATTCTTGGTAAAACAGAATAATATTTATGTATTGAACCATCTATTACAAGTGTATCATCTAGCCATATATTAGAATTAAACATATCAGAATATTTCTTTTCTATATTATCCCAATCTGGTTTTTGTAAAGGTCTAATGAGTCCAATTTCTGATAAAATTTTATCAGCTTTATTAAAATTTTTTGGTGTTTCTGTAAATGTGCATATATCTATATTACATGCCGTAGATATTAATCTATCTAATTGGATAAGATCATTTCCTATTAATTTTTGCATAAAAATTTGATCTTCTTTTCCTGTAAGTGAATATACTCTTACAAATTCTGGGAAATTTGCTGCTGTGCTTCCATAATTTGATCTGGTTATTCTAAACCTAGGCCTCGGAGTGCCTTCTGGTATTTCATTTAAAATAATATTAAAATCATAATAGAATAAATTTGAAATAAGAATATTTCTTTTCAAAAGAATATCTTGTTCATCTTTATCTGTTATATTTAATTTATCATATAACCAAGATAATCTTTTATTATAATCAAGAGGAATATCAGAATATTTTTTCTCATATTCATCTTGCTTATATTTTCTTGTTTTTCTTCTATATTTAGACATTTATTTATAACCTCATTGATATTAAAAATTTAAAGGACACAGGATAATTCCTGTATCCTTTAATAAACTGTTTAAGAATTATTAATATTTTACATTATCTTCCATAATATCTCCACCAAGAAGATAATGTATTTTGAATACTATTCTGCATCCTAGTAAATATTTCTGTGTTAATAATACTATTAAGGCCACCGCCAAGATTCATTAAATACCACATATCTACAGCTCTTTTTATATCTGGTTCAAATATATTTACACCGCATAAAGTTCCTATATAATCCATTAAGGTTGTATTACAATATGTATCGCTACCTATTCCAGCACTCAAATATTCTGTTGGAGATATAGACATTACTTGATATAAATCTTTTATTGTAAATGATACATTAACAGAAGTTGGAAGTCCATCTGGAGTCCATCTTCCTTCTTCACCTTTACTGATATCCATAGATGTTATAATACCAGTATCTACAGAAAACATACTTTTATATACTGCTCTTATTAGGAAAGGTTGGAAATATGCATTTTGGTTTAATCCACCAGTATTATTACCTTTAGTTCTAGGAGCAACAAGAGCAATAAGATGCATCAATGGTACAATAATATTTAGATAAATACTAAGTTTATCTGCATCAGGAGATATTAATTTGATATCTATACTATATGATCTATCAAAATTTGAATTAGACCATATTTCTGGAAATACCAATCTACCTCCAGATGCAACAGCTTCTAAATGCTTTGTTATATTATTTAGTATATTATTTTTTGAAGTTAATTTAGATATATCATTTTGGAATTTTTCTATTGTTGATGATATATCTGTTGTGTTTATATCTAAAGCAGATGCCCCATATCCAAATAAGAAATTTAGTTCTTTTCCCTGTTCGGATATAGAATCTGCCATTCCTTTAAGAGTACTTTCACTTGTACTATTTGAAAATGATTCCCTTATTTCTGTTTGAGAATCTATATAAAATCCTATAAATCCTGTAGATCCTAAATCTTGGAAAGATCTTAACCTAGTAGAAGTAAAACTATCCCAAGCAGCTTTCTTTAAAGGAGTTCCTGCACCAGTCATAGTATCATCTATTGTAGTATCTCCAATACCCATGAATATAGAAGCTGCTCTACACATAGGATTTACGTAATTATAATATGTAGGAAGATCTGCTTTAAATTCATAATATCTTCCTTCTTTATCAAAAACATCGGATAAAGCATCTTCATTTGCTCCATTTCTAAATCCAGATGTAAGTGCTTCTACAATACTTTTTTTCTCATCATGAGTATATTTACTAAGAAAATTTGCTTTACCTGGTGTCATTAGTAATAATGGCATTTTACTATATATATTATAAATCCATCTATATCCTATACCTAATTCATCGGCTTCAGAAACCAAATCACTAGTATTTTCATCTTCATATATTCTATTTAATCTATCACCATATACATTATTATATCCACCTGTTGCTGATACTGGAACTATTCTCATATCAACATGCGGCATAAATTGATAAGGTAATCCAAAAATTCCTAAAGCTGATCTTATATTTGAAATATTATAATCAATTTCAAGATCATCAATGTTTGATAAATAAGAATATCTTGAAATTTCTTGATCTATATCAAACCCAGCTAAATTATCACTTGAGCTATTTATAGATTGTGTTAATTTGTTTTTTTCACTTACAGTTAAATACCCTTTAGGTAAGCTATCAGAAACGGAAGGATATAAATTAGTATTTATATCTTCTGGATCTTTTAAATTTGCTAAAGTTAAATAACCATCTGATGTTCTTCCATATGTATATACAAAAATATATGTATATTGACTATTAAATACTTTTTTATTATTCATTGCTGCATCAACGTATACAACAGCATTTTTATATAATTGATGACTACTTCCTAGTGAAGCGCCTGAACTGTTTAAAGGTATTTCATTACTTTTTAATTGCATAGATTTATAAGGCATATTTATAATCACCTCTCAATATTTTAAAAGGAATAATTTTATATTTAATATATAGTTGAGTAGGCTCAAAATTGAACCTACTCAACTTTTAATAAGTTATTTACTGAGCTGCTATTTCTTTCATAGTTTTAATAATCAAATCCGTTCTTGAATTACTAATTAAAGATGAAACACCAGTGCTTTTACCAGCTAAACCATTCTTGAGTGCATTTTTAAGATCTTCAATATTACTAGATCTTGAAGACACAGCTCTAGAAATATCTTCTCTTGCCTTTGCACTTAGATTTCCACCTTCATTACTAAGAACTTCAAGAATTTTATTAACAGCATCTGTATTATTAGATATATTTAATAAAATCTGTATTATAGTTGTTAAGAATTCATCATAAGATACACAAGATCCTCTTGCTTTTCCACCAGTTGATGATAATGGTCCATAAGCAATTGGATTATTATATTCTCTATAATTTCTTCCTAACCCTTTATATTTTTCATATTGTTCTCTGGCAAATTCAGCTCTTGTTCTATATGTATTTGGGTTGTTATCTGCAAACCCACTATACATTTCATATCCATCAAGAGCAACTTTAGCTGCCTCTTCTGGAGAAGAAGACATGTTTAATCTGTTTATTAAATTTGGATAACTATTATCAAATTCATATTTAGCATAATTAAGTTGTGCATCGGTATTCCATATTGAACCATATCCATTGTTTTTAGCATAGTCATATAAACGTTTTCCTCTGATTCCAGTCCATTGAGCTAGCCCTAATCCAGGATAATAGTTCCCGTCTACCATATATGCATCTTTATTTATACTTATACCACTTTTTTCATAAGCTGGGAATAACACATTTTTAACAAATTCATTTATCTGATCATTATTATATGTATATTTATAACCAGGGAACCCTTTCAAATAATAACCTTCAATTGTTTTAGGTGTTATACCACTCTCTGCTTTCCATGCACCCATTAATCCAGATGCGCCTATAGCAGATAATCCAGCTTTATTTCTTAAGAATTTCCAAATTTTTTCTTTTGTTTTATCGGTATCTGTATTTGAATTTGATACATCATAATTTTCAAAATATGATTTTGAATCTATATTATCTCCATTATCATCTTCTTGAGAAGGATTTCCAAAAATATCACTCCATGTGTGTCCATATAATTTTTTAAATATATGGTTGGAAATTTCTCCCAATCTAGATAATATTCCATTATTATTTGATTCTTCATTTAATTCATCTTCTCTTGCTCTACCACCTAATATGGATGCGGCTTTCATTCCTTTAAATACTTTATTAGCCGGATATACCATAAATGATTGAGGAAGATCAGGATCTTCTACAATTATATTACCATTTTTATCATAACCTTTTGCTGTTACAAAATGATTATTAGACCCATATACCCCGTTATACTCGTCACTACCAAGAAGTACTACGGGTTTATTTCTTTTTAATCTATTCTTTACTTCTTCTTTATTCGTAGTATTTCTACCATTAAACATGGATGTGAAGTAATTAATAGATGTAGAACCATCACTTTTAACAAATCCACCTTTTTGAGCATAATCTGTGGCATAACCTAAAGCTCCACCCATTAAATTAGCAGCAGCTACAGGCCCACATCCAGCATCTCCAATAGTAGATTTTCCAAATTTTTTATTTCTAATTCTAGGATCATTTTGGTAGATATGATTTCTAGCAAAAGCTCCATCAGTGTCATTAACAGTTTGAATTTGATCTTCCCTAATTTCTACTAATTTATTATTTCCTTTTATATAATAAGTCTCATTATTTACACAGTAATATACTTGCTTTCCTTTATATCTCTTTCCAGTAATTAGTTTAGCAAAATTACCTAATCTATCAGCATTTACTACAGAATTAAATGGATTCATTAGCTCAGTTGGTGTACTACTAATTAACGATACAGCAACTGCCGGAACGTATAATTTCTTTTTAGTATTTTTCTTATAAAAAGCATCTATCTTATCAGTATTCTTCTTACCATAAGTACCTTTAATATGATAAATATTATCACAATCTGCATCAATATAATTATTGATTGGAGTAATAGTTATCTTTGTATATTTCTTAGTAAATGTTCCTTCATATCCAGGAGTTACTACTTTATAACCATCATAATCAAATTCTTCATATATCTCTGGATTATTTTCTTTATTAACAAAACTCCCAGTTCTACTATCAATTACTCCACCACGTTCTGTGTCGTAATAGTAATTTGATGGATCATATTTTGTATTTTTCTTAATAATTTTAGAATTATTATCTGTTTCATCTCCTGTTGGAGGTGGTTCATTTATTTTTCCTCCACCACGTGAAATAAGTGTTTCAGAACTAAAATCATTCCATTTATTATTAGAAAAAGGATTTATTTTTTCAATTATATTATGGGCAATTGTAGTAAATAACCCAACTACCCAAGGAGCTGCAGTATTTTCTATCCAATTTTTCACAGGTATAATTAAATCATTATAAAGATATCCATATCCTTCTATAATCCATTTAATAGCATTACCTACAACAGAATCATTACTTTCATAAGTACCATTGCCTGATTTCGTTATTAATCTACCTTTTCCTAGTAATAAATATTTTAAAACACCGGTAATGGTCTTAGAACCAGATTTTTCTTCTGCTTCATTCCATTTATCTTCTAAATTAACAAAAAATTCTTTAATTTTTCCTAAAGGTTTTCTAATAGCATTTAACGGTTTACTTAATAAACCACCTTCATAATATTCTTCTCCATCTTCATCATTTTCTTTCTTTTCACCAAAAAGTGTATTTTTTACTTTCTTCCAACCTTCTACAATAGGTTGATGAATATGTTCATTCCACCAAGGTTTAATAACAGTTGCCCAAACAGGTTTTAATGTAGTTTTTACATAATGAACAAATTGTCCCACTACAGGTGCTGCAACAGCTGCTATAAATAAACCTTTTAGAATTCTACCAAATATTTTAACACCTTTACCCAGAAGAGTATTCCCAAGCAAACCTGGAGATTTTTCATCTCCAAAGATAGCAGCAGGAATATATCCTAGTAAACCATGTCTCTGGAATATAGTTTTACCATCTTTATCTTTACCAAATAAGAAGCCTACAACATTCTTAGCTCCAGCTTTAACGGCACCAAAGAGACCACCATTCTTTAGGAACTTATTCTTGCTGTCTTCATCTCCGGTAAATAGAGCTCTGAAACCACCAACGATACCATAATTTTTTACAAAATCAAATATACCAGTGACTTCATCTTTCTTTTCTTCTCTACCATATAGAGCGCTCTTACCAAACTTCAGTACAGCTTGGCCAGCTTTTGTCATAGCTAGTTTTTTACCAGCAGATTTAATTAGTTTTCCTATTCTCTTAGGAGCATTTCTAATAAAAGCACCAAGTCTATTTCCTTCACTAGAATCTAAATCTCTCTTAGTGAAATCAATAACAGCTTGAGCATTATCATATTCTCCTCTAAATTTAAAATTCTTTAGATTTCTATCAAGATATCCTAATCCATCATCGGAAATATCAGCTTCATTAAGGATGTCATAGAGATCTTTATAAGAAGATAGTCTATATTTTCCTTTCTTAAATACAAGAGTAATGAACTCCTTAAGAAGTCCATATTCATTTCTTGCTGTGTATTTTTCAATAGCTTCTTCCAATCTAAAAATATCAGCTGTTTGAAGCTCATGCATACCTTTAAGTTTAATAAGCCCAATTAGTTCAAGTAGTTGATCTCTGTATTTAGAATTAATTACATTCTTTAATGTATTAACTTTCTTGCTACTGATTTTTAGATTAAGCTTTTTTAAAGTCCTAATCAACTGTGGATTCATATTACCAAGATCTATATTTTTATCTTTAAGAAGATTTCTAGAAACTCCAAAACCATAACTAAGTCCTAGCTTAATTTGATTCTTTAGAGTTCTTCTTCTGTTTCTAAGATCTTCTTTAAACTTTGTAATACTATTTCTAAAATTAAATCTATTACGAGATGCTGTAACGTTAGTATTTTCTATAACAGAGGGATTTCCATTCCCATCTCTAGTTAGAGCAGCTCTATCTACTATAGTTTGTTCTTCTATGGTTTTCTGAGCGTCCTCCCTAATCTGATCAGTATTCTTTACTTCATAACCAAGAAGAGTAATCAGTTTATCTAGTTTCTCAGATACTATATTCCTGAAAGCATTCTCATATTTATTTCCTTCAGGATCTATAATATTATTCTTATCTTTTTCTGCTTTTTCAGTAGCTTCTCTAGCACTAATTTCCTTACTTAGGTTTCTATTAAATCTACCAAGTTGGAGTCTACCAAACTTACCCTTGATACCAAAGGTCTTTTTGATAAGATCCATACTTGTAGATTGAGAATCTCTTATATCATCTTGTTTGTCTTTAAGTTCTTGTAGAACTACAAGATCATTATCAATATAGTCATATATTCTAGCTTTCTGAGTAGAGTTAAGCTCCCTAATAGAATTTAGATGTTTAGAGAACCCATTAGAGTCTCCATGAGCAAGATCTTTCTGTAAAGTTCTAACACTTTTCTCTTTAATAGGAAGCTGCTCACTATTCTTAAGAAGAAAATCTGTAAATCTATGAATAATATCAGCTGCTGTAGATGTGAATCCTTCAATATTAGGACCACCTAGATCTGATACTACATATAGTTTTCTTAAATCTTCAAGAGATGCATTAACTAGAGTCTTATCAGCTTCTGCATATCTATCACTATATCTTCCCAATTTACCTTTTCTTGTTCTACGATAGTTAAGTCTCTCCTGAGCAGTCATATTAGATGCATTACCAGAAGAAATCATTCTATCAGTAATTTTATTAGAAATTCCACCTAGAGCTCTAAAGGGGAGAGTAGCAACTCCAGCAGCCAGTTTTACTGGTGCTGTGAGTACTTTCTTTCCTAAATTAATTGCTCCTCTTGTATAACTTCCTATAGTTTCTTCTAAAGGAACAGATCCATTTTTAAATCTATTACTAATAGAATATTTTACATCTTGAAGAATATTAGAAATAACACTACCGGCTGTTCCTAAAAACTTCTTAATATTATCAAATACATTTACTTTAAAGAATTTCTTACCCTCTTCTATAAGCTCTTTTGCAGCATTAGCAAGAGGGTCAACAAATCTTAATTTTAATCCACCTAAAAGACCACCTGATCTTTTACCATTTCCATCTTTTTCACCAAGCATATAATCTTTAAACTTATCACTGGTTACCAATAAACTAGTACCAGCACCAAGTACAGCATTTCCAAGTAAACCAAAAGGTCCACCGCCAAATAAAGTGGTTACCATACCAGCTATAGCGCCGAGTCCCATAGCAGGAGCTTTTGATTTTATATAATCTTGTACTTTCTTTTTAATAATACCACTATCTTCGAAAGTACCATCTTCATTTATTTTACCAAATAGAAATTCTTTTACTTTATTAGAAGATAAAGCAGTACCTATACCAGCACCTATAACAGCTGCAGGGAATATTCCTATACCTCCAGATAATAAACCTGCAATGCCACCTAATATTCCTCCAACTTTCGCTTTAGGTAAAGCTTTTTTAGTAAAATCAATCCAAGATTTTGGAATTATACCTTTCTTTTCATCTTTTACTTTATTTCCTTCTTCATCATATTCAGCTTCTTTTCCAAATAAGAGTCCTTTAACAGTATCACTTACAGAAGCCAATCCAACACCAGATCCAACAGCCATACCTATTAAAGGCATACCGGTAAAAAGACCTATTATGCCTCCTATACCAGCTCCTTTTAAACCTCTCGGAATGGCTGTAGCGGTTTTATTTAAAACATCTTTTACTTTCTTTTCAGTTCCTTCTTTTTTACTAGATTCTGGTAATAAGCCCATTACAAGGCTAACCATACCATCAGATTTAAGAGTATTTAATAAATCTGATCCTTTTTCTTTTATTGCTCCATAATTCTTACTAATAAAATCCTTAGCTGATTTTAAAGGATTTGCTCTAGTTCCTTCTGCAAATTGAGGTACATCCAATCCAAGTTGTCTTGCAAATGCACTTTCATTTATAGCATTAATAGCAGTTTGCTTTGGACCAAATGTATTTACAACTTTTTCACCAGCTGTCATAATAGCTAAAGTAGGTTGTCCTCTACGTCCTCTTACTCTACCACCTTTAGCCATCCCTTGAACAGTATATCTATTATCACCTAATATAGTATCAGTTCCAAATGCTTCTATAGCAGCTTTTTTCTTTTCAGTTTCACTTTTTGCTTTAGATGTTTCATATGCAAAGTTTCTTGCTATAGATTTAATTTCGTCTTGATTTAAAGTATCTACAAGTTTTCTTGCTTCACTTGCACTCAAACCATTTTTCCTTGCTATTCTATATAAGAGAGCCCTATCTTTTCCTCCTGGGGAAATATCTTTAACAGAAAGTCTTCCTGCATCATATTTTTGTCTTAAAAATGTTTCAATAGAGTTTGTATATTTTTTACCAGCAGGTCCACCCAATATGGATTCTAAGGCTAATTCCATATATTTTTTAATATCTTTTGTAGTTTTTATATAGCCTTCATCCATAAGGGCTTTATTTCTATCTTTTAATTTACTTCTCGTTATCCATTTACCAGATTCATTGTCCATATATCTCTCTTCTTTACCAGTAAGAGCAGATTCTATTCTAGCAAGATATTCTGGTATTACTTTTACTATACTACGTCTTGTTATTCCATCAAAAGGAACTGGACCTTTATCAAATTTATCTCTGCTTAATAATTTTGGTTCTTCTGATTTTAATCCAACAATTGAAAGAATTTTATCAAGTGTCTCTGATTTTAATCCAATAAATGAAAAGATTTTACTAACTATTGGATTTGCCATAATTTTTTTAATAGTAGGATTATTAGAAGAAAGATTTGCTATTTTGCTTAATAAATTTGGAAAGAAATTATCTATACTTTCAGATATTTTATAACGTAAACTATCTACACTATCAAGATTACGAATTGCTAATCTTGTTGATAAAGATAATATAGTCTCTATGGGATTTGTTTTT
>JAEEGL011784871.1_pt1 | contig 45384 bp, 27 predicted proteins | sample 9134231 | NCBI WGS metagenome assembly JAEEGL01 (sample SAMN16246548, study PRJNA631951) | gut metagenome | biome: gut microbiome; feature: rumen; material: fiber-attached | host: Bos | place: Iran: Karaj | collected 2018-10 | reverse complement strand
TGAACACGTTGTTGCAGAATACTGACAGGTTGATTTCGCTCAGATAGAGTTTGCTCACCAATGAGCGAGGCAGTTGGTATGCCAAAGTGATATTGCGCAGTTTGACAAACGACTTTTCAAGTAGGTAAGCCTCGCCGCCTTGTCCCCATCCAGCCTCGTTGTAATAATCCTGATAGCTGCTGTTGTTAAGATAAATCGGAGTGGTATTCTCCACATAAACAGGATTTTCGGCAGTTTCAATATTCACGACAGAGTTGGGAATGACGAACGGACGACGTTCATTGTACATGGTCACTTCACCATTACCGGTAAACTGCATGAGGTTCTTTGTACGTGAGAACATGTAACCTCCCTTACGCACGTCAAGAGCGGCACTGAGGGTAAGTCCCTTCCAAGAGAAAGAAGTGGTGACACCACCGATCCAATCTGGATTTATGTTCTTGCCTGTATCCTGCAACTCAGAGGTGAGAATAGGCAAACCAGTTTCATCGACGATAATCTTTCCATCTTCAGTGTATTGAGGCAAGTATGTGTAGAATTCACCCATCGGCTTACCTTCCTCAGCATACATGTAAACGGCATCATTTCCTGCTGAGAAACTATAGATAACAGTCTTTCCACCTTCAAGACTTGCCGGCATGGAGAGCACCTTGTTGGTATTCTTGGCAAAGTTGAAGCCCAAGTCCCAACGGAAGTCCTTGGTGCGTATGGGAGTGGTGTTGACGAGCAACTCAATACCACGGTTCCGTACATTACCGAAGTTGGTCACCATGTTGGTATATCCTGTAGCAGGATCTACAGGCAAGGTGAAGATTTGGTCTTTCGTCTCGCGGTTGTAATAAGCGAAGTCAATATTGATGCGGTTCTTGAGGAAAGCGAGATTCAAACCCACCTCATACTCTGTAGTCATCTCAGGTTTCAGGTCTGCGCTACCGATGGTGGCAGATGCCTGGAATGCGTTGACACCGCTCATTGGGAAGCTGGCCACGTCAGAAGCATAATAAGCGCGTGACGTACCTTGCACGAAACGGGCCGAGGTGAGATAGGCACTTGCGTCATTACCGGTCTTTCCGTATGCCAGACGCAGTTTTCCAAAGTCAAGAATGTCGTTCTTAGGTATGAGTTTGGTGAAAATCCAGCTCAGTGTTACACCAGGATAGAAATAGCTGTTGGCATCGATGGGGAGTGTACTCGACCAGTCGTTACGGGCAGTCAGTCCAAGATAGAGCATTTCGTCCCATCCCAATGTCACATCACCGAAGAGTCCCACGAGACGTCTCTTTGTCTGGCTCTCGCTCAGGTCAGCCTTAGTGGCACCATTGCTCAAGTCCCAGAATCCGGTATTGAATGTAAGACCGTCGGTCTCACCATTGATACTGGTGCTGTATCGCTCGTTCATGTTGACACCTGCATTGATGTTCACGTCCAACTTACCTTGCAGGTATTTGTCTGACCAATTTGCCAGGAAGTCATGATTGACCTCATAACCGCGCAGATAACGGGCAAGAACCCAACCATCCTGGTTCATTTCGCTGGGAGCATATCCATAATTCTCATTGATGAGAGCGTCGTCAAGGGTAATCTGAGGATATCCCATTTTAAGGTCAAAATCAGTGTAGTCGAAACCGAAACGATAAGTAAGCGTCAATTGCCTCATGGGCTTGATGTCAGCCTGGATTCTACCATGAATCTGCTTGGCTTCATTGGTGTTGCAGTTGTTGGCGATAGCCCAGTAGGGGTTGGTGATACCATATGGTGTGTACCAAGCCTCCGGTGTGTTGAATGCGAGGGAGAGATCCTTGCGGTCAACGAGGGAGATATCGCGGGGGAACTCCAGAATACCGTCAATGAACGATGTTCCCTGATACGAACCCACAATTTTGGTTTTGGTCTTTGCAAAGTCAATGCCCGAAGTCAGTTTGAACCATTTGACGGGCTCGTAACTGCTGTTGAAAGCAATCGTGTTACGTTTGTAGGTGTCATTGTTGTCGGGGATGATGCCATCATCGCCAGAATAACCGTAACTAAGGTAGTAGGTCATCTTCTGGTCATCAGACACACCGCTGAGCGACACACTGTGATTGGTGGAAAGACCTGTCTCGAAGAAATCCTCGATGTTGCTCTCAAGAGCGGAGTACTCGTGGATGAGCTGCTGGTGGTTCCAGATGGGACCATAGACCTGTGTCGAACCGTCGAGCTCGGGACCCCATGAACCGTTCTCAATGAAGGTCTGGGTTCCGTTCCATCCTTGTCCGAACTTGTTCTGGAACTTGGGCAAGGTGGCGATTTGTCTCCACTGCACGCTACCATCGTAAGAAATGGAGAAGTTGCGTCCACCATGACGCTTACCGCCCTTGGTTGTAATCACGATGACGCCATTGGCGGCGCGGCTACCATAAAGAGCTGTAGCGGCAGCACCTTTCAGCACCGTCATCGACTCGATATCAGAGCTGTTGATGTTGGAGATACCACCCATTGTCTCCTGGTGACCCTGAGAAAGCACAGAAGTCTGCTGAAGGGGCACACCATCAACAACATACAAAGGTTGGTTATTTCCATTGATGGAGCTGAAACCACGGATAATCACTGAGTTGGCAGTACCTGGGTCTGCAGAGCTGGCATTAACCTGCACACCAGCAACCTTACCTGCCAATGCAGAGGTGACATCGGTCAAACGTCCTGCAACAAGTTCCTCATTGTCGAGGGTCTGTGCAGAGTAACCCAATGTCTTCTGCTGTCTGCTGATACCCATGGCAGTGACAACCACTTCTTCAAGCAATGTGTCATCAGACAAGAGCCTGATACGCATGTTGGGTGCGGCAGTCACTTCCATCGTCTGCATACCCACATAAGATATGCGGAGGGTGCTGTTTCTACTCGGAACGTCCAGAACGAACTTTCCATCAAGATCGGTTACGGCACCCTGTGATGTCCCCACGACTTGGACAGTGGCTCCTACAATAGGTATACCATCATCCTGCGAGACCACAGTTCCTGTAACCCGAGTTTGCGCCATCGCCACTGCACTATACATGCAGAGGCACGCGAAAAACATAATTAATTTTTTAACCATAAACTCTCACTTATTAATAAAACATAATATCTCGCTTTTCAAATCGCCCCCATTAGTGAAAGGCGGCATCGCATAGACAGGTATTCCTGTCACATGGCTTTTATCCCCTTAGAAACAATGTCAATCACACTGCTCGTCCTGTAAAAAAAGACTCTCGCCTTCAAGAACAAGCAGCAATCCATTTGTAATCTGATAGCAAACTGTATAAATATGTGCTAATACCAACAACTTTTCGTTTGCAAAGGTAAAGAATAACCTAACACTTAAAAAAGAATTTTAAGTTAATTTTTATTAAAACAAAACAAATTGTCTCATATCCTTCTTCAATTATTGCATTTTGCCTGCGAAACTACTTAATAATTGTTGAAATGACACTTATTTTTTCACCTCCGAAAACATGGTAAGCATTTTGGTCACTTGTACTCAAACGCATGCATATTGCATTGGTTTTGCATAACATAATAAAGGATTCATCTTCATTATTTACCGAGATGAAAAGATTCTTTGGTGATTTGTCAACAAAAAGAAATGTTTTTATTGGCAAGAATGACAAATTATTCGTATGTTTGCAACCGATGAGGAAACATGTTGCAATGTATATCCTTCTGTCGGTCTGCCTGTTCTCATGTGGTCATGACAAGCAAAAGGCCATGGAATCCAATATGGTAAAGCCCGTGCCGACAACCGACACACTCACTACAGACTCGTTTCGCTATGAGTCTGAGAATGAGTATGGCTCCTGCGAGGTGTATATCGACTACCCCGTCTCAGGCCCGTCCAAAACGGTACAGAGTGTGCGTGACTTCATCAGTTCACTACTATTTGAGCACCATACCACAGGTGTTCCTACCCAGCCCGACGAGATGGTGAGATATTATTGCGAAGAACGGCTTTCCCACTTTAACAAGGTGTTGACCCAGATGCAGGTGGGAAACATAGGTCGGGACGAAGCACCTGAAGAAGGCATCGAGATCAGGCTGGCCGACATGGGTGCCCGATGGTGTACCTTTGAGGTATATCGATACTCTTATCTCACTGGGGGAGCCCATGGTGAATACACCGAGTATGGAGTTTCCTTCAGACTGAGTGACGGACACCGTCTCACAGGTGCAGAGCTACTACGACCTGTCGATGACGGACTATACAGTTATATTAAAAGAGGTATGCGCGAGTACTTCGATGTAGACACCGACGAGCAACTGCAAGCTATTTGCCACGTCGACCTGCATTTGAGACCCATGCCCACTCATTCTCCCTACCTCACCCGCAAGGGGATGAGGTTTCACTACTCCATCTACGACGTATGCCCATTCGAATGGGGCGACCCGTCGTTCACCATCCCATACGAAGAAATAAAGCCGTACCTCACAGGTACGGCTTTAGAACTTATCTCTAATGACTGACAAGAATCAGTTGTCCTTGTCTTCGTCCATGTCATACTGCATCACCACAGCACAACCTTCATCGGAAATAACGACAGTGAAACTTTCCACAAAGTCTTCATCACCATCTGTGCTTTCATAACGGCGTATATGGTCATTGCTCTTTTCAGCCTTCAACGAATAGCCCATCGATTGCAATTCCCTCACATATACAGGTACCATCAGCTTATTAGTGAAAAAAATCTGACTTGACTTAGTCTTGTCCTTGTTCACATACAAAGCGAGAGCATCCTCCACACCCATTCTGTCCCATTTGAACCGCAATGAAAGAGGACCGCTTGCAGATTCGATAAACTCAGCTCCTCTAATCCACGCCATTCTGTCGGAAGTGCTGCCTACAGAGTCTTTCTTCAGTTTGAATTCCTTTAAACCGATGGAACGGAGATGGCGTGATGCCGTATTCACATTACCAGAGCCAAATGCCTCCACAATGCCCACGAAGTCAGGGATGGAAATCACGCTTTTCTCCACCTCAACAGAGTCGTCAAGTTCTTGTTCAAGTTGGAGAGCCACAGAGTCAACAACCTCTTCCGGTTTGACAATTTTCATTTTGGCCGACTTAGCCTGTTTTTCACATGAAGCAAAAACCAGAAAAATCGACATAGCCATCACAATGATTGAAATCTTTTTCATAATCACTTTTAACGTTGTATAAATACTTTCAAATATTGGCCAGAAGTCTGTTCTTTCTGGTATAAATTATCATCTTAGTCTAAAGATTTGTTTTTTTCTGCCAATTCTTCGGGATGGTGGCGGTAATACCTGTCTCGGGCTTCGTGATAGTGACGCCTACGTATGGCTCTCCGTTTCTCTTTGGCTCTCTTCTGGTAGTATTTAACTAAATTACGTATCAATACACTGATAAACAATATAATGATGAATACAATAATAAATAACATCAGATTGTCATCAGAAACCTCTGGGTTGATAAACTTGTCCTCTTGTGGCAATTGATCTTCACCCCATGCAAAAGCAGAGATTACAATCATTAAGGAAACAAAAGTCAATCTTTTAAAATTCATAATCAAATAAAATAGAGAAGATATCAAATTATTAGTAAAGAGTAGTTACCAAGCCTTTGGGCAGGTGTACTTTTTTTACTTACAAAGTGCAAAGATAGAAAATAACTTTGAATATGCAAAAAAAAGCAATATTTTTAATCTAATCGATATAATTATTTAAAGATATGCGGTATAGCATTCCCCTTCATCGTTCATACATAGCATAATAGAAATGAATTAAAACAATATGTTAAAGAAGGTTAAATAGTTTGGATATAAGTGTGGAAACCGTATATTTGCAGCGCTTTTGCAGAAAAGCCACATCAATTCGGGGTTGACTGGATTTGACAGCGGGTTGAGATGGTACGTAAGCATGCGGAGTGACGGCTGTAAACTCCATAATCCATTCGGTCGACAATTAATTGGCAACAATGAGTATGCTCTCGCTGCCTAATCGAAGTATAGTAGATTACTGGCTTTATTCTCTTACCAGGTAGGAGAACGAGACGTCGCTCCGTGGATGTAGTTCCGAATCTTACGGGTCAAGCGGCGCAGGCAAATCGGAAATAGTCATTCTTGGCTCCGCAAGGATGGTGAAATTTCAGGAGATAAGGCTCCGGTTGGTGGTCCAGGTCTTGCCGTAGCACGAAAACCAAAGTCTGGAATAAGCATGTAGAAAGCGTATGGTTTCCTCGTTTGGACGTGGGTTCGAATCCCACCAGCTCCACAACTTATGCTGATTTTCAGTAAATTACACGGTTCACCCCCAAAACTACCCCCAAAAAGTTGGGGATGGTGAAACAAAAAAGCAATAGGGAAAAAAGAAAATTCAATCTTCACTTCCCTATTGCTTTTTTACAATAGTTCGGCAAATTAACTTGTTGGCCATCAATTGTCAATTTTGCTTTTCCCTGAATTCCCTTGGGGACATACCCATGGTTTTGGAAAACAAGCGAGAGAAGTACAGGCTATCCTCTATGCCGATTTTGTAACAAATCTGATTGATCCTCATATCAGTGTTCTTCAGCAGGTAACAAGAACGCTGTATTTTCAGTTGATTGAAATAATTGAGCGGAGTACTGCCTGTTTTTTTCTTGAAGAGTGTGGAGAAGCGACTGGCTGAGTAGCCGATGTAAGTGATGACATCCTGCAGTGTGATACGATTTTCGATATTCTCCTTCATATAATGGATGGCTGCATCCACCACATCCACATCGTCTTCTTTCTTTACCGCTTGGCGATACTGTTCAAGATAGCGCATAGAGGCGAGATAATGATGGAGCAGCGATGAGGAATAACGCAAATTCTCAAGGTTCTGACTCATTTCAAGCGTATGGAATATTTCCTCAAAGATGTTGTTACGCTCACTCATGCGCGAACTCAAAGAGATCTTGATATTCTGTGGTCGGTGGGCTCCTTCGGCGTAAATGCTTGCCAGATATCCACGGAAATGAATCCAATAGATTGTCCATTCGTTACCTTGGTCGGCCCCATATTCATGAGGCTTACCCGCAGGAAGAATGAAGAACTGGTTTTTGTGTACTTTGTATTCCTTATCACCGACACGATACCAACCACTTCCGTCGACACAATATATCAGAACATATTGGTCGATGGCCTTCTGCCGACTGCGATAGTGATAGGTGGCACAGGGGTAGTAGCCTATGTCGGTGAGATACAAATTCGACACCAGCGGATCGTTCTCTTCCATCTCGATAATCATAGGGGGAAGTACAATGGAACGCTCACCTTGGAAACCGTCTTTTTGTCTAATCATAGCTGCAACATCTTTAAGAATTCGATGTCAAAGTTATGAAGAAAATAAGGTCTTTCCAAATAGTTTTTCGCAATTCTTAACAAAATTGGGCTTAAAATTTCTACCAATTCAGCATAGTTTCAAAAATTGTAAAATACTGTATTTCAATATATTACAAATTACAAAGTCTTTAAATCACCTACCAAAACGGGCATTCCGATGTTCCTCACGGCATCTTCGAACAAATCACGGTCGAAACGGCATGAATTTTTCAAATTTGTACGATAATTATATATGGTTTGTGGAGAACAATGAAGGATTTTCGCCACGTCTGGAATCTGGTCAATACCCAGTCTCAAGAGAGCGAAAATTCTCAATGGGGTGTTCATTTTCCCTATCTTGTTCACCTTGATTTGTCCCTCCTCGATGAGTAATGCGTTGAAGTCTTCTACGAACGTAGGATACAATCCGAGGAAAATGTCATCGAAGCGAGCGAGCAATTGCCCCAGTTCCTTTCCTGTCTTGTCAGCCGCATTGAGTATGCGTGTCAACTCCTTCATCTTCCCATTCCTGAGCATCTTGCTTTGTTCACGCCGTTCTTCCTCTTTCTGGTCGATGAAATCCGAGTTATATGCCAGCAGGCTGACAATGTATTCCTCTTTGGCATGGTTGGCGTCTGACAGTTGGGCGTTTGAGGTGAAGAGTTGTGCATTGACCTCTGACAGTTGTTTGTTGAGTGCAGAGAGTTTTGCGTTGGCTTCTTCCAGATTGGCGTTACTCTCCTGTAATAGTTGATTACTTTCTTGCAATTGCCTTCGTGCAGTCGCGAGGTGCTTACGCTGCTTGTTGACATAAAACAGTGAGAAAGCCAACATCAGCGCCAGGAGGGCAAGGACGACAAGACCTATGGTAATGACTCTGGTGTGCCTTTGTTTCTCCTCTTGATACTGGTGCTCGATTGAACTTAGTACAGGAGCAATCTGCCATGACCGGAGATTCACACCATAATAACTGATCACATCCCATGCAAACCGAACATACTCATACGACTTGTCAAGATGGTCTTTCTCGATTTTACTTGCCAGTGACCAAACACCTACTTGGTCGACACATCCTTGTCGCAGTTCGCTGATAGCACATTCAGCCAGCCAATAGCACGCCTCTTCCTCTTGGTGAAGGCTTTCGCAAATAAAACGACGATGGAAAGCAGCATCACGATATATGGTTCCATACCGTTCTACCTTGTCAAGGCATTGTCGGCTCAGTCGGTCTGCATCTTCGTATTTGTCATCCAACAAAAGGTCATAGGCTTTATACATGAGCCATTCGCCACTATCCTCAGGCAGAAGTCCCAATAGCCGATGAAGGCTTACATGCTCCTGATTGATATACTCATCGCGCTTGCTCCAGATATAACAATAAGCAGCCATTTCCATATATGCGAAATGACAAACCTGGTGATACGTGATTTTTCCCTCGCTTCCTATCGCTGTTGTGTCCACTTGGTTGAGATAGTCGAGGGCTGCCTCATACATGCCCGACCTTACAGCCTGTCTGGCCATCATCATCTTGGCTGTTTCCTTGTCTTTCTTGTCGTTAGTCCAGGGAGCAATCTCACCCAGCATCTTGCAATAGTAAAGGGCCGAGTCGTTTTGAAAATCCTGGTATGCATCAATTAATGCCAGGCAACAATCGAAAGTATTGTCGGGACCTTCCGCTGCATACAATGCCTTATAGAGGCTGTCTATGGCCATCTGTCGTTTTGTCTTGTATTCAGGCCAGCGCTGGATTTCGGTGTCCAGTTGACGGCAGATGTCGGATAATTCTTTTGTTGCCTGTGCTTGTGATGGTAAGGGTGAAAATAGCAGCAGGATAATGAAGCAAAAGCATTTATACATATTTAAATAAGCATCATGTGTTTTTAGACCGCTAAATTACTCAAAATTTGTATACACAAAAAATCAACAGTGAAAAAATCCATATTCTTCCCCATTTTTTCTATATCCTCCAAGAATATGGAGAAGTAATTTTGCAGGCAGAAAACAAATCCTTAATTAAAAATAGAAATGAAAATGAGAAGACTTATTTCGATGATTGTAATCACGATGATTACTCTGACAGCAAGAGCAGCGGGTGAGCCCGCCGACTGGTACATTTACCTCTATTCCGAATCGGCTGGTCTGAATGGAGATGCCGGACAGTTCACCACAGGTGATTCTGATGGAGAGTTTATACTCCGTGGATGCGAGATCAGCGCCTCGGGTATCAATTTCTGCATTCACGACAGTGGATGGACATCCATTTTCGGTTGGGGTGAAGGTGGTACCATTTCATCCACCGGCACCGATTACATGCTTGGAGAGGCCACCTCGGCAAGTGGTTGGATGGAAATAGCCGAAGGCACTTATGACATCACATGGAACGCCATTGCCAGAACCATCCGTCTGGAAGCCTCAGCAGAGACAGGCACTCCAGCCGACTGGTATCTATACGTATATTCCGAAGCTTTCTCGCTGAACGGAGACCTGGGACAATTCAAGACGACAGAAACAGAAGGCGTTTTTGTCATCGACGAATGCAACATCACCGAGAAGGGCATCAATTTCTGCATTCACGATAGTTCTTGGTCAGCTGTATATGGTTGGAGCGACAATGGTGGAGCAGTGTCGAGCACGGGAACAGACTGCGAGTTGGGTGTCTCTACCACAGCCTCTGCCTGGCTTGACCTTGCCGCCGGCAACTATCAAGTGACTTGGAACAGCAACGACAAGACCGTTAGGTTTGACTCGCCTTATACAGGTATGACTATTATTGACATGAATACGAGCGGAAACGCAACCGCCTACGACATGATGGGACGGAAGGTAAGTGCCACCCACAAGGGACTCGTCATTGTCGGCGGGAAGAAATATTTCAACAAATAGATATTGGTTTTAGTTAGATAAAGGGAGATTCGATTCAGGATAACAGTTTTGTTTCACATGGCAAGATTATTAGGTTAGGTTTTAGGTTATTTTAGGCAAGAGTTCAATGCAAGAACCGCACTCGTAGATGAGATGCGGTTCTTTTTATTTACTATGTCAACAATAGCGTTTTTGTCCATATCCTACCTGTTTTTTTCTATAAAGACAAGTGGTAAAACACTGTAATTTTGCAACAGAAAACAAGTACAACTAAAAACAACGTAAAATGCAAGGATTCAACAAAGGTTTTATCTATTTCATCTGCATCGTTTCGGCGATGGGAGGTTTGCTCTTTGGTTATGACTGGGTGGTCATTGGTGGAGCCAAACCATTTTATGAACTCTATTTCGGCATTGCCGATTCAGCATCCGACCAAGGTTTGGCGATGACCATCGCTTTGATAGGCTGCATGATTGGCGCCTGCACATGCGGTTGGCTCGCTGATAAGATCGGGCGCAAGAAGTTGCTCATCGTGTCGGCCATCATCTTTTTGGTGTCGGCCATCCTCACGGGTGCCTTCTCCACTTTTGGCGCATTCCTCGTTGCCCGTTTCTTTGGAGGCATCGGCATTGGTATCGCTTCTGGACTTTCACCGATGTATATTGCCGAGGTGGCACCTACAGCCATCCGTGGCAAGTTGGTCTCACTCAACCAAATGACCATTGTGATAGGTATTCTTGCAGCGCAGATTGTCAACTGGCAGATTGCCGAGCCTATTCCCTCTCATTTCACACCCGCCGACATCGCTGCTTCGTGGAATGGGCAGATGGCTTGGCGGTGGATGTTCTGGGCTGCCGCCTTCCCCGCTGGTGCCTTTCTGCTGCTGTCACTCTTCATTCCAGAGAGTCCTCGTTGGCAAGCCATGAAGGGATTTGACCGGCAAGCCCTCAGCACACTTCAAAAAATAGGTGGCAAGCAATATGCCGATGAAGAACTGCGAAACATCGCTGCAGCAAATGCAAAAGATGCCAGTCAGGGAGGACTGTCGCTGCTCTTCTCAAAACCATTTCATAAGGTGCTTCTGCTGGGCATCGTGATAGCAGTCTTCCAACAGTGGTGTGGCACCAACGTCATCTTCAACTACGCCCAAGAGATTTTCCAGTCAGCAGGTTATTCCATTGGTGATGTGCTCTTCAATATCGTGGTAACAGGCATTGCCAACGTGGTGTTCACCATCGTGGCCATCTTTACTGTCGACAAACTGGGCCGTCGCAAACTGATGCTTATCGGTGCCGGAGGGCTGTGCCTCACATATTTGATTCTTGGTACCTGTTACTTTATGCATGTAAGCGGATTTTTTATGATTGTACTGGTGGTGGCTGTCATTGCCTGTTATGCCATGACCCTCGGCCCCTGCACATGGGTGCTCATCAGTGAATTGTTCCCCAACCGTGTGCGTGCAGTGGCTGTGGCGACTTGCACTTTCGCCTTGTGGATAGGCTCATCAACGCTTACCTACACCTTTCCCTTGCTCAACCAATCTCTTGGGAGTTATGGCACCTTCTGGATCTACGCCTTGGTGTGCGGGCTCGGCTTCATGTTCTTCCTCTTACGTCTGCCCGAAACCAAAGGCAAGTCGTTGGAGCAATTGGAGAAAGAACTGATAGATAAAGAATAAAGAATAAATAACGAAAAATATCAATAACAACAAATTAAAGAATAATACGACAATGGTAAAAGCATGGAGAGAAATAGTGACTATCCCTACCTATGAGGTGGGGAAGCCCGAGAAGAACCCAATGTTCTTGGAGAAAAGAGTGTATCAAGGTTCGAGTGGAGTAGTTTATCCTTATCCTGTCATCGAAACGATGAGCGACGAGAAGACCGACAAGGAATATCTGGCTATCTGGCTTGAGAACGAATACATCAAGGTGATGGTGCTGCCCGAATTGGGAGGTCGCGTGCAGATGGCCTATGACAAACTCAAGAAACGCCACTTCGTATACTACAATCATGTCATCAAGCCGGCGCTGGTAGGTCTCATCGGTCCGTGGATCAGCGGTGGCATCGAGTTCAACTGGCCACAGCACCACCGTCCGTCTACCTTCATGCCCGTCGATACAGCCATAGAGGAAAATGCCGACGGTTCTGTAACAGTGTGGGTGAGCGAGATGGAGAAGATGTTCCACCAGAAAGGCATGGCTGGCTTTACCCTGCGTCCCGGCTGCGCCTACCTCGAGATCAAGGGCGTGCTCTACAACCGCACCGACGTGCCCCAGACCTTCCTCTGGTGGGCCAACCCCGCCGTAGAGGTGAACGACTATTATCAGAGCGTGTTCCCACCCGACATCAATGCCGTGTTCGACCATGGCAAGCGGGCCGTCTCGTCATTCCCCATCGCCACTGGCACATACTACAAGATGGACTACTCGGCAGGAGTGGACATCTCCAACTACAAGAACATCAAGGTGCCCACTTCATATATGGGCGTCAACTCGAAATACAACTTCGAGGGCGGCTATGAGAACGACACCCAGGCCGGCATGCTGCATGTGGCCTCGCACCATTTCTCGCCCGGCAAAAAGCAGTGGACCTGGGGCAATGGTGACTTCGGACGCGCCTGGGACCGCAACCTCACCGACGAGACCACACCCGAGGAGGCTTCACGATGGCAGATTGACCGCCAGGGCTTCCGACCCTACATCGAGTTGATGGCCGGTGTCTATACAGAAAACCAGCCCGACTTCACCTGGCTCATGCCCTATGAGGAGAAGCGCTTCACCCAGTATTTCATGCCCTACCGCGAACTGGGCGTGGTGAAGCAAGCGTCGAAAGACCTCGTGATGAACATCGAGTCCACAAGCGATGGTGTGGTCAGCCTCAAGGTATTCGCCACATCGAAACAGGAGGTCCGTGTCATCCTGAAGAGTGACGAAGGCACTACTTTCTACAACAAAGTGGTGGCCATCAGTCCGGAGACCCTGCTCGACGAGACCATCGACGTGAAAGGCTGTCCATTCGACCAACTCACCCTCGACATCCAAAAGACCTTGGCTTATGGCACACGTACAGTGCTTCAGTGGCATGCCGAGCCCGACGACATCCGTCCCATCCCCGACAGTGCCGAGGCCGCCCTGCTGCCCGAGCAGGTGAAAACCAACGAGCAGCTCTACCTTACAGGACTTCACCTGGAGCAGTACCGCCATGCCACGTGGCTGGCCACGGACTACTATGAAGAAGCCTTGCGCCGTGACCCCAACGACATCCGCTGCCTCAACGCCATGGGATTGTGGCACATCCGCAAGGGACGCTTTGCAAAGGCTGAAGAATACCTGCGCAAGGCCGTGAAACTCTCGCAGAAGCGCAATCCCAACCCCTACGATGGCGAGCCCATCTACAACCTCGCCCTCGCCTTGAAATACCAAGGCAAGACCGACGAGGCCTACGAGCGATTCTGGAAAGCCACCTGGAACAAGGCATGGGCTGACGCCGGCTACTTCGAGGCCGCAAAGATTTCAGTGGCTCAAGGGCGATATGAGGATGCCCTCGATGAAATCAACCGTTGTCTTGACAACAACTGGCACAACCACAAGGCTCGTGCATTGAAAGCCACCATACTGCGTAAGATGGGCATGGTGAGCGAAGCACTCTTGCTTATCGATGAGTCGCTCGAACTGGATCTTTTCAACTATGGATGCCGCTATGAGAAATATCTTATCGAGGCCGACGACGAAGTGTTGGCAGAGATGAAAGAGATGCTCCGCAAAAGCGATCAGAACTACGACGAACTGGCGCTCGACTACCAAGGCGCAGGTCTCAACGATGAGGCAGAGGACATCTGGAAGATTGCCATCGACGAGGGAGCCGTCACACCTATGACCTATTATTATATGGGGCATTACGACGAGGCCATGGTGACCGACCTCACCTATTGTTTCCCCAACCGCCCTGAGGCTGTTATCGCTCTTGAGGCAGCGAAACAAAACAACCCGATGGATGCCCATGCTCCTTACTTGCTGGGCTGCCTGTATTACGCTGCGCGCCAATATGACCTGGCCATGGAAAATTGGGAGAAATCGGCCGACATTGATCCCAAATTCCCCACAGTGTGGCGTAACCTGGCACTGGGTACCTTCAACAAACTTGGAGAGGAAGAAAAGGCACTCGAGATGATGGAGCGTGCCTTCAGTCTTGACGAGAACGACGAACGTGTGCTCATGGAACTCGACCAACTCTACAAACGCCTGCACCGGCCACATGCCGAGCGTCTGGTCTTCCTCCAAAAATACCCACAGCTCATCGAGCGTCGAGACGACCTTGTGCTCGAGGAAATCACGTTGCTCAACCAAGTGGGCCGTTATGAGGAGGCCATGAGAAAAATAGATGCCCATACATTCCATCCTTGGGAGGGCGGCGAAGGAAAAGTGCCCACACAATATCAGATAGCACGAGTGGAATTGGCCAAGAAAGCCATTGCCAACAAGGAATACGACCGAGCCATCAACCTGCTCAATGAATGTCTGGAATATCCGCACCATCTGGGCGAGGGAAAACTCTATGGTGCCCAAGAGAACGACTTCTATTATCTGCTGGGTATCGCTTACAAGGCCATAGGGAAGAATGACAAAGCCCGTGAGTGTTGGGAAGAGGCCACCAAAGGACCACAAGAGCCCGCCGCAGCCATGTACTACAATGATGCCAAGCCCGACAAAATTTTCTACCAGGGACTCGCATTGCGCCGCCTTGGCCGCGAGGATGAGTCGCACGGACGTTTCTACAGGCTCATCAACTATGGCAAACAGCATGTCTTCGAAAAACAGACGATGGACTATTTCGCCGTATCACTGCCCGACTTGCTCATCTGGGAGGACTCCCTCGACACGAAGAACCTCATCCATTGCAAGTATATGCTCGCCCTCGGCTATTTCGGCATGGGCGACCGCCAGAAAGCACTTCAATATCTCAGCGAGGTAGAAGCCCTCGACAACAACCACCAAGGCATACAGCAGTTCCGCTCATTGGTGAATGCCCAACTCTGATTCGATTATCTCAACGTTTCCCAGCCATCATCCGACTGGGAAACGTTGTTTATGAAATTGTTATTGGATGGATAACAATTTTGTCCATATCCTAAAAAATAAAGTCTATGCCGATGCAGTAGAATATGGAGTATTTTTGCATCGTGAAAACTATCTCTGCATACACTGAACAAATCTAAACAACTAAATATAGATCAACATGACAACAAAACCAAAAAGCGGAATGTTCATGGTGGCGCTTATGAGTGTCACCTCTATGTTCGGGCTCAACGCCTGCTCCGATGACACACCAGGAGCATTGGACGACCAACAACCCTCGATTGGTGTCAAAAGCCTTTCGATGAGCGGATTCTCTGGAGGCCAGCAAACAGTCAACGGACTTGAAGACGGGCTGTATAGTCTGGAATTCTATGCCAAAGGCACAGGAAACGGATATGTTGAAGTTGGCGGAAAGAAAACTGCCGTCGTAGCATCGCCCAACGTATTGCAACAGGGGTTCGTACGTGGCATCCAAGTGGCCGGTGGCAGTTGTACGGTAAATATCCAAGGTGAGCAACCTGCAGCCTTCAGCACCATGCGGCTCATCAGGGATGACAAGCCTTACACCCTGTTGAAAGGTGGCGACGTGTCGCTACTTACTTATGCTGAGCAAAACGGTGCCAGATATTTTGACCATGGCCAGCAAAATGACTGCATGGAGATACTTAAAGCAAACGGCATGAATCTGGTACGTCTCAGACTTTATAACGACCCTGGCAAATATCAATACAAGGGCTATTCATTGGAACCCGGAATTCAAGACGAAAAAGACATTCTCAGTCTTGCAAAGAGAGCCAAGGCCGCCGGCATGCAGATCCTCCTTTCTTTCCACTACAGTGACTTCTGGACCAATGGCGAGGACCAGTATGTTCCCCATGCCTGGGAGAACATGAATGCTGACCAGATGAGACAAGCCCTCTACGACTTCACTTACCAATTCATGGAGAAGATGAAAGCCCAAGGCACCACGCCCGAGTATGTGTCGTTGGGCAACGAAACCCAGGCGGGCATGCTCTACCCCCTTGGCGGACCTCTCGACAATGCCGCCTCCGATTATGCCACTAAAGTGAAGAACCTTGCCGATTTCTACAATGCCGGATACGACGCCGTGAAAGCCTCTTCGGCCGACTCAAAAGTCATCATCCATCTTCACGATGCAGGCAATAAGGATCTCTACAACTGGTATTTCGGGCTGATGGCTGACAATCATGTGAAGTATGACATCATCGGAGCCTCCTACTATCCCTTCTGGACAGGGAGGGATGCAAAGACCGTGTGCGACTGGGCCAGTTATGTGACTGACAAGTTTGACAAAGACTTGCTCTACATGGAAGTGGGGTATGCATGGCAACAGAAGATCCACGACAACGTGACCGACGGACAACTTTCACACAACTGGCCCTATACAGACATGAGCCAGCAGGGACAGAAACATTTCATGCTCGAACTAATCAACGAAATCAAGAAGGTGAACAATCAGCGCGTGCTGGGCTTTGCGTATTGGGACCCCATCTTCATCCCCGCAGGCAATGCTGGATGGGCAGTGGGACAAGTGAACCCGGTGAGCAATTCCGCCCTTTTCGATTTCAATGGCAACGCACTTGAGGTATTTGACGCATTCAAAAACAACAACTGAACCAAGATATGAAAAAGACAATCATCCAACTTATCATGCTGCTGGCCATCGTCAGTATGGCAGCGTGCAGCGATGATGATGCCAACCACCGCCCCGGTCTTTGGACCGACCAAGACATCATCAAGACCTTTCCTGGTGACACCGTCCTGATACAAGGCCAAGTGTCAAACTACATCGGCATGCGGAGCGTCGAGATCAGATGCGACGAATGGGGCATCAGCCAGAAATATGACTTGAAAGGTGAACATTCCAAGGTGTTCAATTACAATTACCGAATGCCAGTACCTGCCGATGCCACCTTCGATGCTGAACTAAAAATCACCGTCACCGACACGGAAGGCACTGAAAACAAGAAGACCATCGCCATGACCTACCTGCCCGACACAGAGGCGCCTGTGGCACTCAACGACATGCCCTGGCAGGTGAGCGTGGATTTTGATGCCACTGCAGGTTGCGGTGTCTACAATTTCAACATCAGCGCATCCGATGACCGTCAACTTGACAAAGTGACAGTAGAGATTCCTGACATCAATTATAAAAAATCCTTTGATATCAAGGGGCGCACAGCCACTGTTGCCGAACCGGTCAGGATAGCCGAGGCTGGCACCTTCCCCATGACTGTCACCATTGCCGATGCTACGGGTAACGAGAAACAATATGAACAGCAAATCGTGGTGATGCTGGCCGAGGATGAAGACCCCATCAGCGACTATCCCGTGATGTGGGTGGTCAACGCATCTGAGAACCCCCAGGATTATCTCGACGGTTACTATGCACCGCTCACCCGTCAGGGCGCTTACCAGTATCAAGGTAGTATCTATGCCGACAAAGACGGTTATCAATTGTACATCGTTCCCACGAAGACCATGGATGGCGACGTGTTCGGTGCCAGTCCTTACGTGTCGTCAAAACTGATGAACAAGCGAGGGTATGTAGTCCCCTTAACCATTGAGTCGAAGGGCTATTACGGACTGTGGATTGACACTCAGGCACATACATGGAGCATCTGGAGCCTTGACACCAGCAGCGCCTACACTGGTTCGATAAGTTTCGCTGGTTGTGGCTATGCAGACTGGGGTGTGGATGTATGGGGCAACATGACCGATGAGATGAAACGCGACGGATACCGTTATACCTATACAGTGAAGCAGAACGGCAATCAGAGCACCCATAGTTACTATGGTGCACGTGTGAGCGACTGGGGATGGATATTCCGCTTCTGGAGCGATGCCAACGGCTGTGGTTGGTGGGTTGACGACGCAGGTTACGGAGGAAGCGTGGGCTCGTATGAAAGCACCTATGAGGGCAACGTCGAGGTTACTTTCGACACAGCCATCCTATGGGGAACAGTGAAGAAAAAGAATTAAAATCAAACAAGATATTATGAAATCATCAAACAACAAATACCAGAGGATGGGACTGCTTGCAGTCCTCTTCCTCCTTGCCACGGCCACTACACTTGCCCAAAGTTTCACGCTGAAAGGCAACGTGAAAGACGAGACCGGCGAGGGTACCATAGGTGCCACAATTATGATAGAGGGAACTACCAATGGAACCGTGACCGATTTTGACGGTAATTTCACCCTTGAAAACGCCAGCGTTGGACAGAACCTGGTGATAAGCTATATCGGCTATCAGACACAAACCGTTGCCATCACCAGTCAGGCTCCCATCAATATCACCTTGCAACCTGACAATGCCGTGCTCGACGAAGTCGTGGTAGTGGGATATGGAGCACAGAAAAAGAGCAACATCTCGGGCGCTGTCTCCACCGTGAAGGCAGACGAGTTGCCGAAAGCAGCCAGCGGTTCACTGGGTGAGATGCTGCGCGGACGCTCCTCGGGCATGAACATCACCTCCAACTCCGCCTCTCCCGGTTCCTCGCTCAACATCAGTATCCGTGGCGGACTCTCCGGGCAGAAACCACTCATCGTCATTGACGGCGTTCCACAGATCTCGAGCAACACTGTGACATCAGGAACTGGTTACAGCGGCAGTGACAAGGACAATGGCATGATCAATCTCAATCCCGACGACATCGAGACCATCAACATCCTTAAAGACGCTTCGGCAGCAGCCATCTATGGTAGCGATGCCTCTGGCGGTGTCATCCTCATCACCACCAAGCGCGGCAAGACAGGTGCTCCAGAAATATCCTATTCTGGCTCCATCGCCTTCCAGATGATGAAAGACAGGCCCGACTTCATGGAGGCCAAGGACTTCATGATAGAGATGAACAAAGTGTATGACGAACTGGGTCGTGGTGACGAGAAGAAATTCACTCAGGGTCAGATAGACAACTTCGTAGGCAAAGGAACCGATTGGATGGACGAGGTGACCCGTACGGGCATTGTAAATGAGCACAATCTGAGCGTGACTGCTGGTTCGGAGAAAACCAAATATCTGCTTTCTGTGGGACTTTACGACCACAAGGGTATCGCCAAGAACAACGACATGAACCGTATCACCGGTCGTGTCAACATCGACCAAGACTTCACTTCTAGGTTGCGTGGAGGCATCAACACCTCATTTGCACAAATCAAATACCACGATGTACCACTGGGCGACGCACGCCAGGACAACTCCGCACTCATCTACTCGGCTATGACCTACATCCCCACCGTGAGCGTGTATGACGAGAATGGGAAGTTCGCCGACAACAACATCCGTCCGAACATTTACCCCAATCCCGTATCACTTCTCGAACTGACAGACGAGACCATCAGCCGCGACCTCTTCGTGAGCGGTTACTTGGAGTATAAGCCCTGGAAGGAACTGACACTACGTGCCACTGCCGGTGTCGACATGAAAGACACGGAGCACGACCAGTATATCCCCACCACGACAATGAAGGGCTACAACATGAACGGTCAGGCATCCAAACAGAATGCCAAGGCACAGATGAACCTCCTCAATGTGATTGCGACCTACGCCAAGACCTTCGCCGAGGAGCACGACCTGAGCGTGATGGGCGGATGGGAATACAAGAAGAGTTCGTGGAACGGAATGGGCATTGTCGCTTCAGACTTCCCCTATGACGGTGCATTGATGAACAACATCGGCACCTCGGAGCAAGAGAATCCGAACATCTGGTCGAGCAAGGGCTCCAATGAGATGGCTTCCTTCATCGGACGTATCAATTACACCTTGATGCAGAAATATATTGCCACACTGAACCTTCGTGTCGACGGCTCTTCCAACTTCTCGGAGAAGCACCAGTGGGGCTGGTTCCCCGGCGTGTCATTGGCATGGCGCATCAACGAGGAGAGCTTCCTGAAGCGTGTGAATTGGGTGAGTAACATGAAACTGCGTATAGGATATGGCCAAACCGGTAATGCCGGCAATCTGACGGGCATCAACACCTTCTACACCGTATCGCGCGGCACCTACGTGATGGACGGCTCTCTTGTCAACGGCATCGCACTCTCGAAACTCGGTAATCCGAACCTGAAATGGGAGACCCTCACCGACATCAACATCGGTCTCGACTTCGGATTCTTACGCAACCGCATCAGTGGAACCATCGACCTTTATCAGCGCACACGCAAGGACGTGATCATGTCGAAGAGCCTCATGTCGTATCAGGAAATCAACACCATCGACTACAATTCGGCTGTGCAATACCGCTCCACCGGTGTCGATTTCAACATCTCGACCGTGAATTTCGACACGAAGCGTTTTGGCTGGACAACCGACCTCAACTTCTCTTTCTATCGCAACAAGACCATCAAGCGTGACGCAGACTTCATACCCGAGCCCTATCAGAAATACAAGGAGACGTGGGGAGACATCTACGTCTATCAGACCAATGGTCTGGTGCAACCTGGCCAGAGTCACGCACACCTGCCTTCATCCAATGCCGGTGCCATCCTCTACCAAGATGTGTATGGATACCAACTTGATGAAAACGGCGAGCGCATGCGCGACAATGAGGGACGCTACATCCGTTTGGCTGGTGCCGACGGACAGTTGGATGCTGCCGACCTGGTATTCTTCCATAACTCCACTCCTATACCATTCTCCATCAACAACACCTTCCGCTTGGGCAACTGGGATGCCAACATCTATCTTTACGGTTCGCTCAACGGCTGGAAACTCAACGACGTGAAATACCAGTCGGTATATGGCATCCAAGACCTTACCTATGGTGTGAATGCCCTCACCGACGTGAAGAACCGGTGGAGCTACAGCAATCCTACTGGCAACCTGCCTGGCGTGGCCGAGGCCAACAGCGGCATCGATCCCAAGTCGAGCGACTTCTTCTACGAGAAAGCCTGGTATCTGCGTCTCGACAACGTGTCGATAGGCTACAACTTCAATCCCAAATGGTTTGGCAACGTGGTGAAGAGTGCCCGTGCTTATGTTGCTGGCCGCAACCTCTATGTGTTCACCCCTTACGGTGGTATGGACCCAGAGACCGGCAATGGCATCGGTGCCTATCCCAACCAGTGGTCGCTTGCCTTTGGACTTAATGTGAAATTCTAAAAACAAGGAGGAAACAATATGAAAAAGACTATATTTGCAATCTGCATTGTCTTGGGTCTCGTTTCATGCGATTTGGAGCGTGAGGACTTCACAGAGATATCACCAGAGACATTCCCAAAGACAGAGAGCGACCTGCGCTTGGCTGTGAACGCTCTTTATTATGAATTTGGCTCCGGCTATTGGAACGGAGAAGGCATCTATGGTGCAGGCTATGGTGGATACCAGGTGCTTTCCGACATGACGACAGACGCTCTGTGGAGCGGCTGGGGCTGGGAAAGCGATGACCTCTATTACCAACAATGGTTTGCCACCGTCACGGGTGACATCCAGAACCATTGTTACCAGAACTTCGCCCACTATCAGTTCCTGTCAAAAGCACGCAACACCATACGCCGTCTGGAAGCCAGCGACGCGCCCGAGGAGGCCAAACGGCTCTATATCGGTGAGACCAAGGCTCTGCGTGGATGGATGGCACTCTACCTATACGACCTTTTTGGTCCGGTGCCTGTTGCTTCTGACGAGGTGCTTGACGAGCCTGAGACCTTCAACTACATCGGCCGCCTGAGCGACGAGGAGTATGACCAAATGATGGAAAGCGACTTGCGCGACGCCATCGCTGCATTGCCTGAGAAACCGGCAGCCCGTGGCCGCATGACGAAAGGATCGGCCATGATGATTCTACTGAAATACTACATGATACGCGGCAAGTTCCAACAGGCAGAAACACTCGCCCGTGAATTGACCGAGATGGAAGGCCGAGTCTATAACTTACTACCCGACTATAACAGCATTTTCACGAAAGAGAACTTAGGCAATTCCGAGATTATCCTTCAGGTGCCTTGCAACAGCAGCTCTACGTGGACATCCAACTATATGACTGCCGAAGTGCTGCCCTCCGACATGGCATGGACGGAGAAGAGTCAGGGATGGGGCGGCTATGTCATCCCATGGGCATTCTACGACACGTTTGAAGCGGGCGACGCACGTACCAAGAATCTCTTGGCAAACTATACCAACACTTATGGACAGCAGATTTCGCGTGAGAATCCCAATGGCGGGCAACTGGCATACGGAGCACTCCCCCTGAAGTATGGCAAGGACCCGGACATGACAGGGGCTCAAAGTGGAATCGACCTTGTAATCTATCGCTACAGCGACGTGCTGCTGACATTGGCAGAGTGCATCGTACGCAATGGCAATGTAAACGCCGAGGCCATCAACCTGGTGAACCGCGTGCGCAACCGCGCCGGTCTGGGTGCTCTCTCCGAGACACAAACCAGTTCCAAGGATGTGTTCCTCAAAGCACTTCTTGCTGAGCGAGGCCATGAGTTCTGGCTCGAAGGACTGCGCCGCCAAGACCTCATCCGATTCGGCCTGTATGCCGAACTGGCCAACCAGCGCATCCAGGCGGCCAATGCCAATGGCAAGAACTATTTTCCCGTGACTGAAGCCCACAACAGGTTCTGGATTCCACAGACATTCATTGATGAGTCGAAGAGTGCCATCAAACAGAATACCGGCTACTGATCTTCCCACCGTAATGTGTAACACCTGGCCTGGCTCAAGTAAAGCAAGGACAGGTGTTACCATAGTAAGATTGTCCATCATCTCAACAAACTATTCTATAAGAGCGTGTCCTTTCTTGCAGTAATTTTGCAGCAGAAAAGCAATGGAAATCGAATGGCATATATGAAAATCAAACAAATCTTGACAATTGCGGCCTTAAGCCTGGGAATGATGACAAATGCCCAAGATGTCACCCTCGATGGTGAATGGCAACTGACAATAGGCAACAACACACACACCGTGACCGTACCGCATACTTATAACGTGATGAAGGAGTATGAGGACTATGCCGGTGAGGCTGTTTACCAACGCACGCTGCCCATTACTCCTGACATGAAAGGCAAGACCGTGCGCCTGCACTTCGAAGCAGTGTATCATGATGCCATTGTCTTCGTGAACGGACAGAAGGTGGGCGAGCATATCGGCAAGGGGTATACTCCTTTCTCTTTTGACATTACGAAGTATTTGAATTTCAACGCAGAAAACACATTGGAGGTACGAACCTCGAACGCCTATGGTGATAAGCAACTTCCTTATATGCGTTCTTTCGACTGGAACAACGATGGCGGCATTTATCGCTCGGTACGTCTCCATGTGAGCGGCAAGCAGTCCATCCGTTATGTCCATGTCACGCCATTGGCTGGCGGAAAGGCTCGCTTTGACATCCGTCTTTGGGATGATCGCATCAAGAACATCACGGGCCGTTTCCTTATTACAGAGCGTAAAAGCGGTAAGACAGTGTTTGACACCGTCAATAAGATGAAGAAGCAGGGGAAGACCTTTGTGGCCACCATTTATGTTGATGATGCTCAGTCGTGGCACTTTGACCATCCCAACCTTTATGATTTTACGTTTGAGATTCCTGGGCAGGATGCACTATCAGATCACTTCGGTTTCGTCGATTTCAAAGTAGAGGGACGCTCTTTTGTGCTCAATGGCGAGACTGTGCGCCTGCCGGGTATCGAGGACATGCCGGGTTCACATCCCTCATACGGAATGGCAGAACCAATAGCATTTATCGACCAGACGGCACAGATGATGAAGCACTTGAACACCTGCATCACCCGCTTCCACTGGCCGCAAGACCGCAGGATGCTGGATGCGATGGACGAAAAGGGGATACTCTGCACGGAACAGATTCCTTGGTGGCAACAACCGGCACCGGCTCTCGGTGATGAGTTGCGCCAGAACGCCCGCGAGCAGTTGGAGGAGATGATTGAGGCTGACTATAACCACCCCTGCATCTTCGCCTGGGGACTTGCCAATGAGGTGTGGGGATGTCACGACGACCTGCGCTACTTACAGGAAATAGCCAAACAACTGGACGCGCAACGCATGAACATTGCTTTCTCGCATGAGACCTACAAGGACTACGAAAAGAACCCATCGTGCGTGCTCGATATCCCCACATGGAACGAATATACAGGGGCATGGCACGGACCCCGACGTGAAGATCTGCCAGGACGGCTGGAAAAGATTGGCGCTGCCCTCAACGACCGCCCACTGATGATTACTGAGGCTGGTCTCTGCGAACCGGCCTTCACAGGTGGTGACGGACGCCGCATCGATGATATGATCTACCATGTGAAGGAGTGGCAGAAAGCCGATTTCATCTGTGGCTACATCTACTTCTGCCTGCAAGACTACCGCACGCAGATGGGCGAGGAAGGACTGGGCAAGTGGCGTATCCGTCGACATGGTGTGACGAAGGTGGATTTGACCCCCAAGCCATCCTACTACGTCATGCGCCAGTTGATGGCACCCATCGAGATTACCGAGGTTTATCCTGCCAACAGCCGCAAGACTGGCGACGCGCTGGCCGGACAGATAGAGATTGATGCCACTGACCGCGACGCCGCCATCACGCTGACGGTGAAGAACAGCATCCCGTCGTACACCCTGCGTGGCTATATATTAAGATATAAGGACAGCAACGGAAAAGAGCAGACCATCGCCCTGCCCGATATGGAGCCAGGCAAGAGTTATCCGTTCGTGCTGAAAAATATCAATGCGCAGTACGCTTTTGAGATACAGCGTCCTGATGGCTATCAGGTTATTGAATATTGAAAAAAATGAAGAGGCAGACTATATTACTCATCATAGCCGTGCTGGGTATCATGCCCTGCGGAGCCAAGAGAAAGGCGACAAAAGACATAGAAGTGAGCGTGGCACAGTACCGCTACGACTGTGAATGTGCCGTCAGCCTGACATTTGATGATGGCATTCAGGAGGACTATACGTTGATAGCACCGCATCTCGACCGCTGCGGACTGAAGGGCACCTTCTGTATCAACGGGGCATTCATCGGTGATTCGGATGACCGTTTTGCACCGCGTATGACTTGGGATCAGTGTCGAGAACTGGATACACGGGGACACGAGATTGCCAGCCACTCATGGTCGCACCTGAACGAATATGAAATCAGTATAGAGGAGACACGGCGAGAGATAGCCCGCAACGACTCTGCCATTCAAAGAGAGTTGGGCAAGCGACCGCTGACCTATTTCTTCCCGTTCAATGCCTATACGCCAGAAGCATTGGAAGCAGCGATGGAGCACCGTGTGGCCTGCCGTCTTTATCAGTTCGGATTGGGACAACTCAATCTCGAAGCCAACAAGACTTCTATGACGGCGTGGTTGAAGGAACAAATTGAAGGGCGGAAATGGGGCATTACGATGACCCACGGCATTTACACCGCCTGGGACCAGTGGGAGGAGCCTTGGGTGCTTTGGGACTTCTTCCGCCTGTTGTCGGAAAAGAAAGACTCCGTATGGACGGCCACCTTTGCCAATGTGGCAATGTATATGACTGAGCGCGACAGTGTGAGACTTGCAGTCAAGCATGAAAGAAATATAGTAAGGGTAACACCGTCGCTCAGCCTCGACCAGCGAATCTACACGATGCCGCTGACATTGAATTTGAGAAGCACAAAGCCAATATTCGCTACTCAAGACGGAAAGTCGTTGCCCATACTCCGAAACGGAGGAAAGACCTTTCTGGAGTTTAATCCCTTCGGTGGCGAAATAATTATCACACAATTGGAGGATTGCAAGCGCATATCGGTATTGGGTGACAGCTATTCCACCATATATGGTTGGATTACGCCCGGCAATGAGCCTTTCTATCCTCACGGCGATGTGGTGGATGCAGGGCAGACTTGGTGGCAGCAGGTCGTCAGTAGTGGCAGGTATGTGCTGGAGTGCAATAACTCATATAGTGGTTCTACGATGACCAACAACACGTTGCCGAACTGGAGGGACCGGAGCCATAAGATGGAGGTTAGCACATCGTTCATATCGCGCTGCACCAACCTTGGCAATCCCGACATCATTCTCATTTGCGGAGGCACCAACGACGAATGGAACAATGACAAATCAATGGGCGAGTTCAAATATGGCAATTGGAAGGAAAACGACCTAAAGCTCTTCCGTCCTGGCACGGCCTATCTGTTGAGTTTGGTGAAAACCACCTATCCCAAGGCCGAGGTCTATTTCGTGCTGAACGACATATTGGAACGCGTCGGCGAGTCTATCAAGACCATCTGCGACCATTACGACATTCCCGTCATCGCCCCGCAAGGCATCGAGAAAGACGAGAGTGGACACCCCACTCAGGCTGGCATGACAACCATTGCCGACGCAGTTAAACTGGAATTGCAAATAAAGAAATAATTATCAATATGAAAAAGAATCTCTTACTTTGTGTCTTTGCGTCTCTGTGTTCGATGATGGCACAGGCTCAGCGAGTGTATGAACTGTCGGCTCCTGCGCAGCCGAAGGTGATTAAGAGCGACCATCTGCGGATGGGCGGTGCGAACCCGCAGGGGGAGCGCATCGACGTGAACAACTTCTACATGTCGATAGCGGGCAAGCCCGTCATCCCCGTGATGGGCGAGTTCCACTACTCACGCTATCCGGCAGAGCAGTGGGAGGAGGAAATCCTGAAGATGAAGGCGGGCGGCGTGAACGTGCTGCCGACGTATGTGTTCTGGAGCCTGCACGAGGAGGTGGAGGGGCAGTTCCGCTGGGACGGCCAGCGTGATGTGCGACGCTTCATTGAGTTGTGCAAGAAGCACGACATGGCTGTCATCATCCGCATAGGCCCGTTCTGCCACGGAGAAATTCGTAGCGGCGGCCTTCCCGACTGGCTCTTTGCCAAACCGCTGGAGGTACGTAGCAACGACCCGGAGTATCTGAAGATAGTGAAGCGGCTCTATACGGAGATTGGCAAGCAGTTGACGGGGCTGTACTATAAGGATGGCGGTCCGATCATCGGCTGTCAGGTGGAGAACGAGATGCAGCACTCGGCATCACCTTGGGCCATCTGCTATCCTGGTGAGCCCAACGACTACACGGCGGCTTCGTACAATGCCGGTGAGGCAAACATCGGCGTGGAAGTGCAGGCCAAGAAGGCTACGGGGGCAGAGATGGGTGACGAGCACATGCGGATTCTCAAACGCATGGCCAACGAGGCCGGCATCGACGTGCCGTTCTTCACCGCCACGGGATGGGGCAACGCCGCCGTCATCGAGGGTGAGGCCATTCCCGTGACCGCTGCCTACACCTATCCCTTCTGGGACAAGGTGCCGGTGATGTCACCTTTCCTCATGTTCAAGGACCTGACAAAGGAAGCGGACTATGCCCCAACACGCTACAATCCTTCCGACTATCCCTCGTTCTGCGCAGAGATGGGTGCAGGCATCCAGATGATTTACTCCGCTCGTCCCATCGTGACTGCAGAAGCCGCAGAAGGACTTATGGTGCGCACACTGGGCAGCGGAAGCAACGGCATTGGCTACTATATGTATCACGGAGGCTCGACTCCAAAGCAGATAGGAGGTGTGGGGTCGTTCAACGACGAACCGATGGGAATGCCAAAAGTATCATACGATTTCCAGGCTCCGCTTGGTGAGTTTGGGCTGGAAGGCAAGATGTACAGGAACCTTCGCTTGTTGCATTCGTTCCTCGCCGACTTTGGCGACCGCCTGGCTCCGATGGAGACCGTGCTGCCCGAGGGATGGGAGAAGATGACACCGCAAAACCGTGATGACCTGCGCTATGCCGCCCGTATGAAGGATGGGGCTGGTTTCGTCTTCTTGATCAACTTCCAAGACCACGATACCCTGCGTCACGACATGAAGGATTTGCAGTTGAAACTCAATCTGAAAGACGAGACATTATGCATCCCTGCTGATGGTACTTTTATATTAGGCAAGGACCAAAGTGTCATATTGCCATTCAACCTAAACATGGAAGGTGCGTTGTTGAAATATGCCACCGCCCAACTATTGATGAAGATTGACGATAATGGAACCAACCACTACTTCTTCTTTGCCCCAGAGGGAATGGAAACGGAATATCTCTTTGACAAACAAACAGTAAAAGGAAAGAATCGTTTCAAACCTGTAGCCGGATTCAAGAGCACCTTCACCATCAAGACAGCAACAGGCAAGACTGTCAAGGTCACCACACTGACACGCGAGATGGCACTGAATGCTCTGAAGGTGAATGGCAAGTTGCTGATAGCCGATGCCACCGTATTGCCTCGTGAGGATGGTGCCGACCTACTTTGTCTCGGACAAAATACTGTTAACTATGTAGTCTATCCATCGAAGCAGGGATTCAAGGAACAAAGCGTAAGCGTGCCGTCTGTATCACCAAAGTTTGAGGTGAAAAAAGCCGGACCACGCAGAATGTCTGTCAGTGTGAGCCAAATTGAATCGGAAGAGCAAGTTCAGGAATATTTCCTCCAAGTGAATTACATGGGCGATGTCGCAATGGCCTTTATGAAGGGTCAATTGGTTCAGGATGAATTCTATCATGGCGAGCCATGGACAATCGGCCTGAAACGTTATTACGATGATCTGAAGAATGACCCACTGACTTTCTATTTCCGCCCACTGCAACCCAACGCCCCGTTCCTGCGTGACCTGCCCAAACAGGCTGTCCCCGACTTCAAGAATGATGCCGTGGTGGACATCAAGGAAGTGAAGGTCATACCCGAGTATCGTCTCAACATCAAGTTTTAACAACGTTTTTCAAAATATAAACCCGTATGAAAAAAACATTCAAGCATACTCTTCTACTAATAGTGCAAGTTGTTATTCTAACTTTGCTTGCCCCCACCTCATCACTTGCCTCAACACTTGGGCAAGATGCAGGCTGGTATCTATATGTGTGGTCAGACACTTCCAATTCAGGTAGCGACATCGGCCAGTTTGTCACCACCAATACCGAAAACGTGTTTGAGCTGAATGGAATCACCACCACTGAGACAGGACTGAAATACTGTATCCACAATAGCATTTGGGGGACACAATATGGATGGTCGAAAGGAAACGAAGGCACTGTGACGGCAACAGGAGTCAATGTCAGCCTCGGCCCCACCAGTGGTGCCACCGGTTGGCTCGGCATAGAACCCGGTACCTACGACGTGACTTTCGATGCCAACAACTTCACTATCCGCTTCGATGTCCACTATGAGGACGAAGGAGATAATTGGTATATTTCTGGTGCTTTCAACAATTACGGCTATGGAAATGCTTTCACCCTGTCGGGAACCAATGCCTATGAATACGTCATTGACGGATTTACCCTCTCGTCGGATGACCTCGACAGTTATGGTGGCTTCAGTTTCAACATCATCACTCCTTCTTGGGAAAAAAACTATGTGTGCAACAGCAACATCAGTTCACTGGACTATTCCTACAATTTTGTCTTAAAGAATGATGGAGATGACAATTGGTCAAATGCCTATTGCAACGCCTTGACAGCAGACACGGCATACTGCCTGACATGGAACAAGCGCAACCATACGTTGATGATTACAGAAAGCACTTCACCTACCGAGGTTGTCATCAACTACATCACCTATCCCGACGGCAATGCACTGGCCACCTATGACGACTACCTGCGTGGCGGCGACATCTCGATGCTGAACTATGTGGAGGATATGGGTGCCAAGTTCTACGATGCCGACGGCATGGAGAAAGACCCTCTCGACATCATGCAGGCAAATGGCGTGAACTTCGTTCGCCTGAGACTTTACAACCAACCGGGTAATACCGTGACCTACACATCAAGCAGCACTACCTACAATTATGCCCTGCCATCAGGCTACCTCGACGAAGACGATGTTCTCGACCTTGCTCGTCGCGCCAAGGCCCGCAACATGAAGATAGAACTGACCTTCCATTACAGCGACTTCTGGACCAACGGTGAGATGCAATTCAAACCCAAGGCATGGGAGAATCTCTCTATGGCAGACTTGGAGACGGCCGTGCATGATTACACCTACAACTTCTTGCAGCGAATGAACGCACAGGGCACCACCCCCGACTACGTATCTTTGGGCAATGAGATACAGGGAGGACTGCTATTCGGCTATTCTACGAGTGACAAGAGCCAGATCAACGCCGTCAACGGATACTGCGACAACATGGCTAACGTGGCGGCACTGCTCGCCTGTGGAAGTGCGGCTGTCAGAGAGGCGTGTCCGGAAGCCAAGGTGGTCATTCATCTCACACTCAGTGAGAGCATCAACACCGACACCTACAAGTGGTTCTTCGATGCCATGAAGGACAACAACCTCGACTACGACATCATCGGTGCTTCCTACTATCCTTTCTGGACCAATCAGAAACCAACGATGCTCAATAACCTGGCTTCGACCATGTACACCCGCTACGGGAAAGACCTGCTCATTATGGAGGTGGGCTATTCATGGACGCCCTATCGCCCCTCCGGCCGCTATGGCGGGAACTACGAAGGACAACTTCACTTGAACGGCAGCGTTTACAACGAAGCCAGCCAAAACGGACAGAAGACGTTCATGCAGGAAGTGCAGCGGGTGGTAAAGGGTAACGAGCACATATTAGGATACCTTTATTGGGACCCCGTGATGGTGGAGCAAAAAGTCAATGGCTCATGGATACCGACAGGTTGGGTGGCTGGCGGCGAAAACCAAGTGGGCAACACCACATGGTTTGACTACGATGGCAAAGCACTACCTGTATTGGAAGCCATGGCTGAAGACATGGTAGAGGTGCCATCCACAGTGACCATCGACGGCGCGACCTACACCGTGCACCAACATCCCCCCTTCACACTGAATGTCTCCGAGGTAGGGTATGCCACCTTCTACGATGCCTGCACGCGCACCATTCCTTCTGGGATAACCGCCTACACGACCCAAAGCATCAGTACCACGCAGATGCACCTCTCTTCAATCGACGGGGGCCTCATACCCGCCGAAACAGGTGTCGTGATGAAAGGGAATGCTGGGACATACTATCTGTGGCAAACTGACGAGACGGCACTTGTCGAAGGAGTGAACCTGCTCAAGGGAACAAACATCGACATCAGCAAACCATCAGGAACCGTACTGACGCTGGCCAAGGAAAATGGAACCGTTGGCTTCTACAGTTTCGTCGGCGATCGGATTCCTGCCCACAAGGCTTACTTGATTCCAGACAACCAAGCGCAAGCGCTCTCGTTCGCCTTCGATGAAAACCCCGACGGAATAGAGGAGATACAAGCCGTTGAGACAGAGGAGGAATGCCAAATACAAGTTTTTGACCTGCAAGGGCGACTATTGACAGGCAAACCGAACAGGGGTGTCTATATCATAAACAACAAGAAAATGTTTGTAAGATAGGAGGAAACGGAAATGAAACAATATGTACAACCCCAAATAGAAATACATACCACTGATTGCATGGAACCACTATGCGCCTCATTGGATATGAAAGTGGACAGCAACACAACAACCACTACCGTGCTGACGAATGAAAACGGCCTATGGGACGAAGAAGAAGATGGATTTGGGCAACAATCAACAAACCTATGGCAAGAATAACGTCTTTATATTTCAAATACTAATCGCATATCTATGAAAAGAGAACAGTTGACAGTGGACGATGTACGCAACCATTTTAACATGGTATTCAAGGGTGCAGAAGGAAATGTCTATGCTGCACCAGGTCGTATCAATCTTATTGGTGAACATACCGACTACAACGGTGGTTATGTGTTCCCTGGCGCAGTTGACAAGGGAATGATTGCAGAAATCAAACCCAATGGCACTGACACAGTGAAAGCTTATGCCATCGACCTCGGCGAAGAGGCCGTGTTCGACATCAACGATACTGAAGGCCCCAGGCAGAGTTGGGCACGCTATATCTATGGCATCTGCCAGGAGATGAAAGAGCGTGGTGTTGACGTGAAAGGTTTTGACACCGCATTCTCAGGCGATGTGCCTCTGGGTTCGGGCATGTCGTCCTCAGCCGCCTTGGAGAGTTGCTTTGCCTTTGCCGTTAACGACCTCTTCGGTGACAACAAGGTCGAAAAAATGGAATTGGCCAGAGCCGGACAAGCCACTGAGCATCAATACATCGGTGTGAATTGCGGCATAATGGACCAATTTGCCTCTGTCTTTGGCAAGGCCGGCTATCTGATTCGGCTGAACTGCCAAACGATGGAGTATAGTTATTTCCCCTTCAACCCAAAAGGATACAAATTGGTATTGCTCAACTCTTGTGTGAAGCATGAACTGGCATCCTCTGCCTATAATGACCGCAGGAAAAGTTGTGAGAAGGTCTATGGATTAATCAAGGCAAATCATCCGGAGGTGGTGGCTTTAAGTTATGCCACGATGGACATGCTTGACGATGTAAAAGCCGGTATTTCAGAAGAAGACTACTTGTGTGCCAAATATGTAATCGGTGAGCGTGACCGTGTGCTGCAGGTTTCTGATGCCCTGGAAATAGGAGACTACGAACTGGTGGGAACGTTGATGTACCAGACGCACTATGGATTAAGCCAGGAATACAAGGTGTCGTGTGAAGAACTTGACTATCTCAACGACATCGCCCGCGAGTGTGGTGTGAGCGGTTCACGCATGATGGGAGGTGGTTTCGGTGGCTGTACCATCAACTTGGTGAAAGAGTCTTTGTACGATAAGTTTATTGAGACAGCAAAGGCTCTGTACAATGAACGCTATGGTAAAGAGCCCCTGGTGTATGATGTGGTAATCGGCGACGGCGCAAGGAAATTGATTTGACGATATGAAAGAAACAGTATTGGTATCCGGTGGCGCGGGATATATCGGCTCTCACGTAGCCGTGGAACTGACACAGGCTGGCTATGATGTGGTCATCGTCGACAATCTGTCCAACTCAGAACTGGCCGCCGTGGAAGGTGTCAGGAAGATTACGGGTGTGGATATTCCGTTTGAACAAGTGGACACCTGCGACATGCAGGCCTTGAAGGGTGTGTTTGAAAAGTACCAGTTCAATTCTGTCATTCATTTCGCAGCCTACAAGGCTGTGGGGGAGTCGATGGAGAAGCCGCTGATGTATTATCAGAATAACCTCACGTCGTTTATGAACATCTGTCAATTGATGGTAGAATACGGCAGGCCGAACATCCTGTTCTCCTCTTCGGCCACGGTCTATGGCGATGCAGAGCATCTTCCTGTGACGGAAAAGACAGAGCGCAAGCCAGCCACTTCGCCCTATGGCAACACCAAGCAGATGGCAGAGGATATCTTGCGTGACAGTTGCAGGGCGTATGAGTCGCTGCACGGTGTAGCCCTGCGCTACTTCAATCCTATAGGGGCACATCCCACAGCCCAGATAGGCGAACTGCCTCGTGGCATTCCTAATAACCTGCTTCCCTTCATCACTCAGACTGCCGCCGGACTCCGAGAATGTCTCTCCGTCTTCGGTAACGACTATGACACGCCCGACGGGACATGCCTGCGTGACTATATCGACGTGGTGGATTTGGCCAAGGCCCATGTAGCCACTATCAACCGTATGACGGCAGGAAAGATGGCCAAGGACTATGAGATCTTCAACATCGGTACAGGCCGGCCTGTGTCAGTGCTGGAGTTGATTACCAGGTTTGAACAAGTGAACCAATTGAAGTTGAACTATAAGATTGTAGGCCGCCGTGCCGGTGACGTGCCCTCTGTATGGGCCGATACATCACTGGCCAATAAAGAACTTGGGTGGAAGGCCGAGCGCTCTTTGGAGCAAACACTTGAAGCCGCTTGGAACTGGGAAAAGAAAGTACGTAATATAAAATAGAACAAAAAAGATGAAACCAACATTATTCCTTTTGGCAGCCGGTATGGGAAGCCGCTATGGTGGACTGAAACAGCTTGACGGACTGGGTCCCAATGGTGAGACCATCATGGACTACAGCATCTATGACGCCATACAAGCCGGATTCGGCAAAATCGTGTGGGTTATCCGCAAGGACTTTGAGGAACAATTCCGCACACAGATTATTTCCAAATACGCAGGCAAAGTTCCATGTGAACTATGCTTTCAGTCACTTGATGCGCTGCCCAATGGCTTTTCTGTGCCAGAAGGTCGGGTAAAGCCTTGGGGGACGAACCATGCCGTACTGATGGGCAAAGATGTGATCAAGGAACCGTTCTGCGTCATCAACTGCGATGACTTCTATGGCCGCGATGCTTTCATGGTGATGGGAGAGTTCCTGTCGCAATTGCCTGATGATGCCAAGAACCAATATGCCATGGTGGGGTTTCGCGTTGGCAATACGCTCTCTGAAAATGGAACTGTAGCACGTGGCATTTGCTCGAAGGACGAGAAAGGGCATTTGACAACTGTTGTGGAACGCACCGAAATTGTGCGTTGTTCAGAAGATGGAAATAATGCCGGAAGCACAGAGCAGCCTATTCGTTATAAAGATGAAAATGGGAAGTGGGTCGAAGTGGCTGACAATACTCCCGTATCAATGAACATGTGGGGTTTTACACCTGACTATTTTGACCACAGTGAGGCCTATTTCAAGTGTTTCCTCAGTGACCCAAAGAATATGGAAAACCTGAAAGCGGAATTCTTCATTCCGCTGATGGTAAATCAACTCATCATCGACGGAACCGCAACGGTAGAGGTGCTCGACACCACCTCCAAATGGTTTGGAGTCACTTATGCCTCAGACCGTGAAGCCACTGTTTGTCGTATCCAACAACTCGTGGATGATGGAGTATATCCAGGGAGACTGTTCTAAAAAACATGAATGATGCCATCCTACGTGCAGATGATGGCATCATTCAATTTTTCAATCTTATCATAAACTGTTGAATTTCCTCATCGACTCCGCTTTGCTCTCATCAGCTATATCAATATATGGCTTCATGGCCTAGTAGTCGCTGTGCTCCGATTATTTCAGCGTTTTTCCGACACGGGCGAACCAACCGCCAGCTCCACCCTAAATGTTCACAAGCCACCGGATCAAAATCCGATGGCTTTTTTTATACATTCCCTTGTTTCATACGATTTCGGGATAATTATTTGCAAATATCAAGATTTTTTTAGACCTTTGTAATATAGATGTGCATTGCAGCACCAATCATACTTGACAAAACCATCTACCATGAAAAAATGTTTCCTCACCCTTCTTTTAGCCGCGACATGTCTTTCTGTCTTAGCGCAAGACAATGACCGGCGCGTAGTAATCATTATGCTTGATGGGCTGCGGTGGCAGGAATTGTTCAACGGGGCCGACACGGCCTACATAAACAGCCGCAAATATGCTGTCAACCCCCAAGGACTCAGCAAACTGTATGTACGCGACTCACAGGAGGAACGCCGCATGGCACTCATGCCATTCACATGGGGTTTTGTGCGGCAGAACGGGGTCATAATCGGCAACCGGTTCCAGAACAGCTGTATGTCTGTAAGCAACAATTTCCATTTCTCCTATCCTGGTTATTCAGAAATCCTATGTGGCGTGGCCGACGATGTGCGTATCACCAGCAACGACGAGATTCCCAATCCCAACATCAATGTGCTTGAGGCCGCCAACCGCGACCCGCGCTATCAGGGCCGTGTGATGGCTTTCGCCAGTTGGGGCACCGTGGCCAACATCCTCAACACGAAGCGCAGCGGCATACCCGTGGTGGCTGGCCAGTACAGCAAGACCACAGCTCACACGCCCACTGAGAAAGAGGCTTTTCTCGACGAGATGAAGGCTGACATGGTAGATATGTGGGGCGATGCCACACTCGACCTCATCACCTTCCACTATGCTGCCGAGGCCATGCGCACACTGAAACCCAAAGTGCTCTATGTGGGATTTGACGAGACCGACGAGTTTGCCCACCACGGTCGCTACGACCATTATCTCATGTCCGCCTACCACAACGACGATTTCATCGGCCGCTTGTGGAAACAGGCACAAGACGACCCCTTCTACCGCGGCAAGACCACATTTGTCGTAACCACTGACCACGGACGCGGGACAGGTGACAAATGGGTGGACCATGGACGCGAGGCTCCCGGCTCTGACTGCACCTGGTTCATGGCCTTCGGCGATGGCATCAAGCCACTGGGCGAGACAGCCGGCAACGGACCTTTCTACAGCAAACAGGTGGCCATGACGGTGGCCCAATTGCTCGGCATTAATTTCACACCTACAGGTGGCGAGAGACCTGACCCGCTGCCCGTGACCATTAAATATTAACAACACCTTCTCGCATTAATGAATGGCAGGAGTATAAAAACATTGAAAAAATATGAAAAGACTGATGACAACAATAATGCTGTCGGTGCTCTCGCTGACCGTATGGGCACAAGGCCCCAACGATTCGGGCACCTACTATGATACGGCTGATGGAAAGCAAGGAGCGGCACTCAAGACAGCACTCTGTGAAATCATATACAATCGGACAGAACGGTCTTATGGAGACTTGTGGACTGATTTTCAGAAAACTGATGCCAGGCCCGACGGCAAGGTTTGGGACATGTATTCCGGCATCACCAACTACACTTTCGGCACCGACCAAGACCGTGGCAGCGGCGGCACGAAAGAAGGGGAATTCTACAACCGCGAGCATTCCTTTCCCAACAGTTGGTTTGGCGGAAAGAAACAGCCCATGTACACCGACTTGCACCATATGTATCCAACCGACAAACTGGTGAACAACAAACGGGGCAATAATCCTTTCGGCGAGACCGACGGCGAGGTGTACAAGTCGGAAGGCGATTTCAGCAAACTGGGCACATGCACCTATCCTGGCTACGATGGCATCGTGTTTGAGCCCAATGACGAATACAAAGGTGACTTCGCGCGCACCTATTTCTATATGGTGACCTGCTACGAAGAGAAACTACCCGACTGGTATGAAAACTACAGTGAGGTTCGTCCCACGCTCGACGGGAACAAATATCCCGGCCTGTCGGAATGGCAACTGGAAATGTTGTTGAAATGGGCGGCACAAGACCCTGTCAGCCAAAAAGAAACAGAACGGAACATAGCAGTTAATGACATTCAAAAAAACCGCAATCCATTCATCGATTACCCTGGCCTTGAACAGTTTATCTGGGGCAACATGAAGGAAGCGGCATTCCGTTATAACCCTTGCTTCTACACCGTACACTTCGACCTGAACGGGGCTGAAGGCAGTCTGCCCGACCAAACAGTGATGCAGGAAGCAAAAGTGCCTGAACCACCCGTCCCTACTCGAGAGGGATTTCTCCTGCTGGGATGGAAAGACGGCGACACCTTCTACGATTTTGACACCCCCGTAACCAGCAACTTGACTCTGACGGCAGAATGGGCCGACCCTGCAAGCATAGCCGACATAATGGGACAAGATGCATCCGATGCCGTTTGGTACTCGCCAAACGGCCAGCTATTGCAAGGCAAACCCAACAACAAGGGTCTTTACATCAAAGGCGGCAAAAAAATCGTTGTCAGATAACGCTCTGTTACCGCCCCAAGTCTTCTCACAGCATATCGAAGAAAAAGAACAACACGGCTCCATATACCATGGGCACATCCTTTAGATGACCTATGGTACGGTAGTTCTTGTCGTAAACAGTGCCGTCGCTCTTCACCTGTCCCAAACGTGAATAATTTTTGTCACAGACGGTACCATCGCTCTTCACCTGCCCCAGAGTAGAATAGTTGGCGTCACGCACACGGCCGTCACTTTCAATATGCCCCACTGTGCGGTAGTTGGCGTCGCGCACAGTGCCGTCACGGTCTATCTTCCCCACCCTGCGGTAACTGGCATCGCGTATGGTGCCGTCACTGTCCACATGCCCCATGGTGGAGTAATTGCTGTTGCGTATCGTTTGTGCGTTACACGAACTTGGTGCCAAGAAGAAAGGAACCAACAACAGACACACGGTCAGGATATCCCTGAAGCATTTGGCATAGTTCTTATTTTTCATCGTTCGTTTCATTATTGACATAGTTTTGATTTCTGCATACGTCATCACTTCAAACACTATTTCTTGAACTCATATTCGGCGGAGAACACATAACGAATATCTCCCCGTTGACGCATGGTCGCGGTGATGACCTCCAGGCTGCGCTTGAGTTTACCCTTGAATACGGTCTTGCCTTGATAACGCACGGTGATTTTCTTATCGAGATTCACCATATCGTCGTTGAAATAGAGAGTAAGCGACGGATAGTCGCATTGCTCGATGTCCACCACATTGCCCGTACGCGTCAATCGTACCGTCATGCCGCGGCGCGCCTCGTTCTCAGGCACTGAGAGCCAATAAAAACAAGGATGTGTCACTTCTTCCTGACACCACACAATCTTTTCTGGATAAGGATTGCGGCGGTATTGTGCCATCCACGTAACGGCAACAGTGTCAACTCTTTCCATCCAGTGGGCTTTCCCCTCCACAATATGAGTCTCGTGCACATAGCCGGCAGGGTCACTCTGCTGCAGTGAGTCCATCTGCACACCTCGCAAGCGGTCTTCCTCATTGCGGTTGTAAGCGGCATCGAGTGCTCCGCACCATATCATGAAGGGTGTGTTGCGCAGATTCTCCAAACGCACATCGCCCGGATGTCCAGCCATCATAGAAGCGGCCGCCCAAGAGTCGGCCATACGCGGTGCCATGCGCCACACACCGTCGCCGCCGGCCGAATAGCCCATGATATACACCTTGTCGGGGTTCACGTCAGCAAAGACCACGCTCATCTGTATAAGCGCGCGGTAGAAATCGTCGAGCCCCGGCTTGAACCACATGTCCCAATCATCATAAGGAGCGCGTGGTGCTATGTAGACGGCCTGATCGGGCCGGTAGAGCCGTTTTTGGTTGTTCCACTGCTGGTCGTTTAGTTCGGTGGGGGCATTTCCGCCGCCATGTAGCGAGATGTAGAGGCTGTAGCCGTCAGCAGGCTTATCACCGAACACCTGCACATCGAAGGGCATGGCGTGTCCGCCGATGGTAATGGAGCGCCTGTTCCACACCGCCTTATAGCGTGCTGCTGTCCGCTGTATCCACTCCTGCTGTTGTTTCTCTGCTATAAGGGCTGCAGCTTTTCGGTTGAGCCGTTGCGCCATAGCCGACAGGGGCATCAATACAGCCATTATCAGAATCAGTAAAAATCTGCTGTTTTTCATATTGCTTTGCTTCCTTTTGGTGTGTAAAGATAGTGAAAGTTTCCGAATAATGCCTTACTCAGCCACTTTTTTCAGTCCATATTTTTGTAGAGCGGCAGAAAAAAGCTATCTTTACACCCAAACACGACAATTAAGCATATACACTATGGAAAGAAACTGGACACCCATCCGCATCTATGACACCCCGACAGGCCAGCCGGCTCCCGGCCATGAGACACCCCGGAGCGATTTCGAGGAGATTCTCTTTGAAGAGTACAACGGCATCGCCAAAATCACCATCAACCGGCCACGTTACCGCAACGCCTTCACCCCGAAGACCACATTGGAGCTCTCGCAAGCCTTCGCCTATTGCCGTGAGGCCGAGCGCATCCGCGTGGTGCTGCTCACCGGAGCGGGCGACAAGGCTTTCTGCTCTGGTGGCGACATGCACGTGAAGGGCCGTGGCGGCTATGTCGACGATGCCGGCGTGCCGCGTCTGAGCGTGCTCGACGTGCAGATGCAGATACGCCGTCTGCCAAAACCTGTAATAGCCATGGTCAACGGTTACGCCATCGGTGGCGGCCATGTGCTGCATCTGGTGTGCGACCTCACCATCGCCAGCGAGAACGCCATCTTCGGACAGACGGGTCCCAAAGTAGGCAGTTTCGATGCCGGATTCGGCTCATCCTACCTGGCACGCATTGTGGGACAGAAGAAGGCGCGCGAGATATGGTTCCTTTGCCGACAGTACACCGCAGCGGAAGCTGAGCGCATGGGCATGGTGAACAAGGTGGTGCCCTTGGAGCGTCTTGAAGACGAGTGCGTGGAATGGGCAGAGACCATGATGGAGCGCAGTCCCCTCGCCTTACGCATGATCAAAGCAGGCCTCAACGCCGAACTAGACGGACAGGCCGGCATCCAGCAACTGGCTGGCGACTGCACCATGCTCTACTACTTCCTCGACGAGGCTCAGGAGGGCGGAAAGGCTTTCCTGGAGAAGCGGAAGCCCGACTTCGACAAATATCCCAAACTGCCGTAAGGGCATCTCTTAAAGCATCAAGACCATGCGTCATATCGACATCACCTCCCGCACGCTGCACTTCAAACAGCCTGCCGGCACCTCGCGCGGTGTGTACCTGGAACGCCATATCTGGTTGCTCACCCTGACCGACGACGAGCGACCCGGCTGGCAGGGGATTGGTGAGTGTGCGCCATTGCCCCGACTAAGCTGCGATGACCTGCCCTATCCCGACTATGAGAAGAGACTGGAAGACTTCTGCCACACATACTGCTATACCGGCATGATACCCTATGAGCAGATGCGCCCTTTTCCTTCTATGCTCTTCGGCCTCGAAACAGCCGTGCTCGGTCTGGAGCACGCCGACGGCATGCTCTTCGACACGCCTTACGCCCGAGGTGAGGAAGGCATCCCCATCAACGGACTGGTGTGGATGGGCTCGCACGACGAGATGGCCGCTCGCATAGAGGAGAAGCTGAAGGCAGGATTCCATTGCGTGAAACTCAAAATCGGTGCCATCGACTTTGAAGAGGAAGTGTCCCTCATCCATCACATCCGCGAGCGTTTCGGCAGAGATACCATCGAGCTGCGTCTTGATGCCAATGGAGCCTTCTCACCTGACGACGCCTTGCAGAAATTAGAACTGCTGGCCCGTTACGACATTCACTCCATTGAGCAGCCCATCCGCCAGGGGCAGTGGAAGGACATGGCGCACTTATGCTGCCAGTCGCCCATACCCATCGCCCTCGACGAGGAGCTCATCGGCGTCAATGAAATGGAGAAGAAGATACAGTTGCTGAACGAGATACGACCTGCCTACATCATTCTCAAGCCTTCACTCCATGGAGGCATGCTTGGCACCCGGGAGTGGATAGCACAGGCTGCTGACAGGAATATCGGAACCTGGATAACAAGCGCACTGGAAAGCAATGTGGGATTGAATGCCATTGCCCAATTGGCTGCCGACATCTATGGTCCTGGCATCAGGATGCCACAAGGCTTAGGCACTGGCCAACTCTTCACCGACAACGTGCCCATGCCGCTCGAAATCAAGGGCGACCGGTTGTGGAGAACAAAAAACTCATCAATTGTTTTGAAATCTGCCCAATAAATGCTAACTTTGCAGATTGCAAGCAATCTTGACATAGAACAGACTATTTAGCACATGAACATTTTAGAACTCAGCGAACAAGAGATTGGCAGAAGGCAAAGTCTGGAGGAGTTGCGCAAACTTGGCATCAACCCCTATCCTGCAGAAGAATTCAGCACCGACGCTTTCTCCACCGACATCAAAAGCGAATTCACCGATGACAGCGAACCCCGCGAGGTAGTGATAGCCGGCCGTATGATGAGCCGACGCGTAATGGGCAAGGCCAGCTTTGCCGAACTGCAAGACTCTAAGGGCCGCATACAAGTATACATCACCCGCGACGACATCTGTCCCGACGACGACAAGACCCTCTACAACACCGTGTTCAAACGCCTGCTCGACATCGGCGACTTTATCGGCGTGAAGGGTTTCGTGTTCCGCACACAGACAGGCGAAATCAGCGTGCACGCACGTGAACTGCGCCTGCTCTCCAAGAGCCTCAAGCCGCTGCCCATCGTCAAATACAAGGACGGTGTGGCCTACGACAAGTTCGACGACCCTGAGCTGCGCTACCGTCAGCGCTATGTGGACCTTGTGGTAAACGAGGGCGTGAAGGAGACCTTCCTGCAGCGCGCCACCGTGATACGCACCATGCGCCGCATACTCGACGAGGCCGGCTACACCGAGGTGGAAACCCCCACCCTGCAGTCAATCGCCGGCGGTGCCAGCGCCCGTCCTTTCATCACCCATTTCAATGCGCTCGACACCGACATGTTCATGCGCATAGCCACCGAGCTCTACCTCAAGCGGCTCATCGTGGGCGGATTCGAGGGTGTTTACGAAATAGGTAAGAATTTCCGCAATGAGGGCATGGACCGCAACCACAATCCAGAGTTCACCTGCATGGAACTGTATGTGCAATACAAGGACTACAACTGGATGATGTCGTTCACAGAGAAACTTCTCGAGGCCATCTGCATCGCCGTGAACGGAAAACCTGAGCGTGAGATTGACGGCAACATCGTGTCGTTCAAGGCACCCTATCGCCGGCTTCCCATCCTCGACGCCATCAAGGAAAAAACCGGATTCGACTGTGCTGGAAAAAGTGAGGAGGAAATCCGCGCCTTCTGTCTGGAGAAAGGCTTGGAGGTAGACGAGACCATGGGCAAGGGCAAACTCATCGACGAGCTCTTTGGCGAGTTCTGTGAAGGCTCTTTCATACAGCCCACCTTCATAACCGACTATCCCGTGGAGATGTCGCCGCTCACCAAGATGCACCGCTCCAAGCCCGGACTGACCGAACGCTTCGAACTGATGGTGAACGGCAAGGAACTGGCCAATGCCTACAGCGAGCTCAATGACCCGATTGACCAGGAGGAGCGTTTCATAGAGCAGATGCGGCTGGCCGACAAGGGTGACGACGAGGCCATGATTATCGACCAGGACTTCCTGCGTGCCCTGCAGTACGGCATGCCTCCCACCAGCGGCATCGGCATCGGCATCGACCGTCTCGTGATGCTCATGACGGGCAAGACCTACATCCAGGAGGTGCTCTTCTTCCCGCAGATGCGGCCTGAGAAGAAAGCCCCGCGCAGCACAAATGCTGAATGGGAGGCCATCGGCGTGCCCACAGAATGGATACCCCTGCTCAACAAGAGCGGCTACTATCTGGTGAGCGACATCAAGGAAGTGAACCCACAGAAACTCCAGATGGATGTATGCGGGGTGAACAAGAAATACAAACTGGGCTTGGAGAATCCGAAGACCGACGTTTTCGCGTCGTGGATAGAGAAAGCCCAAGAAGCATAAGCGCCTATGTTTGACTGCGGCAAGATAGCCATCATTGGAGGCGGCAGCTGGGCCACCGCCATCGCCAAGATTGTGGTGGGTCACACCCACCAAATAGGTTGGTATATGCGCCGCGACGACCGTATCGAAGACTTCAAGAGGATGGGCCACAACCCTGCTTACCTCACGAGCGTACACTTCAACATCAATGAGATTGAGTTCTCCAGCGACATCAACAAGATTGTGCAGGCTTACGACACCCTTATCTTCGTCACACCATCTCCCTACCTGAAGAACCACCTCAAGAAATTGAGAACACGCATCAAGGACAAGTTTATCGTCACGGCCATCAAGGGCATCGTGCCCGAGGAGAACATGGTATGCTCCGACTATTTCCATGAGGTGTACGATGTGCCTTACGAGAACCTGGCCTGCATAGGAGGTCCATCACATGCCGAGGAAGTGGCGCTTGAACGCCTGTCCTATCTCACCGTGGCATGCGCAGATGTGGAGAAGGCCAAGGCGCTGACAGGCGTGATGGCCAGCAACTACATCAAGACCAAGACCTGCGATGATGTGGTGGGCGTAGAATATGCCTCGGTGCTGAAAAATGTCTACGCCATCGCCGCCGGCATCTGCAGCGGACTGAAATACGGCGACAATTTCCAGGCCGTGCTTATGTCGAATGCCGTACAGGAAATGCAGCGCTTCCTCACAGCCATACGGCCTCTTGAACGCAGTGTCTACGATTCGGTGTATCTTGGCGACCTGCTCGTGACCGGCTACTCCAACTTCTCGCGCAACCGCGTGTTCGGCACCATGATAGGCAAGGGCTACAGTGTGAAGAGCGCACAGATAGAGATGGAGATGATTGCCGAGGGGTTCTTCGGCACCAAGTGCATGAAGGAAATCAACCGGCAGATGCATGTCAACATGCCCATCCTCGATGCCGTGTACAACATCCTCTACGAACGTATCAGTCCGCAGATAGAAATCAAGCTGCTCACCGACTCATTCCGATAATAAAGAATCAAACCCAATCAAACAATATCCATTACAAACCATCAGAAAATGAAAAACATCCAATTAGACATCAAGAAGGCCGCATGCTTTCTCGGCGAAGGTGCCGTGGCGGCTTTTGAGCCCGCTGTGAAGGCAGCACAGACCGCACTGGAGAACGGAACATGCCCGGGCAACGACTTCCTGGGTTGGCTCCACTTGCCCTCAAGCATCACCCCCGAGTTTCTGGACGAGGTACAGGCCTGCGCCGACACGCTCCGCGCCAAGTGCGAGGTGGTGGTCGTGGCCGGTATCGGCGGCAGCTACTTAGGTGCCCGTGCCGTCATCGAGGCCCTCGGCAACAGCTTTGCCTGGCTTGTAGGCGACAAGAAGAATCCCGCTATCCTCTTTGCCGGCAACAACATCGGCGAAGACTATCTCTCTGAGATGACCGAATATCTGAAAGACAAGAAATTCGGCGTCATCAATATCTCCAAGTCGGGTACCACCACCGAGACCGCCCTTACCTTCCGTCTGCTCAAGAAGCAGTGCGAGGCACAGCGTGGCAAGGAAGAGGCCAAGGATGTCATCGTGGCCGTGACCGACGCCAAGCGCGGAGCAGCCCGCACCTGTGCCGACAAAGAGGGCTACAAGAGCTTTATCATACCCGACAACGTGGGAGGCCGCTTCAGTGTGCTCACCCCGGTGGGACTCCTGCCCATCGCCTGCGCCGGATTCGACGTGCGCGCCCTCGTGGCTGGTGCCGCCGACATGGAGAAGGCCTGCGCCATCGATGTGCCCTTCGCCGAGAACCCCGCCGCACAGTATGCCGCCGTGCGTAACGGACTCTATCAGGCCGGCAAGAAAATCGAGATTATGGTGAACTACCAGCCCAAGCTCCACTATATCAGCGAGTGGTGGAAACAGCTCTACGGAGAGAGCGAAGGCAAAGACCACAAGGGTATATTCCCCGCCAGCTGCGACTTCACCACCGACCTGCACTCCATGGGACAGTGGATTCAGGACGGCGAGCGCACCATCTATGAGACCGTCATCAGCGTGGAGCAGCCCAACCGCACCCTGCTCTTCCCCGAGGACGAGGAGAACCTTGACGGACTGAACTTCCTGGCCGGCAAGCGTGTGGACGAGGTGAACAAGATGGCTGA
>JAEEGL013972168.1_pt1 | contig 45386 bp, 34 predicted proteins | sample 9134231 | NCBI WGS metagenome assembly JAEEGL01 (sample SAMN16246548, study PRJNA631951) | gut metagenome | biome: gut microbiome; feature: rumen; material: fiber-attached | host: Bos | place: Iran: Karaj | collected 2018-10 | reverse complement strand
GCGCTGACAAAGACGATCTTTGACAGAATATCAAAGAACAGCGGCAGCATCCGGAATCTGCGATTTTGAATAGCGTCCGCATCGTTTGTCAGCTTTGCAAGGTATTCGCCCTGCTGCTGCGATTTGTAATCCACGTAAGACCGGCGCAATATGCTTTCAAAGACGTCGCGTTTCAGCATCCGCATACATCCGGTCACGTATTTCGCGCTGCACCGCTTATAGAGATAGTAAAACAACACCTCGCCCAAGATAAACGAGATGAGCAGCAGGACGTATTTGATTGTAGTTCGGATCTCACCGGCAATGGCATAATCCAGCACATCGCCCTTGAAAAACTGCAGCACGACAGCAAATGTGTTGCTGCAAAGAATACAAACCAGCGCGCCGAAAAAAGCAGCGGGATTGCGCTTTTGATATATTCTCATATGTACCTCCTGTCAGCTTTGCGACAGAAGGAATGAAATGGGTTTTCCTTCTGCCGTTCAGAAGGAAACCCGATATTTGACCATAGCGGCTGGCGATCCTTTCAAATAATAAAATAGTATATCACAGATTACAGTGATTTGCAATTTGTTTCGCTTGGATTGCATTAATGCTTAGATAGAATTAAATGCCCTAAACAGTATAGAATAGCTGCCTATATACTTTATGATCAAATCCGTTATCAACACTCGTACCACGTCGTCGCAAGCTTCACTTGGCTTGCGACGACTTTTTTGTTTCACAAACAAGTCATCGCGGCGCTTTGTTCCGCTGCGACTCCTTTCCGCAAGCGATCTCGCTTGTTTCGTCTGCTCGGTTGTAGACGCCCTCGCAACGACTCCACTGTGCTACCAATCGCTTGCGGGCAAGTCCGTTATCAACACTCGAACCAAAGCATAGGGACTATCCAACGGGTAGTCCCTACGCTTTACTAAAGGATAGGAGGGATTTGAACCGGGGTCGGAAGTGAATGAAGCCCCAGTGGGGCTTCAGAGCCGATCCCAGAGCGAGCCCGCAGGTGAGCGTTCAAATCCCGTCAGCCGCACCACAGCGAGTGTTCATAACGGATGTTATGAACGCTCGCTTTTTTGTTTAGTCTGTTATCGACACTCGGACCATTTCGTCGGAAGCTAAACTTAGCTTGCGGCGACATTTTTGTTTCACAAACCAATCATCATTGCGCATGGTTCAGCTGCGAATCTTTTTGCAAAAGGCCAAGTCCTGCTCGCCTGTTCCTTTTTGGTTCGCTACGATTTTTATTGCATAAAACCGTGATTGTGGTACAATACACATTATCGCCAGATATGCATAGGGAAGAGGCAGCGCTGTCAACCGGATCCGTTTTGCTGCGTCAATATGCTAAAGGGGTGAAGTCGTTTCTTCTCACATGTGAAAAGGTCACGAGGAGGATCATATGAACAAGCGCGGCAAAAAGAGAAAATCAGTAGTAGAACTGCTTATCGTCTGTATCGTTACAGGCTGTATTATTGTCATATTTGCAGCATATTACAGGATTTTTCCTTATGCCACACTGGAATATAACGACGAGCTTTCTACCCAGCTGTTCACTGACAGGGAAGGTCGGTTTCTCAGTGACTATTCCCAAGTGCCGAAAACAAAGGGGTTGCATGTGCTTTTTCTGAGGGCAAGGGGAAATCTCGGCGTTCCTGTTTTATTGCGGGTGGAGGATACGACCGTTCCAAGGGCGGAACCTGTTCCATCTGTTCTGGTACCTTTGGGGAAAACGATCTCCCCGGATCAGTTGATAACCGACGTCAGGGACAATGATATCGTTCAGATCTACTTCGAATCGGAAGCTGATTTCAGAACCATTGGAGCACATCATATCAATGTTATCGTCGAGGATATGTCCGGCAACAAGACGGCGATCCCCTGCAGATACGACGTAAGGGGCGTTGAGCAAGAACTTACCATGGAAGCCGGAGCAGATTTGCCCGATTTATCCGACTATCTGATCTGCGATCCTGCCGTGACACATCCGGAGATAGCATCGCCTTATACCGATGAAATACGACATCATACAGGCACATACGACGTTATCTTCACATTTTGGACAGACGGCTTTTACCAGAAAGATATCGCTTACCTTACTGTGATGGATACTGTTGCGCCGTCTGGAGAAGGGACCTTTCTGACAATCGTCCCCGGTAATGAGATCAGGCCTGAATCCTTTGTGCAAAACGTCCATGATGAAACGGACATGACCTTTGAATACGAGAAGGCGCCGGATCTGAATGTTCATGAGGAACAGACGGTTGTCGTCAGGGTCACGGACGAAGGCGGGAATTCTACGGACATTACGTCCACGCTGATAGCTACCACGATTCCTCCCATCACCGTCGAAGCCAGAAATCAACCTCTTAAACCGGAGGATTTCGGTTTGAGTGGCGAAACCATCGTGGAATCGTTTGTGCCAGATAATCTTGGGACCTATTTGGTCAAGATGTGGATCGACGGGAAAGAGGAGGCGTCCTTTGTCACCGTTGAGGATACGACGCCTCCGAAAATTTCCATTTGCGGCGTTGGCACGATCTATGTAAATCATCCGTTGGAGCCGGATGAGCTATTCAGTGTGGAGGATGTCTTCGATGCGACCATACAATTCGCTTCAGAACCGAATTGGGCAGAAGCGGGGAAACAGAAGATTACGGTGTATGCAGAGGATGCAAATGGCAACCGGGCAGAACGAACAGAAACAATAAAGCTCGTTGCGGATAAAGAACCACCTGTCATATATGGCGTCATTCCCAGAAACGTATACAAGGGGGAAAGCATTGCCTATTTGGCCGAGGTTTTTGCAGAGGATAATGTAGACGGCAGGGTGGATATCACGGTCGACAGCAAAGTCGTGAACGGAATGGTCGGGCGATACCTGGTCACATATACGGCTACTGATATCTGCGGCAACTCTACGTCAAAGAAATGTTACTATACCGTGGTTGAGCCCAGGGCCACAGAGGAGCAGCTTCACACATTGGCAAAATCCGTGATCGACCAGATCATTACGCCCGAAATGGTTATGGCCGAAAAGCTGAACGCCGTGTTCTATTATGTCAGAAATCGCGTCAAATACAATGGGTCTTCCAATAAGATGGATTGGAGATTCGAAGCGGTGCGAGGCATATCAAAGGGCATGGGGGATTGTTTCACCGTCTATTCCGTTACGAAAGCTCTGCTTGACGAGCTGGGCGTGCAGTATATGTCTGTGAAGCGACAGAGCAGCCAATCAAGGCATTATTGGGTGATCGTGAACATCGGCACAGGATGGTATCACTTCGACCCTCTGTATATCAGAAAGCTCAATTTCTGCTGCTTCATGTGGACCAATCGTCAGTGCGCGGTGAAGTCATATTATTGGCGATTCGATCATTCCAAGTATCCCGAGATCGCCACGGAGCGCTTCGATTATAATGCCGTGGTCGCCGCCGAAAAAGCTGGGCTGCTTCCATGATCTGTGCCCAGGGGCCGCACATAAAGGAATCCTGTCAAAAAAGTCCGACTTGATCGGACTTTTTTGTGGTATAAGAACATTCAAACGGTTATGGCAAAAACGATAACAAGCACGTTGAGGAACAGTCGTACCAGTTGCATTTTTGCTTGTTTTCTGATATAATTATTAAAATTGTGTGAACAAAATGGGGGTAGTATGGGGATGTAAGCTATCGGTGGACCATCGCGTTGGTCTATCCGTAGATGCGCAGCGCATGCTTACTCTGCGGTCAGGCGAGGCCGTTTGGCAAGGATGGGCTGATCCATGCTGTGTTTTTAAAAAACCATATTTTGCATCAAACCAAATAGACTCTTGATGCGTCTATGAAACTAGAACAGGCATGAATCGGTCATCATAAGGGAGGGTAACATACATGCAGTGTATATATTGTGGAGCGGAATTGCCGGCCGGCGTACGGTTTTGCTCTGTCTGTGGGAAAGCGGTGGAGAGAGGACCTGAGAAGAGGCGATGCGTCCAGTGTGGCGCAGAACTGGGGTCAATGGAGGTGTTTTGCCGGAAATGCGGCAAAGCCGTATCCGTGCAGCCTGCTCCAAAAGCGACGAGAGCGGCTGACGGTCCGGACGGTGCTTCCCATAACGATTCGCAGAACGGCTCGTCACAAAAGGAATCGGAGGAGAAAGCTCGGCTCAGAGCCCGCACTGAATCGTTGGTCAAGGCTGCGCAGGCCGGGGATGGCGACAGCTTTACCCAATTATACCGGCTTTATTATCAAAAGGTATATGCTTTAGCCAGGACCACGGTCAAATCGGATGCTGACGCTGAGGATGTTCTTCAGGTCACGTTCCTCAAGGCATGGGACAATTTGGAAAAGCTAAAAAAAACAGGGGCTTTTTCCACATGGATACAGCGCATCACCCTGAACCAGTGTTACAGTCTCCTCAGGAAAAAACACGCGGATATATCCATCGATGATGAGGATGACAATCAGGAACCCATACAGTTGGAATCTGATCTTATGCTGCCGGAGGTCTATGCCGAGCGAAGCGATCTCAAAACGCGGTTAGGCAAGATCATTCGGGAACTGAGCGCCGTTCAGCAGCAGACCATTACCCTATACTATTATGATGGGCTGCCGGTGGAGAACATCGCCTGGATCATGGACTGCGGTGTGAACACGGTGAAATCGAGACTCTTTTTGGCCCGTAAGTCCATCAAAACGGAGATCGAAGAGCAGGAGCGCAAGTCCGGGCAGAAGTTCTACGGCGTCACCGGCATCGGTTTGGTGCCATTCGGGAAACTCTTTTTGGGCCAGATGGAGGCTGCTTCCCTGTCCAGTACTGCGGCGGCCACACTGCTCAAAGGCATCGCGGCACAGATCGCTGGCTCCGAAGCAAAAAGCGTAGCAGGGCGGAGCACGGCAGAAAAGACGGCGGAAACGGTGGCTAAAGGAGCTGCCAAAGCAGGGGGAAACACGACGGCAAGGGCAGGGGCGCAAACAGTGGCAAAAACGGCAGGTACGGCGTCTGTCAAGGCCGGAGGCGGTACCGCAGCCAAAGCCGTCACTGCCGCGGTGACCAAAAAGGTGATTACGGGCATCCTGGCAGCCACACTGGCTACCGGAGCCCTTACGGGCGGCGCCGTTGCCACGGTACATGCTATCCACAGCCGACAGGAAGATCGGGAAGAAACCGACATGGTGTCCATCGATTCGTCGGATGTCTTTGCTGAACCGAATGGTATGGATCCGCAGGAACCTTCCGATGCTTCCCTGATCCCTGGGTACCCTCAGATATATCTATCCAAGACTGAGCGGGAAGCCTACGAGGCGTACCTGGAGCTGCTGAAAAAGGAGAAGGTCGGCATCGACAACTATATCTGGCAAAGGGGATATACGCTGTTTTATGATGACGATGATGAGCCGATCCCTCTGACGGATGCGAATCGATCACGCCCCGTGGCCCTGTGCGACGTGTATGGGGACGATCTTCCGGAGCTCATCTATGTGGGCGACGCGGACAAAGGCCAGTGGAACGACCAGTGGGGATATTCCAATGACTACGAAGTAAACCTTCATATCGTTTCCTATCGCGACGGCAGACTGATCACCCTGTATGAGGATACATGGGACGGCTGGGGCGATTCCTACAACGCCTACCATCTCTTCCAGCTTCGTGGCAGCAAGGACCTGTACGCCACTTCCTCCAACGGCGACATATCCGAATGGGACTATGTGTATCGCTTTACAATGGGAACGGATGATCGCCTGCATGTACACACGGTATGTTATCATTATTATGAAGGCGAGGAAGATGTGCTCGACGATGGGGAAGAGAAGGACAGCTACTACAACGAGGACCGCAAGATCACTCCCGAGGAATACAGCAACATTCTTTGCTCCCTCAATGACGATACCGTCACGGTCTTGATGTACAGCTATTTTCATATAGACGAGTTTCGCAGCGCCGTGGATCGTCACGGATGCATCGCCATGACCTGCGACGATGCTATAGTCTATCTATCGGGACTGTTGAACCAAGACGGCCTGCCGGAGGGGCAGGCTTCGGAAGCAAGGCTGTTCAACGCCTATGCAGCGTATCGTGAGTATCTGATCCCTCGCATGACAGGAATAGAAAACTACGTCTGGCAGCATGGCGATTGGGAATGCTTCTATGATGTGGACGAAAGAACGGGGCGAATGATCCAATTGAAGGAGCCATGGACAGACAATGCGCGGGTTATCCCTCGATCAGTCGTTCTTTATGATGTGTATGGGGATTCGGTGCCGGAGTTGATATACGTGGGCGATGTGGATTCTCCTAACATTTCTTCCGTCAGCACCTTGAATGTGCTGACCTATGAAGGCGGCAGGATCGTGAGTTTGTATTCCGGCGCGTGGGATAAACCCGAATTTGAGGAATCTGTTTCCGCTCATTCCCTGCTGGTGCGGTCGGACGGGACGCTGATTTTCTACCGGGGGGAGGGGAGCACTTTTGATTCTCTGGATCATTACGAGGAGTTTGTCTTAGGCGAGGACGGAAAGCTCCATCGGGAGATGGCCCTGGAGCATGTCTATGACGAGCAGGGCGAGGGGAATGACTTGCCGGTGATCGATACTTATTATGGCCGCGAACGTGTGACCATCTCTAAGGAGATGTATGAAGCGCAGCTGTCTCAGGTGGTGCCCCGCAACAGCATCCTGCTCTTTGACCGATATAGCTACGCCGACTTTGCCATGACCGCTCAGGAGGCAGTGGCCTATCTGGCGGATCAGCTTACCGCGTCTTTGCCCACCATCGATTACCCCAATGATCTTCCCACCAAATTCTTTTTCGGCTCCGGTGTTGGCGCCTGGGGCGATTATCTTGAGATCCGTCCGGATGGGACTATCACGGGAAAATCCAGTGATTGGGACGGCGGGGACAGCGGTCCCGGATATGATTCCACCTATGAGTACTATGCCGCCTACTCCTGTCGGTTCAAGGACATGAAGCAGATCAATGCGTATACCTACATCTTCACCGTATACGATGTGGCTTCTCAGTTTGAAAACGGCAAGGTGGAGATCAAAGATAGGATAAGGTACCTTTATTCCGATGCCTGCCCTTTCCATGAGGATATGAAGGTCACTGTATACGCCAAAGGCACGCCTGTGGAATGTATCCCTAAGGAGCTGTGGGAGATGTATGAAATGGCGGCGGCTCAACAAGTGTATGCGACGATGCCAAGCGGCATCCTGATCTACGGCTCAGGCAGCGGAGGTTTTTTTGAGGGATAAATATTTTTTGACTTTTGTCAAACCTGACGGAGAGTTCCTGCGTCTATATACTATAAACGCAAACAAAGCGATACGCTCGATGCAAATATGCATGAGGCGCACTATATAAGGGTTGGAAACTGAGTGAGAGAGAAAAGGAGATACATCGATGTTCTGTGGGTTTTGTGGAAAAACGATACGTGATGACGCAGCCTTTTGTCCGTTCTGCGGAAAGTCACTGAAGGTCAAGGCGGCGGGAGAAGAGGCGACCGCTCCCATACAGGATGCAAAGGACGACCTAATCGAAAGATTCACAGCGACCTTGCCCTATACGCCCGACGACGTCATGACGGAAAAAGCACAGCTGTTAAAGGACGAGAACCGGCAGCTGGATGAGCTCAAACAGAAGCCTTGCGAGCCCCCAGTGATACCGAGGTCTGCCCCTGAGCCGTCGGAGATAAATCAGGCGGACCGTCATCCGATCCCTGCAGAGGATACAGGGACGAAACCGGCAACAGCGCATCAAAAGCCTGCCCCTGCCCCGGCTGCGCCCAAGAAGCCAGCCCCTGCCCCGGCCGTGTCCAAGAAGCCGGACCCTGACCCAGCCACACCCAAGAAGCCTGCCCCTGCCCCGGCCGCGCCCAAGAAGCCTGCCCCTGCCCCGGCCGCGCCCAAGAAGCCGGCCTCTGCCCCAGCCGCGCCCAAGAAACGGAAGGCGGTACGCAGCGACTCAAAGCCTCGGCCAACCCGTCAAATGCGGAACAACAGAACATACTTTGTTTTGTCCCTGGTTTCCAAGCTGTTGTTGCTGTTGATCCCTCTGGCAGCGTACTTACCCTATTGCCGCATTGCCTACTCCGCGGATCGGTCGGCCAACATGCCTCTGTGGAAGCTGATCCTGGGCGGTACCTATACTATGGGGAGAGCTAACCCTCTGGAGTTCAGCCTTATATCCCATCACACACTGGCTGTCCTGCTGTTGATCCCCTTGCTGGTAGTGCTGATAGCCTTTTTCAGAAGGTCTAAAGCCAAGCTGCCCATCGCTTCTCTGATGTTACAGGCGGATGGAGCGGCAGTGCTGTTCCTGAATATCAAGCTTTTACGCACCATTCAAAACATGGTATCCGGGTTGTCCGTGGAAACCTTTGCCCAGCAGGTGACCAGTATGAACAACGTCGTTATCAAGTGGGTACAAAACGCAATTGCCGGGAAGCTGTCCATGGAGGATACGTTTTATGTGACGTGGCAGCTCGGCTGGGGGCTTATGATCCTGTTTGGCGGCATCATGGTGCTGCTGGGTTTGATGGGCATGATCCTGTGGATCGTGCATCTCTTCCAAAAGGCGGATGACACACCGGAGGATCAAGCTGCGAACAGAGATGAAGATGAAGTACCGGAGCTGACGGAGGATATGTTATGATCTGCAAGAATTGCCGTACGGAGTTTGACACCAGCACGATCCAACCGGGCCAAAACGTTCGTTGCCCCGGCTGTGGCAAGCTATACTTGCGGAAGGCCCAGCCCGCGTACCAAGAGGCTCAGCCGTTTAAAAAGAGCGCGGTCACAACTCCTGTAAATACCGTGAAGCGTCCCAAGAAAAGGACCTTCGGCGGACTGTTGGTACTGCTGATCTTCTTTATTCTTCTGTCATTGGTGGGCATGGCGGGGATCGGTCTCTACCGCTTTGCTCCGGAGACCTTCCATAAGGTTACATTCGGCCGGTTCGCCCCCGAAGCGAAAGGGAAGAAGGGGGAGAGGTATGTGATGTCGTCGGCCACAGACATTGGATACGACGCTACTGGCGCTCAAACGAATACGCTTTTTAGACAATACGCCTATTATCCCGACGGATTGCTGAAAAACGGATATTACAATGGCATACCGGCTGCTTTCAGCTATGAATTCGACGCCAATGGATACCCCATGAAGCTGATCGTGGAAGCGGATGGAGAGGATAAGTTTGAGATTAATTTTCATATGGAAAAGGAAAAGGGCCTATTGCGCGTCCGGTTGGAAGGGGATCGGGCCAAGGGCCTCCTCAATCAGATCCCCTATCAGGCTTTTTCCCTATATGATACTGTAGAGCTATCCGATGGCGAAACGCTTTTGCAGATCCAGGATGGAAAAACGGTTTTGATAAAACAAGAGGATGGTTCGTTTTCGGATACCACGGAAACGCAGCTCAATCCCGACGGCGGAAAAACAGTGAAAACGAAGCATGTTTATCCGGACAAAACCACGGTCACCGTAGAAGAGTACGATGCTAAGGATCGTCTGCTGAAAATCACAGGTCAGGCCAACGGATCGAAGGGCGCTTTGGATATCCAGTATTTCCGTGAGCACAAAGAGGATGGGACATGGACGGACCATGGCCTGATCATCAAAACGACGGGTGAACTGTATGATAAAGATATTTTGGGTACGGATGTGGCTGTATTCAATTACGATAAGAAAGGGATTCTTGTTTCAGCGACGCAAAATGATATTACCGGCCATCCATCCAGACAACTGTATTATCGGGATGGCGAACTGATTCAGGAAGTTTTGTCATACTATGTCGATACGGTCCTCAGCTCCCGAAAGGTGATGGACTACCTCCCGCTTTCGGAGGCGCAGCAGATCGATATCAACGCTAAATCCGCAGCCACGGCAGGCAGCTTCGCCCCAAAGCCGGTTGAGACTGCGAGGACAGAGGACAGTGACGACACCACTGCGACATCCAGCAATGCAGCAGCATCTGGCGATGATGCAGACAAACCAGTTGATCCAACTCAGCCGGTTGATCCGGCACAGGAACCGTCCGTTCCGGAGGCGCAGAACGAAGTATTTCAGGGGGGGACGAACATTACGCCGGTGCCTACAGTCACGTCCACACCGATCTCCACACCAACTCCCACGCCCACGGCCACCCCGACGCCCGGGCCCACAACTGAGCCGACCCAGGAGCCTAAAAAGGCCACGATCCTCCACTGCAACAACGCGGCTAACGTGCGTCAGGAACCCAATTCCGGCAGTAAAAAGCTGGGATCCCTGTCCTGGGGAAAAACGGTGAAAGTGCTGGGACAGGAGGGTGACTGGACCATGATCGAGTACAAGGGCGGCGTGGCCTATGTGTTCAGCGAGTATGTGGCTATCCACCGCACCGGCACCATAGTCAAGGTCAACAACCGCGTCACTGTGAGAGAGGCGCCGGACGAGGAGAGCGAGCGGCTAGGCGCTATCAACAAGGGCAAGTCCGTGGAGGTCATAGAGATAGACGGCGACTGGGCCATGATCGTCTATAATAAGGGCATTGCCTATATTCATAGCAAATTCGTGCAGATAGATGACTGATCGACATTTTTCGGAGGAGAAGTATTTATGAGAAAGACGAGAATACGTAAGACAGCAATGTTTTTGTTAACCTTTGTGATCGTTTGCTGTATTCTACCAATTCCTACATATGCAGCCTTTGACAAAACTGCGGATGATGCTGTGGCTTGGGTATTAGGGCATACCGAGGGTGTAGGTTATGAGTATGATGGCGCGACAGATAGATGGATTAATGGTGAATACTGGATTATGTCTTGTCAGTGTGTGGATCTGATCCGTGGTTATATGGACTATATTAGCGGAACACACACAAGCGGGAACGGAGGCAAATATACAAGCAATTGGCTTCCAGATGGCTATACGCGAATCAAAAAGTATAATGGCTTTGTTCCAGAAAAAGGGGATATCTTGATTTGGCCGGGAGAAATTGGGCATGTAGCTATTGTCACCGCCGTAAACAGTGCTACTGAAATTGTTTACTCCGATCAAAATGGAGCGTCGGTTAACGGTGTTTCCTATGCGAAGAAAGTCAAACACGGCCGAAAAATGAATCCCGCAAACAATGATTATTGGGGCGTAATACGACCGGACTTTTCGAAAGGTCCATACACCCTCGACGTCAACGGCTGGCTGGACGGGAAGGACGTGACCAACGTCTATGGCTACGGCACGTTCGATATGTACCTTGGCGGAACCCGGGTGAGGCAAAGCGAAGGCGATTATTGGAATCAGGAAGTCAAGACGGGCACATCCTACACAATAAAGAATGTCAAAGCCGCCGACGGCAAGGTATTCGCCGGGTTCAAATCCGGCACATATACTGGCACGGTATCTAAGGATACAACAATTGTCATGGAGTTCCGCACATTCAATGCTAAAGATTGGGTAAGCAAACATAAGCCAACCAAAGAGAAGACATATGACGGGCATACCTACAAATATTTTTCCGATAAAGTGACCTGGCACGAGGCTCATTTCATCTGCATGCAGCTTGGCGGTCATCTGGTCGGAATAGGCGATAAGAATGAAAACAGTTTTGTCAATGAGTTGACCGGTCATACAACAGCCTGGACCGGTGCTACAAGATCAGATCAAAACTTATTCTTCTGGGAAGATTATTCTGTTATGAAGTATCAGAACTGGGCTCCCGGTGAACCGAATAATGCCACTACGAACGCCGCAGGTGCTGAGAACTACGTTACCATTTATGGTATTGAAAATGGTAGTAGCGCAGGTAAGCAAAATGATGGGAAATGGAATGATATCCATGGCTACGCCCAATACGGCTTCGTCTGCGAGATCGACAAGGACGACAATTGCTATACCCTGGACGTGAACGGCTGGCTGGACGGGGAGGAGCTGGACAACATCCAAGGCATCGGCACCTTCGATTCCTATATCGATGGCAAGAAGACCGAAAACGACATTCATGATTACTACAACACCATCCTGCCCAGCGGCACCAAGTATGAGTTCAAAGACATCAAGGCCGCCGACGGATACGAGTATGTGGGTGTAAAAAGCGGTTCCCTTTCCGGCACGATGAATGGGAACGTCAAGATCGTGCTGGAGTTCCGCAAAAAGGTGGAGCCGTCCTTCACCTTCAATGTGGATAAGACCAAGTTCGAGGTGGGGGAGACCTATGCCCAGATCGGGTATTTCAAGGTATATTCCAACATTGATCTCAATTTGGTAAAACGAGTCGGATGTAAGCTGTACTCATCCGACGGGAAGGTCCTTTCCGGCGATGAGGAGGACGCCAATATTGTGGGTGACCATTTGACCCACTACTTCCATATCAGCGGCGATGCCGGAGAGCAGGATATCCGCTATGCCCTTTTTCCCAACACACAATATTATGTGCGCATGTATGTGATTTACAAGGGGAAGGAGTATTACAGCGACAAACAGGTGTTTACCACAAAGCCGTCTTCCGTGACCCCTTCGCCTAATGTTTCAGTGAATTTCACTCCTTGGGAGAGCCAGACCGGGCTTACCTATATCGGGGAGACGGACGCCTCCATTGGCATGGTCATCGACGTGACCGGCGGCACCTGTACGGAAACAGGGATGCACTTATTCAACAGCAAGGGCAACAAGCTGGCGTCGGCGAAAAACAACGGATATACAAACCATTACATCTACTTCAGGATAAACGAAGAAGCAAACTATTCTTTGACGCCGGACACAATATATATGTATAAATTCTACGCCATCGTGAACGGGAATACTTACTGGAGCCAGGAAGATTCCTTCAAGACAAAGCCGACGGTGACGCCTGAACCAACCGTGATTCTCACGATCACACCAACGCCTACGGTCAAGCCGACGGAGCCCACCCCCATCGATTCGACGGTGACGCCCACGCCTACGGCTACGGTGAAGCCTGCCTCGCCTACACCCACGGTTAAGCCTATCACGCCAACGCCTACGGCCACATCGTCGGAATCTGGCGCCACCGATACGACGCCCACGCCTACGGCTACGGTGAAGCCTGCCTCGCCTACACCCACGGTTAAGCCTATCACGCCCACGCCGCGACCGGTAACGCCTCAGCCGAACACGCCAGAGGACGCGTATGTGACCATCAACGGCCTCAAAAACAAGCTGAGTGTCTGGAAAGAGGCAAACAGTAAGACCGGCAGACTCGGATACGCCTATAACGGCGACGTGTTTGAGCTCCTTGCGATCGAAGGAGATTGGTATAAAATCCGATACAACGGCAAAGTGGGTTATGTCACCGGTGAGCATGTGTTTGTAACGGACGTTAACGCGGCGCAGAACGGTGCTTATGTGACGATCATAAATGTGAAAAACAAACTCAGCGTGCGCAAGGACGCCTCCGCGGAGACCAAGCGCCTCGGCTATGCGTATAATGATGAAACATATCCGTTGATCGCGGTCAAGGGGAAATGGTACAAGATCCAGTACCAGCCGAACGTGGTGGGATATGTCCATGAGGACTACGTCAGGGCGACCAACGAGTATCTTGTCCCTCATATGAAAAACGAGTGGGAATCCTACACGCCCAAGCCTACAAAAGTGCCGACCCCAAAGCCGACGCCCACCCAGGAGGTCTATGTCACGGAGCCGCCGGCCTATGTCACGGAGCCGCCGGCAGAGGATCCCGTCACAGAACAGCCGGTTGAAACATATCCTTTGGAACCGTCCACCGCAAATGATATCCTGGAGCCGCCGGAGGATGCAGCGGATGTTACGGAACCCTCTGCAGAGAGTCAGCTTTTTGAACCTGAGACGAACGCCCTGGATGAACCGACGGTCATGTCAGAGGAAGCGTCGTCAACGGATATGTCGGAAGATGATCCGGAAGCGACTGTTTCAGACCCGGTCCCCATGAAAGATGCGGATGCCACAAAAGCCACAAAGCGGCCCTCCGCAGGGCGTCGCATCATTGAGGAAGACGAGGAAGACGAGAAACAGGATTCCCGGCTGGGCATCGCCCTAATCGGTATCGGGTGCATGCTGATTGCCAGCCTGGGCGGCGTCGCCGCCATCCTCATCCACCGCCGGCGGATCAATTCCAAAAAGCACAGGGGCTGGTAAGACGATACCGGTTTGAACCAAATAATTCGGCTTTTCATATAGGAGGACAAAAAAATGTTTGAAGGTTCCGGAAGCAAAGTTAAGTCGGTAGCCAAGGTGTTCTTTGTGCTGATTCTGATCAGTATGTTTGCCTATGGCATCATCTCCTGTCGGTCCATCAGCGCCATAAGCGGTAAAAAAGTCACAGGGACGGGCTTCTTGACTTTTCTGCTGATCGCCGGTATCGGTTCCGTTTCCGCATGGATCAGCGGCGTGATGATCCATGCCTTTGGGGAGATGGTAGAGAATACGGGGCACATCTCATGCATAGAGCTGGAAGCCGAAAAGCTCCGCAAATCCCAGGAGCGGCTGGAAAAGAACGTGGAGCAGATGGAGAAGAACATGGAGAAGATGGAGAAAGGCCTGCAACAGAAGCTGACGCCAGAGCTTCCCTCGCAAACTGTAGTGGACATGACCGGTGCAGTCAGGATTTGTCCGATCTGTCATTCCCCAAACAAAGAGACGGATCGGTACTGTAGTAAATGCCATCAGTTCCTGGGAGGCGATATCAAGAAGGAGCAGCAGGCCGAACCTGCACCCAAGATAGAGATCCCCGTGGTCCGCAACAAGGTCTGTCCCAAGTGCAAAAAGGACAATCCTGCCGATTACCTCTATTGCCAGTACTGCGGCGAACGGCTGAGCTAAAGCGAACCATCTGATGCGCTTAAAAGGAATGAATGAAAATGAAACGGATCCTGTCTTTCACCCTTGCCCTGCTGGTGCTGATTGCCGCCGGCTGCTCTTCCATAAGCGCCCCCGCATCTTCCGAATCAGGAGATTTGTTCGATGCCATTGCAGAGAATCGACTGACTCAATCAGTTGAAAAAAAAGACGCGGGGGCTGCTTTGAATACTACAACAAGCAATCAGGAACCATTGGAAAGTACTAACGATGCTGCACAGAAACCGACAGACATTGTCCGAGGTTCATCTCAAGAAAAAACCATATCGGCTGGCTTGTTCGTTGTTTTTGGCATAAAATCTGATGGCACTGTCATAACCGCTGGAAAAGGTAATGAGTTTAATAAGAATGATGTGTCTTCATGGTCAAATATGGTTGCTATTGCTGCTGGAGGAAATCATACGGTTGGTTTAAGAAATGATGGAACTGTTATTGCCGTCGGTCAGAACGATAATGGGGAATGTGATGTTGCAAACTGGAGGGACATTATTGCTATTTCCGGGGGAATAGGATTTACAGTTGGTTTGCGATCTGATGGCACAGTTGTTGCAACAGGGTACAATAGTGATGGACGATGTGATGTTTCTGGTTGGTCTGATATTGTTGCAGTTTCAGCTGAACGCTATACCGTTGGTCTTAAATCTGATGGGACCGTTCTTTTGACCGGAGGCATATTGGTTGATGATCTAAAATATGAAGTTGAAAAATGGACCGATATCGTAGCTGTATCGGCAGGCAGTAGGCATGTTCTTGGACTTAAAAAGGATGGAACAGTCATTGCAGCGGGATCAAATGCAAACAACAGGTGCGAGGTGTCTGAGTGGACAGATATCGTTGCGATTTCAGCGAAAGCCAATCTGTCGGCGGGGTTAAAAAGAGATGGAACTATAGTTGTGTCTGGCGGCGAAGAAAGCTGCAAAAATGAGGTTGTCCTTCAGTCAGATTATGTAGCAATCACAACTAATTCAGATCATGTATTTGCTTTAAGAACAGATGGTACAATAGATGCATTTGAAGCTGGTTTTTGTACTGTCGAAACATATTATCCAGATATTTGTGAATTGCATGATATCAAAACCCAATGATATTTGCAATACCAGTATCATGGATTGGAGAAAAAAGAAGTTTGTCGTGTAGAAATCTGGAAGCACTTTCCAAACCAAGCTGCATATTACCTAAATAAGAAAGGGAATACCATGAAACGTTTGCTTGCTTTTATGCTCGCCCTGTTGTCCCTTGCCGTCGGCTGCTCATCCAACGTTGCCCGCCCCGCCGCGCAGGGCGAGGACATATTCGACGCCATTGCGGAGGACAAGCCTATAGCGAAGAAGGCTCTGAGCTTTGGCGACGATGACAGCAAAACGGACGCCGCAACCAGCATCGATGCGACGCCCCAGCCCACGAAAGAGCCCGAAGTCTTCACCTGCGGAGACTATGAGTATGTTCTGCTGGAGGATGGGACAGCGGAGATACATGGGTATACTGGAGGTACTGAAACTCTGGTGATACCGGACACTCTGGACGGGCATTCCGTTACCCGCATCGGGGATAGGCCGTTCCGCAATAACAGAAGCCTAATAAGCGTTACAATCCCGGATAGTGTCACGTCCATTGGGTACAATGCGTTCAACTATTGCGACAGTCTGACGAATATTTCGATCCCAAACAGCGTCACTATTATTGGTCCTGGTGCGTTCCATTCTTGCAGAAATCTGACGAGCATCACCATTCCGGAAAGTGTTACCAACATCGGAAGCAGTGCGTTTTCATACTGTATTAATCTGATAAGCATCAATATCCCAGACAGTGTCATCGCTATTGGTGTTAATCCTTTTGAAAATTGTGATGCTTTGAAAAAAATATCTGTATCCCAGGATCATCCGCTTCTGACCGTTATCGACGGAGGCCTATTTAACAAAGCGGATAAAAGTATAATATGCTATCCGGCTGGATTAAAAGCCAAAGAGTATCAGATTCCGCAGGGAACCACAGTAATCGGTTCATTTGCATTTGGTGGATGCGAGAGATTGACAAGCATCTCGATGCCGAATAGCGTCACCACCATTGAAAAATACGCTTTTTTCGCTTGTTCCAAATTAACAAACATCAATATACCGGATAGTGTTACCACCATCGGAAGCCATGCGTTTTCCTCATGTTATGGTCTATCGAGCATCACGATTCCGGACAGCGTTATTACAATCGGTGAAAATCCTTTCAGTTATGCCGCTCCAGACATTAAAGTATCTGAGAATAATCCAGCTCTGGCTGTTATCGACGGGGTCCTCTTTAGCAAAGCAGATAAGCGCTTGGTGTATTATCCAGTTATGCATACGGAAAAGGAATATGAGATTCCTCAGGGGATATCCATAATCGATGGCTTTGCGTTTATGGGATGTCCCTTTCTGACCAGCATTACCATTCCGGATAGCGTCACCAACATCGGAGAGCGTGCTTTTGAAGGCATTTCTAACCTGACTTGCGTTACTATTCCAGACAGCGTCACCAGTATCGGGGATTATGCGTTTCACGGTTGCTATAGCCTGACCACTATTACTGTACCCGACCAAGTCAAAGATATAGGGCTTCATGCGTTCGCCGACTGTCGTAATCTTAGCAGCATCATCGTCTCCCGCGGCAGCTATGCGGCCCAGTACTGTGAGGAAAACGACTTGCCCTGCACCTATAGCGATGCTATGGATTTGCTGAACCACTGACGGCTCTATATTTTGCCGGCGCCAGCCGGAAAAAGATGATATAAACGAATCGACCGATGTTTCAGAAAGGAATGAAAGAAAATGAAGCGTATCCTGGCTTTTACCCTTGTCCTGCTGCTGATCTTTGGGGGCTGCGTGCCCAAGTCGAACCGCCGCGCTCAGAGGGACGACGATATATTCGACCGACTGGCGGAGACGGAGGATCATGAAAAGGAGAGGAAGGAAGCGCAGCCAGAGACTGCCGAGGCCCTCGCACAGGCGGAGGAAGCGGCTCAGCCGGCAACGGAGGAAGCGGCCCAGCCAGCAGCAGCAGAGGAAATGCCCGTGCCCTTTGACGCCATGAACGATCCTCCCCCTGCCGCGCCGGCGCCTGCAGAAGAGCCCGCGCCTGAGCCTGTAGAAGAGCCCGTGCCGGAGCCTGCAGAAGAGCCCGCACCCCGGACGGCCGTCGTCGAGAACGGGGTGCTTACGGCCCAGGAGATCGAACCCAGGGAGGCCCATGTGCCCGAGGCGACGATCCTCAGCTGGTCCGGCAGCTTTGAGAAGGAAGGTCAGATCGACAGCTATACTTTTACCACGGAGCGAGACGGGGTGTACTGCTTCTTCTTCACAGACATCCTGGATGGGCAGGAATACGCCATCCGGCTCACCAATGCCGCGGGAAACGCGGTGCACAACGCACAGTGGTACGACACGTACGGGTTGGATGAAGCCGCCGATCTTACGTTGAAGAAGGGACAGACCTATACGCTGTCCGTGAAGCAGAAGGGTGCCTATTACGGCGGATACACCATTAACGTGGGCGTTCAGAAGGAATACTTGGCGGTGGGCGACTATACGGCCATCTACGACAGCTTTGAATACGTCCATCAGCAGAACGGGTATACCTTTGTCCCGGAGGTCAGCGGTCCATACCGTTTCGGGGTGTTGGGCCTCCCGGAAGGGTATTCCTGCGGCATTCAGGTGGTCAACGCCGCCGGGAAGGCCATCAGCAACGCTCTCTGGTATGATAGTTATTCGAACAAGGAGGGGCAGGAGGTCAACCTGTCCGCGGGCCAGACCTACGTGGTGAAGTACCGGGAAAGCGGGTATCGCGGCCCCTATTGCGTCGAGGTAGGCCTGTACAAGCGGGTAGGGGACGTGAGCGGTGTTTTTGCGGTGGACGACAGTATCCAGTTTTTGAACCAGCAGAACCTGTATACCTTCGTCCCGGAGCAGACCGCCTCGTACCAGTTCGGTTTCTCGGGCATACCAGAGGGCTATGCCTATATGATCCAGGTGGTGAATCCGGTCGGCAATTCCATCACCAATGGCAGATGGTATGATTCGTACGGCAACCACGAAAGCCAGTGGGTCGACTTGACGGCCGGACAGACCTATACCATCATCGTGCGGCCCAGGAATGCGCTGTATGGGAAATACCGCCTCGACATCTCCGCCTTTTGCGCGCCGGTGGATGTAAAACTGGACAAGCCCGTGCAGGATGCGATCCGATTCCGCCTGCAGAGGAACATGTACACCTTTACCCCGGAGGTTGACGGCAGCTACAGCATTGAGCTTAGCGGCATACCTCCCGAATACAGCTACGGCATCCAGGTGTGGAATGGTATCGGGCAGATCATCAGCAACGGAAATTGGTATTATGTGTATAAAAACGGAGAATCACAGACCCTTGATCTAAAGTGCGGCCAGACATACACCATCATCGTGAAGCAGAACGGAAACTTCCTTAGCGACTATACTCTCCTCATCCACAGGTAATGGGATAATACAATAGAAAATATTGAGCCGCAACGCAACACGTTGCGGCTCAATCATACTGTATATGTGTCAGTTGAAATTCACCCGGATCTCGTTGTATTTCTTCTTGGTCCAAAACGTCAGCCCCCAAGGACCGCTGGATTTGGTTCCGTTGGGATAGGCGGAATCATCTATGTTTTTGACCTTGGTGTAGTTAAAGGATTTAGCCACAGCAATGGCCAGATCCTGGACCTTGATCATCTGATCCAAAAGCCCGCTGGATACGGAGCCGAGGGAATTGCTCTTGTGCTTGGCGGCTTTCTTGGCTTCGCTATCCGCGCTACTGTACTTTTTCTTCAGAGAGCTCAAAGCGGACTTGAATTCTGAGAACTGGGCTCGTTGCGCCTCGGAGTATTTACGCGAACCAGACTCGCCGTTTTCATCCACTTGTTCAGCTCGGCGGTCATCCTCATCGATCAGCTTCTGGACATAGTTCTTGAGGGAATCGCAGATGTCCAAATATTGGTCCTTCAGCATCTTGCACCAGGTGTATCGGCCATAGGCCAGGGAATATTTAGGCTCAGTGGGAACGTCCACATCGTATACTTTCTTAATAAGCTTCACCCGATCCGATTGATTGGTAAAGACAAAATTCCAGTGGAAAAGGGTGGCGCTGTCTCCGCTCATGGAATAAGCGCCGATATCGTCCGGGTCTAGCTTGTATCCAAAAAGAGCTAAAGCAGCGGTCTGCTCCGGGGTGCAATTGGTGAACAATGCGCCGTCAAAAGCGGCCAGCAACTCCGGTACTTTCAGCACAAGATTCTCTTGTTTCATCTTCTTGAAGATGGCAACCATCATGTTCTTTTGCCGCTTGACCCGATTGCTGTCGCCGGTGGCCAGCTTCCCGTGGCCCGCCTTGCGTACGCGCATATAGTCCAAACATGCCTGCCCGTACATGTGCTGGAAGCCAGCCTTGTAGTAGCGGCCGCCGTTGTCGAAATCACCCTCAAGATTGTACCAGACGCCGTCGATCATATCCACGATCTGCTTGACCGAATCCATGGTCACAGCATAGAAGTAATCCACATCGATGCCGCCCAGCATCCACTCGGCAGCTTCGCACACCTTCAAAAAGCCCTCATTGTTATCGCAGAAAATGCCATAATTGGTACCGTCTGTGCCGCAATTCAGAGCGGCGTTCAACTTATACACGCCTTCCACTCCGGGAATGTGAGCATAGGTGTCGCGGGGCAGGGAGATGAGGTCCACACGATTTTCGTTGAAATTGACGGCGCAGACGATCATCACGTCAGAGTGGAATGAGTTGCCGTTCTTACCCGCCCACTTTTTGTCGACGCGAGCCGCCTCATAATCCACGCCGATGAACATGATGTTGACGATACCCTGCATCATGCTGGTATCAGCTTTTTGAGCCAGCTCTTCATAAGGACCGGGCGTAGCGGTGGGCTCGGGCGTGACAACCTCAGCCGTGGGGGTGACGGGGGCAACGGTAGGCCCATGCGTATCCTCCGCCGTGGGCACAGCAATGGGCGCGGCAGAAAAAGGGATTGGGGTAGAGGATCGTTGCGGGGTGGCCTGGGCCGCTTGACCTGCCACAGAGAACAGATCTTGCCCCGAAAACAGTATGCCGGAAATTTTTCCGCCCAGCAGCACGCCGAGAGCTATGGCCAAAACAGCCACGGCAGAAAGCAGCGCGACGGTTCGAATGCGTGTATTTCTTCTGGAATCTTTGCTCATAGCAATTCTCCTTTTTTACTAACGTTATCATATACTGTAAACGGCATTCTTTCTACATAAACTTCTTTGAAATTACAAACAGTTTACAAATCTGTGACATGTTCAGCGTTTTTCCTCTTTCTTTTTTGGGGTGCTGTGGTATAATAAAACAAGTTTTTTAGGAGCAAGAACCATAATATGATGATCGTTATCCCCGCCTACCAGCCGGATGAAAAGTTAACTGGTGTGGTGGATATCCTGATTGCAAAGACAAATTTCCCCATCGTGATCGTAGACGACGGAAGCCGCGCCGATTGCCGGCCTCTGTTTGACACCCTTTCCGAAAAGGAACAGGTCACAGTGCTGCATCATGAAGTGAATCGAGGCAAGGGCGCCGCATTGAAGACGGCCTTTCAATATGTTTATGACAATTTTCCCGAAGAAGAAGGGGTGATCACTGTGGATGCGGACGGGCAACATCTTCCGGCAGATGTGCTCCGTGTGGCAGATGCCTTCCGCAGCCATAGGAATGCCCTTGTCACTGGGTCTCGTCGTTTTACGGGCAAGGTGCCCTTCAAGAGTCGGGCGGGCAACGCCATAACCCGGTTCGTGTTTGCCATATCCACCGGCGTCAAGGTGTATGACACGCAGACTGGGCTCAGAGCTTTTTCTCGGGATAATATTCCCCGTATGCTCACTTTGAAGGGTGACCGATACGAATATGAGATCAGCCAGTTGCTGTATTGCTGTCGGGAGATGATCCCCATTGTAGAGGTTCCCATCGAGACGGTCTATATCGAGGATAATGCCTCGTCTCATTTTCGCGCCCTTCGGGACGGCTGGCGCATCTATAAGATGATCCTCATGTTTGTAAGCTCCTCGCTGCTGAGCTTTCTTTTGGAGTATATCCTGTTTCTTTTTCTGATATGGCTCACCAAGAGTTGGACACAGGCGTCATCCATCTTTTTCTCCACGGCAGTCTCTCGGGTGCTGAGTTCCATTTTCAACTATCTGTATAACAAGCGTCTGGTGTTCGAAGCGGCCAACCGGACCAGCTTTCTCCGGTATACTATATTGGCGCTATTCATCTTTGGATGCCATTACGGTCTGCTGTACTTGTTCACGGTGCTTTGTGGTATTCCTGAGTGGATCTCCTATGCCATCGTGCAGCTGATCGTATACCCCATGAGCTTCGTGCTACAGCGTAAATATGTGTTTGTAAAGGAAAGAGAATAAGTATGAGAGTAAGCAGCAAAAAACGGATCCTGCGCTGGGTCATCCTGGATCTGCTCGGCTTCTGCGTCATGGCCTATTTTGTATGCGCTCAGGTGTTTCGGTTCTTCCCCTGGAAACCCGTCCAGATCGTGATCCCGGAAATGAATGAAGTTGCCGCCAGCGCTCAGCCCACAACAGCCCCCACACCAACTCCCACACCTGCGCCAACGGATACGCCTAAACCGGTAGAGGATCCCATCGCCACGCCCACCACAAGCGAGGAAACTGACCCCAACGCGGAAACGCCGGCTCCTACCGATACGCCTGAACCCACGCCGGAGCCCACGCCGGAACCGACACCAGAACCCAACGATCTGCTCAAAGGCAAGTTCGCAGAAAAGTTTGTTTCAGGGGAAAAGGTTTCCAATGAAAATGAATATCGCAGCGAGAAGATAGCCATTGAGCTGGAAAGAAAGACCGGTTACGTATGCGGTAAATGCGGCCACATCGCCCCGCAGTCCGGCACGTGCCCGACCTGTGGCAAGGAGATCGGCAGTCGCCGAGCAGATACCGTGCACTACACCGTGGCAGACATCTACATTAAGGAAATAGCCTGTTTGCGGACTGCCTTCGTGCTTAACGGGGAAAATGCAAAGCGGGTAAAACCCATGTGCCAGGAAAACAACGGCATATTGGCTGTTAATACGGATTATTTCATAAACTATTATCATAAGCATGGGTGGTTTTTCCGCAACGGCATGGAGATCGATCGAAATAAGAAGATATCCAGCGATCTGTGCATCCTGTATGCAGACGGCACTATGGAGACCATCGACTATAAGAAGGACACCATCAATACGGAGGCTATCGTTGCCCGTAATCCGCAGCAGATGTGGTACTTTGGACCGGAGCTTTTGGACAAATCCGGTTCTGCAAAAACAAAATTCAATTCCACTTTGGGCCATTCGAATCCTCGAACGGTCGTTGGATATTATGAACCTGGCCACTATTGCTTCATTGTGGTTGATGGTCGAAATGGGGAAAGAGGGCTGACCTTTGAGGAGCTCTCTCTGATGTGTGCTGATATGGGCTTGAAAGCTGCGTATAACATGGACGGCGGAGCATCATCCGGCATGTATTTCAACGGATACAGCTACGGTCAAAACGGCCGAGACACAGGTGATATCGTTTATATCGTAGAACCGTAAAAGGAGAAGAAACAGATTATGAAAAAGAAGAAATCCGTTCCTCGCTGGCTTCAGGTCGCATCCACGATCATTGCTAATGCCGCTATCGTTTGTTCTGTGGTCTACATCGTGTTTTATATTTTAGATCGGTTCAATCCCATGCTTCACTTTCTGGACGAGCAGGTCATGGTCACCCACTATCTGGACGTGATAATCGCCGCTTTAGCGCTCATTTTGGGCGTTTTGTTCCTGATCTGCACCTGGAAGATCTTCTACAGGAAGAAGGGCAAGAAAGCCAAGCGTACCTCGCGTTTTCGATATGAGGATGAGTAAGCAGAACAGTCATACTGAACTATAGCAAAACGGACGGCAGACCCGTCCGTTTTTTGCAGCGCTTCCTGTGTTTTACTCCTGGGTCTTGGGCGCCCGCTTCCGATTCAGGTATACGTCCAGCTTGTCTTTGATCTTCTCCGGGATCTCTCGCTTCACCGGACAGCGAACAGCGTTGGCCATGCGGTCGGTAAAGCCTGCGATAAAAGACGCATCCGTCACAAGCTGTTGGGGGGAAACGATGGCGGGCGTATCGTATCGCTCATGGATGGAACCTGCTGTAGGCGGCGCGATACGGGCGAAGGATAGGCTGGGTACACCCTTGTCAGCAAAAGGCGTGGAGTCGCTGGAATAGACGCCGCTGCGGGCGGCGATGGGGAACCCCAGCTCGTCCGCCGTATACTCCAGAAAGGACACCAACCGTTCCTCCGCCGAGCAGCAGGCGATGAACTTGCCCATGATGCTGCCGATCATGTCCAGGTTGATGTTCAGCATCACCTTCTCCAGCTCCTGCTCATGGTCGGCACAGTACGCTTTGGAGCCCAGCAGCCCCAGCTCCTCTGCGCCGCACCAGATGAACCTGAGACCACGCTTGTGAGGGGCTTTGATAAAGTGCTCTGCCACAGCAAGGACGCCGATGGAACCGGTCATATTGTCATAGCTGCCGCATGAAAGGGGAGTGGAATCATAGTGGGCCGTCAACACGATCCATTCATCGATCTGTCCAGGCAATTCTCCGATGAGATTATGGGCATCAGCCTCGAATATGTCCTGACGGATTTCGATGGAGGCCCATTGGCTGTCTTTAGCCACGATCTCCATGGCGTCCTTCACGTTGATGTTCACGCCTAATATGGTTTTGCCAAGGCTGGTAGCAGGTCGCAGGGTCTTCTGATCGATATCCCGGTCTGGACAGCTGTAGCGGCCTGTGAAGGTGATGAATCCTAGGGTGCCGTTCTTCAGCATGTCCTGATAATTCCACATGTTCAGCGGTTGGTCCGTCAATACGATATGATCTTTACATAGGGCAAAGGACAGCTCATCTGTGTTGCGCAAATAATATAGAGGCCCTTCCACCTTTCCGCTGCCGCAACCGATGTAAGCTTTGCAGGAATATATGTTGCCGTCAACGATGAGAGAGGCAAAATGAATGTTCGCCCGTTGGATGGGGAAAGCCTCTATATGCGTCGGTAGACCCATAGCGTCGCATCTTTGTTGGAGATAGGTCAAGCACCGCATCTCTTCGGGACTGGCAGCCGTGTGAGGATAGGCCGTGTCCTTCAGGATCCGTTTTATGTCATTGATTTTCAATGGATTCACCTGCCTTTCTTGCTCATTCAGGATACCACAAGTGGACCTTTGAAACAAGTGCGATCATTTTCAAAAAAAGGCTTGCAAATTGAAAGACGATGCTGTATAATACCTCTTGCGCGTGGGGATGTAGCTCAGCTGGTTAGAGCGCTGTGTTCACATCGCAGAGGTCTAGGGTTCGAGTCCCTACATCCCCACCAAAGGAAAAGCCACCCAATCGGGTGGCTATTTCCTTGGCGTTTTATGGAAGGGGCTCGAACGGATGCGGGAGTGAATGGAGCGCCAGTGGCGCTCCAGAGCCGCATCCCGACTAAGCCGAAGCGCGAATTCGAGTCCCTACATCCCCACCAAAGGAAAAGCCACCCAATCGGGTGGCTATTTCCTTGGCGTTTTATGGAAGAGGCTCGAACGGATGCGGTGGTGTAACAGGCCTCGGTGGGGCCTGAGAGCCGCATCCCGACTAAGCAGCAACGCGAATTCGAGTCCCTACATCTTGGTTTGCATGACGGCTTTTTCTTCCGCGCTATCTTCACTTTTTGCCGGTAGGAATGCCATCGTCAACAGGGATAAAAGCAAGCATAGTCCACCGGATGACCAGTAGAATGCGGTGAGATGACTCTCGGTGCCATAGATGCTCAATGCTCCGGAGAAGAGGCTGCCTACCGTCAAAGAAGAAATACCAAAGTGCCATAGCTGACGCGAGGTTTCAGAGGGCAAGCTTTTGTCGCTTCGTGCCCACAACAGAGCAGGAAGAAGACCACCTATAAGAGGGAACATGAAGCCGTACAACATACCGTAGGCATATACGTCATGGCTGAACAGCTCATATACCGCTCCGAACAAGGCGCACAGGATGGTCACCAGCAGATACCTCCATGCGATTTTCAGGCAGGTCTTTTGCCTGGTTTCAAAGGGTGATGCAGACAATGTCGCTCACACTCCTTTCCGATATCCTTTTTCCGTTAGTAGTGGGGTTATTGATGATTTGTCCCTGAAAGACCATGGTGGAGGAGCCTCCGCCGTCCAGATTATATGCGGTCTTCGCTCCAAGGCTCTCCAAAACCTCAGCCAGTTCATATAGTGTAAGGCCTTCGCTGTCTTTGGTGCGTCCGTCGGACACCACAAAAAGATAGTGCAATTCATCCACGATCCCAATGGCTGTGCGGGGATTGCTGGCCATAGCCTGGCCCACTTCGTCCCTTTCGCTCACTTCGATCTCCCCGTCTATTATCAAAGCCGGCCCGAAAGACAGCACGTTCCAGGCGCCCATATCCAGCAGCTCCTTGGCGGTTATATCAGATTCGTTGATAATGTCGAAACTGCCGTCCTGGTAAATCACCAAATCCTCCGCATTTCGTTTGGCCGTACTCCGATATAACACGCCGTTACGGATCACATATCCGGAACTTCTGGCGCCGTAGTAATCCCCGTTGATAGCAAGGATGGCATTGGCGTCTTCGGCGATACTGCTGGTCTTGGCTTTGATGTTTCGGCCATATACGCTGTTAGCTAAAGCGGTTTGCAGGTATTCAGGAGAGGACAGGACCACGTCAGCCACATAGACTGTCGAGTCAAAGGCTCGCAGTTGGTCAATGGTTATGGTGATGTTGCCATCGGCATAGCTGGTATTGGTGGTACCAGGTACGGACGGTGTAGGAATCGAGACGGTTGCCGGGCCAGATGTCACATTCAAAGCAGTTTGGTCGGGGGCTATCGCAGGGGTAGCGTCTAGGGCACCGTTTTTCGTCGGCTGTATTGTTTCAGACAATGATGAAGAATCGGCTTCATTGGAAGAGACTTCCACTGAGATGTAGGCATGCTGAATCACGAATGTATCCAGTGCGGCGAACACGGTAAATCCGAACAGAAAAAAAGCCCATAGAAAGCTGATCATCCGATGGCTTCGTTTCATGTTTTCCTCCTTTTGGTATCATATGGGCAAATTGTAGTCGCCAAAGTTTAAGTTAACCTAAAACGGCGGCGTCGATTCCTGGGGGAATTGAAAACAGAATGTGACACAAAAAGCGCGCGTATTAACGCAGCAGATATCAGTAGCGTATTTAATTACAGAATAACGATGGGAAAATTTGCTTATAAAGGACTACTTTACAAAGAAAAGCCAGCATGTTATACTATCGATAATAACGATTGAAAAGAGGACGGGACATGGATAAGGGGTCCATTAAACTGACAAAGCTAAGCAAATGCGCCGGCTGCGGGGCCAAGGTGGGCGCCGGGGTATTGGCACAGCTGCTGAAGGATATCAAGGTACATTCCGATCCCAATCTTTTGGTGGGCTTCGACCATAGTGATGATGCCTCGGTGTATCGGATCAGCGATCAGCTGGCATTGGTTCAAACGGTGGATTTCTTCCCGCCTATAGCGGACGATCCGTATTTGTTTGGGCAGATTGCGGCCACCAACGCTCTTTCCGACGTATATGCTATGGGCGGCGAGCCTAAGCTGTGTCTCAATATCATGGCTGTGCCGGAGAAGATGCCCATGGAAGCGGTCCACGATATCCTTCGGGGCGGCTATGAAAAGGTCTATGAAGCGGGAGCACTTATCACCGGCGGCCACAGCATCCACGACGATGAGCCAAAATACGGTCTTGCGGTCACAGGTTTTGTCCATCCGGATCGGGTGCTGACCAACGCCGGCGCTCAACCCGGGGACGTGCTGTTTCTCACCAAGCCTTTGGGCATTGGCATCCTCAGCACCGCGGCCAAGGCAGACATGGTCAGCGAGGAAAGCAAGAAGCGTATGTTCGAACTTATGACCATGCTCAACCGGTCGGCGAGGGATGTCATGGTAAAATATACAGTCCACGCCTGCACCGATGTGACAGGCTTCGGCCTCATGGGTCACTGCTTTGAGATGATGGAGGGCAGCAATACCCAGGCGGTAATCGATACGAAGGCAATTGATTTGATTCCGGAAGCAAAGGAGCTGGCCAGATTCGGTCTTATCCCCGCCGGCGCGTACCGCAATCGCGCTTTTGCCGAGAAGTCCGTGGAACTAACGGGGATCGAGCTGTGCGTTCAGGATATGCTGTTTGATCCCCAGACCTCCGGTGGGCTGCTGATCGCCTGCGCACCACAGGATGCGGACAGGATGTTCGACGAACTGAAACAAACCGTTCCCAGCGCGCAGCGCATTGGAACGGTAAAGGCGTATGAAAGCGGAAAGAGGATCATACTTCGCTGATTAGGCCAACGCCTCGACGGCGGCGATAGCCGCATCCACGTCCGCTTCGGTGTTTGCATATCCCAGAGAAAAGCGGACCGTGCCCCGTGGAAAGGTACCGAGGCTCCTATGGGCAGCCGGGGCGCAGTGGAGCCCGCAGCGGATCAGGATGCCATAGCGCTGCTCCAATTCATAGGATATGGCGGCGTTGTCCCGATACAGGAAATCCAAAGAAAGGACGCCCACCCGCTTATCCAATGCTTTCGGGCCACAGAGGCGTACCCGGGGGATATACTCAACACCCTCAATGAATCGCTTGGTCAAACTCACCTCGTGCTGGCGGAGCGCATCTATGCCGCGCTGGGAGACATACGTCATGGCGGCCTCCCAACCATAGATCCCGGGTAAGTTCATGGTTCCGGACTCAAACCGGTCGGGGAGATATGCGGGAAGAATCTCGCTCTCGGAAACGCTGCCGGTGCCTCCAGCAACAAGAGGCGTGAGATTTCCTGCCATATCGTCCGTCAGCAGCAGCGCGCCGATGCCTGAGGGCCCCAGGAGACCCTTGTGACCGGGGACGGACAGGGTGCTGAGCCCAAGCTGCTGAAAGTCAAGAGGGAAGTGTCCGGCAGTCTGGGCGCCGTCCAGAGCGAAGGGGATACCGTATTGGGCGGCAACGGCGCCGATTGCCTCTGCATCCTGGACGGCCCCGGAAACGTTGGAGCCGTGGGCCATGAGGATCAGCCGTGTATTGGGGCGGATAAGGGCACGGATATCATTGGGGTCGATGAATCCATCTCCGTCTGCCTGGACCCGGTCGAATGCGATGTCGGGAAGCTGCAGCAGGGGACGCATAACCGCGTTATGCTCCATACTGCTGACGATTACATGATCCCCGGGATGTAGGTATCCTTTGATAAGGAAGTTCAGGCCATAGGTGTTTCCCGGCGTCAGGATCACGTGGGTGGCCTTTTCCGGGAAGCGGAAGAAGTCCTTAAGTTGCTCCCGCAGGGAGAGGGTCGTGAGCTCCGCTTCCTGGGCGCTCTCATAGACGGAGCGATTCAAGGGAGCGCCTACTTCATCGATATACCGGGCCATGGCCCGGGCCACCGTCTCCGGCTTCGGGAAGGAGGTGGCGGCGTTATCCAGATAGATCGTATTCATGGTTACAGGATAACACAGCCCGGGGAAAAAGTCACATAGATTTTTCCCATGGCTCAGGAAGGAGAGAAAATGCTCGACATAAGCATTCGACAGTTGGAGGCTTTTGTAGCCACAGCGGAGTATTGCAGCTTCACCAAGGCGGCGGAGGACCTGCATCTCACCCAATCCACCGTCAGTATGCATATTCGCACCCTGGAGGAGGTGCTGAACACCTGCCTTATGGAACGGGCTGCACGCAAGAAGGTCATTCTGACGGAGGAAGGGAAGCGGGTGTACTCCATAGCCAAGGACATTCTGTCCCGCATGGAGGCTCTGCAGGAGCATCGGTCGGAGGGGGCAGAGGAGCTCCTTCGGATCGGCACTTCCACCGTGCCCGCACAATACCTGCTGCCCAAGCTCTTGTCCAGCTTTCTGAAAAGGCATCCTAATGCCAGGTATATCCTGCGGCGAGGGGACAGCGAGCACATTTTGGAATGTGTGAAAAAGGGGGAGGTCCGCATCGGGCTGGTGGGCTACAAAAACAGCGAACGATCGTTGATCTTTCAGGAGATCGCCCGGGACCATCTGGTGCTTATCACGGAGAACAGCGAGGAATATCGCGCCATGCAGGCGGCGGGGAAGACGGGACAGGACCTGCTGGATCGGCCTATGATCGCTCGGGAGGAGAGCTCCGGCACCCAGCACGCAGCCGATGCCTTCCTGCAGCGGTTGGGGGGTAAAGCACCGAATATCGTAGCCCGGATGGACAACCCCGAAAGCATCAAGATGAGCGTGGCGGAGGGCGTGGGCGTGTCCATCGTTTCTGACCTGGCCATTTCCGCCGAAGTCAGAGCCGGGAAGCTCCTGGCCTTTCCCTTCGAGCCCCAGGCCGAGGCGCGCAAGCTCTACATCGCTTGGCTCAGGGACGCCCTGTTGACCGTCACGGAGTTGAAATTCATCCAGCACGTCAAGGCACAGACAAGCGCTATTCTTTTATCGGAATAACCGATTTTTAGAAGTATTATATCTGTTTTTCCCATTCGATTTTTGTCAAGGGAGACCCTATAATGAAGGGGAGAAAACCGATTTCGGTCTTTTGGGAGGTATGTATGAAGAAAGTGAATTGGATGGTCGTTCTGGCCGGCGTGGCGGTGGGCATTGCCGCATTGGCCCTGAGTGCGCTCGGGAATCCTGCGAACATGGGCTTTTGCATCGCCTGCTTTGAGCGGGACATTGCAGGTGCATTGGGCCTGCATTCCGCCGCGGTAGTCCAGTATATGCGGCCGGAGATCATCGGCCTGGTGCTGGGCGCCATGGTCATGGCTCTGGTGAAGGGGGAGTTTCGCGCTAAGGGCGGCTCGTCGCCTGCGACCCGCTTCCTGCTGGGTGCTCTGGTCATGATCGGAGCATTGGTGTTCCTGGGCTGCCCGCTTAGGATGATGCTCCGCCTTGGCGGCGGCGATCTCAACGCCTTGGTAGCCTTGCTGGGATTTGCCCTGGGCATCTTTGTGGGGACCCTGTTCCTGAAGCGAGGCTTTTCCCTGAAGCGAAGCTATACTTTGGGCACGGCGGAGGGGGCGGTGCTTCCGGTGCTGCTGATCATCGGCGGCGTGGCGTTCCTGCTGTTCCCGGCGCTGTTCAAGATCAGCGAAAAGGGACCCGGCTCTCAGCATGCGCCCTTCCTCATTGCTTTGGTGATCGCCATGGTTGTGGGCGCTTTTGCGCAGCGTTCCCGGCTCTGCGTGGCTGGCGGCCTTCGCGATGTGATGATGTTCAAGGATTTCAAACTCCTGTACGGATTCGTCGCCATCCTGATCGTCACGATGATCGGCAAGCTTGCTCTGGGGGGCCTCAAATGGGGCAATCTCACCGCATTCAAGCTGGGGTTTGCCGAGCAGCCCGTGGCTCACAGCGCTCACGTTTGGAATTTCCTGGGTATGGCCCTGGCTGGCTGGGGCTCCGTGCTTTTGGGCGGCTGCCCCCTCCGTCAGCTGATCCTGGCCGGTGAGGGCAACGGTGATTCGGCGGTGGCGGCATTTGGCATGATCGCCGGAGCAGCCATCTCTCATAACTTTGGATTGGCCGGCGCCGCCGGGAAGCCTGCCGCTGAGGCGGTCTCCCTGAATGCCAAGGTGGTGATCCTGTGCGGCTTTTTGATCCTGCTGGCCATTTCCCTGATCAACCTGCCCAAAGGGGCAAAAAAGCAAGCCTGAAAGGTGTAGAAGGAGGATAATGCTATGGTAGACGCGCGTGGATATTCCTGCCCCATCCCGGTGGTCATGGTGCAGCGGGCCGTGAAGGCTGATAATCCCAACGCTCTGACGGTGTTGGTGGACGAGCAGGTGTGCGTGGAGAATGTGACCCGGTTCGCCAACGCTTCCGGGTACAAGGTCACGGTTACCCGGGATGGCGACGACTATCGGATGGAACTCAAAAAATGAGGGATTACGTCGCCACCTTCCACACCCATCTGTCCGCCCTGATGACCTTTCGAAACCTGACCGGCATGGGCGTGCAGGCACGCATGATGCCAGTGTTACGCAAGCTCAGCTCATCCTGCGGCACCTGCGTGGTATATAGGGCGTCAAGCCCCTGTTTGGAGCAGATGGACGAGGATGTAGAGGGCGTATATGAGATCATAGGGGAGGAGACTTACCGTCTTCTGCACCAAAACGAGTGAAGGTCCAAAGATAATACGACGGAACTGGAGAGGCTCCGTCGTTTTATGTTGTGCGGGAGATCAAACTTGGTGCCGCTCAATAATGGCGGAAAGCTCCTGCGCCGTTTGCTTAAGTTCATGGTTGCTGCGGCCGCTCATGGTTTCGATCAGCGACAACAGTTTTTTCGCCACAGCCTTCAGGGATTCGTAAACCGGATTGAGCTTGAGCTGTTTGGCCTTGTCGATCCGTTTGCCTTCGGGAGCATACAAAAGCTGTCCGGCGGCAAGATCATATTCCGTACCGGAGAAGGGGGCGATTACCTCGATGGCAGGGAACGTGGTGCGCAAAAGCTCTGAAAAGGTTTCGCAGGCGCCTTCATCCCCGTGGTTCACAAAGATCGTACCCGGACAGGCGGTGAATCCCTTGACCCAATGTAACAGACCTTCCTGATCGGCATGACCGCTGGTGCCGTGCAGGGAGCATATCTCTGCGTTGACCGCGATGGTCTCGCCAAAGAGTTTGACCTGTTTGGCGCCATGGAGCAGGGCGTGTCCCAGGGTCCCCACCGTTTGATAGCCCACGAAGAGGATGAGATTCTTGGGGTCCCACAGGTTGTGCTTGAGATGGTGGCGGATCCGGCCGGCGTCGCACATGCCGCTGGCGGAAATGATGACCTTTGGCCGCGGGTCATTGTTGATGGCAATGGAGTCTTCCGTGGTAACGGATAGCTCAAGCCCATCAAACCAGACCGGGTTTTCTCCTCGATGAAGGATTTCCAGGGCTTCCTCGTCCAGATAGGATTCATCCACGTCCCGGAAAATAGCGGTGGCTTCCTGGGCCAAGGGGCTGTCCAGGAACACCGGCGCGTCGTCATGACCGTGCAAAAGTCCACGGGCTTTGATTTCACGAATGCCATACAGCAGTTCCTGGGTCCGACCGACAGCAAAGGCCGGGATGACCAGATTTCCCCCTCTGTCCAGAACACGCTGCATATAGGAGGCGAAATCAGACACGGGATCCACACCATCAGATGGCTCGTGGAGCCGATCTCCATAGGTGGATTCGATCACAAGATAATCGGCGTCCGCCACCGTTTGCGGGTCTCGGATGATCGGCTGATCCGTGTTTCCAACATCGCCGCTGAAAACGATCTTCTTTTTCTCGTCGCCCTCTTGCAGCCATATCTCGATGCAGGCGGAACCCAAAAGATGTCCGATGTCGGTGAATCGAAGCTGGAGATCCTCGTTGACTGAAACGATATCGTCATAGCGGCAGGGGATAAAGAGGGGCATGAGCCCATGGACGTCCTCCGCTGTGTATAGAGGCTCCACCAATTCGTCTCCGGAACGCTCAGCCTTGCGGTTCCTCCATTCGGCATCGGACTCTTGGATGTGAGCGGCATCCAAAAGCATGATGTTGCAAAGACTGCAGGTGGCAGACGTGGCATAGATCGGGCCCCGGAACCCATCCTTATATAGCTTTGGTAGCATACCGGTATGGTCGATATGGGCATGGGTGATGAATACGGCGCTGATTTCTTCGGGAGCGACAGGCAGGGGGATATTTTCGAACTGATCCACGCCTTGCTCCATGCCTTTGTCAACCAGGTAATGCTTTCCGTTGTTTTCCAGCAGGGTACAGCTTCCGGTCACTTCATGGGTGGCTCCGATAAATTTGATTTTCATTTAGACTACCTCCCTGTCGATGGATCATTTTTCGTTTTTGATCCGTAAAAAGCGGATCAAAGCATGGGTCAAAGCATCCAGAATGAGGATAATGCCCACACTGACAGCATACCAACGGATGGCCCACTGCGGCGCAATCAGAATAAACAGCCCGCAGAGGAAGAAGACGATGGTTTCCACAAGATGGAGCCAGTAGAAAAGGCCATACTTGCGGTCCTGTTTCAGCTTAGAGGCGGTGTAGTACGTATAGAACAGAAGGATGCCGCCGAAGAGGGCAGAACTCAGGACGAACAGCGCCTGATCCTTTACCAGGATCAGCAGAAAGATGACCAACAGGACGATACATAGGATGATCCGCGTACGTTCCTCCTTCATGTTCCAACGGTTGCGCTTAAGGCGGCGGATAGTGAAGGTAGCTTCCGCAGCAAACAACAGAAACAGCACCGCACCCATGAAAATGTTGAAGAAATGGACCGGGAGCAACAGCAGCAGTACGCCGATAATGCCCATGGAGGCGTCAAGGAGATAGGGCTGATGGGATATCTCTTTTTTGACGATGCCGGTCACCTTTTGAGCGGCTTTTTTCTCCGCTTGAATGGCTGCTTCTGGCAGCTTTCGCAGGGTATCCTTGGCGGCTGGGTCGGCATCCAGCATGGAGACGACCACGTTTTCGATGGAAGCAGGACCCTTTTCCAACACGTCGAACAGAGTCTTGGAACCATCCTCCTCCAGGGAATCGAAAATACTGTCGGTAAAGCTCTTTCGCTCGTCAGGGCTCACGTTTTCCAGCCATTGATCCACAACCGCTCCAATGGTCACACTTTGCGGATCATAGTCCTCGGCTAAAGCAAGGTCGCCCGCTTCAATGCCCCAGGAAAAGATGGAGTGTTGCATGCCTGATTTCTGTGTGCTTTTTACAATACGGCAATCGTCGATCTTTGGTTCGAATAACTTGCCGATCACACAGTATTCCGGACGGATCGCGGTGGATATGGGGTTGATGGAATCGATGAGCTCTGGATCCAGGACCTCCTTACAGAAACCGGGGCCATCGTTGATGAACAGGCGTTTGAGCTGCGTCTTCTTTTTTTTCGGCAGCAGGGCAGCGGCATACAGGACCTCGTTGGCGCCTTTGCTGTGACCGCCCACGTAATAGTACCTACCGGGGCGGATGTGGTTCTTCAAATATTCCAGGCTGAGCTTCTGGGCCTTCGTCTCTGTGAAGCTTATCATGAAATCTTCCCTCCATCCGGCGATGGAGCTGTCTGTGCCGCGAAAAGCGATATATTTCGTATATCGGTCCAGATGGAAGGTGACGGCGGAGAATTGAATGGGGACCTCAGGGAAGTATTCATCCACATAGTCGCTGACGAGTAGGTCGCCGAACCTTCGGGATTCAGCGGCGTATCGCACGAAATCGGGCATGGTCTCGTCCTTTTCGGCGGTCATCATCTGTACAGGCTCGCCATGAAGTTGTTCAAAGCACTCTCGCAAGGTATACTTATGCCGCTGCCAGTTCAAATCGGGAAACTTCCAATAGGACAGGGCGCACAGGACCAGGTTGTCCACCTCGTTGAAAGGAAGGATATCGAAGGAAAAATCCGCGTACCAGCGAACATAATCAATGATTCGGTCCATAGTGTCTCCTTATTCTGAAAAAAGGCAGCCATAAGGCTGCCGACACAATGATTCAGCTCAGATCTTGAGCAAAGGCTTTGATGCGTTCGAAGGTGACGTCGCTTATGTAATGCTCCATTTTGCAGGCGTCCTCCGCAGCAGTTTTTTCGTCTACGCCGATACGGATAAGAAAACGTGACAGGGTGTTATGGCGCTCATAGATCTTTTCGGCGACGGCACGGCCGACTTCGGTCAGCGTCAGATACCCGGTGGCGTCCATCATGAGATATCCCCCGTTTTTCAGGAGTCCCACGGCACGAGAGATGCTGGGCTTGCTGAAGCCCATGTACTCCGCCACGTCCAGGGAACGGACATGCTCCAGTTTTTGAGCGAGAATGAGGATGGTTTCCAAATACATCTCTCCGGATTCCTGCAAACGCATCTTACCGCCTCCTTTCCTCTATAGGTATAGTATCATATATCCGTTTTTTTGCAAGTCTTCCACCCAAATCTTTCTGTATGTTCATACTATGAGTCTTTCGTTTGCATGCTGTCGATAGGTGGATCCCTGTCAAATATCAGCCTGTTTTCGACAACAGAGCAGAAAAGTTCACCGTTTATTACTGTGGAACGGGTTGTTATAGTGTGGGTGCTAATCTAATGAATGTGAGGTGTTTCATGAGGAGCAAAGACTGTCGCCATTATTCAAGACGGGAACTGATCGAGATCATCTATGAACTTGAGCGCAGAGAGGAAAAGTTGGAGCGCAAGTTGAAGAAAACAAAGGAACGTATGAATGGTCGGAACGTGCGTATGGCTGAGGCCGGGTCCCTGGCGGAGGTGTGCGCGGTACTGTCGGGATTGTTCGAAGCGGCGGATGAGACCGCAGCCATGTATCTTGACGGCGTGAGGACATGCGGAAAAGACGTTTCTAAGACGGATCGGGAGGAACGGGCGTCATGATCTTCCAAACCCAGCGAGGACAGGCCATACCCACTTTGGCGCAGGTGCGTGAGGAACGAAGGAAGCTGTATCGAAGAAGCCTTCGCATGCGTGCTCTCTCTGCTTTTCTGCTTTCGCTGTCTCTGACGGTTACAGGCAGCGGTCTGATCCTGCTGATTTTCTTGCCCGTATTGGAGGTGTCCGGCAGCAGTATGGAGCCAACACTGCAGGATGGAGATATCCTTGTTCTGCAAAGGCCCGACAGTATACAAACGGGGGAGATGTGTGGCATGTACGCTCAGGGCAGACTGATACTGAAACGGGTCATCGGGTTGCCGGGGGATGTGGTGAACATGGATGATTCCGGCGATGTTTATGTGAACGGCGTCATGCTGCAGGAACCCTATATTTCCAGGAAAGCGATGGGCATCTGTGATCTTGAATTCCCTTATACTGTGCCGGAGAACAGCCTGTTCGTCATGGGCGACCATAGGGAGACCAGCATCGACAGCCGGAGCAGCCTTATCGGGTGCGTCGGGATGGATCAGGTCATGGGTCAGGTCGTAGCACGGATCTGGCCGCCTAAAAGCATCGGGTGGATGGAGTGACCCGGTTATAGTAGTCAAGAAGAGCGATCTCCGTATGTTGACCTATTGTGCCAGGGGAATTGACAGGTGTCTCACATACAAGTAAACTGGTTTATATTTAAGTGGGGCATGGAGGCAAGGACATGATCCATATCGAGACGATCGATCTATATGAGCTGTACCCGGATAAGGATCGGGGCCAGGGCGGACAGTTGACGATGTATGCGCTGCAACCCATCGCCAAAGTCGATCCCAATCGGCGATTCCCAGCCGTGCTCATCCTGCCGGGAGGCGCTTATCAGTGGATCTCGCCGCGGGAAGCTGAACCGGTGGCCATGCGCTTCGTGAGCCGGGGTTTTTCCTGTTTTATCCTGAATTATTCCTGCGCCCCATCCAGATTTCCTGTGGCTCTTAGGGAAGCAGCCAAAGCCATGGTTTATATACGAACCTATGCTGATCGGCTTCATATCGATGGAACAAAGGTTGCGGCTCTTGGCTTTTCTGCCGGAGGACACCTGTGCGGCACCTTGGGCACCCTCTTCGATGCCCCGGAAGTGGCAGACATCGCCCCGGCGGACAGTCTCCGCCCGGATGCCCTCATCCTGTGCTATCCCGTGTCCGTACCCCGAGGTAGGACCCATATGGATAGCTTTGTTAACCTTTGTGGCGACGATCGGGCGATGATGGACCGACTTTCCTTGGATCACTTGGTACGGCGTGACATGATGCCGGTGTTCCTCTGGCACACCCGGACGGACGATTCTGTCCCGTTGGATGGGACCGTGGCGCTGGCCGCAGCCCTGGCAGAAAAGGACGTACCCTTCTCCCTCCACGTGTTCGCCGCAGGCCGCCACGGCCTTGCCACAGGGGACGATCTCGTCTATCGCCGGGACAACCTGCCCCTTGTCAGCGACGGGGTCCGGGACTGGCCAGAGATGGCCGTTCGCTTTCTGTGGGAACACGGTTTTCATATTACGGACAGCCAATAAAACGAACAGCATCAAAAAAGCAGCAGGCCGAAAACCTGCTGCTTTGACGTTCTTTGGGCTACCGCTCTTCGCGGAAATATGGCAGGCCCAGGGACATAGGCGGTTGATCCTCCCGCTTTTTCCGCAGGGAGACAACGATCAGCACCAGCAATGTCACAACGTAGGGGATGAGGGTGTACAGCTCCTTGATACCGATGGGAGGGGGCGGATTTAGATGTGTGCTCAAAATCAGCAGACCTCCGAACATGATGGAGGCAAAGATGCTGACGACGGGACGCCAAATGGTGAAGATGACCAGAGCGATGGCCAGCCACCCGATCTGGTCGATCCGGGGCTCGGACCAGGTGCCGTGAGCGCATTCCATTAGGAAGCAGAGGCCGCCAAGGCCTGCGATCATGCTGCCGATAATGGTCGCCAGATACTTATACCGCGTGACGTTTATGCCCGCGGCATCGGCTGTAGCGGGATTTTCACCCACCGCGCGCAGCTGCATGCCCGTGCGTGTATACTTCAGAAACAGAGATACGATGATGGCGATACCGATAGCCGAATAGCCAAGCCAGCCCGGTTTGGTTCCGTCGCTGAAAAACTTGACCGATTCCGTGATGGTGATACTGGCAACGCCGCTTGCCTGAGCATGGGTGATCTTGATCAGCGAACCGCCCAGGAACTGGGCGACGCCGGTGCCGAAGATGGTCAGCGACAGACCGGTGACGTTTTGATTTGCTCGGAGCGTAACCGTCAGGAAACAGTAGAGGAGACCCATGAGGAACGATCCAGCCAGACAGCAGAGCAGAGGAATGATGACGGCCAAGAAGCTGCTCATCTGGGCTGTTCCAATGGAATGCTCATAGATGAAAGCACCGGAAACGCCCGTGATAGCCCCGATAAACATGATGCCGGGTATGCCAAGATTCAGGTTGCCGGATTTTTCCGTCAGGATCTCGCCGGTGCTACCGTACAGAAGGGGCATGCCCTGCATGATGGCTCGTGGCATAAAAGTCGCAAGAAAATACCACATATCGTTACTCCTCCTTCTTTGTATGCCGGCTGAACTGCAGTTCATAGTTGATGAAGAATTCACAGCCGATGATGAAGAACAGGATGATGCTCATGAGCATATTCGCAAAGTTCTTATCGAGACTGACGCCGTCGGGCATGGCCACTTCTTTGGCGCCAAACTGCATGAACACCAGCAGGAGCGAGGAGAAGATCATGCCAAAGGGGTTGAACTGTGACATCCAGGAGACCATGACGGCGGTATAGCCGCGGCCGTCCACCACGTCATGGGAAACGGTACCTTCAGCGCCGACGATTAGAAAGCCGACGAAACCACAGAGCAAGCCGGACAGCACCATGGTGCGGATGATGACCCGATCCACCTTTATGCCCGCGTAACTGGCGGTGCGTTCGCTTTCACCTACCACGGAAATCTCATATCCGTGTTTGCTGTACTTGAGATAGGTGAACAAAACCAGCGTCAAAATGCCGATGCAGGCTATGGGGAAAAGGTACTGGGTGCCGGCCTTATCCAGGATCTTTGAAAAGGTTCCGATGCCCTCAGAGGCAAAGCCTTTGTTGATGGTTCCCACAGCCGTCCCGTTGGAGGACCACTGGTACAGCTTCGGAAAGTCACGGTAGGAGATCATGAAACGGACGATTTGCATAGCCACATAGTTCATCATCAGGGTGAACAGGGTCTCGTTGGTGTTCCAGCGTGATTTGAAGAACGCCGGCAGAAAGCCCCACAGGGCGCCGGCTGCGATAGCCGCAACAAACATGCAGGGGAACAGGATCAAATTTTTGGTCCCCATGGATACGTTTGGATCATTGAAGAAGGACATCCGGCCCATATAGAACATGCAGGCCGCCGCCGCGAAGGCGCCGATCAGAACTTGGCCTTCCGCACCGATGTTCCAGAATCGCATTTTGAACGCAGGCGTAACGGCAAGGGATATACCCAGCAGGATCACCACATAGAAGCATGTTTTCCAAACTTTGCGTGAGGAACCAAACGTGCCTTTTATCATGCTCTTAAGCACGGTCAATGGGTTCAGCTTCGTAATGAGGATGGTTATAACGGCGCACAGCAGGAGCGCGACCAGGATCGCCACGCTGCGGATCATCCAACGCTTCCAGGCGGGGATACCGTCGCGCTTGGCGATATGGATCTCGAAAGGAAGGGAGAACGACGGTTTGTTATTCATGCTTCTCAGCCTCCTTCCCGGTGCTGTCCTTTCGGAACTGGGTCATCATAAGACCGATCTGCTCCTTGGTGACGGAGCGGGCATCGACGATGCCTGAAACCTGGCCGCCGCACAACACGAGGATGCGGTCACACAGCTCCAGGAGAACATCCAGATCCTCACCCACATAGATGACGGCGACGCCTTGCATTTTCTGTTCCGTCAAAAGATTGTAGATAGTGTAGGACGTGTTGATGTCCAGACCACGCACAGCGTAAGCCGTCATCAGGACCGTTGGGCTTTGTTCGATCTCACGACCCACCAGAACCTTCTGCACATTGCCGCCGGAGAGACGCCGCAAGGGGATGCGATCCACGTTAGGCGTCACCACTTCCAGATCATCGACGATCTTGTTGGCCAGATCCTTTGGGTATTTGCGGTTCAGCAGGGGATTACCCCGTCCCATGCGGTAGCTGCGCAGCATCACGTTATCGGCGATGCTCATGCTGCCGACCAGGCCCATGCCGAAGCGATCCTCGGGTACGAAGGAAAGGAGCACACCAGAGCGGATGATCTTCAAAGGATCCATTCCGTTGAGAACCTGTTCTTTGCCGGTCTTGGGATCGATATAAACAATCTTGCTTCCGCTCTCCAGATGCTGCAAGCCGGCAATGGATTCGAGGAGCTCCCTTTGTCCGCTGCCCGCGATGCCCGCAATACCCAGGATCTCGCCGCTGTTGGCGGTGAAAGAGACGTCATCCAACCGCTTCACGCCTTCCACATCTTTGACCGTCAGATGCTCGACGCGCAGCCGCTCCTGGATCTGTTCCGATTTGGGTCGGCCGATATTCAAACTGACGGCTCTACCCACCATCATGTCGGTGAGGCTCTGCTGGCTGGCATCCTTGGTGGCAACATCGCCAATGTACTCTCCCTTGCGCAGGATAGCCACGCGATCGGAGACCTCAAGCACCTCATGGAGCTTATGGGTGATGATGATAAGGGATTTGCCGTCCTTCTGCATGTTGCGCATAACGGCAAAGAGCTTGTCCGTTTCCTGGGGCGTCAACACAGCTGTAGGCTCGTCCAGAATCAGGATGTCGGCGCCTCGATACAGGACCTTGATGATTTCCACAGTCTGCTTCTGAGAGACAGACATGTTGTAGACCTTTTGATTCGGATCGATCTCGAAGCCATACCGTTCGCTGATCTGCTTGATCTTTTGAGCGGCGCGTTTGAGATTCAGCATGCCCTCTTCTTTGAGACCGAGGATGATGTTTTCTGTCGCTGTGAACACATCCACCAGCTTAAAGTGCTGATGGATCATGCCGATCCCGTTGTCAAAGGCATCCTTCGGCGATTTGATGGTCACCGGCTTGTCGTGAATAAATATCTGGCCTTTGTCCGGATAATATATGCCGGACAACATATTCATCAGCGTGGTCTTTCCGCTGCCGTTTTCGCCCAGCAGGGAAAGGATTTCGCCTTCATGCAGCTCCAGATTGATGTTCCGGTTGGCCACCACGCTGCCGAAATGCTTCGTGATGCCTTCCATCCTGACGGCATTCTTGACTGCTTCCAAGGTCACCCATCCTTTCTTTGGGGGGAGAAGACGATTTTCTCACCCGATGTCGATTGATTATATCATAAAGCATTTCGGCTTGTAAATTGTATTCTGCGATTTGCTGACCGTTTTCGACAAATTATATATAAAAATCGGGCTGTTTTAACAGCCCGATTCTGTGGCCCAATAGACCGGATCCAAAGATCAGAAGCTCATGTTCAACAGCGTGATGCCGTCGATCTGGATATCGAAGTACGGCGCGCTGCGGAACTCGGATTCATGGAAGTAACCGTCCTTGATGACTTCGGTATCCGCCTCGAAAGCGGGATCGGTATCCACATCCGCCAGATAGCTGTCCAGCTTCTGACCGTCCTTGGTGAAGGTGTCGGTATCGAAGACATGGAGCGTGCCGGCCACCATGGCGGCCTTGGCAGCGTCGATAGCGGCCTGAGTGCCGTCGGCAGCGACCGCGGTGTTCAACTCGAGAAGCTGCACGGAGTCGGTGGCGATGGTGCCGGTCCAGTCAGCGGGAATTTCTTCACCGTTGGCGGCAGCTTTGATGGCGAACTCATAGTAGGGTTCCCAGTTGATACGAGAGGAGATGATGTAGGTGTTGGGGCCCACGCTGATGGTGCTGCCGTTGTAGGAGACGTTGGGAACACCGGCGCTCTCGCAAGCGGAGGGGGCGCCCATGGAATCGGCGTGCTGGCTGATGAGCACGCAACCGTTGTTGATCAGCTTGACAGCGCCTTCCTTCTCGGCGGTCTCATCATACCAGGAACCGGTGAAGGTGACTTCCATGGTGGCGGTGGGGCAGACGGAGCGGGCGCCCAGGAAGAAGGAAGTGTAACCGGAAACCACCTCGGCATAGGTGAACGCGCCCACGTAGCCGATCTTGGCCTGATCAGCGGTGATCTTGCCGGTTTCGATCATCTCGTTGAGCTTCATGCCGGCAGCGATGCCCGCCAGGTAACGGCCCTCATAGATGGCCGCAAAGGCATTGTGGTAGTTGGGCAGGTTCTCGGTGTGAGCCTTGGTGCCGGTGGAATGGCAGAACTGGACATCAGGGAACTCCTTGGCGGCTTGGATCATAAAGTCCTCATGGCCGAAGCTGTCAGCAAAAACGATCTTGCAGCCGGAATCAGCCATATCAGCGGCGGTCTCAAAGCACTCTTTGCCCTCGGGGATGTTGGTCTTGATGACGTAATCCGTGATGCCGAGAGTCTCGCAGGCTGCTTTGGCCGCGTTGATGAAGTTCAGGTCGTAGGTGGAGTTCTCATCATGCAGGCAGATGAATCCAACCTTGATGTTCAAGGACTGGGGCTCTTCCTTGGGCTCTTCCTTGGCCTCTTCCTTTACTTCTTCCTTGGGTTCTTCCTTGGCCTCTTCCTTTACTTCTTCCTTGGGTTCTTCCTTGGGTTCGACCTTAGTGGTATCTGCTTTGGAAGGTTCCTCTGCTTTGGGAGCCTCCGTCTTAGTGTTGCTCTGGCAGCCGACAATGGCAAAGACCAAAAGCAAGCACATCAAGATAGCCAAAAAGCGTTTCATTCAGATCTTTCCTCCTGTTATTTGGTTTATTGCGAGACCATTTTCGGTCTAACAATCCATTGGTAAGCGGGGCATATTTTTCATAACCACACAAAAACATACCCCAATACATAATTACAATGACATTCTAACAGAAAACGAGGGATTTGTACAGTCATGATTTTTCATTCCTCGAAAAAAAGCAGATCCGTTTGCTGTCGGAAAAAGATACAGTATACGCATGGGACAAAAAGGATAAAAAAGTTTTGAAAAAAGCACGGGGGTAATGTATACTGTAAATCAATACAATAAGGGAGGCAATATATGAACGGAGAGTTTTCACTGTATACACCAACAAAAGTTATTTTTGGCAAGAAGACGGAGGAGAAGACCGGGGAATTGATTCGCGCGTTCGGCGGCAGTCGGGTGCTGATCCATTTCGGCGGCAACAGCGCCGTCCGTTCCGGCCTCATCGACCGGGTGAAGGCTTCGCTGGATGAGGCTGGCGTGTTTCATGTAGAGCTGGGGGGCGTGGTGCCCAACCCTCAGCTTTCCAAGGTGTATGAGGGGATCGAGCTCGCAAAGGCCAACGGCGTAGACTTCCTTCTGGCTGTGGGCGGCGGCTCGGTTATCGATTCGTCCAAGGCCATCGCTTATGCTCTGGCGGAGCCGGAATACGATGTGAAGGAATTGTACGAGCATACCCGCAAGGCGAAGGCCTGTTTACCCGTGGGGGTCGTACTGACCATCGCCGCCTCCGGCAGCGAGATGAGCGACAGCAGCGTCATCTCCTACGAGGACAAGAAGCGGGGCTACAACAGCGACCTATGCCGACCCAAGTTCGCCATTATGGACCCGGAGCTCACCATGACCCTGCCGGATTATCAAACGTGTGCTGGCTGCTCCGACATTTTGATGCATACCATGGAGAGGTACTTTACCAACGGCAGCAAGCTGGAGATCACCGACGCCCTGGCGGAGGGACTCCTGCGCACGGTCATGAAGTACGCGACCATTCTTCATAACGATCCCTTGAACTACGAAGCCCGGGCGGAGATCATGTGGGCGGGGAGCCTGTCCCACAACGGCCTCACCGGCTGCGGCAACGACGGCAACGACTTTGCCTCTCACCGGCTGGAGCATGAGCTGGGCGCCCTCTACGGGGTGACTCATGGGGCGGGCCTCACCGCGGTCTGGCCCAGCTGGGCGCGGTATGTCTATAAAAACTGCCTGCCCCGGTTCGTGAAGTTCGCCGTGAACGTCATGGGCGTGACCCCGGGCGCTTCCGACGAGGAGACGGCCCTTGCGGGTATCGCCGCCATGGAGGACTACTTCCGCTCCATCGGCATGCCCGTGACCATCCGGCAGCTCCTGGGCAAGGAGATCACGGAGGCGGAGATAGCCCTCCTGGCCAAAAACTGCGCCCTGGCCACCAGCGGCAAGGTGGGCAGCGCCATGGTCCTCTACGAAGAGGATATGACCAACATCTTCCGCATGGCGAGGGTGTAAGAGCAAAGCATACAAAGGGAGGCGCTTGACGGCGCCTCCTTTGTGTTACCGGTATATCCGCTGCAGCCCCTCTTCCGTCAAGGTGTAGAGGACGGGCGTTACCTCCTCGATGAACCGTCGATCGTGGGACACGGCCAGGATGCATCCGGGAAACTCTGAAAAAAGCTTCCGCACGGCGGGGCAGGAGAGGGGACTGAAGTTCCGGGTGGGCTCGTCAAGCAGGAGCACATTGCTTTTGTCCAGGATGGCCTTCAGCAACAGGAGCTTGGCCCGCTGGCCCCCGGAGAGATCGCTGACCGGGTGGCTCATTTCGTCCGTGGTATACTTCATACTGCCCAGGTAGATGCGGGCCTTGGTGACGCTCTCCTTGTCCCCGTCGGGGGCCAGGAATTCCTCGGGCCGCATGCTGTAACTGACCCCCTCGCCGTAGCGCTGGGGCATGTAGGTGCAGCGGATGTCCTTGCGGGCTAGCAGCTCCCCGGCGATCCGGTCCATGAGCGTGCTCTTGCCGCATCCGTTGGGCCCCAAAATGCATACCTTTTCAGGGCCCACGATCTTGAGCCGGATATCCTCGGACAACCGCCGGTCGCCTGCACGAAGCTCGTCCAAGGCGTAGTCCAACACCACCTTGCCCCGGCTCAGCTCGATGCCCGGCTCCCACTTGGGCAGGATGGCCCACTCCGCTTCGGAGAGTTAGAGCAGATCATCCTCCTCCATATAGAGGCGCCGAGCCAAGGTCTGCACCCAGTC